>ERZ1292633.1641-Hain-H41-02um-R1-1641-length-23938-cov-6_pt1 | contig 23938 bp, 20 predicted proteins | sample MGYA00564406_ERZ1292633 | MGnify/ENA primary metagenome ERZ1292633 (study PRJEB36523, sample SAMEA6512639) | groundwater metagenome | collected 2019-01-08 | study: AquaDiva: Metagenomics assemblies of 32 groundwater samples | reverse complement strand
GTGCCGATGTTCCCGTGCCACACCTGGCTCCCCGACGCGCACGTCGAGGCGCCGACGGCCGGTTCGGTGATCCTGGCCTCCATCATGCTGAAGATGGGCACCTTCGGCTTCATCCGGTTCGCCCTGCCGCTCTTTCCGTCGGCGGCCATGAACCCGGCGGTGCGGCAATTCATGGTGGTGCTGGCGGTCATCGGCATCGTGTACGGTGCGCTGGTCGCCCTCGTGCAGCCCGACTTCAAGAAGCTCGTGGCCTACTCGTCGGTGAGCCACCTTGGCTTCGTTATGCTCGGCATCTTCGCGCTGACCGTGGAGTCGATGCAGGGCGCGCTGATGGTGACGATCAACCACGGCATCTCCACCGGCGCGCTGTTCCTCATGATCGGCATGATCTACGAGCGCCGCCACACGCGGATGATCGACGATTACGGCGGCATCGCCAAGGTCGCGCCGATCTTCGCCACGCTGCTCACGGTGGTGTCGCTCAGCAGCATCGGCGTGCCGGGGACCAACGGGTTCATCGGCGAGTTCCTGGTGCTCGTCGGCTCGTACAAGACGCAGCCGGTGGCCACGGTGATCGCGGCGACCAGCGTGATCTTCTCCGCCGCGTACCTGCTGTGGGCGCTGCAGCGGATCATCTACAACCCGCTGACGAAGCCCGAGAACAAGGACATCAAGGACCTGAACTGGCGCGAGATCGGGCTGTTGATGCCGTTGATCGCCGCCATCATCTGGCTCGGCGTCTACCCGAAACCGCTGCTCGACAAGACCGAAGCGGCCGCCCGCCATCTCGTCGAGTATGTCGAGACGACCGCCGCGAGCGCGCCGGTTTCTGCCCCTAACACGGCGCGATAAATGATTTTCGATCTCGCGAACCCGTCACAGCTCATGCAGGCCCTCGGGCCCGACCTGCTGCTGATGGTCGGCGCCATGGTGCTGATGCTGTGGGCGGCCTGGCGCCCCGACTCGAACGCGCACCAGCGCGCCGTGGGCCTGGCGTCGCTCGTCCTCATTGCCGCGACCATCGGGATGACGGTCTGGTACTCGACGCGCGGACTGTCGTCGAATCTCGGCGTCATCGCGGTCGACAACTTCCGCTGGGCCGTCGACCTCATCTGCCTGGTGGGCGCCGGCCTCGCCATCGCGCTGGGCATGGAGTACAACGTTCGCGAGCGGATCCTGCCCGCGGAGTCGCATGTCCTGGTGCTGTTCGCCACCGCCGGCATGATGGTGCTGGCTTCCGCCCGCGACCTGATGATCGTCTTCCTCGGCATCGAACTGATGTCGGTGGCGATCTATGTGCTCGCCGGCCTCAACCGCCGCAGCGCCAAGTCGGCGGAGGGCGCGCTCAAGTATTTCCTGCTGGGGGCCTTCGCCACCGGCTTCCTGCTGTACGGCGTCGCCCTCATCTACGGGGCTACCGGCTCGACCAACTTCGTCGAGATCGGCCAGCGCGTGGTGCAGGGGAACTTCATCGCGCATCCCATGATGCTGGTGGGCACGGGCCTCCTGCTTGTGGGCTTCGGGTTCAAGGTGGCGGCCGTGCCGTTCCACATGTGGGCGCCCGACGTCTATGAAGGAGCGCCGACGCCGATCACCGCGTTCATGGCCACCGCGGTGAAGGCGGCGGCGTTCGCCACCTTCCTGCGCGTCTGGCTCGAGGCGATGCCGGGCATGGGCGACGCCTGGTTTGCGCCCGTCTGGTGGCTCTCGGCGCTGGCCATGTTCGTGGGCAACCTGGTGGCACTCGCCCAGCGCAACCTCAAGCGGCTGCTGGCCTACTCGTCCATCGCGCACTCGGGGTACATCCTGGTGGCGGTCGCCACCGGCACGCTGGACGGATCGGCGGCATTCCTGTTCTACCTGGTGGCGTACACGCTGGCGTCGTTCGGCGCCTTCGCCGTGGTGATCCTCGTGGGGCGCGAGGGAGACGGCAACAACGAGATCAAGGACTACGAGGGGTTGTGGCAGGTGCGCCCGGAACTCGCCGTGGCGATGGGCGTCTTCATGCTCTCGCTCATGGGCTTTCCGGTGTTCGGCGGCATGGGGTTCTTCGGCAAGTGGTACCTGCTGATGGCCGCCATCCAGGCACCCCGCCCGCTCACCACGCTGGCGGTGGTGCTCGTGCTGACGTCGGTGGTGTCGGCGGGCTACTACCTCAATGTGGTGCGCGTGATGTTCATGAAACCGCGGCCCGACGGAACGGCCGAACCGGAGCGCGGGGGAGCGCTCACCCGAGGGGTCGTCCTCGCGACCGCGGTCGCCATTCTGGTGCTCGGGCTCGTGCCCGGTCGCGTGATTCGATGGAGCCATGACAGCACTCCCCGGTCGCCTCAAGTACAGGCGGCGGCCGCCAGCGCACTTCGGTGAGTCCATGACAACGCCTCGCATCCGCGGGGCGTTCGTCTCTCGTACTCCGTCGCACTCTGTCGTATTCTGTCGTATTCTGTAGTACTCTGTCTCACTCTGTTTCACTCACCCCCATGATCAACGCCGGCATCTTTCGCCAATACGACATCCGCGGCGTCGTCGATGACGACCTCACCCTCGAGGCCGCCGAAGGCATCGGCCGGGGCTTCGCCGCCATTCTGGCCGAGCGCGGACTGCGCGGCGCCGTGGCGATTGGCCGCGACAACCGGCACAGCGGACGCTCACTTCGCGATGCCCTGGTGAAGGGGCTGACGGAATCCGGGTTCGACGTCGTCGACATTGGCGAGGTACCCACGCCCGCGCTCTACTGGAGCCTGCATCACGTGGGCGTGGTGGGCGGCATCCAGATCACGGGCTCGCACAATCCCCCCGAGTTCAACGGGTTCAAGCTGTGCGTCGGCACGAGTTCGCTGCACGGCGAGGGCATCCAGCGCCTGCATGCGCTCATCGCCGGCAGCGTGCCGTCGCCGGTGCCGGGCACGGTGCGCAGCGTGGCGGTGCTCGATGACTACGTGAAGGACATCGTCACCCGCATCGGCGCGATCAAGCGACCGATCAAGGTGGTGGTGGACTGCGGCAATGGCGCCGGCGCGCTCGCCGCCCCGCAGCTCTTCGCGGCGCTGGGCGTGGACGCCGAGCTCATCTTCGCCGAAAGCGACGGGACGTTTCCGAACCATCATCCCGACCCGACGGTCGTCGAGAACCTGCAGGACCTCATCACCGCGGTGAAGCGCAGCGGCGCCGAACTCGGGATCGCGTTCGACGGGGATGCCGACCGGATCGGCATCGTCGACAGGAACGGGACCATCGTGTGGGGCGACTACCTCCTCATCCTGTACGCGCGCGACGTGCTGTCGCGTACGGGATCGGGGCAGTCGATCATCTTCGACGTGAAGTGCTCGCAGGCGCTGCCCGACGCCATTCGCGCTGCCGGCGGCGTGCCGTTGATGTGGAAGACGGGGCACTCCCTCATCAAGGACAAGATGAAGGAACTGCACGCGCCGATCGCCGGTGAAATGTCGGGGCACATGTTCTTCACCGAGGGCTTCTACGGCCACGACGATGCCCTGTACGGCGCGGCTCGCTTGTTGCGCATCCTCGGTGACACCGGGAAGCGGGTCGATGAACTGCTCGCCGACGTGCCGCGGTTCGTGAGCACGCCCGAACTGCGCGTCGATTGCCCCGACGACCGGAAGTTCGCCGTGGTGGCCGCCGCGCAGGCGTACTTCGCCGGTCGTCGCGAGGTCATTGCCGTCGACGGAGCGCGCATCCTCTTCGGCGACGGATGGGGACTGATCCGCGCTTCCAACACGCAACCGATTCTCGTGCTGCGCTTCGAGGCGCGTTCCGAGTCGCGCCTTGCCGAGATCCGTGGCGAGGTCGAGGGCTGGCTCAGGTCGCAGGGCGTCGGGGGATAGCGTGACGGCGCGGCGCGGGTTCGCGTTCGCCGGCCTGGCGCTGGCGACGACGCTCGTGGCCGGCCGCCTGCTCGCTGGCGCGTACGCCGAGTGGGCCTGGTACGACGCCCTCGGCGCGGGGGCGCTGTGGCGCGTGCGCCTGGAGACGCTGGCCACGCTTCGACTCGGGCTCTTCGCCATCGCCTTCATGTTTGCGTTTGCGAACCTGCTGGTCATGCGACGGTCGATCGTTTCGCTGGTGCTTCCCCGGCAACTGGGCAACCTCGTGATCGGCGAGGCCGTCCCGGGAAGCACGCTGACCGGCGCGGCCGTGCTCATGAGCATGGTGATTGCCGCGGCCACGGCCTTCACGCAGGACGCGTGGCTGGTGCTGCTGCGTGCACACTGGGCGACGCCGATCGGCGAGAGCGACCCATATCTCGGGCGTGACATGGCGTTCTGGATGGGATGGCTGCCCCTGGAACGGAGCCTGCACGCGTGGAGCATCCTGCTGGCGGTGGTCGTGGGCGCCACGGTGCTCGCCCTGTACACGCTCACGCCGTCGCTGCGGGTTGACCACGGGCGCATGCACCTGTCGACCAGGGCGCGCCGGCACTTTGCCGTCTACACGGCCCTCTTGCTGCTGCTCGTGGCCTGGGGTTACCGCATCGACGCGTTCGACCTGCTCATTCATGGCACCGGAGTTCGCGAGACGTTCGTTGCCTTCGATCACCAGGTGCTGTACCCGTACCTGATCGCGACGGGCTTCGGCACTGCCGCGGTGGGCCTGCTGGTGGCATGGACCGGATGGAGGGGCCAGCAGCGGGCGACGCTCGGCGCGTTGCTGCTGGTCATGGTGGCCGGCCCCATCGGGCGCGTGTTGCTGCCCGCGCTCGATCGCCGCGGCGGCCGTGAAGGGGAGCGTACGTCGCTGGACCGCCCGTACCACAGGGTGCGCGCGCTGTATACCCGCCGCGCGTACCGCGTCGATGAGATCCTGCGTGGTGCAGCCGCCGATCGTGTGCGCGTAGAAGAGTCGCGTCTCGGCGCTTCGATCTCCGGCTGGGACCCCGTCGCGCTTTCGCGCGCGCTCGCCGACGAGCCGGAGGTGGTGGCGGCGCAGGCGACCACGAACTGGCGCGTGAATAGCGAAGGTCGACTGTTCGCCAGCGTGCTGCTCGGCACCGCCTCATCCGATGCGTCACGGTTGCCGTTCGCGCTGCGAGAGGCCGACCCCACGGACGCCGACGATCGCGGCGTGCCGTGGCCCGTCACCGACGCGATGGCTGCCTCGGTGCCACCACTCTCGGTGGGGCTGGGCCTCGTGCCGGTGCTCCCCGTCCTCGACACACTCGGGCGCGTTGCTGCGCCACCATTCCCGCCGGGGTGGCGTCGCGCTGCGCTGGCGTGGAGCGTACGCAATCTCCGACTCGCGGTCATCGAGTCCGATGACCGCCGCACCAGGCTCCTCTTGCGACGCGACGTGCGTGAGCGCGTGCAGGCGCTGCTTCCGTTCTTCACGGCCGGCCCCACGCCACAGGCAATGCTGGTTGCCGATTCGCTCTGGTGGACCGTCGAGCTCTTCAATGCAGGCGCCGACTATCCGCTCAGTGAACCGCTGCTGTTCGACGGCGTGCCGCTTCGCCACGCCGCGCCAGCCGGCCTCGCGCTGGTCAATGCGCACAGCGGCCGGGTTCGCGCGCTGCTGCCGGAGCGCGTTGACAAGGTGACGCGCTGGTGGCGTGATCGCCTGCCGGATCTGTTCGTGTCGCCGCACGCCCTGACCCCCGAAGTGCTCGCCGCGCTTCCCGCGCCCGTCGACCGGGCCGTGGTGCAGGGCAATGCGCTCTCGCTCACCGGATTCCGCGGCGACACGCTGGCCGCCCGTCCGCTCTTGCACGTGGATAATGCCGAGGCCGACCTGCTTCCTGGTGCGCCGCAACCCTTCGCCAGCGGCGCCTCTGGCGCGCCCTTGGCATGGGGCGTTCCGGTGGTCGACGCCGCCGATCGTGTGCGAGGCGCGTTCGTGGCAGTCGGTGGAGCCCATCCTGCGACCTCGTTCGTCGAGGCTCCCGATGCGCGGAGCTGGTCGGCGATTCTCGACCAGCTTCAACGGACCGCCGACAGCGCACGCATCGGCAGGTCGCGGCCGCACCTGCGCCACGGTCGGGTGCAGGTCATTCCGGCCACCGACGGCCTGCACTTCGTGCAGAGTTTCTACGACTGGCCGCCGGATCGTGCGCCCGCGCTCGCCGGTGTTGTCGCGCTGCACGCCGGACGCTCGCGCGTCGGTGGCTCGGTGGCTGTTGCCTTCGGTGGGCCGGCGCATCTTATGACGTCCGAACGGAGCCTGCGTCCGCGCCTCGCCCGGCTGTACGGCGACATGCAGGACGCGCTGCGTCGAGGCGACTGGCCGGCCTTTGGGCGCGCGATGGAGGCGCTGGGGCGACTTGCCCACGACCGTCCCTAGATTGCGACATTTCCCTTACGCGCTGCCTGAATGCTACAGGCGAAAGGTGACGGTCGTCACGCGAATTTGACCGACCGTGACCTTCCAGAATCTGGTGCGTCGGACGGTACACCCCTCTCCGTAGTAACATTCTGACGCGCCTCCGCGCGCCAGACGTCGGGGAGGTTGGATCAGCCCTCCGCCCCTCGTCGATTGAACTCTCCAAGCTCCGCTCAGTTAGAGCAGGCTCTCTCGCAGCAGCCACCGGCGCCGTCACGGCGTGCGGCGCTGACCCCGGGCAGAACCGCGCCCTCGACAGATCGTGACCGCGGGGACAGGCGCCGACGGTGGGTGCTGGTGGTGCTGTCGCTCCCACTCGCGGTGGTGAACGTCCTTGGCGTCGCCTACTACACGGCGGCGCCCGCCGTCCGTGCCCGTCATCCGTGGCACGCGCTGCTGCGTCCATCAGGCGCCGTGGGTCAGAGCGCGGGCATTGTTGCGTTCCTGATCTTCGTCTTTCTCTGGCTGTACCCACTGCGCAAGAAGTTCAAGGGCCTGGCGTTCACCGGCTCGGTGGGACGATGGCTCGACGTTCACGTGGCAGCGGCATTGCTGCTGCCGCTGCTGCTGGCCACGCACGCTGCCTGGCGCTCGGACGGCGTCATCGGACTGGGACTGGTGGCGATGCTGGTGGTCATCGCCAGCGGTGTCGTGGGACGGTATCTCTATGCGCGAATTCCACGTGCGCGCAGCGGCGTCGAGCTGTCGCGCGACGAAGTCGCCGCCACCCGCCGCGACCTGCTCCAGCGGCTGGCCGATATGACCGGGATGTCCGGCGATGGCCTCGAGTCGATGCTCTCCACCGGTGGCGATGCGGAGTCCCGTGGATTGCTGCCGGCCCTGCGGTGCATGGTGATGAACGACTTTACGCGTGCCCGGCGCCGTCGCGAACTCCGCAGGCGCTGGGCGGCGATGGTGAGTTCATCGGGACAATCGCTGGCCGGCCGCGCCCTCGACGAAGCCGTGTTGCTGGCCGATCGCGAGATGGCCCTCGACCAGCAGGCGCGGATGCTCGACGCCACTCATCGGGTCTTCCGTTTCTGGCATGTGGCGCACCGGCCCTTTGCGGTCACCGCGCTGGTTGCCGTGACGATTCACATCGCCGTGGTCGTGTCACTCGGCGCCACCTGGTTCTGGTGATCGCGATGTTCTGGACTACGCTGGGCTTTTTCGCGCTCACGGCGCTGATGATCTCGCTCCACCTCCGCCGAGGCGGCACCTCGGCGAGCGCGCCGCTGCCGCCGCGTCCGTCGCGCCCGTGTCCACGCTGCGGCGCGGCCGTCGAAGTTCAGGCCGCGTTCTGTCCGGGGTGCGGCGTGCCGCAGCAGATATTCGAAGTCGTCCAGGCGCGTGTTGCCAGCGGCCCGGCGGTGGCGGGCGGAAAGCCGAAGGCCGCCGTGCGCGCCGATATGTGCGTGGGGTGCGGCACCTGCGTGGCATCGTGTCCGGAGGAGGGAGCCATCACGCTGCGTGGCAAGCTCGCCGTCGTGGACGACGATCGTTGCCGTGGGCACGGCGAGTGCGTGCGCGCCTGCCCGGTGGGCGCCATCTCCATGACCACCGGCACCGCCGTCAATCGCGTGCGCGTGCCACTCATCGACGCGAACTTCGAGACCAACGTCAGCGGACTGTACATCGTCGGCGAGCTGGGCGGGCGCGGCCTGATCAAGAATGCGATCAACGAAGGGAAGATGGCGGTGGAACACATCGCTCGCGCCCTCGGCTCCACCGTGCCGCCGGCCGAAGCGCACGTCGTGGACGTCGCCGTCATCGGCTCCGGGCCTGCGGGCCTCAGCGCCGGGCTCGAGGCGCTGCGGCGTGGGCTCAGCGTCGTCGTCATCGAACAGGGCTCGCTCTCCGATACGGTGCGAAAGTACCCGCGCCACAAGCTGCTCCTCGCCGAGCCGGTGCAGATACCGCTGTACGGCGACCTCTGGATCGCCGACGCGTCGAAGGAAACGCTGCTGCGCGTGTGGGAGACCATCGTGGCCAACACCGGTCTCCCGGTGCGCACGGGCGAGCGGGTCGAGCACGTCGTGCGGGAAGGGTCGTTGCTGCGCGTCGACACGACGGTCGGTACGCAACTGGCACGCAAGGTGGTCCTCGCGCTCGGTCGGCGCGGCACACCCCGGCGCATGGGAGTCCCCGGGGAAGATCTCGACAAGGTGTTCTACGACATCGTCGAGATGGAGACTTTCCAGGGTCGACGCGTCCTCGTGGTCGGCGGCGGCGACAGCGCCGTCGAGTCGGTGCTGGGCCTCGCTAATCAACCGGGCACCACGGTGGCGATCGCCTACCGCGGCGCCAGCTGGGACCGCGTGAAGGAGCGCAACCGGCTGAAGCTCGAGCAGGCGATTGCCGGCGGCCGGGTGACGCCACTGATGAACTGCACGCTGCGGGAGATCCGGCCGGACGTGGCCGTGCTCGACGTTGACGGTGAGACGACGATTCTCCCCAACGATGACGTCGTGATCCGCATCGGCGGCGACGCGCCGTATGCGCTGCTCGAGCGGCTCGGCGTACGCATTGTCGAGAAGGAACTCCCGAGCGGACGTTCCGACTCGAAGGCCGGGTAGGTGCGAGGTTCTCGCGCCGTGGTGATCTTCGGTCTCCTGCTTGGAGGCGCGGGCACCGCGCGGGCGCAACTCTCGCCCGGGCCGCTGGCGCGTGCGCACGCGAAACTCGAGGGCTCCTCGAACTGCGTGCAGTGCCACGGGCTCAAGAAGGAACCCATGTCGCAGCGCTGCCTCGCCTGTCACAAGGAAGTCGCTTGGCTGCTCGACCGCGATCGCGGACTGCACGCGCGCGAGCGCACGGGTGCGAAGCGCGAGTGCGCCTCGTGCCACCCCGATCATGCCGGTGCCGACTTCGCGCTCATCGACTGGGGTGGGGGCGGCCGGGAACGGTTTGACCACAAGCGCACCGGGTGGATGCTGGAGGGCAAGCACCTTCGCGCCAAATGCGAGGCCTGCCACGAGCGCGAACTGCGGCGATCACCCGCGGCCGCGCTTTCACCGCGCGTCAACGGGGCGGGGTGGATGGCGCTGGAGACGGACTGCGCGTCCTGTCACGAACGCGACGACGTGCATCGCCGCACGCTCGGCTCCACCTGCGAACGATGCCACGACGCCGACGACTGGAAGCGCGCCACGAGGTTCGACCACGCGCGCTCCACGTACCCGTTGACCGGCAAGCACGCTGACGTCGCCTGCGACAAGTGCCACAAGGCAGCCCGGTTCAAGTTGCGCCCCGACAGCAGCGGCCACGTGATCGGGCGCTTCAAGCCGATTCCCGCCAGTGAGTGCTCCGACTGCCACGCCGATCCGCACAAGGGGCGCCTCTCGGCGAAGTGCGGTGAGTGCCACAGCACGCGCGGGTTCAGCGTCATCGACAAGGCTGACTTCGATCACTCCCTTACCCGCTACGCGCTGGTCGGGAAGCACCGGGCGGTTCAGTGCGAATCGTGTCACGGCGTCACGCTGGCGCGCCGCACGCCGCCGTTCGCCAAATGCGGCGACTGCCACGCCGAGGCGCACTATGGTCGCGCGACGCTGGCGGGACGTCCCGCCGACTGCGCGTCGTGCCACCGCGTGGAGGGTTTCGCCCCGTCGACCTTCACCGCACCGCAGCATGCCACCACGTCCTTCTCCCTGCGCGGCAAGCACACCATCGTGAGTTGCGCCGCCTGCCACGCCGCCAGCGACTCGACGGTGCAGGCGACGAGAAAGGTGATGCGGCGCGTTCAACTTCGTCCCTCCTTCGCCGCCTGCTCGACCTGCCACGCCGACGCGCACGGCGGGGAACTGGTGCGGAGCGACAGCCGCCGCGCCTGTTCCGCGTGCCACACCGACGAGGGGTGGACGCCCAGCACGTTCACGCGCGCGCAACACGCCGCGTTGGCGCTGCCGCTGGATGGGGCCCACGCGACGACCGCGTGTCGCAGTTGTCATCCGGCGGAACGGGCGAAGACCGCCGGCCGGCAGGGCGCGCCCTCGCCGGCGACCACGGTGTCGCTGCGCGGGGCAGGGAGCAACTGCGACGCGTGCCATGTGGATCCGCACGCCGGGCGCTACGCACCGGGCAACCCTCAGGCCTCGCCCGAGGGGTGCCGGGCCTGTCACGATACCCGCCACTTCGCGCCGGCGACCCTCGCGACCCGGCGACACGGGAGCTTCGGCTTCGCACTCGAGGGTGCGCACCGCGCGCTGCCGTGCCGTGACTGCCACAAGGAAATCGGCCGGATGCCGGCACGCTCGACGCTGCGCCGGGTCGCGACAACGATGCCGATCGCTCCACTGCGCTTCGACAGGGCGCCCCGTACGATGTGCACCGCATGCCACGCCGATCCGCACGGCGGCCAGTTCGCTGGTCGTCGTGGCGGCGCGGCCTGCGACGCCTGTCATGACGTCGCCCGCTGGTCGGGCGCCAGCCGTCTTGTCCACGATCGCGATGCGTCCTTCCCGCTGGCCGGCGCGCACCAACGCGTCCCCTGTGCCTCGTGCCACATGCACGTGGCCCAGTCCGGCGGAGGAACCCGCGTGCAGTACCGTCCGCTCCCATCATCCTGTGAGAGCTGCCACAAGGCGGACGTTACACGGAGAGCTCCATGAGATCGGCAATCTGGCTGATATTCCTCGTCACGACGGCGATCGCGCCAGCACGCGCTCAGTCCGTCGGCAACCCGCACGGACCGACTATCGGGGCGTGCATCTCCTGCCATCGTGCCAACAGCTGGCGACCGGCCCAGGTCAGCCGCGACTTCCGCCACGCCGAGCAGGTCTTCCCGCTCGACGGCGCACACCTGCGCACGGCCTGCACCGCGTGCCATGCGTCGCTCGACTTCAGCAAGGCCTCCACGAGCTGCGCGCAGTGTCACCGCGACGTGCACAAGTCGGAACTCGGCTCCGACTGCGGACGGTGCCACACCACGCGCAGCTTCGTCGACCAGACGAACCTCAAGCGGCTTCACGAGATGACGCGGTTCCCGCTGCGCGGGGCACACGCGCCCCTCGCCTGCGAGGCGTGCCACACGGCGGCGCGGCCCGGCCAGTCACAGTACGTGCGGCGCCCCCGACCACGTGCATCAGCTGTCACGTGGCGACGTACCGGTCGGCCCTCTCTCCCGACCACCAGGCGGCGCAGTTCCCGCAGGACTGCACGCTGTGCCACTCGATGTCCAGCTGGACCGGCGGGAGGTTTGACCATGCCACCACGAAGTTCGCGCTGAAGGGCGCACACGCCGCGGTCTCGTGCCAGGGCTGTCATGCCGACGGCGTCTTCCGCGGCAAGCCGACCACCTGCGTCGGTTGCCACCAGGCGGACTACACGTGGGCCAAGACGCCTCCCCACGCGGCGTCCGGGTTCCCGACCACCTGCCAGCAGTGCCACGGGACCTCCACGTGGCGCGGCGCCGTGTTCGACCACTCGCTCACGACCTTTCCGCTCGTGGGCGCGCACAAGGCGGCGCTCTGCACGACCTGCCACGGCGACGGCGTGTTCAAGGGAAAGAGCTCGGCCTGCCAGTCGTGTCACCAGCCGGCGTACACGGCGTCACTCCATCCTCCGCACGCCCAACTCGGGTTCCCGGCGGCGTGTGCGACGTGTCATACCATGACGGCGTGGGCCGGCGGAACCTTCGACCACAACGCGACGGCCTTCCCGCTCACCGGCGCGCACCGCGCAGCGACGTGCACCAACTGTCATTCCGACGGCGTCTACCGCGGGCGCCCGTCCACGTGCGTGTCGTGCCACCAGAAGAACTACACCGCCACCACGTCGCCGTCGCACATCACGTCCGGCTTCCCGACCACGTGCCAGCAGTGCCACGGCACGAGCACGTGGTTCGGGTCCGGTTTCGATTACGCGGCCACCGCGTTTCCGCTCGCCGGGGCGCACCGGACCGTGGCCTGCGCGTCGTGCCACGGCGACGGCGTCTACAAGGGGAAGAGCACGGCGTGCCAGTCGTGCCATCAGGCGGCGTACACGGCGGCGCTCCACCCACCGCACTCCCAACTGGGCTTCTCGACGACGTGCACGAGTTGCCACACGTCGACGACGTGGGTCGGGGGAACGTTCGACCACAACACCACCCGCTTCGCGCTCGCCGGCGCGCATCGTGCGGTCTCGTGCAACGGGTGCCACGGCGACGGGGTCTACCGGGGCAAGTCGATGCTGTGTGCGTCGTGCCACCTGGCGCGCTACACCGCCGCCACCTCGCCACCGCACGCATCGTCGGGCTTCCCCACGACCTGTGAGGTGTGCCACGGCACCACGACGTGGACCCCAGCCACCTTCAACCACCAGACCACGCGCTTTCCGCTCACGGGCGCGCATGTCACCACGACGTGCGCCTCCTGCCACGGCGACGGCGTCTATCGCGGCAAGGCGTCGACGTGCGTCAGCTGCCACCTGGCGCGGTACACGGCCACCACGAATCCGAATCACAAGGCGGCCGCCTTCCCGGCGGCGTGCGAGTCGTGCCACACCACGACGCGCTGGACGGGGGCGACCTTCAATCACGACGGCACCTACTTCCCGATCTACTCGGGCAAGCACAAGGGGCGGTGGTCCACCTGCGCGGACTGCCACACGGTCTCCACGAACTACGCGTCGTTCTCGTGCTTCTCGTGTCACCGGCAGACGGACATGGACAAGGAGCATCGCGGCAGGGCCGGCTACCGGTATGAGAGCGCCCTGTGCTACCAATGCCATCCGCAGGGGAAGAAGCCTTGACCGGCCCCCGGCGAATGATCGGTGCATGGGCGTTGGCCCTGTGCGCCGTTCCGATCAGCGCGGCAGCCCAGCAAGCTGCCGCGCCGCAAGCGTCCAGCGGCGGGCCGGCCAGCGCGCCAAACTGGACGCGCATCACCTATATCAGTGGAGCCACGGTGTACCTCGAGGTCGGTTCCAAGGCCGGCCTTACCGAGGGGGGGGCGCTCGATGTCGTGCGCTCGGGGGCGGTGATTGCCCGCCTGCGCGTGTCAGCCCTGTCGTCCAACCGCGCGGCCTGCGAAGTGGCGACGCCCGCCACCGAGCTGATCGTCGGTGACTCCGTGCGCTTCACGCCCGTGGCGCTGCCCACGGCCGTGGTGGCGAGTGATGCAGCACCGCAGGGACGCAGTTCGACGGCGTCCGCGAAACGAGCTGTCGGCGTGCGTGGCCGGCTCGGCTTGCGCTACCTCGTTGTGGCCCCCGATGGCGGCGGAGGGGGTGGCCTGCAGCAGCCGGCCTACGACCTTCGGCTCGACGGGCAGCACATTGCCGGCAGCAGCATCGGCGTGACCGCGGATGTCCGTGCGCAACGAACCCAGTATTCCTCCACGGGCACGCAATCGGCGCGCTCGCCACTCAATGTCACTCGTGTCTACCAGGCGGCGCTGTCGTGGACGGGGTCGTCATCCGGGACGCGCGTCACGGTCGGCCGCCAGTTCGCGTCGACGCTCTCCAGCGTCGGGCTCTACGACGGCCTCGGGATCGACGTCGACCGCCGGCGCTGGAGCAGCGGCGGCTTCGTGGGTTCGCAGCCGGACGCGGCGGCGTTCGGCACGTCCAGTCGCGTACGCGAGTACGGCCTGTACGGGCAGTGGCACACGCGCACCGGGACGCCGAATCCCGCCTCATTGACGATCGGCGGCGTCGGATCATACGTCGGCAGTGAAGTCGACCGCGAGTACGCCTTCGTTCGATTCACCTCCAACAGCCCGTGGCTCTCCGTGTACGCCACGCAGGAACTCGACTTCAATCGCGGCTGGAAGCTCGCGGCGGAACACGCGACGACGACACCCACCGCGACCTTCGCGAGCGTGCAAGTCACGCCGGCACGGGCGGTCGCGTTGTTCGGCGGCTTCGACAACCGGCGCAGCGTGCGCCTGTATCGGGACTACGTGAGTCCCGAGATCGCCTTCGACGACTCGTTCCGTCAGGGCACCTGGGGCGGGCTCTCGTTGAGTTCAACGCGGCACGTCAGGCTCAGCGTCGACCGTCGCGACAGTCGCGGCAGCACCAGTGGAGATGCGGCGTCTACTACCGTGCTGGCCAGCCTGTACGGAATTTCCCCGCTGCGACTCGGCCTCCGGGCGCGCGGCACGCAGTACAGCGGCACCATCTCCTCCGGACAGCTCGTCTCGGGGTCCATCGACATCGATCCGTGGGGGATACTCCGCCTGGAAGCGAGTGGGGGAGCCCGCGACACACGATTATCCATGGCGGGCGCGAGCAGCGCCCGCCTGACCTGGTGGGGCCTCGATGCCGACGTCAGCATCGGCCGCTCCGTGTACGTGCTCCTGTCCACCTACCGCGAGCGCGAGGGCGGTTTCGGGTCGACCCAGACGTACGCCTCGCTGAGCTGGAGATTCTAGCGACCGCGCACCTCCCATCTGTCCTGACGAAGGGATAAATTCACGGACTGTTCTGTGCGTGGCGCCACCGCGCGCCGCGAATCACCCCCACGGAGTTACCGTGAACATTCACGAGTACCAGGCGAAGGAGATCCTGCGCGGATTCGGCGTGCCGATTCCGCTCGGAAAGATTGCCACGACGCCGGCCGAGGCCGAAGCGATCGCGAAGGAATACGGCGTGCCGGTGATGGTGAAGGCACAAGTGCACGCGGGCGGCCGTGGAAAGGCCGGTGGCGTGAAGTTCTGCAAGACGGCCGCCGATGCGAAGGAGAAGGCGACGGCCATCCTCGGCATGCAGATCAAGGGGCTCACGGTCGAGAAGGTGCTCGTGACCGTCGCCGAGGACATCGGCAGCGAGGCCTACGTCGGCATCATCGTCGATCGCCAGCGCAAGAAGCCGGTGTTCATGGTGTCGGCGGCCGGCGGCATCGACATCGAGCAGGTGGCCGCCGAGACACCGGAGAAGATCCTCTACCTTCCGGTGGACACGCGCTACGGCCTGCGTGGATACGAAGCCATGCGGATGGGCTTCTTCCTGTACCCCGACGTGAAGCTCGCGAGGCAGGCCGCAACGATCATGCAGGGGCTCTATGCCGCCTTCATGGCGAGCGGCTGTTCACTGGCCGAGATCAACCCCCTCGTCGGCACGCCGACGGGCGAGCTGATCGCCGTCGACGGCAAGATGGTGGTCGACGACAATGAACTCGACCGACACCCGGAAATCGAGGCGCTGCGCGACGTGTCGTCGGAAGCGCCGTCGGAAGTGGACGCGCGCAACGCCAACCTCACGTTCATCAAGCTGGACGGTGACGTCGGTTGCGTGGTGAACGGCGCCGGCCTGGCGATGGCGACGATGGACCTGGTGAAGTACTACGGCGGCGAGCCGGCGAACTTCCTCGACATCGGGGGCTCGTCCAACCCGGAAAAGGTGGTGAACGCGCTGCGCATCATCACCGCCGACACGAACGTGAAGTGCATCCTGTTCAACATTTTCGGCGGCATCACGCGCACCGATGACGTGGCCAACGGCATCGTCACCGCCACCAAGGCGAACCCGCTGAAGGTGCCGATCGTGATTCGCCTCACGGGAACCAACGAAGAGATCGCCATGAAGATCCTGACCGATAATGGCTTCACCGCGTCGAAGGACATGGATGAAGCGGTCCAGAAGGCCGTGGCGCTGGCCAAGGGAGGAAAGGCCGCGTGAGCATCTTCATCGACAAACACACCAGGCTGGTGGTGCAGGGGATCACGGGCCGTGACGGCTCGTTCCACACCAGGCAGATGATCGAGTACGGCACCAACGTCGTGGCCGGCGTGACCCCCGGAAAGGGCGGCCAGACGTTCGAGGGCTCCGTGCCCGTGTTCAACACCGTGTACGATGCCGTCGAAAAGACCGGCGCCAACACCGCGGTGATTTACGTGCCGCCCATGGGAGCGGCCGACGCGATCATGGAGGCGGTGGACGCGGGCTGCGCCATGGTGGTCTGCATCACCGAAGGGGTGCCGGTGCTCGACATGACGAAGGTCTATCCCTTCGTGAAGGAACGCGGCGCCCGGCTCCTCGGACCCAACTGCCCGGGGCTCATCACGCCGGGCGTGACGAAGGTCGGCATCATTCCCGGCGGCATCTGCACGCCGGGCAACGTCGGCGTCGTCAGCCGGTCGGGCACGCTCACATACGAGATCGTCTACCAGCTCACGCGCGCCGGCCTCGGTCAGACCACGTGCGTCGGCATCGGCGGCGACCCGATCAATGGCACCAACTTCATCGACTGCCTAGAAGCCTTCGAGAAGGACCCGCACACCAAGGCCGTGGCGATGATGGGCGAGATCGGTGGCACCGACGAGCAGGAAGCCGCCGACTTCGTGAAGAACCACATGACCAAGCCGGTGGTAGGGTTCATTGCCGGACGGACGGCCCCGCCGGGACGCCGCATGGGGCACGCGGGCGCGATCATCTCGGGGTCGTCGGGTACGGCGGCCGAGAAGATCGAGGCGTTCAAGGTGGCGGGCATCGGTGTGGCTGACCGTCCGATGGATTTTGTCGAACTGATCAAGGCACGACTGAAGTAACGCTCAACTGCACACCACGGAAACACGGAAGTCACGGAGATGCACGGAGAACGACCACCCATGGGGGAACGACGAGTCCCCGCATGGGTCCGTGCGAACTCCGTTTGTTCCGTGCTTCCGTGGTGATCACTGGATCTCAAGGACTAATCGAACCATGGCCGGCAACCGCACGCTCGCTATCATCAAGCCCGACGCCTTTGGCGCTGGCAAGACCGGCAAGATCATTGCCCATCTCGAGGCCCAGGGCTTCCGGATCATCTGCTCGCGGGTGCTGCACATGAGCAGGGCCGAGGCAGGCGCGTTTTATGAAGTGCACAAGGGGCGCCCCTTCTACGATGAACTCGTGGAGTTCATGAGTTCAGCGCCCTGCATGCCCCTGGTGCTGCAGAAGGCCGATGCCGTGGCCGCTTATCGCGCGGCCATTGGCGCCACGGACCCAGCAGAGGCTGCCGAAGGGACGGTGCGCAAGCTGTACGCCGAATCCAAGGGACGGAACGCGGTGCACGGCTCGGATTCAGACGAAAACGCCCGGATCGAGGGGACGTTCTTCTTCGGGGCGGCGGCGCTGGTCTAGCGTCGAGTCAGTTGATCCGAAGTCCTACCGATAGCCGGCCGTTCGCGTGCGAGCGGTAGGACACGCGCACGCCTCGCCCGTACACGGTCGTCCAGCGCTCTGCGCCGACGACCGCACCAACGAGGCCGCCGAGTACGGTGCCGAGGGCGGCGCCACCCGCAAAGAGAAACGGGATGGCCTCAGGTTCGTCGTCGATGAACCCAAGCGACGCCGCACCCGCGAGCGAGGTACCGATGATTGCGCCGTACGTGATCCCGCGCGCAAGACCCGCTGAGTGGGACCGGCCCTCACTTACCCGGAGCCGCGCGACGGACGCCGTGGGCACCATCGCTCGTGCGCCGACTGATCGCCGAACGACGATCGAGTCAGTGTCGCGGGACAAGAGGATGCCATCGAACTTCTCTTTCGCGGTCGTCTCGATTCGTACGCGAGTACCGATGAGGGCTGTGTCCTCTTGGGCCAGTAATGTGGCCGCTGAAAGCACCAGGGCGACACCCTGGGTGAGCGCTGCACATCGCATTTGGTTCACCAGTTGGGGGGCGCCTGCGGTGCTATCTTGGTCAAAATAGGGCTCGCCGCAGCTCGTCGGATAGGGCGGGAGTGACACGCCTAGCAGAGATCCGAGATCCTAAGTCACGGCAACTGCACAACTTGACCCAGCCCCGTAACCCGGATATGTTTATTGGCTATGCTGTCGTTTGACATCCGGTCCCTGGACCACGATGCGGTTACGGTCGACGCCGTGCTTCCCGCCGACGATGCCGTGTGGGGGGACGACGATGTCCTTCGCCCGTTGCGCGAAGGTGTTCGCGTAACCGGACGTCTCGCCAGCGCCGGCGCAGGGCGGTACTACTTCAGCGGTCACCTGGCGGGTGCCGTGCAGCAGGACTGCGGGCGCTGCCTGGTACCGGTGGAGTCGGTTGTGGGCGCTGACGTTCACGTGCTGTTCGCGGAACCCGGCGAGTTGGATGATGATCCGGACGTCTTCCCGCTGGAAGGCCATGGTGACGTGCTGGACCTGCGCCAGGCGGTGCGGGAGCAGTGGCTGCTTGAGGTTCCGATGTTTTCGGTGTGCCGTCCTGACTGCAAGGGGCTGTGTCCGAAGTGCGGTACCGATCTCAACGCCGGAGCGTGCGCTTGCGCCCCGGACACCGATGCCCGATGGGACGCGTTGCGGAATATCCCCGACGCCCCCGAATGAACTGACCCTGTCACGAAACGACGATGGCCGTCCCGAAAAGAAAAACCTCGAAGCGGAAGAAGCGGGCTCGCAACACGCACAAGAAGGCTCCCGCGATCTACATCCAGGCGTGCCCGAAGTGCGGCGCTCCGAAGCGCTCGCATCACGTGTGCGCCGAGTGCGGCTTCTACGCGGGTGAGCAGCGGGTCGCAGCCAAGGAAAGCTGACCTTGGCGCGCATCGCATTGGACGTCATGGGTGGCGATCACGCCCCCACGGCGACGATAGCGGGCGCCCTGCTCGCCCTCCACGAACTGGGTCCCGGGCATAGCATCCAGCTCGTCGGCCGCTCCGACATCGTCCGCGCCGCTCTCGACGAGCAGCTCGCCGGCGAGTTTTCCGCGCTGCGCGACGCGTCCGACCGCCTGCCGATCATCGAAGCGCCAGACGTCATCGAGATGACCGACAAGCCGTCGGTGGCCATCCGGGGCAAGCCGCTCAGCTCCATGGTCGTCGGCCTGCGCCTGCAGGTCGAGGGCCGGTCCGACGCCTTCGTCAGCGCCGGCAACACCGGCGCGCAGATGGCCGCGTCCACCTTCATCCTGCGCCTGCACGAGGGACTGACCCGCCCGGCGATCGGCACCTTGTTTCCGAGCGCCCGGCTGCCCGTCGTCGTGCTCGACAGCGGAGCAAACGTGGACTGCTCGGCGGCCGAACTGGTGTCGTTCGCCCGGCTCGGTGCCGTCTACGCCGAAGACGTGCTCGGGCGGGAGAACCCGTCGATCGCGTTGCTCTCCGTTGGTGAGGAGCCGGAAAAGGGGAACGCCGCCGTCAAGGAGGCGCATTTGCTGCTCGCGCAGGCGACGGGGATCAACTTTCATGGCAACGTGGAGGGCCGCGACCTTCCCATGGGCGCCTCCGACCGCGGCCCGGTGGACGTGGTGGTCTGCGACGGCTTTGTGGGCAACGTCCTGCTCAAGTTCTACGAAGGCATCGCTCCCATGCTGTTCGGCCTGCTGGCCAAGAGCGGGGTTGGCAAGGAACAGCTTGGCGCCGCACTCCAGCACCTCGATTACGCCCAGCACGGCGGCGCCCCGCTGCTCGGCGTCAAGGGCGTGTCGATCATCTGCCACGGCAAGTCGTCGCCGCTGGCCATCAAGAACGGAATCAAGGTGGCGCTCCGCGCCGTGGAGTCGCGCATGAGCGACCACATGGGGCAGCGCCTCGCCGCCAATGACGAGGGACCGTCCCAATGAAACGCCCCATCGCGATGATCAGCGGCACGGGTCACGCCGTCCCGAAGAGGCTCTTCACCAATCACGACTTTGCCGCCATCGGCATCGAGACGACTGACGAGTGGATCGTGGAGCGCACCGGGATTCGCTCGCGCTACATCGCCGGCGAAGGCGAGTCGCTGACGTCGCTGTCCGCGGAAGCCTCGCGCGCGGCGATGAAGGCGGCCGGGGTCACGGCGCCCGAACTCGACATCATCGTGCTGGGCACGGCGTCGCCCGACCGGCTGCTTCCGGCCACGGCCGTCGAGGTTCAGGCGGCGATCGGCGCCACGCGCGCCGCCGCGTTCGACATCTCCGCCGCCTGCAGTGGCTGGGTGTACGGCATGCAGGTGGCCGAGGGGCTGATGACCCTCGGAAACGCCGAGACGATCCTCGTCATCGGTGCCGAGACGCTGAGCCGGATCGTGAACTGGAAGGACCGCAACACCTGCGTGCTGTTCGGCGACGGTGCGGGCGCCACGGTGCTCAAACGTTCGACCAAGGGGCGCGGTATCGTGAGCGCGTACATGCGCAGCGACGGCACGCTGGCCGACCTGCTGCAGCGCCCGCATGGCGGCGCGCTGTACCCGTCGACACCCGAGATCATCGAGGCTGGCACCAACTGCATTACCATGGCGGGGCGCGAGGTCTTCAAGAACGCGGTTCGTTCCATGGCCGACGCGTGCGATCGCGCGCTCGACGGCGCCAAGCTGGCGTCGTCCGACATCGACCTGCTGATCCCGCACCAGGCGAACATCCGCATCATCGAGGCGACGGCAAAACACGCCGGCATGCCGATGGAAAGAGTGTACGTCAACGTCGATCGCTACGGGAACACCTCGGCGGCATCCGTCCCCATTGCGCTGGATGAAGCCCTGCGCGCCGGGCGCATCAAGGAAGGCATGACGGTGATGTTCGTGGCCTTCGGGGCGGGATTCACGTGGGGTAGCCTCATAGTGAAGTTCTAGATCGGAGACGTACAGAAGCCGCACGCTTTACGCTGTACGCCGTAAGCCACACGCGTCCGTCATCGGTCATCGGTCATCGGTCATCCGTCCTCCGATCCACGCATGCCACTCCTCCTGCTATTCCCCGGCCAAGGCTCGCAGAAGCCCGGCATGGCCAAGGATCTTGTCGAGGCCTTTCCGGCCGCGAGGCGCGCCTTCGACGAAGCAGACGCGGCCCTGGGCATCTCGTTGTCGGCACTCTGCTTCGAGGGACCAGCCGAGGAGCTGACGCGCACGCACAATGCGCAGCCGGCATTGCTGGCCCACGGGGCCGCCGTGTGGGCGGTGGTGCAGGAGCGCGCGGCCGCCCACGTCGTGGGTGCAGCGGGGCACTCCCTGGGCGAGTTCTCCGCATACCACGCCGCCGGCGCGCTCTCCCTGGCCGACGCGGTGCGGCTCGTGCGTCGTCGCGGCGAGTTGATGTTCGAGACGGGGGCGGCCCGCCCCGGGGCCATGGCCGCGATTCTCGGCGAGCTGCAGCGACGCATCGAGGACATCTGCGCCGAGGCCAGCGCCGACGGAATGGTGGTTCCCGCCAACTACAACGCCGTCGAGCAGGTCGTCATCTCGGGCGAGGTGGCCGGGGTGGAGCGGGGCATGGAAATCGCCAAGCTCGCCGGGGCCAAGCGAGCGGTCCGCCTGCAGGTGAGCGGCGCCTTTCACTCTCCGCTCATGCAGCCGGCGCAGGTGGGGCTCGAGGCGGCGCTGGCCACCCCGTCGTGGCACAGGCCACGCTGGCCCGTCTTCTCCAACGTCACGACGGCACCGGTCACCGACGAAACCGTCGCGCGCGACCTGCTGCTGCGGCAGCTCACCTCTCCCGTGCGCTGGGTGGAGGTCATTCGAGCCATGGCAACCACTTTCCCGGACGCGACGTTCGTCGAAATGGGCCCCGGCAATGTGCTGACGGGGTTGCTCAAACGGCTCGCACCGGGCCACCAAGCGAGGACGTGCGGAACCGTGGCTGAGGTGGAGGCGCTGCTCACCAGCCTCTAACGACAGAGGAAGCTGTAAGCTGTACGCCGTACGCTTTACGCCGTCCGTTTCCATCCACTATCAACTATCGACTATCATCTCTCCATGATCTCGCTTACCGGAAAAGTCGCGTTGGTGACCGGTTCGACGCGCGGTATCGGCCGCGCCATCGCCGAGACGCTCGTCGCCTGCGGCGCCCGCGTGGCAGTCGTTGGCCGTGACCTGGCTGTCGCCGAGCAGGTGGCCAAGGAGATCGGCGAGGCTCGCGGCTTCGCCTGCGACGTCGGCGACCCGGCGTCGGTGACCATGCTGGTGCAGGCCGTGGAAGACGCCTTCGGCAGCCTCGACATCCTGGTGAACAACGCCGGCATCACCAGGGACAACCTCATGGCCCGCATGAAGGACGAGGACTGGGACGCGGTCATGGCGACCAACCTGCGGTCGGCGTTCGTGGCCACCCGGGCGGCCCAGCGCGGGATGATGAAGCGCCGCTGGGGGCGGATCATCAACATCACCAGCGTGGTCGGTCTCGTGGGCAACAAGGGGCAGGCCAACTACGCCGCCTCCAAGGCAGGACTGATCGGCTTCACCAAGGCCGCGGCCAAGGAGCTGTCGTCCCGCAACATCCTGGTGAACGCGGTGGCTCCCGGGTACGTCCAGACCGACATGACTGCCAAGCTGGCGGAGGAGGCCCGCGCGGCGCTTTCGGCCCAGATTCCACTGGGGAGGCTCGGGGAGCCCCGGGACATCGCTGGCGCCGTGGCCTTCCTGGCGTCGGACCTGGCCGCCTACATCACCGGGCAGGTCCTGGTGGTGGACGGCGGGATGGTGATGTAACGGAACGTTGCAGCTACTATATTAGGGTTTCCCTCCACTCCAACAATTGAGAGGATCGCGGTATATGGCCGACCATGGCGACAAGGTGAAGGACATCATCGAGAAGGAATTGGGCGTCGAGCGCGAGAAGTTGACCCCGGAAGCGAGCTTCATCGAGGATCTCGGGGCCGACAGCCTCGACATCGTCGAGCTGGTCATGGAGTTCGAGAAGGAGTTCAACATCGACATCCCGGACGAAGACGCCGAGAAGCTGCGTACGGTGGGCGATGCGATTGCCTACCTGAACCAGAAGATCGGCTGAACCGATGAAGCGTCGGGTCGTCGTAACGGGACTGGGATGCGTGACCCCCGTCGGCAACGACGTGGGCTCCTCGTGGCAGGCGTTGCTCGACGGCAAGTCGGGAGGCGCGCTGATCACGCATTTCGATGCCTCCGGCCTGAAGGTGAAGTTCGCCTGTGAGGTGAAGGCATTCGATCCGGCGCTGTACATGGACCGCAAGGAGGTCAAGCGGTCCGACCGCTACACGCATTACGCCATGGCGGCAGCGGTGCAGGCGATGGCGGACGCGGGCCTCGCCGAGGGAAAGGGGTTCGTGCCCGATCGGTGCGGCGTGATCATCGGGAGCGGCATCGGCGGCATCAACACGTTCGAGGCCCAGCACCACGTGCTCGAGACCGAGGGCGCCGGACGCATCTCCCCTTTCTTCATCCCGATGTTCATCAGTGACATCGCGGCGGGCGTGGTCTCGATGCGGTTTGGCGCCAAGGGGCCGAATTTCTGCACGGTATCGGCCTGCGCGTCTTCCGGGCACGCCATCGGACTGGCGTTCCGGGGCATCCAATACGGCGACGCCGACGTGATGATCGCTGGCGGGGCCGAGGCGGCGGTGACGCCGATGTCCATCAGCGGCTTTGCCAACATGCAGGCACTGTCCACGCGCAACGACGACCCGGCCCGGGCCTCGCGGCCATTCGACGTCACCCGCGACGGCTTCGTGATGGGCGAGGGCGGCGGGGTGGTGATCCTCGAGGAGTTCGAACATGCCAAGGCGCGCGGCGCGCGCATCTACGGCGAGGTTGCCGGCTTCGGCATGACGGGCGACGCCTACCACCTCACGGGCCAGCCGGAGAATCACGAGGGCCTGCAGCGCGCCATGCGCCGGGCGCTCGAGGACGGCGGCGTGTCGCCGGCCGAGGTGCATTACGTCAACGCCCACGGCACGTCGACGCCGATGAACGACCCCAACGAGATTCGCGCCATCCGGGCGGTGCTTGGCGCGCACGCGT
>ERZ1292633.1640-Hain-H41-02um-R1-1640-length-23946-cov-6_pt1 | contig 23946 bp, 19 predicted proteins | sample MGYA00564406_ERZ1292633 | MGnify/ENA primary metagenome ERZ1292633 (study PRJEB36523, sample SAMEA6512639) | groundwater metagenome | collected 2019-01-08 | study: AquaDiva: Metagenomics assemblies of 32 groundwater samples | reverse complement strand
CAGCTATGCCTAGCTTCGCCAAGTGGCTCAGCAAGGCGTCGCATCCCTCTCCCGCGAGGGGAGAGGGGCTTTTTTGTCGCCCTTTCCCACTCGTAAACGAGCGCGGGTGATGCCGATTAACATGTTCAAAGAGCCAGCCGCTAGGCTTGCCTAGGGGAAGGGTAGAAAGTGTCGCGATACAGCATGCATATTACCATGGCGCAAAGCCTGTAGGAAAGTGGGAAAGCGCGGGGCGGGACCCAATTGAATAGTGCCTGCGCGGCTTAGGGCGCTGGCACATCCCACACATAGGTTGCCACCGCGCCAGCGCTGAGCGTTGCAGCAAACTGGCGCGCCGCAAAGCGGACATGAAAGGTTTGAATAGTGGCAGAGCTATTGGCCATTATCAGCACGATGGAACCATCGTCGCTGTTGCGGAACGCCACGCTATCCAGCCCGCCAACCCCGGTATCAGAATCAATGCGCACCGCACCGCGCCGGACAAAGCGGCTGGCGTGGGCAAGCACATAATATTCGACGTTACGGGTCACCGCGCCAGTGCCGCTGTCTATCGTTACAACGCCCCGGCAATTGCCGCACCCGCCAACATGCGGGCCGCTATTCCCATCGAGCGCGATGTTCCACATCACAACGCCGCGCGCCCAATTGCGCGTCGTCCCGATGATGAGGTTGCGCGTCATCCAGCCCAAGCTGCTGCCGAAGTCGCTATCCCAGCTGCCCCCCGAACATTCGGTAAACCACACATCCTTGTCAGGAAATTCGCGTTGTACGGTCGATTGTGCCGACACATCGCCAGCATAACAATGCCATGCAACACCCGAAATATATTGCGCTGCCGCCGCGTTACGGAGCACCGCTGCGGGTTGCTGTGGCTGGTCCCAATTATGATCCCATTCGAGTAATTGGGTCGTCAACCCATCATGGCGCAGCAATGGCCCCAAATGGTTTGCCACAAAATCGGCCCTCTGCGCCGCACCCATGCGCATGCCGGGGTAATCGCCAGGTTCAAAATCCGGCTCGTTCTGGATGGTCAATGCGTCAATCGGCACGCCGCGCGCACCCATTCCGACCAGATAATCACGCAAATAGCCCGCAAAATTGGGATAAGCGGCCGCATTCAATGTGCCGCCAATCAATCGCCCGCTCGACTTCATTGACGCGGGCGCGCTCCACGGCGACGCGATGATCGTCAATTGCGGGTTGAGCGCGCGCGCGGCGCGGATGGTTGGCAGCACATCAACATCAACCGGGGACAGGTCGGTCGGCGCCCCCAATGGCCCATCGGCATAGCTATAATGGGTGCGCGAAAAGTCAGACGCGCCGATGGTCAGCCGTGTTGCGCCAAGGCCAATACCCGGCGCAGGGCCAAACAGATCCGCCATGAGCGCATCGCGCTGTGCTACGCTCATCCGGCGCTGTATCAACCAAGCCGAACTGTCGGTTATCGCCGCACCAAAGCCCGCTATCGTCTGATAACGCTGTGCCGGATCAACCAAGATGATAGTGCCAGCCATCGGCGCTGCGACAGTCCATTCCCCCATGGTCACAGGGTCAAGCCGCCGCGCACCGTCGGCGCTGGTTATAAAGCTGCGCGCCAGTGGTGCCTGGGCAACCGGAATGGGGGTTGGCGTGGGCGCCGGCGTCGGGCCCGGTAGCGAAATGACGCCGCCACCGCCGCCCGCACTACCACCGCCGCACGACGCCAGCGCCAGCATTGCCGCACCGACCATCGCGCAGCGGACCATCCGGCCAGCAAGCGATGGAGTTGATCGAACGCGGAGGAGGAGAGCAGCGGGGTTCACGGGGCTGCGTTACAATATTTTTCGACAAAGGACGCGTGGCTGGGCATGCGATCAACACATTTGGCGATCACATTTTCGATATTGCCCAGATATTGGACCAATTGCGGCACGCTCTTCAAATCGACGAGCGGATCATAGCTGCGCGGAATGACCCCCTGCCCCAAAAACACCTGTATCCAACTTTCTTCGCCGAACAATTCTTCATCCTCGCGGAAAATGCGGCCATTTGCGGCGAACAGGTCCCACTTGCGTTGCAGCGTGTCGGGCACATCCATCGTGCGCACATAGTTCCAGAATTCGGAATCGTCGCGCTCCGTCGCCTTGTAATGCAATATGATGAAATCGCGGATACGCTCATACTCAAAATCGGTTTGGCGGTTAAACTCGTCGATATTCGCCTGTTCGAAATTGCCGTCGGGGAACAGGCGGATCAGGCGGATGACCGATGATTGGATCAGGAACAAAGCCGTCGATTCCAGCGGTTCGACAAACCCGGCGGCAAGCCCCACCGCGATGCAATTTTTGTTCCAAACCTTGCGTCTTTTGCCGGTTTTGAAGCGCACCTTGAGCGGGTCGCCCAGCACTTCGCCGTCAAGGTTCACGCGCAGGATAGTCTCCGCCTCGTCATCGCCCATAAACGCGCTGGCATAGACATGGCCGTTGCCGGTGCGATGCTGCAACGGAATACGCCACTGCCAGCCAGCGCTATGCGCAATGGAACGTGTGTAAGGCGTGAAATTGTCGGACCGCGCACACGGCATGGCGAGCGCACGGTCGCACGGCAACCAGTGGCTCCAATCAACATAATCGGTTTTCAAGGCCTCACCGATCAACAGCGCGCGAAAGCCCGTGCAATCGACAAAGAAATCAGCCTCTATTACTTCGCCGCGTTCCAGCGTGACCGACTTGATAAAGCCATCTTCGCCGTCCAGCGCGACATCGACCACCTTGCCCTCGGTACGCTCAACCCCGCGATCTTCGGCATATCCGCGCAAGAATTTGGCATAGAGGCCGGCATCAAAATGATAGGCATGGGCGATATGCCCCAACGGGCTTTCGGCCATATTTGGCTGCGCCCGCATGAACTTGTTAGTGTGGCAAGCGGCTGTATTGATAGAATAGTTGGCAAAGTCCGACGCCTTACCCAACTGGTTGAGTTTCAACCAATAATGGTGGCAGCGCAGCCATTCCAGATCCTGCCCGATGACGCCAAAGCCGTGGATATAGCTTGCCCCCTTGCGCAGCCAGTCGGTGAACTGGATGCCCAGTTTGAACGTCCCTTGGGTGTCGCGCATGAACTTCGCTTCGTCCAGCGCCAGCAGTTCGTTGAACTTCTTGATCGCGGGGATCGTCGCTTCGCCGACGCCAATGGTGGCAATCTCTTCGGATTCGACCAAGCGGATGCGATACATCCCCTGAAACAGATGCGCGAACATTGCCGCCGCCATCCAGCCAGCCGATCCGCCGCCTACGACCAATATGGTTTTTATAGATTTCTCTGACACTATTCGCACCCCATCACTTTGTAGCTATGATCACGGCAAGACACGATGCCTTGGGCAATCAGTTGCACGTCGCGGCGGTGTCTCCTTCTGGCAGGCGCGCGACACGGCGGGCCTGTCCATAGCGCAAACCATAGCCGCGTGGGAACAGCGCTGCGCGGCCATTGGCCTCGCACGGCGTGCCCGTCCATGCAAAGGATAATGTGCCGGTAAAGCCATATCCGCGCCGCCCGACAGCGGGACGGAACAGGACATCGGCAATCCCGCTCGCCTCCGTGCCCGGCAACCAAGCCGCGACAAAGGCGTTCGACCGATTGATGAGGTCGTTGGCGTAAACCGTGCGCCCTGAATATAATATGGTCACAACCTTTGGACCGCGCCCCGTTACGGCGTCGAGCACAGCGCGATCTTCGGGATAGCGCGCGCTATGCGCCAATGATGCCGGAAAATCGACATCGCCGCGCATTTCGGCATAGGGCTGTTCGCCCAATACCGCGATGACGACATCAAAACGCGACACGTCAACCCCCGATGCCGTTTCGCTATAGGTAACATTGCCCGCACCCACGACATCGCGGATCGCGCTCAGCAGCGTCTCTCCCGTCGCAAAATCTTCGTTGCTATTTTCGGTGCCCTGCCATGTGCGCGACCAGCCGCCCGACTGGATGGACATGCTATCGGCGCCCTTGCCAACCACGAGTATACGTGCGGTGCGCGCAAGCGGTAGAACATTATCATTTTTGAGCAAAACCAGCGACTTGCGCACAGCCTCCTCGGCCAATGCCGCATCGGCGATAGCGTTCGCGGGCAGTTGCTGCGCCTGCACAGCAGGATTATTGTCGAACAGGCCAGAGCGCAATTTGACGCGGATGATACGCGAAACGGCGTCGTCAATCCGGCTCATCGCGATGCGCCCTTCGCGGACATCCGCCACCGTATTGGCGATGAATGCCGCCCATTGTTCGGGCACCATGATGAGGTCGATGCCAGCGTTGATCGCCTCCGGGCAGTGCGATTTGGCGCAGCCGGGCACTTGTTCAATCGCATCCCAGTCGGACACGACCAGCCCGTCAAAGCCCATCCGCCCTTTCAACACGTCGGTAATCAAATAGCGGTTGCGGTGCATCTTGCCGAAATCATGCCCGCTTTGCGTGTCGTGCCAGCTGCTATAGGAGATCATCACCGTCTGCACATTGGCGGCTAGCGCGCCGTAATAGCCCTGCGCGTGGGTGCGGATAAGTTCCCGCTCACCGACCTGCGCATTGCCCTGGTCGTCGCCCCCCGTCGTGCCACCGTCACCGATGAAATGCTTTGCGGTCGCCAGCACGCTGTTCGCGCCGCCCAATGTGCCCTGTAGCCCACGAACATACTGTTCAGCATAGCTGCGCACCAATGCCGGGTCGGACGAAAAACTCTCGTAACTGCGGCCCCAACGCTCATTCTGCACGACGGCCAATGTTGGTGCAAACGCCCAAGTGATGCCCGTCGCGCGAACTGCCCGCGCCGTGCTGGCGGCGATACGGCGGATAAGCGCGGGGTCATGCGCCGCGCCAAGCCCGATGTTGTGCGGAAACAAAGTCGCGCCATAAACATTATTATTGCCGTGAACGGCGTCGATACCCCAGATGATAGGGACCTGCGTCGCCATGTCGGTGGACATCGACGCGCGGTAATATTGCCCGCTAAGCGCCGCCCATTCGGCCGGACTGGCATGCTTGTTCATCGCGGGCCAAGCCCCGCCGCCATTGAGGATCGAACCGATATAATGGCTACGCACCTGTTCGGGGGTGATGTAGCGGATTTCGGGTTGTGTCATCTGCCCGATTTTTTGCTCTAACGTCATACCTGCAACAATCGCAGCGACACGGGCTTCGAGCACAGCGTCTGGGTGCGGCGCGGCGCGGCGCGGCCATGAAGCAAGATTTTGCCCCGCGCTGTTCGCAGGCGTAGATTGTGCGACGCTGGTGGCAACCAGTGCACCAAAGCCAACCACAGAAGCTGCTGCGAGCGCAACTATCCCAATCCGTACAGCACGCACAGGCAGACCCTTCTATGTTTTACATGACCTTGCGTAGTTTGCGACCCGAGGGCACCTTCGCCTTCCCAGGCGGATGGCGCACGCAGGAGCGCGCGCCATCCATGAGAGTGTTTAGAAGCGATAGCTGAAACCAAACAGATATTGTGTTCCGTAGGTTTCATAATCCTGGCCAAGGAACGAGCCGTCCGCAGTCCGGATACCACCGCCATCGGTGCCAAGCCGTGTTGCATATGGCGAGTCATCGATGTTGTTGGCTTGCAGCAAGATACCAAATCCAGCGAGCGGTGAGCCTTCTTGGAAGGTGTAGCCGATCTGTGCATCGATCTGATGTTCAGCAAGGATTTCCGTGACACCGCGTGACGCAAACAGCGCCGTCACTTCACCCTTAAACGCCGCACGGCCGCGATAGCTTGCACGTGCCTGGAACCCAGCCCGTTCAAAGTAACCGGTGATATTATAGGTATCACGCGAGAAACCCGGAATGCGCGTTGCCTGAATGGCCGCTCCGTTGGTGCCACCGGCATTCAACGCGAGCGGGTGCAGGTTGGTGCGGTTAATCGAATAGCTACCCTGAACACCGAACCCTTCGAGGAAGGAGGTAATCCGGCCAAATTCAAGTGCACCCGATATTTCGAGACCCTTGATATAGCCACCAGAGCCATTGGCAGGTTGGTTAATCTGGCCAATCGGACTGATGATAACCCCAGCCGGGATCAGCGCAGCCGTCGGAGGCAATGGCAGACCAGAGAAATCAAACGCTTGGCGCTGGGTGAAGATATAGCTGCGCAAATCCTTGTAGAACAGACCAACGCTGAAATAGCTCGCCCGGCCGATATACCATTCATAGGCCAAATCGATAGCATCCGCACGCCATGGCTGGAGGTTCGGGTTACCGCCCGACGCCGACCATGGATTAACCGTTTGCCCGGGAACGCAGGGCGGGCTGCCGCCGCATGGGTTGGAAAAGCTTGGCAGGAAGTTGGCGCGAAGTTCATCCACCCGTGGGCGCGCAACTTGGCGTGCTGCCGCAAAGCGGATGCGATGCCCGCCACCCAGATCATAACTCAGGTTCAAGCTAGGCAGGAAGTCGGTATAGTCGTCACCGTCGGTAAAGGGTGTCACAACTGTCGGCGATACCGTCCGGTTAATGGCAACACCTGTCGAGCTTTGGTCGGCATAGATGACCTGAAGCCCCAAATTACCGCGCAATGGGCCATTGTCGATGCTCAACCGCGCCCGCAATGTGATCAACTCTTCGCTGAGCGACCATGCTTTGTCGTAGGTGTCATTGTTGATGAACTGCACGCGGTCATAATAGACCGGCAAAGCGGCCGGCAGGTTGACGCTGAGCACATCGCCGAATCCGGCAAAGCCAAGGTTGGTCGAGTTCACCAGATATTGCGAAGCAACCAGCGTTTGCGCGCGACCGTTCTTGAGCATCAGATCAAACTCGCCGACATTCTTGTCCTTGTCGCGATGCGTGAAGTTTACACCAAAGTCGAAACTGTCAAAGAAGCTGCCGCCAATGTCATAGTGGAAGCCCAAATCAAGCGCATAGACGCTTTCATTGACATGTGGTTCCTTGGTCGCGCCGTCATGACCCCAGCCACCCCATGGCGCGCGGTCACCCAGCGAGATGCGCGCTGCGTCGGCATAGTTGAGGCCCGTGGTATAGGTTGGGTAGCCATTGCCCGACACCAGATTGCTGATGTCCCAGTTGATCGTGTCAAACTGGCGATTGGCGTTCTGGTTGGTGTTGTTGATGCCTGCTGGTGTCGCGCCCGTGAAAGCACCCGCATAGGTTTCGGTGATGCTCTCATCCCGGCTGTTATGCGAGTAAGACAGATCGGCAATGAAGCTCAAGTCTTCGGTCATCTGGAACTCGGCATTGAGGCCAGCCGAGAAGAGTTCATCGTCGCGGGTGTTATAATCGTTGCGGATGATCGGGGCGACGCGGGTGTTGCTGCCCGTCACACCGACTGTGGTGCCGCCAACGAGCGCGGTGCCAACATTGTTAAACTGCTGGCTGTCTGCCCAGACGTTAGAGAACCATTGTGCACCGCGCCGCGTTTCATTTTGCGAAAAGCGCGAATAATAAAGGTCGGTCGTCACATGAACGGCGTCGCTTGGCTGCCATTCGATAACGCCCATCACGGCGTCACGACGCTGTTCGCGCGATGTCGCTACAATTTCCTGACCCGTCAGGAATGTCGCGGTCCGCGCGGCAACAGGGTTGATGCTGCCGTTAATGCCGGAGCCAAAGGTTTCATAGCCATAGGCTTTATACTGGCGGTTCTGCGATGGTGCATCGAGGTGCGCATAACCGATGGCCCAGCCGAGCGTTCCGCTCTCATTCTGGTCAACATAGCTGATGCTGAAACGGCCGCCATAGTTGCGAACGTCGCTGTTCAAACGGTTACCCGAAGTCAGTTCACCGCGCAGGTTCACCGCAATGACGCGGTCATTGGTGTCGAGCGGGCGAACGGTGCGAAGGTCAACCGTTCCCGACAGACCCATGCCCGAAACATTGGCATCGGGCGTTTTGTAAACGACGACTTGCCGCAACAGTTCGGAAGGATATTGGTCAAACTCAACGCCACGATTGTCGCCCGAGCTCGCCTGCTGGCGGCCATTGAGCAATGTCGTCGAAAAGTCTGGCGCAAGACCACGAATCGAGATGGTCTGTGCACGACCACCGACGCGCTGTGCGGTCAGACCGGGAAGGCGCGCAATCGATTCAGCGATCGAGACATCGGGCAGCTTGCCGATTTCTTCGGCCGAAACCACTTCGACGATGCTGACTTCCTCGCGCTTAACCGAGACCGAGTTAGCAATCGACGCCTGAATACCGGTAACGACGATGTCTTCGCCGGCGTCTTCTTCGGCGGGTGTGGTTGCCTGTGCAAAGGCGGGCGATGACAACATGGTCATCATGGCGATTGCCGAAGCGGCACCCATCAAACGGATTACTGCGCCTCGCGAATCGGTTTTCGCGCTCAACTTGGTCATCAAATGCCCTCCCAATCGGACTATGTGCAGAGCGAGAACAACGAAAATCCGCCGTCACGACCCCAAAAAAACGGTGCGCACCCTCGTTAAGACTATGGTCAATTGGAAGCGCTTCCAATTCCTACTTAAGCGCATTTACCTAAAATGTCAATCAAACCGCACTAGGGCAGGCATTCGTATTATCTAGGCAGTATTGCCTAGGGTCAGGTACCAAGCGTTGACGCACGTGGCAGCACTTCGAACGCAATTGCTTCAAAGCCTGGTGCCAACGCATCCTGGCCTTGGTTGAGGGTTTCGACTATACGTTCGACAGCGCGCGCGCTCATGCGGCGGATGGGCTGGTGCACCGTCGTCAGTGGTGGCCAGACAATTTCTGAAACCGGCGTATCGTCGAATCCCGCCACGGCAACGTCTTCGGGAATGTTCATCCCCAACCTGTGCGCGCTCAGCAGCGCACCGGCGGCCATGTCATCATTGGCACAGACTAGCGCGCTTGGCCGCCCGTCGCGCGACAGAACATCCTGCGCTACGGTAATCCCGGACCGAAAAGTAAAATTGCCCCGTTCGACGGTGAGCGACTCCTCGGGCAGCCCGGCTTCGGCAATACAGCGCCTGAACCCGACCAGCCGTTGCCCGGCGGAAATATGCCCCTCTGGCCCATCAATATAGGCAATGCGGCGATGCCCTTGGTTCAGGATATGCTGTGCCAAGGCATAACCAGCCGCCGCATCATCCATGCCCACCGATGCCGTCATGCTTTGCACGCGCGGGCCCGCCGAAATGCAGACCAATGGGCATGGCGCATCAAGGATACGGCGCACCATAGCCTCGTCATCCGAAAAGGGCGGCGACAATATCATGCCAACACAGCGCAACCGTGTGATCAATTCGGATATTTTTTCATAACGATCTGGGTCCACCGGGCTGATCGTCCTGGTGTGCAGACTGATCCCCAATTCAGCGCACGCACGCAATGCGCCCAGTTCCAAACCACTGTGATAATAGCTGTTCGGTTCGGCATCGAGTTCAAAGGCGTGAATCAAGACAATGAGTCCCGTTGACCCGCCAGCCAGCAACCGCGCCTGTGTGTTGACATGATAATCGAGCGCGGCGACCGATCGCATCACCCGCGCCCGCACCTCTGGCCTAACATTGGGGCCATTGTTGATGACCCGCGATACGGTGGTCCGTGCAACCCCGCTATGCGCCGCAACATCGTCAATCGTCGGCCGCTTTTTTGTCACATCGCCCCCATTTCGCCGCCTTCGTTCTATGTCAGCGCTATAAAACTCACGGCTGTCAACCGCCCCGTGATTGGGTCGGACGCAAATATGCTATCATTGGCCAACATCGCACAATGCAACAGGCAACAGCGAAACATGATCGCGCGGTTAAAAAGCGGTTCGACGCGCAGCACCTGTTCAAACATCGCCGTGTCACCAGAAATATAACTAGGTTCTGGTTCACCATGCCGCGCAAAATCCTGACCAAGCGCTGCGATATAATTAGCATGGCGTTCGCTCGTTACGGTTTCATATCCCGTGCTGCGATGGCGGTAAAAGGCTGTGCCGCCTTGGTCATCGTGCGACAGATAGTGGACTATCGCCAATTGGTTGGTTTCGGGTCGGTCAATATGCGGCACCCGTTGCTGTAGCGCCAGTTGGTCGGGTGGCGTCGTCGCCAGTGAATAATAAGCCCCAACAAAGTTCGCCTTTTGCTGATGTCCAAATAATGCCCGGATAGTCGGCACCAATACTGCGCCCAGCCCGTCAAAATAGCTGGTCGCCACATTGGCGCGGATACCCGGATAATTGCCCCCCATATCGCTGTAACTCAGGCTTTGAGCATCGCGGCGCAGCCGCTCCGGGTCGGGCGCGAAATTGTCGATAATCGCAACGGGTTGCCCCTCATTGCCGATACGTTCGACCCGTACAGATGGTTTTTGCATTGATTGGCCCAATGAATATGGCAGTCCGCTTCCCTCTATACCGATAAATCGCTATGAGCCAGCCATGCAAGACGTGCCCATCTGGGAACAACCGACGCCGGAAATATTTGCCCGCGACATTGCGCCGCTGGCACGCCCTGCGGTGCTGCGCGGTATCGCGCGCGATTGGCCACTGGTCAAACTGGCGCGGCAAAATGATGCGGCGTGCATGGCCGCGCTGTCACAATTTGCCAGCGACGAGCCGATTGACGTGGTGCGCACCGACCCCACCAATGAAGGGCGCTTTCATTATTCTGACGATATGCACGGGGTCAATTTTGCGCGGGCAAAAGCCAGCCTGCCCGCTTTCCTTCATGCGTTGGAACAGGAAATGCAAAGCGAGCGGCCCTTTGCTATATCGGCGCAGGGCGTGTTGGCACGCGATGCGGTGCCGGGTTTTGCCGCCAGCCACCCGATGCCCTACGCTCCGGCGAGCGCTGCCCCGCGAATGTGGATCGGCAATGCCGCCAAGGTGGCGGCGCACAACGACCCATCGGATAATATCGCGGTGTGTGCGGCGGGGCGGCGGCGTTTTACCCTGTTTCCTCCAGACCAGATCGGTAATCTTTACATCGGCCCGCTCCACTTCACCCCCGCTGGCACGCCGATTTCGATGGTCCATGTGACCAAGCCCGACCTTGCGCGCTACCCCCGCTTTGCCAAAGCACAGGCGGCGGCGTGGGTGGCCGAATTGGAACCGGGCGACGGCCTGTTCATCCCCTATGCTTGGTATCATCATGTCGAGGCGATGGAACGGTTCAACATCCTCGTCAATTATTGGTGGAATGATGCGCGCCCCGAACTCGGCTCACCATGGGACGCCATGCTCCACGGAATGATGAGCCTGCGCAGCCTGCCCGCCGATCAACGCAGCGCATGGCGCGCGATGTTCGACCATTATGTGTTTATGGAAAATGGCGATCCGGCAGAGCATTTGCCCGAGCATGTTCACGGCTCGCTTGCTGCAACAACGCCAGACGATATAGCGGCCATGCGCCAGCAGCTGAAAACACTGTTCACGAAATAGGGGCGGCGAGGGCATTATCCAGGTCGGTCAGGTGCGCCATCCGGGCTTGTTCGATCCGCGCCAGCCACCCAGGGCGATCGAACTGGTCGATGGGCGCAGCACCAATGGCCATAGCTGGGTCAGCAGCGGCAAAGCTGTGCACGACAGGCGCGCTGCCGGACGATCCGCGCGCAACCAAGCGAAACACGCGGCGAAAGTCATAATGTATTGCTGCGACTGTCCCAACGGGATCATGCCAAAATGCGGTCGCCAGACTCACTAGGGAACCGCCGAAGCGGCCCCGGCGTAGCCGATAGCGCGCCAGCGCCAGCGACGCCTTGGCCCTGCGCCAGCGCCAGATGGTGTCGGGGATTGATAGCTGCGGCGTTTCCTTTCGAAACAATTCGCCAGCGAAGATATTCGACGCGGTCATCCGTTCGGCATCGCTCGACATCGCGTCTCCGCGTTGACGATAGCCGACCAGATATTCGGGTACCATCGCAATCGGCCCGCGCGCGGCCATGCCCAATTGCAACAAATAATCTTCGCACCCCTCAACCCCTGCGGCGCGTAGCCGCTCGTCATACCCGCCTACGGCCAATGCCGCTGCTCGGTCCAGCAACAACGCGCTGCCGTTGCTAACCAGATTGATATAAGCGAGTCGGTGGACCGCCATCCCCTGCACTATGGTTTGCACGCCAGAACGGATGATTATATTGGCGGCGTCGATAATATGGTGACACGAAAAAACCATGGCGCATCCGCTATTCTGGGCCACCGCCAGACATTTGGCGATGTGATCGGGGTGCCATAAATCGTCGGCATCAATCAATGCGACATAGCGGCCCTTTGCTTCGGCAATGCCATGGTTGCGCGCCGACGCGACGCCGCCGTTGACCTTGGGCAATAGCCGCGCGCGCGGCTCGCTTGCGCAAAAAGTCCGCGCAACATCGCGCGTTGTATCGGTCGATCCATCATCGACGATCAATATCTCTATATTACGGTGGCTTTGCCCCGCGATACTTGCCAGCGTCTGGCCAATCGTCGCCTCGGCGTTGAACGCGGGCACGATTACAGAAACAAGCGTTTCTTTCAATACACTCTCACTTTTATTGCGCGCCCCAGCATCCCCCATGCCATTGTCCGTTAATATGTCAACGAAGTTGCCTCCCCTCCTTCTTGTGGGGAGGGGGCGTTCAGAGGCACGTGACTCTGAACGCGGGTGGGGGTCAGCGAAAAGGAGAGCGGCCCTCTTCATCCCCCTTGACATAACGAACCAATTGGGTTATATGCATCTTGCAATCATGGTCATCTAGGGGCCATGGCGGCACAGGCCCGCACCGCCGGACCATCCGCGTCTCGCCCCATCTATGTGGGAATCCAGGGGCAGTCTTAACCACCGCTTTGACTTTGGCTTCATGCCTTTGTCACGGCGCTATTACAGACAAGGTGATCCAAGATGGCTTATCGGGGCGGCCGGTGCGGAATCATCTCTGTGGCCAGAGGATGGGACTTGCATCAGGAAGCGCGGGGATACCCGCTTTTCCACAAGCGGATACGGGGGTGCGTACAACGCCTGTGCCACCCACGCGCGGAGTTCCATGGGTGATGAGGGTGGAAGCACAGGGCTTTAGGGTGAAATCTTAGAGCCGGAGGACCTGACGCCGGGCCGAAGCGGCCAACATGGGACAAAGGCGGCGCTGTTTGCGTCCACTGCCTTTCGGAGGCCATCGTTTAGCGGCGGTGAAACCCCTCTATGGTGGAGCCAGTCCCGATACCGCACCCTTGAACTGCGGCACAGCCAAGCGAAGCTGCGCCAAAAACTAAGTTGCCCGTCCGTGCCAGACCGATGTCCAAGGCAGGACGCACCGGCCGTTAAACTGCGTGAGCGATGAAACGCTAGAAACACATGAACCCGAATGGTTCGAAACAGATATTCCCCCGGCGGCACGCCCCTCTGATAAGGCTGGGGCACGGTCCGCCCGCTGCGCGTTCTCCTCTGGCCTTTCCCACGCCTAAACGCGCGCGACTGGACGTGGGGGAAAGGATAGGGACATTATGCTCCGTACTTGATGCGGAGTGCTGGCCGACAAACATCATGCTCAATTGCCAACGCTCCGGACTAAATCCGGAGCACAGACGCAGGTCTAGCGCTTATTCTGCCCGGCACGCTTTTGTTGTTTGCGCTCGCACCCCGCATGGCACGCGCCCTTACAGCACCCATGGCCTACGGGCATCGGCGGCGCATCGAACGGTATGCTTATCACCACACCGGGCAGCCCGCAGATAACCGCGCTCAGCGCATTGGCGGCAATCGGGGCAGATGGCATCGCCAGTGCAAAGGCACCGAAAAAGGATGGCCAAGATCGGCTCATGGTTGCGGCTCCTCGCTATTGCCCGCGTCTTTGACAGCGTCCTTATCCGCTTCGCCAACCGGCTCGTCATCTTCGTCGATCAGCACCCGCAGCGCCGCACCATCAAGGTCATCAAACTGCCCGCTACGCAGTGCCCATTGAAAGGCGAACAGGCCCAGCAAGCCAAGCCCCAGCGCAACCGGAATGAGCAGAGTCAGACCCGTCATCGCGCCCCCCCGTTCGTCGCCCGTATCAGCCGCAAACTATTACCGACGACGATCAGCGACGAGCACGACATCGCCACAGCGGCGATCAGCGGCGTCGCCAGTCCGGCGATGGCCAGCGGCACCGCGATGATATTATAACCGATGGCCAGCGCCATATTTTGCCGTACCACCGCCTGCGTCCGCCGCGCCGCCATCACCGCGCGGGGCACCGCGATCAAGCTGTCGCCCATGAACACCAGGTCCGCCGCCTGCTGCCCGACATCGCTCGCGGATGAGGGGGCCATCGACGCATGTGCCGCCGCCAGCGCCGGGCCGTCGTTCAGGCCGTCACCGACCATCAGCACCGCATCGCCCGCCGCCGCCATATCCTGAATAAGCGCCAATTTCTCCTCTGGCCGCGCTGCCGAAACAGCATTCAACCCAAGCTCCTGTGCAATCGGCGCAACGCCTGCGTCATTGTCGCCCGACAGCAGCATTGCGGGCATGCCCATGGTGCGCAGCCGCTGTATCGCCTCCGCCGCATCGGGGCGCAGAGCATCGGCCATAGTGATGACCACTTGCGGTGCATCGCCGATGGTCAGCGCGACCGAAGCATGGCCGTGCGCCGCATCAGCAGGTCGGCCAAGCTGGACAAAGCTATCGCCGTCATAGCCCTGCATGCCCTGCCCAGCAATTTCGCTTGTGCCGCGCAGCGCCGCCGGGGTGACACCCATGGCGCGCAAAGCCGTGGCCAACCCTTTGCTCAGCGGATGCGTGCTGGATTGCGCCAGCGCCAATGCGACCGCGCGCTGGTGAGCGTCCAACGCCTCCAGCCCCTGCGGCACCATGCGGCCCAGCGTCACCGTTCCCGTCTTGTCAAAAACCACACGGCTCGCGCTCGCCAATCGCTCCAGCGCGCTGCCATCCTTGACCAATATCCCTGCGCGCATCAACGCGCCCGACGCCACAACCTGCGCCACCGGAACCGCCAGCCCCAGTGCGCACGGACAGGTGATAATCAGCACGGCAATGGCGATGAGCAGCGATTGATGCACCCCTGCGCCCGCGATCATCCAGCCGATAAAACTCGCCGCCGCAAGCGTGTGGACGGCGGGGGCATAGAGCCGCGCTGCACGGTCGGCAATCCGCACATAGGCCGACCGGTGCTGCCCCGCATCCTGCATCGCGCGGGCGAGGCCGGCAATCGCGCGGTCTTCGCCGATACGGCTTGCGACAATGATGATCGGCCCGTCGAGGTTGAGCATCCCGGCCAGCACTTCATCGCCCGCTGCCATCGCTACAGGCGTCGCCTCGCCCGTCAACATCGAGCGGTCGATGCGGCACGCGCTCGATTCGAGCACACCGTCAGCGGCTATCCGTTCGCCCGCCGCGACCAGCATGTGCGCGCCGGGCTGTATATCCTCGGCTCTGACCCAATGGCCAACCCCAGCCGCGTCAAGCACGCTTACGCCGCTTGCGCTTGCCTGCATCAGCGCCAACGCGCCTTGCCGTGCGCGCCCGCGCATCATCCCGTCGAGCACGCGCCCGGCGAGCAAAAAGAACAGCAACATCACCGCGCCGTCAAACCAGGCATGTTCGCCGCCCGTCACCGTTTCATATAACGACATCGCCGTCGCCAGCGTCACGCCGATGGATATTGGCACGTCCATATTGGTGCGGCCATGGCGCAACGCTGCCCATGCCGATACGAAAAAGGGCCGCCCCGACCAGATGACAGTGGGGATAGCTATCGCCGCCGACAGCCAGTGGAACATCGCCCGGCTACCACCCGCCGCGCCCGACCACACCGATACCGAGAGCAGCATGATATTCATCGCGGCAAAAGCGGCGACCCCCAGCGCGCTGAGCAAGCGGCGCTGTTCGGCATCGTCATCGACGGTTGTTAACGGTGTCGCCAGCACATGCGCATCGAAACCCAGTCGGCCGAGTGACCCGATGATTGTCGGTAGTTCGAGCTCGGGCAGATGCGTGACGCGTAGCTGCTTGGCAGTAAAGTCAACACGTGCGGTGATGACACCCGAAAGCTCTGCCATCCCCTTTTCAATCTTGGCGATACATCCGGCACAGCGCATCCCCGGCACCGCGATCCGTGTCACCACCGCTGGGGATGGGTCAACCAATGCCGCGAGCGGCGCGGTCATAATATCTCATGCAGCGCGCGAAAATGGTCCGCGCCTTTGCTGGCCTCTATCCGCAATTGCCAGCGCCCTGCTGGCAATGGAGCCGTCGAAACAAAACGCCCGTCCGCTCCGGCAAAGTGCATCGGACGATCCGCCGCGCCGCCCAGCGGATGGCTTGCGACCACGTTGATCGTCGCACCGGGAACCGCGCGGCCATCGCGCCCAAGCAGCTGCACCACCACATGGCCGCTTGGCCCACGCTCGGCCGTCACGCTCCAACCCAGCGCGGCCTGCACGCGACCCGCCGCCAGCCATTCATTATAACGCTGGCTGGCGACATAGCTGTTATCGACCACCGTTCCGCCAAAGGTGCCAATCGCGAGGCGCGCCATCAACAGGTTGACCGCGATGACGATACCAAAAAAGGCGACAAACCACATGGCAACCCGCCGACCAGTGATGGGGCGCCGCTGTGCCATCACTATTCTTCGGGGCGATTAAAGGTGAGTGCGTGGCTGTCGCTGCCGCCCTCGGCATCCATCGCGCGCGTGGTCATCGCAAAATCGGTCCGTTCTTCGCCGTCATAGGGCCCGGTGACGAACACCGTCAGCCTCTGCACAGCGTCGGGGGCGACGGTAACGACAAAGCTGCGCGCCGCATCGCTTGCTGCGCTCTCGCCCTGCCACATCCGTGCGCCCGCAAGCCCGACCAAGCTCAGCTCCATGCGGCGCGGGCGGCCCTCCATATTGCGCAGGCGGACGGTATAACTGTTGCGCACATCGCCGTTCGATAATTGCACGAACACGGGGTTACGTTCCTGACTAGCGCTGATGTCAATGCGGGTGCGGTTGCCAAGCGTGAACAGCAGCGCCGCGCCAATGGCGGTCCATACGCCCAGATAGACGAGCGTGCGGGTGCGCAGCAAAGTTTTGAGGACAGGCGTTGGTGGCTGCCCCGCCTTTTCCTGTTCGGCATCGGCGAGCGTTGCATAGTCGATCAGCCCGCGTGGGCGGCCGACCTGCGCCATCACAGAATCGCACGCGTCGATACACAGCGCGCAAGTGATACAGCCGATCTGCGCTCCTTCGCGGATGTCGATACCCGTCGGGCATACTGCAACGCATTGGTTACAATCGACGCAGTCGCCATACTCACCGGGATGCGCTTCGGCTTTTTTGACGCTGCCGCGCTGTTCGCCGCGCCAATCCTTATAGGTGACGGTCAGCGATTGTTCATCAAGCATCGCCGTCTGGATGCGCGGCCATGGGCACATATAGATGCACACCTGTTCGCGCATGAACCCGCCAAAGATGAACGTCGTCATCGTCAACACAAACACTGTCGCATAGGCAACCGATGCGGCCGTCCCGCTCCAAAAATCGACAACCAACGTCGGCGCATCGGCAAAATACATGATCCACGCACCGCCAGTCCAAAAACTGATGAGCAGATAAATCGACCATTTCAGCGCGCGTTTGCCAATTTTTGCCGCGCCCCATGGTGCATTGTTGAGGCGGATTTGCGCGTTGCGGTCGCCATCGATGAACCTGTCAACATGCTGGAACAGGTCGGTCCACACCGTTTGCGGACAGGAATAGCCGCACCATGCGCGCCCCACAGCGGACGTCAGCAGGAACAGGCCGACACCGGCCATGATGAGCAGGCCCGCGACATAGTAAAACTCCTGCGGCCAAATCTCGATCCCGAACATATAGAAACGTCGGTGCGCAAGGTCGATCAGCACCGCTTGATGCGGCGCATAGGGGCCACGGTCCCAGCGCAGCCACGGCGTCACATAATAGATGCACAGCGTCACCGCCATGATCGCCCATTTCAAACGGCGAAAGGGGCCTTTCACCGCTTTGGGAAAGACCCCCTTGCGCGCTTGATAGGCACCGAGGGGGGAATCGGTGATGTCAATGCTGTCTGTCATCAGGGAAAGGTTATTACTCCGTTGGTGCCGCAAAAGCTACGGGGGTCGCGGCAACCGGGGCCGCCGCTGCCTCACCACCGCCCAGAGAATAGACATAGGCAGTCAGCATCTTGATGGTCATCTCATCAAGGCGCGCACCCCAACGCGGCATCACGCCCTGACGTGCATTGGTGACGGTCGTGGCCAGCGCTTCGCGGCTGCCGCCATAGAGCCAGATACGGTCGTTAAGGCGCGGTGCACCGAGTGCCCGGTTGCCCTCGCCGCTCGCACCATGACAGACGACGCAATTGGCGGCGAACAGTGCCGAACCGCGCGTTGACGAAGCGCTCTGCGGCTCCATCTGCGCATTCGCCCGAACAAAGCTGACCACGTCGGCCACGCTGCGCGCATCCAATATGCCGTCTCGGCCAAAGGCGGGCATCAAGCTCATCCGTGTCAGATCATGGTCGGGGTTGCGCACGCCGTTGGTGATGGTGAAATTGATCGACGCCATGTCACCGCCCCACAGCCAATCATCATCGCGCAAATTGGGATAACCCGCCGATCCGCTCGCCCCCGTGCCGTGGCACTGGATACAGTTGGATCGGAACGCCGCACCGCCGCCAGCAATTGCAAATTGCATCAGGTCGGCATTGGCGGGCAATTGATCGAGCGGGGTCGCCGCAAGCTGTCGCAGCATCGGCGCACGGCGCGCATTTTCTGCGGCCATTTCCTGGTCGAGCTGCCCGCGACTGGTCCAGCCCGTCGTGCCCGGCGTTGCACCGTTGAGGCCAGGCCAAGCTGGGTAAAGCACGGTATAGCCAATCGCAAAAGCGATGCAGGCATAGAATGTCCACAGCCACCAGCGCGGCAGCGGGGTATTGAGTTCCTCAATCCCGTCCCAACTATGGCCGACAGTGGTTGTGCCGGTTGGTTCATCGATGCGCGAGTGATTAGTCATTTGCATCATCCCCATTATTATCTTCGTCAAAAATCATGGTTGCACAACGCTGATTGGCATCGCGTGCCCCCGGACGAAATGGCCAAGCGCAGAGCATCAGGAAAATCCCGCTCATCAGCACCAAACCCCAGCTATCGGCAAAATGCCGCATGGCTTCATAGGTCGATGGAGCATCGCTCATCGTGCCACCTCCTGCCCGCGTGCACTGTCGAAATCGACCAGCGTGCCAAGCATCTGCAAATAAGCGACCAGAGCGTCCATTTCGCTCACCCGTTCAGGATTGCCGTCAAAATCGCGCACCTGCACCTTGGCATAACGCGACCGCAGCGCCGCCGCATCGGCATTTGGATCAGCCTGCGCCACCAAATCCTCGCGCGCCGCATCTATGGCCGCCTGAGTATAGGGCACGCCCTCTGCCGTCAGCACCGCCAAGTCGCCGCGCATGTCGGGCCGCGCAAGGTCACGTTCCCGCAGGAACGCATAGGTCGGCATATTCGATTCGGGCACCACGCTACGCGGGTCGGTCAGATGCTGGACATGCCATTCATCCGAATAGCGGTTGCCGACGCGCGCCAAGTCCGGCCCCGTGCGTTTCGACCCCCATTGGAACGGATGGTCATACATCGATTCCGCCGCCAGGCTGTAGTGGCCATAGCGCTCCACCTCGTCGCGGAACGGGCGGATCATCTGGCTGTGACAATTGTAACAGCCTTCGCGCATATAGATGTTGCGCCCCGCCAGTTCGAGCGGGGTGTAAGGGCGAACCCCCTCAACCCGCTCGATCGTATTGTCGATCCAAAACAGCGGCGCGATCTCGACAATCCCGCCAACAACCACCGCGAGCAGCGCAAATACGCCGAGCAGGGAGACATTGCGTTCGAGCTTTTTATGCCTTTCGGTCATGCTAGTCATTGTTCGCGCTCCCTTCAGGCTGCGGCTGGGCTTGCGCCCGCGACAAGTGGGTGATCCGATGCGGGGTCGATGGTGGTTTCACCCATCGGCGGCTCTATCCGCAGTCTGCCTTTAATCGTCATCGCGATATTCCACGCCATGATGAGGGCGCCGCTGAGGTAGAGCAACCCGCCAAAAGCACGCATCACATACATCGGCCACATCGCGGCGACGGTGTCGGCAAAGCTGTTCACCAGATAACCGTCGGCCCCATATTCGCGCCACATCAGCCCTTGCATGATGCCCGACACCCACATTGCGGAGGCGTAGAAAACGATGCCCACGGTCGCCAGCCAGAAATGCCAGTTAACCATCCGCACCGAATAGAGGCGCGTGCGGCCCCATAGGCGCGGCGCAAGGTAATAGAGCGCGGCAAAGGTAACCATGCCGTTCCATCCCAGCGCACCGGAATGGACGTGGCCGATGGTCCAGTCGGTGTAATGCGACAGGCTGTTGACCGATTTAATCGACATCATCGGCCCTTCGAATGTGCTCATCCCGTAAAAGGCAAGGCTCATCACCATCAGCCGGATGATCGGGTCGGACCGCACCTTGTCCCACGCGCCGTTGAGCGTCATCAGACCGTTGATCATTCCGCCCCAGCTTGGCATCCACAGCATCACCGAGAATACCATGCCCAGAGTCTGGGCCCAATCGGGCAGCGCCGTGTAATGGAGGTGGTGCGGACCCGCCCAGATATAAAGGAAGATCAGCGACCAGAAGTGGATGATCGACAGGCGGTAGCTATAGACCGGTCGCTGCGCCTGTTTGGGCACAAAATAATACATCATGCCAAGGAAGCCGGCGGTGAGGAAAAATCCGACCGCATTATGGCCATACCACCACTGCGTCAGCGCATCCTGAACGCCCGAGAACAGCGCATAGCTTTTCGAACCGAACAGGCTGACGGGGATCGACAGGTTGTTGACAAGGTGGAGCATCGCCACCGTGATAATGAACGAGAGGTAGAACCAGTTGGCAACATAGATGTGCGGTTCGCTGCGCTTGACAAGCGTGCCAACAAAAACGGCAAGATAGGAAACCCACACCACCGTCAGCCAGATATCGACATACCATTCGGGTTCGGCATATTCTTTTGCCTCGGTAATCCCCATCACATAACCGGTCGCAGCGAGCACGATGAACAGCTGGTATCCCCAGAATACAAAGCGCGCGAGCGACGGGAAAGCAAGCCTCGCGCGGCAGGTGCGCTGGACAATGTAAAAGCTGGTGGCAATCAGCGCATTACCGCCAAAGGCAAAAATCACCGCAGAGGTGTGCAGCGGGCGCAATCGGCCAAAACTGGTATATTCAATACCAAGATTGAGTGCGGGGAACGCCAATTGCAGCGCGATGAACAGCCCCACCAGAAATCCAGCCAGCCCCCAGAAAACCGTTGCTATGACACCCCATCTTATGGGATCGTCATCATAACGCGACGGGTCGTTGGTCATGATCGCGCCGCGCGCCAATGCCGCATAATCGGTTTTACTGACCGTGACATAAAGCCCTATCAGCGCCGCTATCGCGACAATTCCCATATGCACAGCAAAGCCGCTATCGGCCGCTTGCATCAATGCGATGAAGGCGAGCAGGATGACGAAAATCCATATGCCCGCTCTGGTGACCACCCTGTCCATGCTTGACCCCTTTTCTTCCTAACGGGCGCGCTTTGTTACCAACCGACAGCCCTGACATTGACCTCAATCAATTTCGCGTTCCTGCGCCCAAAATATAATATAAGCAAATGCTAAATAGCACTGCTGAACGTCTTGACGCTGGTGCTGCGATAACGATCAAATAGCACCGCAATCGCCCGCGCGTAAGGGCGTGTATGCGCCGTCGGCGATAGTATATCACCGTCACATTGAATCAACCCATGCGCGATAAATGGTGCAAGCCCAGCCATGAGCGCGGGGTCGCCCGCCAGGCCAGAGAGGCCAGCAGGACGGTGGCATAAAATGTCCTCGATAATTTTCCCCCGCACCCGGTCCTCCGCGCTGCGCCAAACCCCGCGTTCGCCCGTCAGTTTTCCCGCAGAGGTCACCATCCGGTATCGCCCGGCGTTCTTCTCATTCTGGATGATGAGGTCTGGGAAATTACTGATTGCGCTTGCGCCCATGCCCAAAAGCACCTCGGCCTGATCGTCGGTGAAGCCCTGAAAATTGCGCCGCAAGCTGCCGTCACTCGCCGCCCGCGCTATGGCATCGTGGGGCAAAGAAAAATGGTCAAAGCCAACCGGAACATAGCCCGCCGCGCTCAATTGTTCATAACCCGACGCAGCCATCGCAAAGCGCGACGCTTGATCGGGCAGCGCGCTCGCATCAATACGGCGCTGGCGCGGTAACATGTGCGGCACATGCGCATAGCCGAACAGCGCGATGCGGTCAGGAGCCATTTTTATGGTTGCATCAAGCGTTTCAGTGAGGTCATCCAACGCCTGCCCTGGCAGGCCATACATAAGGTCGAAATTGATCGAGCCAACGCCGACCTCGCGCAAATCGGCGCATGCGTCGGCAATCATCTGGTGCGGCTGTAAGCGCCCTATGCGCGCTTGGATCTCGGGGCTCAGCGTTTGCACACCCATGCTGACATGAGTGACGCCTGTCGCTCCCAGCACGCGCACCCATTCGGCAGACAGGCCGCGCGGGTCAATCTCGACTGATATTTCTGGGGACGCGGCGCCGAACGCGGTCATCACTCGGTCAAGTAAACGCACAAAGGCCAGTGGCGCTATCGCGTTCGGACTGCCGCCGCCAAAGGCAATCCGGCTAACAGATGTGCTTTTTGGCAGCAAGCCGGCGACCAAATCCACTTCGCCATTGAGCGCATCAAGATAAGAGGTCAGCCGATGCGTCTTGTTCGCGGCCCCCGTATTACAACCGCAATACCAGCAAATCTGGTCGCAATAGGGGATGTGAAGATAAAGCGAGACAGGCCCTATGGCTGCGGCAATCGCTCGCCCCTGCGCCTCCGCACCGACGTCGTCATGAAACTCCACCGCCGTAGGGTAGCTTGTGTAACGCGGCACTGGCCGCGCCAGCAGGTCAGGATGATAGGGCCACATCGTCCAGACAATGGCGTAAATATGTGCATTTAGCTTTGCGCCAGATCAACAAAAGCCTTGTCCGCGATCAATGCAACACCACTGAGAAAAGGCCAGTGAACCGCCAACCGCTGCACCGCCATGGGGGCATCATTCGCAGCGCGTGATCAAACAATGGAGTATTTCTCATGGGTAAGGCAGCCATCCTCTCTTCGGTCGCATTCGCGGCAATGGCGCTGACCGCAACACCTGCTTTGGCGAGTGATAATGACGGCAGGATACAGGTCAAGATTCTAGGCACCGCTGTGCTACCAGACGGCGCAGTCACCTCGGTCACCACTGGCGCGCTTCCAGCGGGCAGCGGCACTGTGGCCGACGATAATTATGTGCCGACATTGGCCATCGAATATTTCGTGACGCCCAATGTGTCGCTTGAGACCATCTGCTGCGTCACGCAACATGATGTGACGGGCACTGGGCCATTGGCTGGCGCAGGTTTGGTGTCGAACGCCAACATCATTCCCGCAACACTGACGGTCAAATATCACTTCGGTGCGGCGGGCGGCATTCAACCCTATGTCGGCGCAGGGCCAACCTATTTCATCTTTGTCAGCGAAGAACCAGGCGCAGGAGCACGCACATTGCTGGGGGCCACGCGTCAACGCATGAACGACCATTTCGGCATTGCTTTGCAAGCGGGCGTGGACGTTCCGCTCAATGACAGTGGCATGTCGTTCAGCGTCGATGCCAAACGCTATTTCCTAAGCACCAGCGCGCATTGGTTTAACGCTGGTGGAACCGAGGTGCTGGCAACTCGCCACCGCATCAACCCATGGGTGATTAGCGCGGGCGTTGGGTTCCGCTTCTAAGATTCCACCCTTGGGGGAGGGTGGATTGGCCTCGCTTCGCTGGCTTTAATCGGCCAGTGCAGCGAGGCCTTCGCGTTTCAGAATCACGACATCGCGGCGTGACGGCAGGTCGATATAGCCATCGGCCTTGAGCCGCGTCAGCTGGCGGCTGACCGTCTCGAT
>ERZ1292633.1639-Hain-H41-02um-R1-1639-length-23955-cov-6_pt1 | contig 23955 bp, 9 predicted proteins | sample MGYA00564406_ERZ1292633 | MGnify/ENA primary metagenome ERZ1292633 (study PRJEB36523, sample SAMEA6512639) | groundwater metagenome | collected 2019-01-08 | study: AquaDiva: Metagenomics assemblies of 32 groundwater samples | reverse complement strand
GATCATTTGAGGGGTCGGTCGCCTGCAGTGCTTGCCGCAACGTGTGACAAGAGGGAGTCCCTTCCGAGGGTGAACTCGCCTTTAGACACTACAGTATTGAGATAGTGACACTTACGGCTGTGTACCGTAAATGACTCGCCGCGCCGACCACAAGAACATGATATTGTTTCGGACGCTAGGTCAAGCTGCGACTGCACATATTCCACTTTTGTCGCCGGTCGAAACAAATCGCCGCACGTCAGCTGAGCCACCGGTCGGCGAGAGTATCAACGTGCAGACACTGGAAATTCGCGACAGCACCTGTGGGGCACGCACGAGGCAGCGAGGGCGAAAATGAACGCAGTTGCGGCGGGCGTGAAGATGAGGCCTTAGGACGACCATCGAAGCCGGCGATCTGAATGCTTGCAGGCATGCGTCGGCGAATGAAAGGAGCGACCACTTTTTCATGTCGATGAGGGCTGCGCTGCAGCGTTTGCCTCTTGCATGCGTCGCTGCTTCCTTCGTCGTTCGGCGAAGTAGGCACATCATCAGATCCGATGATGTCGAGCTTCTGGCTGGGGTGGTGGTGGTCCCCATCCCCCTTCAGTGAACAGGTCTTTGAGTTGAGTTGCCGCGGCGAGGAAACAGAATTCGTTCGAAGTGACGCTTCGCGGATTATTGACTGCACACGCTGGCGAATATCGGGCAACGCGAAGTTAGGCGATTTCACCCTTCGAGCGTTGCGTCGAGCGAGAAGCTTCTGCTCCTCTCTGCGTCTCTCCGCCGCAATTTCTTCCATTTTCGCACTCACTTTGTGTAGTTCGGACATGGCCCACACTCGCGCCATCGCCTCGGCGTGCACACGGGCCCTTGCGTCCCGCGCCGCCCGCAGCTGTTGTAAGGGAAACGCCGCTGGCGCATCGACGTCGTAGGCCGCATCGGCCGCATTGTCGTGGGCCCACGCGATGGAATCCCGCGCACTGCTGTCGAAGAACGCCGCGCTCTTGAGGTCGAAGAGGTCATCCATCGGCATACCTGACGTTGCTGCCCCGCCGTTTGCGGCAGCGTTCTCCAACGCTGCACCACCCTTTGCACTACATTCGCCGAGTGTGATGCGACCTCGAGCCTTGCGATGAATGGGATCGTGTCGGTCGAGCAGCGTCGCGTTTTTCCTGCGCATCGATCCCGCGGCGACGGGCTCGACCTCGTCGTCCCCACCGCCACCGGAAAGTAGTCGAGTGAGCGCCTCCTTCGGGGAGGCGCTGGACACTATTTCGTAGGTGTCCGGAAGTCGAAGCCCAAACTGGTCCAGCGCCTTATGCAACGCGGTCCAAGAGAGGGAGCTCGACGTCGACGTCGGCGATGACGAGAGTTCGCTGCACCGGAGAAGTCCTTCCAGAGCCGCGACTCGGGACGAGGTGTCGTGATCATTTTCACCCGGGGAGTTAGACGCAGCCGCCGCGGAGCAAACGGCTTCCCAGTCCCGCAGCGACATGGTCTCAGGGCTGTTTGCTGCAGCGGGTCCCAGCGGCGACGCGACGACGTTCTTTTTTATGCAAGGGAACGGATTCGACCTACCTAGGTAGGTTTGAGCCAAGATTCGCTCGAGACTCGTGGGCCCAACGACGATCCCGGCGCCGAAAAGCCCGGAGTGAATCCCCTCGAAACTGCACAGAGTGTCTTTGGACGACAGGTAACACCGGCGAACTTTGTCGAGTTCGCAGGGCGACAACATTTGTCAGTACGGAAAACACAGCTTTCACCTTTCCTCAAACAGCAACACAAAATAGAATTTACAAACCACGAAAAACCCGATCACTGGCGGGTGGTTTCTATTCCCTCCTCCTGAGGTCTCCTTTGTGTGAATGCCATTAATTGGACCGTTACCGACGACGAGGATTTGTGCTGTGGTGGTGGGGACGACAAGGGCCCCCCCCCTTCACACGCTGTACGTTAATTGCAGTCCTGGCACGCCCAAGGCTCAAGCCACAACGGCGGCGTGGGCCATGCGCTGCGAACCCACTATAAAACCGGTTGCTAAATCAAGGGCGTCGTCTGGACAAGGCGTGAAAACCGCGAAGTCCTCCGCGTTCGTACCGGTTGCCACGCAGCGAGCGAAGCCAACACACTGCGGCGCGTAACCACATTCAGAGAGATGCGCAATCCGACGAAATTGAGAGGCTGTCGCCGAGGTACTCGTCGAGACGAGTTGATGACCAGCCTTTCGTGCCACCCCCGCTGCCTTAACATTCAACTCGTCATCAGAGGTTGGCCCGCGTGGCGGCGACTCGGTGAAAAAGCAGATGAGCCTCCCCTCACCCAGGACTCGGTCGATGTGATTGGCGAGCGTTGCCATGCCGTCGTGCACGTTGAGGGCGTCGATGGCGATGAGAACTTCTAGATCCGTTTTCTTGAACGTTTTCACTCTCGCGATTGCGGTTTCTGACGGCTCTCTTTCGTCCCCCTCCTCCTCCAGTGCGTTGACATCGCTGCTGCGAGCTAAGTGGCTTCCCGCCCGGATGATCCCAGCGAGGTTCTTTTCGGGATAGAAATACGCGTGCCACGCCCGGCGACGCACGAACGCGCGTTCCTCGGCGTTGGACGGAAATGATTTGACGCGCAACGAAAAAATGGCCGCCGATGTTTTGATCACCTTTTTCGTTGACGTTGGCACCGGACCCACTGCTTCCACAGAAGGGAGCACTGGCCAATGGGGAAGGCAGAAGCGCTTCGACACGGTCATCGCATTGAGGCCGTTCACTGGCTGAAACGCGCCCGCTGAGATCGTCCAATCCCCACCATCGTGTTCTTCTTGGCTGTCGCCACCGCCGCAGGCCCTCCGTCCTCCACCTCCACCTTGGGTGAGGAAGTTGACCACGGCGGTGGGATCGAGGCGCCGCAACGCTTCCACGGTCGCTCGACGGCCCGTGGCGTAGACCCAACCGTGCGTGTTGATCACAATAGGAAATGGCTGGCGTGCGGAAGCGGCTTGCGCCTTGGCATCGTTCACCACGCGCGCGAGCGCTTCTATTGCACGCGCGACGGCGAAGGCTTCGTTGACCAGCGGTGCACCAACGTAAAAAACAGCCACCGGTTCCGCGGCACCCAACTGATGCGGCGTCACGAGCGGCTCCCTGACCCTCATAAGTGATAGGGTACCGGATGGCAGAAACTCACCCTGACCGAGATCCAAGTCAACCCAATAGCAGACACCCCATCGACTCCAGAGGGCGTTGCAAACGGTCCGCGCATTCGTCGATTTGCCAACTCCTTGAGGTCCCACAAAGCCGATACAGCTGTATGGATGGGCCGTCATCGAATCCAGAGGTGCCCCGAGGAGCCGCTGATCAGGGAAAGGCACGTAGGTGGGACACAGTGGACGGGGAGGCCTTTTGCCGCGCGGCGCAATCGGCATGGTCGTATACAATTGCGGCAACGCACCGGTCGATGTCTTGGACGTTGTATTCTGGGACGGCGAAAATGGACCTTCGTGGTGTTGGCGGTGTGGGCTCGCAAGGTTGTGGCACAGCACCAATACCATAGCTGGTACGGAACCGACGGCGGCCTTTTTGCTCGACAGGCTCTTGTGCACCCACTGCCAGTCAATGGGACCAAAGTGGGCCTCGACGCACGCTAGCACTTGCGATCCGGAAGGCGTAGGCCATGGCTTCACGGAGATGCTCGGGTCGTTCGAGGGTGCGTCGCGAGAGATCCGTTTCGTTGCCGTCGTCTGTTTTTGCTGCTTCTTCTTCTGCGACGCCGCGACCTTCATGCAGTGCCCGGCCGCGGAAGCGTTCGGCAGTACTAACGTTTTCTGCTTCAGCGAGATACCGTTCATGGATACGGTCCCGGACAGTCCGTGCACCGCGCAGGGGCCCACGAGCGACAATCCCGTGTCGGGAACGGACAGCAAATAATGCGTCGCAAATCCGTAGGGCGCGTAGTGACTGACGACGGCCCCATTGAACGTCTGCCTGCTGGCAGGGATTCGGTTGAAAAAAGAAGCATCGTTCTGGTGGTCACCTCCGCGTCCCGTAGTCGCTACGGCTTCGTTAACCTCCCCATCCTCGTCCACAAGCGTCATGCGGGAAGGAGCCGTCGCGCAATCGCTCAAAGCATCGGCGGCGTCATCGACGCCATCATCGTCGTCATCCGAGTCGCGGCGGAAACGCACACATCCATCGTCTGCGAGACCGAAGATGTTACCACTGTCTGCGTTGCATTCCAAATTGTCGCGAAGAGGGGTCGAGGAGGAGGCATTCCCTCGCATTGTCGCGGCGGTAGCATTCGAACAGGAGCTACCGGGAACGGTGGCCTTCGCGCTGGCGGCGCGCTGCTGATTGCGTTCCGCTACCTGTCGCACCCTCGCGGCCACCCACTCTAATTCGTCTGCCGCTTCGTCGTCGCTCTCCGTCCCATCGTCGATCCCATCGGCCATCGCGCCGTGCATATCCTCAGCGTCGTCTTCTTCGTCGTCGCCGTCGCACGCTGAAACTTTTTTTGCTGTTGCCGCCGCCGCGGTTTTCGTCATGGGCTGGTGGTTCTCAGCTGCTCCGGCTACGCGACCCCCAGCGTGCGCGAGCTCGTTGTAGTCGTCGGAGTCGCTACACGAAAAGTCGCGATCTAGCGGCACGCCAACTGCTCCGTGATCGCCGCGCAGTGCGTCGTGAGAAAACCGAACGGTCTGAAGCGGCGCAATGGCGCGTTGCCGTTTGCGACTTGGACCGGCATTGTGTGGCCGAGGGGTTGGCTCGTCGGATGGGCCGGACCGGTGGCCGCGAGTTGGAAGGGCCCGATGTCGCGGGGGCATCGTCAATGCAGAAATCTCTGTAAAACCAACGAGTTCCCTCATCCCAACAAAAGTCCCCACAAAAAACAATCAAAGAAAAAATATTCGTTGTAGTCCGTCCGAGGGACTGCGGAAAGCGCTAAATTACTAAGTGTTTTAATTCGACGGTCAACATAATGCAGAAGAGAAAAACCTTTCGACGTTTCAGCTGCGGATCGACTGACGCCGATACCAACCAACATCCAAAACCCTCCTCCCGCCTATTACTTTGAAAAACGCACCGACTTCGCTGGCGAAGAATGTGCCTGAGGATGCGCAGCTCCTCCAGGCGCTTTTCCCTTCGGCTTATTGATGGGCTCGTCGGAGATGCGCTCTCGTTGCTTCTCGAGCTTCAGTTGTTGCTCCTCGAGCACTCGACGCAGGTTGGCTTGCTCGGAGTGTTGTTTCGTATCCTTCCGCGAGTCGCGCACTTGGGATTTCGCGACGCGAGCACGGTGCATTTCACGCGCCCGAGCAAGCCGTTGCTTCAACGTGTCCTCGGACGCTTTCCCGGCTTCCTTTGCGATCCTCACCATGTCCGCGTCGCTGGTCGGGGCCTTCTGCTTCTTGGCTGCCGCGGCTGCGGCGTCGGAGCGGACAGCTACATTAGAACCCTGTGGTTGCGTTCGACTGCCGGAACCGGCGCCTGCCGCACCGGCGCCTTTCTTTGGCTCGACTCCCGCGCCGAACTTCTTCTTCGCCGCTGGCGGACTGTCGTCGTCGTCATCATTAGCGCCTTCCACGGCAGGTTTGCCGGCGCCGGAGGAACCGGGAGGCGGGACTCCTTCTCCCTCTCCGCGGGGTCGTTTCATTTGCATCGTTTTCACGCGTACCTTCAATTCCCCGTCCTGCACAACCGGAACCAGTCGCGAACGTTGCGTGGTCCGGATCGAGGTGAGACGATCGTTCCACTCCGCTTCGACAACTTTGGGCATTTTTTTCACGGCGAAGACACATTTCAGAATCCCACTGTCAAATTCGTACTCGGCGGCCGCAGCGTCGACTTCCATCCCATGCGGAAACGGCCAGCGCAGCAGGTACTTTTTGGTCCACTTTCCGGTGTCGATCACCAGCATTTTGGATGTCGTTTTGCTAACGTCGACAAATTGTGGGGGAACTTTGTGCAGTATTACTTTCACGGTAATCTGCTGCTTTTTCACGTGGACTTCGTGACCCATCGCAGGGACGGGCCTGTCCCCCGCAGCCTCGACGACCACGGCAGCCTCCGCGCCCTTCTTCCCCTTGTCGGCTGATGTCGTCGACGCCGCCACGGCGGCAAGATCCGCCTTGGTGACCATGCACCGGAGTTTCTGCCGCAGCCGAAGACGGTCCGCCGGCGTGGCGTCGACCTCGCCGGTGGAGGACGACGAAACTGCGAGACGTCGTTTCTTTCCAGCTATTTTGGATGCTTCGGCTCGGGCCTTCGAGCGCTTCGCGATGACCTGAAGGGCCTTTTGCGCGTCCTTCTTGCTTCCCGCGGTCTCCGCCGGTGGAGGAGCCATCTCACAGAGAGAGTGTGAGAGAGAGACAATAACGGTGAGAAGAGAGAGACAGTATCGGATCAACGAAAAGAGGAAAAAAGGGCCCAGTTACGGTCGATCGCATAGGAACAATAAGACATCGTTCCGCAGATACTCTTTGAAGAACAAACACGAGTGAATGGCAAGCTTGCAAAAACAGGGAACATAGAAAGCGGGGAGTATCCCCCACTCCCGATCGAAATTTCCGGAAAAAATCAAAGGAATCAACGCAACAAAGAAGCATCAGCAGCCGTTGTGCCAAGATGCAAAGCGTGAAGCAAACAATGCACATGCCACTCGCGCGGCCCTATCCCCCTCAGCTTCTTTCTTCTCTGAAAGGAGCCTCCCGCTTTTTCCTTACATTCGCGCGACTTCCTCGAGGAACTCTTTGTTTTTGCAGATGGGACAAAATGCATTCGCAGGGCCGCCTTTGATGGCTACCCATTGCGTCCAGCACGGCTCACAGACGCGGTGACAACACTGCAACACACGCGGGACGCAGCGGGGCCCATCGTCGCCGTCATCACCTCCTCCGCTACCATCGTCGTCGTCGGACCGGCGCCCCCCCGCAGCTCCAGGTGCTTCAAACGTCTCCATGCAAATGGGACATTGCGTCTGCGTCGAGTTCGCCAAGAAGGCGGCCTTCTGCTCCACGGACGTCGAAACATGCCGCATCTTATCGCAATTGTTGAAAACCATCTTCGACATGTCGTAGACGAACCAATAGCGCCCCGCATCCGCGATCGACATGTTCGCCGTGTCGTCCAGCTGCTTGACTTGCTGCTGCACCCCGGCGGCGACGGACGTGGGAAACGTCGCGACGCTGCCGGCGACGAGCGATAGGAGTGCGCTGCGCACCGCGTCGAGCTGCCCGGAAAAAGTTTCAAAGATTTTAAACTTCGCGGCTCGTTGCTCATCATTCGTTGGCTCCACTTTTAAGTCGCTGAGCGCGTCGTCCCGCTCTTTGGCGTCGACGGCTTCGGTCGCCACGGTGGAAACAGGATGATGCGACACGAGCGCGAGGGCACGGCTCTCGCCTGAAATGAGTGGTCGGTGAGGTCCACTCCCAAGCTGGCCAAAGGCAGCGAGGGGTGGCGGCGGCGGGGCCATCAGCGCCTGAGCCACCTCGCTTTCGTCGAGGCAGTCGATCGCTTGGTCATCGTTGGCCATGGACCGCATCGCCCCTTCGGACCGCTCCATGTAACTAGCAGGAGGCGGAGGCGGTGCACCACCGAATCCAGCGGCCGGCGCCGGTGCCGATCGCTTCATGACTGCCTGTTCTTGATAGGCGACGGTGCTCGACTTGGAGAGGTTGTACGACCGAGAGGCACATTTACGAGCTTTGGCCATATCGACGGTCCACTTTTGCGCCCGGTTGGCGTCATCGATGAGTTTTTCGCGTTCACTGGGAGCGAGCGCACTCAACTGCGTCGCCTTGACGTGCGCTTTCCAGCTGTCAGGTGATGAGTAGACCGCCGCGGAGACTTTTCGAGAGGAAGGCGGCGGCGGCGGCGGTGGTGTAGGCGGCGCGGACATATGCGGCAGTAACAGTTTCAAAAGAACGCGGGAGGGGCGCGGAATAACGGGGGGTAAAAAAAGAGAATGCCGCTGCGTGAACGAGCAGCGGTGGGAGCAAATGCGAAGCGAACAACATCGTGTGCGACCGCTGATGGGTTCGCGTTGCGACAAGTCGCCTAACCCTTCGGTTCATCTTCTCCGGACGGATACTTTACTTTTCCGCGCACATCCGCGTCATTTGTACTTATCGTACGTCGACAGAGATTGATGCTTTCGGATCAGAACGATACATGGTGCCCTCAGCGCTATCGACATGACAACAACAATCAAAAGAGGGGAAAAAGAAAGCAAAATTTCTCGGAATCGACGACAACTGAGCGAATGAAAAACAAAACGAACCCTTGGCCTTCGCCTCCAGCAACAGGCTTAGATTCTCGCCGCGCTGAAGTGACTGCTCGACGGGGCGTCCTGCGTGACGGGCAGCGTCATGGCCTGCAACTTGCTCCCCGGCTTGTGCGGCCGGTGAACCAAAATGCCGCGAGACTGCACGGACCAAGGGAAGATGCCCGCGCCTCGCGGGCCACGTGCCGAGGGACTGCCTCCCTCGCCGCCTTCACCGTCTTCATCTTGCGAGGGGCTATCCGAGTCTCGAGAAAAGAAAATGTGCAGTAGACGAGTGATATTCTCACGCCGTTCCTGAATAATTTGCCGCCGTCGAGTGTTCCACTTGTCCAGCCACTTGCGCCATAAAACCGCGACCTTCATCAGCGCCTCCTTCTCCGTCTTTGACCCGGCCAGATCAATACTTTCGAGCAGCTTGCGCATCCGAAGCTGCGCGTTGAGCTTCTTGTACTGTAACGCCGCCTGCTCCCGGCGGAGCTTGTCGTCCTCGTGCCGGATCGCGTCGACTTGCTTGTGCTGCTCCTCCGACATGCGATTGGTATTAAGCTGATCAATGATCGCCACGACCGGGATGAGTTCCTCAAGGCGGGCTGGCACGAGGGGCGGAGGTGGAGCCGCGACGTCGGCAGCCGCGGGTTCGTGCGCGGGTTCACCGCTGCGTTTCGCCGGCGGAGGCAGCTGGGGAACAGGCGGGTGGACGTCCTCGTCGGCGCCGTTGATGGACTTCGGCCCGGGCAACGGTCGCTTAGGCTCCCACGTGGTGTGGGTGCCCCAAGGCGCCGCGGGTGGTCGCTGCGCCGACGCGGCGGCGGCACCTCCAGCGGGTGTTGGGTCCGCGACTCCCGGAGCGGTCACGTCGGAGCGCACAGCGGAAACCAGCTGGCTGAGGTCCCGTCTGATGTTTGCAAGAGTGTCAACAGGGGCGGCGGCGGTTTCGGCAGCAGGTTGCGCGGCGGCACCCTTCGAGCCGCGCCGCTCGGAGACATCGCTCTTCCGGCGCCCCGGGGGTGGCTGCCCATGGGCGGGTGGTCGCGGCCCAGGGCCGCCCGCGGTATCCGACGCCACGAGCGACAGGAAGGACGATGGTGGGCCTCCAGCCGCCGCAGGCGCTGCCTCATCGCTGCCATTGAGCGCTTTCAACATGGCGTTGGCCCGCATAGGTTGATCGACGCCTCCGGCCACGCGCGGAGACGCAATCGGCGGCAGCCCGCCGGTGACGGCAGGCGGCGTCGGCTGTCGAGGCTTCAAAATGCCGTCGAGAACCGTCGCGGGCACTGGCGGGGCGACGGCGGTGGTCACCGGTGGCGGCGCGGTCACCCCCGCGGCTTGAGACATCGCTGCGGGCGTTACACCATGCTGCGACGCGATGACCTCGACCAGCATGTGACTCAGCCGGCGCGACGCCCAAGCGTGATCCTCCAGATCCCCACCGGTTTTAGCAAGGCTGTCCGTGCTGCCACATCGAACGGAGTCCACGATGGCGTCGATGATTTGTTCTTCCGACTTCGGAGGCAGCACGGGCGATGCCGCAGCAACAGGCGACATCACCGTCCCCCCCTCGCCGCTTCCGGGGACGGCGGCCTTCGTCTTGGGATCTGAGTGCTTAGACGCAGCTAGTGATGCGCTGGTTTGCGGCTTCGACACGGCTGCCGACCCGCCCAGCACCACCTTGCTCGTCACAGTCGCTTGCGCAGACATTTGTTGCTGCATCTTTCGTAGCTGTTCTTCCAGCGCGTGCGTTTGCTGCTGGCTCTTTCCCACCATGGAGGTGCCTTTATCCGCGGCAGCGAGCAATCCACTCCGAAGTTGCGCGAATAGGTTGGTCAACGATCCGCGAAGCTCAAGTCTCAGATCGTCGAGATTGGAGCGCAAATCGGTGGTCCCTTCGCGCAGTAATGTGCTCGCGATGGCGAGGCTCTCTTGGAGCTTCGCCTTCTCACCCTCGACCACACCGAGCTGCTCCTGGAGAGATTCAATGAGCTGGGTCGAAGGAGCCTCGTCATCCCTCGTGGTGCTCGGTGGCAACATCGCTTTATCAGGACTCGACAAAGTGCTCGCCGTGTGAATACTGCCCATCGGTTTCACGAAGTCCAGTCTCGGCGTCGGGAGATGGCCGGAATGCGGCGGCGAGAGCGGAGACGCGCTCGGTGTGGTCGATGACTGTCCGAGAGCACTGCCCCCCGCGGTCCGAATCGTCGCGGCCAAGACCTTTTCTTTGGCAGCCGCGATGCTTGCCTGCGCGTCGTGCGTCTTGCGCCCGGGTATCGTCCCGGGAGCCAGGTTTGCGTTTCGTGGCGACGTCGCGGACGCGGCGGCACCACCGCCACCGAAGAAATCAACCACGGGTGACGTTTGAGTGGAACGATGATCCATCGGGATCACGGGCCGCACAGGCTGCGCCGTGGCGGCGGCGTCATCAAACGACTTGCGACTGCCCGTGCCCGCGGGACCTGGGCCCGATGCTGGCGGGGTGGGCGTCAACGTCTGCACGCCGGCGCTGCTCATGACGTCTGGCGTGGTCTGCTGCGCAGCGTCGTGCGGGTGGAGGGGACTTCCTGCCGAAACACTCTGCGTCTCGACTGCGGGCGCCGATGTCAGCGACGCGGAGCTGGCAGTGGCCACGAGCGACGCGGAGCTAGACGCCGCGGTCATCGTCTTCGTGGGAGCGGGTCGCGTCACCACGACGATGCTCCCGGCGGCGTCGGCGGCGGCTCTCTGATTTCGCTTATGCAACTCCAGGCGCCTGATGAGGTCATCCTTGTCGGCTGTGGAAACCATGATTTCGTCAATCTGCTTTTGCAAGAGGGATAGCCGTCCTTCCACATCGGCCAATTTGGCCGCCAGGACGACCTTCTCGTGGTTGGCTTCTTCTGCCTTTGCTTCCGATAGTCGCATGGCGGTCGACGCCCGCGCCGCGGACTCCTCGATCTGCGATAGGTGGTCGTGCATCAACTTGGTTTGCGTGGCTCCGTTGCGCCGAGGCGCGGTCGTCGGGATGCCGGCCGGCGCGAGCGCCATCGTCGTTGACCCCTGCCCATCTCCCCAGAGGCCCCCGGTCGTTGCACCTCTACCGTGCCCATTGTCGTTGCCCATGTCATCAACAACGCCTGTTCCTGCTTGGACGCCGACGCTCGCGGTGTTGAAGGACGCGAGCGCCTGGCGCTGCTGCGAGATGGTGGCTGAGATCTGATGGTGCTGATCGCGAATGAACTCGACCTTCTCGAGCTCCCGCTGCGTCGCTTCGTTGCGCGCCATCAGTTCTCTTAGCGCCTGATTGATGACGGTGGTCTTCTGCACCAGTTCGTTGCGCTGCTGTGCGCGGCGATGCTCTCGCGTCTTGGCCTTATCCAACTGCTCGACGGATTCCAAGGGGACGTCGAAAATGGTGGTGGAGTTGGTATCTGGGACGATCTTCGTCACGTGGGTTCCCAAATCGGTGGCCACCTGCTGCAGATTGTCCGTCGGTAGCATATCTCCGCGGAAGAAAACTTGCGCCGCCGCGGGAGGTGTGTTCCTTCCCCCGCCCTTCGTCATCATTGGTGGCTGTTTGGGCGATCCAGGGCCCCCCGCAACCCCTGCGGCGGTGGCAGCAGCCCCCGTCGTCGTCGTCACCTTCGACGCCGTGGCGGCGATGAGCGTTTTGGCCATTTGATAATTCACCGGCACGTTGACGGCGGTGATGCCCATCGGGAGAAGCTTCTTGCCCAGCACCATCAAGTCCTTCACGGCCACTCCGTACCGATCGGCGATGGTCGACATCGTGTCGGCGCCACTCAACGATGTGCCGCAGAAAATTTGCAGCCCTCGTTGGCGTGCGATCGTCGCGGCCGACGCGGACATGAGCGGAACGACTAAGAGCTTTGCGTCTTGCAGCATGTCCGTCGCGTCGGCCACCTTCTCAGCGGGCACGCCAAACCGCTGAGCCACCGATCCAATGGTATCTCCTGCCGCGAGGCGCACGATGACATACGTGTTGCTCGAGTTGAGGAGTAGCAACGAATTCGCCGCATCCGATGAAACAATGGGGACCAACACGCAATGCGCCCCTTTCGCTTCACCAAGCTTCGGGTTGAGGTTCAAGATCGCCGAGATGGGCTGCACGTACTGCGCCGCAATGGACGGCAAGGTGTCATTTGGCTGAACGATGTGGCGCGCGTAGTAAACACGAGTGACGGACGGCGCACTGCCAGGACGGGCCTGTCCCGTGTGGTGCACGTAGGTGGATGGCAACGAATGCTGCGATCCAGCAGCGGTTGCGGCGGACGATGCCGACGACGTCACGGCACCCGGGGCGAGTCCAATGACGGTGACCACAGTGTCCTTCGGCACACGAACGACCGCGGCGTTCGCCAAGCGCAGCTCCGCCGCGGTGATGCCGTATCGCTCCGCGACCACCTCCTCGGTGTCGGTCCCTTCGGTCACGTGCTGCGCGCCAAAAGGCTGAGGTGGGATGTACCCTGCGGGCGGGATCGTGACGGGATGGAAAATATGTGGTGACGCTGCGGTGGCAACTGCTGCATCCTGCTGCGGCTGTGGCTGGGGCGACGCGGTGACGGTGACGCGGAGCAGCAGCGGCGGCTGCGTTTTTGAGCTCGCTAGCTCGTCGTTTGCGATGGCGATAAGATTGCTGCCTGAATTAACCTTTCTCCCGTTGGTGGGTGACGATGGGCCGCCTGCCTGAGTGCTGCCGGAGGTCAACGACTTAGATGCCGTAGGAGATGAGGCCTGCGTGCCGCCAGAGGCCGACGACTTGCCGACAGGCGTAGCTTGGGTAGCGCCCGAGGAGGATGCCTTGCCAGCCACAGCCGCCTGGGTACCGCCCGTGGTGGTCGACCTCGCGCCGGAGGTGGCCTGAGTACTTCCAGGGGTGACTGTTGGCTTTTCTCCCGCCTGCGTGCCGCCGGACGCCGTCGACTTTGCTGCTGGCGATGACGCCTGCGCACCTCCGGATGCGGCCCTAGACTTCGCGGGCGCAGCAGCCTGAGACGACGAGGACGTTGCGTCCGCCTTCTTGTCAGACCCCGCCTGCGTGCTGCCGGTGGAGGTGGCCGTCGTCGTCGCGTTTCCTGCTGCAGCCGACGGCGCGGCGGCGCCAAGTGTGGCCGAGGCGGTGCTCGAGGATTGCTGAACCACCGTACTCGTCATCGCACTGTCTGCTGATGTGCCCACCGACGAGACGCCGGCTACGATCGGCTTTTGTTGCGGCTGCGTTGCCGAAGCGGTAGGGGCAGCGGTAGCGGTGGAGAGTGGCTTCATCATCGTCGCTTGGGTGGCGGCGGCCGTCGCGGCGGCGTCGGAAAAGACGGTTCCAGGCGCGGCGGGGATTTTCAGCTGAACACCGACAGGTAGTTCGACGTGGTTGACGAGTAGGCTGTCAAGCGGCACTCCCAGCCGCGTCGCCAAGGAAGTAAGTGTCTCGTCGCCGGTCGTTCGAATCGTAACCGTCGAAGGGAGCGCCTCAATGGACGTCGCTACCGGATCAGGGATGCGAATGCTGCGTGTCGCCAGTCCGATGGGGAGGACGTCCACGTTCGCTTCCTTGACCTCGACAATGCCAGGCGTCTCAGACAGACCATAGCGGAGGCAAAACGCCGTGAGCGATTCACCGTTCTGAACTGTGAGACGACGTTCGCGCAGCTGCGACGACGTCAGATCGACGACGCCGAGTAAGGACGCGGGGCTGTCATCCGTCGCGGCCTGCGCTTCGCCAAAGTACTTGATGAGGAGCGGGTTGTACGCGAGCAACGAGTTGATGCCCCAGCCGGTCGCGATGGCGATGTTCGCCAAGCAATCCGCGTCGTGCACGGAACTGACGATGCAATTCGCGGACGACGCGCCGTAGCTGTGGACGCGGTGCTCCAGCATGGTGATGGGCAGCTTCGACGTTCCCGACTTCACGGCACCCTTCGACTTCAGGTAGTCGAACGTGGCTTCCATGTTGGCGACGGAGGCGTCTTCGATGAGCGCATCTACGACCATTTCGAGAATCGCCGGCCCCGTGGCCACGAGCACGATCTTCAGCAGTCCCGGCCGCATCGCCGCCACGTGCACGGTCGTCACGATGCCGTCGGTGGCCGGCATGGAACGCACATAGGAGGCGAAGGCGAGCACGTCCTGCCCGACCATCACCGACGCGCGGCTCGTCACCTCCTCCGTCATGGACTGCCACTCGACGCCGTCGAGCTGCATCGTCGCGGCGAGGCGGTACTCCATTCCGTTGATGAACCGGTTGGCGGCGGTCGCGCTGTGAATGACCACCTTCGGCGTCAACTGTGGGTCCAATGTCACGTCGAAGGCGCCGACGTCACTCGCGTCAACGCCGAACAGATGCGTCACATTGTCCAAGGCGTCCTGCCCTCCCTGAACTTGCCCGGCGCCACCGTTGTTGATGGTCGAAGTGTTGCTCGAGGGCGGCGAGTTACCATTGCCCCCCGCGTTGTTATTTGAGCTGTTATAGACAGCGTAGAACTCCCCGGATCGCTTGAGCAATTCGTGGAACATCTTCGGGTTCAGTAGTGGCACGCGGATGAAGCCGTACAGCGGTTCTCGGTCGTTGAAGGTCATTTCGGGGTTCACCATGCGCAAAAACTCCACCGTCGTGTTGAAGGTGCGCGCCAGATCGGCAGCCTCGTCGCCGAGCAGCGGAACGACGGCGTGGACCTGAAGACCCCGGTCCCTCGCGATTTGAATCTGTCGCAGCGAACGGAGTCGCACGGTCCATTGTATAGCGACCCCCTGCAAAAACACAAAGTTCGGCACGTGACAGTGTTCTCGCAGCACTCGGTACCGCATCGCCATCGCGGTGAGGCGCTCCGGGTAGTTGATGTTGTGCTCCATCGGTGCGACCGCGAGGGGGTGGGGTTGTAAATGCAGAAAGCGCCGATCGGCAGTCGCGAGGGGGCTACCGGGGCCGACCATTTCGTCCCTCGTGCTCGCGATCGACGGAAGCACGTCACTATCGTCGACGCGGCCACGCCGAGCAAACCTCCAACGGCTTCGGGTAAGGAGAGCGGTGTGGGTGGGCGCTCCTTTTGCGGCCTCGGACGCCTTGCGAATGGGGCTGGAAGGGGCCGCACTGCCAAGAGCCAGGGTTTCCTTCGCTTCACGGAAGGCAGCGGCCGAAACGGGGTCCAAGGCCAAATCTTCTAAATCCTGCGCGACCACGAACACGGACGTCTTATTTCCAGACGGCGACTTCGGCGGTTTCAGACCGCCCCCAGTTGTGGGAGACGCCGAACCGGCAGCCGTCGTGCCCAAAAGCGATGACCCGGCCGGCAGCGGAGCCCCGCTGGCTGGGAACAGCGATACCACGGAGGGGCTCGTGGTCATAGGGATTACCGACAAATCAAGGTCCACGCCACCTGCAGTTGCTGTGCTCCCCGAGGCGCCTCCCGTCATTTTGGTCAAGTCCGTAATCACTCGCGTTTCGTCAACTTTAAGTCGTTGCGCAATCCGTCCGGCGGACTCGTCGGTGGTCGCCCGTTGGCGCACGGCAAGGCGCTGACTGGAGAGCAAGTACGGCAGTTTGGTGATTAAATAGTCGGAAATAATGAGTGGGATGGACACCGTGGTGCCAGCCTCGAGGGGCAGATTGTGGAGCGCGAGGTCATACTCCGAGGTGGCGAACGCCAAGCACACCGCGGAGACGGGGACCGCGGAGGGCAACACCGCGAACACGCCGGTGACCGGCTGGATAAACGGATTGTCAGAGGGAGGCGTCGTGAGCATGGGAACGGCCACACTCGCGCGAACGATGACGTCCACGGCACACACGCCGGCGTACTCGAAGTCCACCGCTAACGCGCTCACGACGTCCAAGGGGAGCAGCGAGTAGGGAGCGCACACTGATTTTTGCGCGACGCCGTAGAGGAGCGCGATCGACGCAACGGTGTCCTCCGGCTGCAGCAAGTGCCGCACGATGATCGTCGACAGAGGTACGTCGGCGGCCGAGAAGAGCGCCGCAGAGGTGGAGATAGGGACGTACAAGCGGTCCTTGTGCCTCAAGCGCAATGCGTCGCCATGGCTGTTAGCGGGCAGCGCCGCGTTGACCGGCCAACTCGCGCTGACGATGCGTGAAAAGGTGTTCCGGAGCAGCGTCGGGTGGGTGATACCGTACTGCAGGCAGACTTCAGACGCGCATTCCGACGTGCCGGAGGTGACTTCCTTCACGGACGACGCCGACGACCCGGATGCCGCCGCCGCGTCGACACGGTGCAAAATGCAACTGTCCGCGGTGGCACCTCCCATGACGCGTTTGGCAAGCGACGACGGCGCCGCGAGTTTGTTGGCGCTCGAGAGTGCCTCGTCGCGCTCGGTTTCGAGGGTGAGCTGCTGAGCTTTGCGGCTTTTCACGAGTTCCTTCAGCGCCACGTACTCCGCTTCCACGTCTTCACCTGATACCTTGGACGCCTCCGACGTGATGGGGGCCGCGGCGAAGGAGATGGCTCGCATCGCGGCCTCGCGGCACATGGCGGGTCGCGTGTCACTGTTGCTATCGAGCCCTTCAAACTTGAAAAAGGCCACGTACGTGTCCGTGAGGCGTTGCTGCGCCGTGCGCCGATCTGTTGCGGTGGGCGCCTCCACGACCGCTCGTTCTCTCGCGAGGATCAACTGAAGCCACATACCGCGGAGCAAGTACCACTGTTTATCGCTGAACGCGAGCTCGCCGCGGTGCAAGCCTTGCGGTCCTGCCCATCGCATCGACGAACTCAGTTGGTCCGCGAGTTGGACTTCCGCGGCGGCGATCTCGGCGTCCATCGCCGCGTGCCCGTCCGCGGCTTCGTCGACCAAGGCTGCTTGCAGGATCAAATTATTGATCACGTCGCGTTGCTCCGCGCCGTTGGCCAGCTGGAGCATCGCTTGCAGCAGGTCCACATCAGCATCGGTGCCGCGCTCCTCGAGCGCCGCGATGGCCGCTCGCGTGGCAGCGCTACTGGCCGCGGAGGGATGCTGAAGGCTCGGATCGGCCGCGGGCGACGGCTGCTGCGCGGCTTGCACCGCGACGGTGGTCTTTGCCGTTTCCGTCCATAGGCGCAGCGGAAGCGCCACTCGGCTCGCTGCCCTTGGCGACAGGTGCAGCTCCGCAGCGAGCTTGGCCTCTGTAATTTGAGACTCGGCGATGCCGAGGCGCACGTCCATCATCCGGAGCTCCTTTTCCCGCATCAGCAGTTCTTGATCCTTCCGGATGACGTCCCTTTCGAGTCGACGGATTTGATGCTCCGATGGGGATTCGCTCCCGCCCACTCCGTGGTGGTGATGGAGGTGGGCCGCGCTCAAGAACTGCGAATCCCGCGGCGTCGCCCCGTTGGAAGGCGGAGCCGCCATCAGACGCTGCCGCAGCTCGTCGATGGTTTGCTCCTTCGTCTTGACCTCGCGCTCCAGCACTTCCACCTTACGGTTGAACACGGCGATCAACGATTCAATTTGCGCATCGCTCGGCTCCGCTTCGGTCCCGGTTTCATCTCGTTGCCGTTGTCGGTCTTGCATGGTGTCTCGAATCCACTTCACGGCGTCGACGGAGGTGTCAACCGGAGGCTTCTCGGACGTCGTGGTGGCATTGCCGTACTGCGCGGTCGTCGGACGCGACCACACATCGTCGAGGCCTCCAAAAGCATTCGCGCCGCCAATGCCACCCGACGCCACCGCCGCCACGAGCTTGGACTGCGCATGGGAGAGCTGCTCTTTTGTGTCCGCCAACTCGACCGTGGCGCGGCCCAGTTTGTCTTGCAAATTGTCTCGCTCGCTCATCGTCGAGCTGAGTTCGGTCGCCAAGAAGGCAATCTTGTGACGTTGCTTTTTGGTGTGCAGCTCCTCTCTGCGAAGGACGTCGGCGCGGCTGACGGCGACCGCGGCCACCACCTTGCGACACAGCGCGACCCAGCACGGACCCTTGCCACCGTCATGATCGGGGCTATCCCCATCGGAGCTGTGCTTCTTCCCGAAGCCCGCCTCGTCGCTCGCCTTTTGCAGCCGCTCCTTGGCAGAGTCGGCGGCCGACACGGCCTGAATGGGCGGGGGCAGTTCGATGTCGACGTTGTCGTCTTGACGCCTCCGGGTGGCCGAAGAATGGCTTTGACCAACGCTACGATTGCCGCCGACACGACCCGCGGCGGCGGCGGCGGTTTTGTCCGCTTGCGTCTCCTGAAAAGCTTTAAACGATCCGCGATGGGCGCCGCCGGGCTGCTGCTTGCCAAATGGGTTCGCCTTGGGCGCCGAGGCGTTGACGTCGTGAGCGGCCATGGCGGCCTTCTCCGTGGCCTCCAGCTTCAACTGAAGGACGCGCTTCGCTTCCAACAGAGACATCATCGACGCCGACGAGGTCGAAGGCTGGACTCTGGGCGAGCCATTTGCCGACGATGCCCCCCCTTTCGGTCCATTCACGTTGTCGCTGGACTTGTCTTTGCTCGACTTTTTTTGCGTGCGGTAGGTCGGTTGAAAGCTCGCGGGTCCGGATCCACTCGCGTTGGCGGCGGCCCCTTCCAACTGCCTCGCGGTCTGCCCGTAGGCAACCTTGTTCCGCAACGTCTTGCACTCTCGCTCGAGCATCACATTCACGTCGGCCAGGTCCTGGTACTCCTGCCGGAGCAGCTCGTAGTCGCGAAGAATTTCATCCTTCGACGCGAGGGTGGTGCCGCCGCCGCCTGCGGCCGTACCGACGGCGCCCACTTGCGACGTGATCGCTGCACGACTGTTAAAATTTTTCAGCTGGCGTTGCAACACGGCGATGGTGTTCTTCATGCGAGCCGCGTCTTCGTTTCGCTCCGCGAGTAGCTGCTGCGCGCTCTTGCTCTCGATGGAGGCGACTTTGAGGGCCGCGGTGAGCTCCTTCACTTTGATTCGGAGCTCGTTGATGTGATCTCGGGCATCCACCAATTTCTGCTTCAACAGTTGCAAATACGCTGGACTATTTTGCTTCGTCTCATCATCGGTGTTCGGCACTCGTCGGATTAAGAGGTTCTCCATCATGGTTTGAACGCGTTCGTATGTGTCCGCGTCGCCCAAGTGCTGCGCCTCTTGCTCCACCGGAGGGGCTTCCCGCAGCAGCAATTTGATTGAATTAAGATTGCCTTCGAAGCGATCGGCCGCGAGTTCGCGGCGCGCCTTGTCAATGTCTGCTTGCTGCTCCTGCAGTTTTTCATAGGCAAAGTAAAATGCATCGGCGACCTTTTCGCGATCGCCTTCGCCGACGTTGCGACGCTCTTGGAAGCGCTTTTTGGCATCCATTGCCTTCACCATCGCATCCAACACTTTGCGGCGAATTTTTTCGCGTTCCACGGCCTCCTTCAGGGACGATTTCTCGACCAGCTCGACGGTCGACATGAGCAACTTGCCGGCCTGTTGACCAACCGACGCCTCCATGTCCTCCGCGCCTGGAGGGGCATTTGGGTTTGCTTGCTTCAACTGTTTCTTTCCGAGTAGCATGAACGTCAGCCGCTCGGTGCCGGAATTGTCCTGTGCGTGGACTAAGTCGCCTGCGAGGAGGCGTTGAACGAGGCGGTCCTCCTCCGCTTTGCGGGCCAAGGACTGTGGGGGAACCGCTGAGACACTGCGGCGTGACATTTTTTCGTTGTTTTTTTGTGCTTTGTTTCCCTCCTTTCACACGACGTTTCGATTCGTCGATGCTAGGTAGGTTTGTGGGTTCCTTCAAAAGAGTGCTCTGTAAACCGTTTGTCAAATCCACTTTTTCAACATAAAATCCATTGTTCGCTTCAGTGTATCAGAGGGGTTTCACTCTCTGAGGGGTTTCTCGAACAGCGCTGTTAACGAAGGAGAAGTGATGTATCTACGGTGCTGAAGTTGAGGAGGGAAGCACAAGTGCGTTTCGCAAATATTTCTATAAATGGTCTATGAATATGGTCAGTCGTCCCCCGCGGACAGCCCCCCTGACGGGTTGCCGTCTTTTTTCGACCCGGCCAGTTTGTTTCCTTTTCTTCTAAATCAAAATGTTGCGCCGCCTGCGGGCGGCAGCGATGGCCACCGAGTGAAATCCCATCTCCCGAGTTGGATCCATCGGGACCGAATGCTGCGCGACCCTATCGGCTCGCGAAAAGACGGCGAGCAGCGATTCGTCCTCGAAGCGAGCGTTCCAGTAGCGTCCGCACGTCGTCGTCGATGCCACCGCTGCGCCGCAATCGCCAATGACGAGTGTGGCCGACGACCGCAGCGCCGCGAGCGGAACTCTGTGAGAAGGCATGATGCGAGAGGGGGTGCGATGGTTGCCCCCTCCACCTTCTTCTGGGTGGGAGGCATCGGCCTTATGAGACGCTGCTGCGGGGACCACGACGGAGACCGCTGCCGTGTCTTCCACCTTGCGAACTGACCGTGTCGGTGACGTGGGAAGGGGGACGGTTGTGGCCGCCTCCCTGGTCGCCGCCTCCAACGTCAACCGATCGTGCAATTCCCGTGCAACAAGGAACGCGAAGGCGACTTGACACGCATCGTCAACACGACTTCGACTTCCAAATGCGTCGGCGGTGAGCTTTTCCGATTCGGGACCTGGCTGTAGCGCCTGACACGGCGGGGAGGCTTGTGTGTCCACACAGCCTTCGACGATTGGGGCGGTTTTTTCCCCGTCGTCGGCACGTTGATGTCGCTCCTCACCACCGAGGAGGTCGCTATTTTCCTCCGCGACGTCGTGCGACGCTGCCGTGGTCGCCCCGGCAACGCTTGAGGACAACAACGCGTCGTGGGGCGGCAACGCCTCGTCGTGTTCGTCCTCAGTGGTCGCCGCCACCTGAATGGGGGGCTCGCTGGATGATGGCTGAGCGGCTGCCGCCACGCCGTCGTCGTCGCGGTCGCCAACCCCCTTCGACAGCGGCTGTTGCTTCGAGGCGTCGTTGTGCCCCTTTTCGACCTCCTCCTCCTTTTGCTGCGCTGCTGCTTCATGAAACGGTGTCAGCGTGTGTTCGCTATCTCGAGCGCCTGCTTCGTGCTGACTCTCCGCCTCAGCCGCCCGCAGAGCGGCGAGAGCAACGCGTTCGCTATCGTGAAGCGAAGGGTCGTTTTCTGTTTCGTTCGAGTCCCAATCGTCGGCGACGACCACATTCGGTTCTGCGGCGCGGAGGAGCATTGGTGCCATGGGAACGCCGATGGGATGAGCAGCACCCACCACGGCGGCGGCGTCATCCCCACATCGGGCCCCCGAGAAGTGACCGACAACGGTGGCTGACGAAGACGCCGGGGCAACAACGGCAGCCGCGTCCGTCACCCCTTCCCCCCTCTGGACTGCCCCCCCGCTGCGCACCGGTCCAATCGTCCCGCTGTTGAAGGCATCGACTAGCACCGCGACGCGCGCCCCCTTGGGCTTCCCAACCGCCTTCGCCACCGCACTTGTTGGATGACAAGTGGTACACAGGACGACTGGTTGTTGTTCATCCGAGGAGGTTGACGGGGGGCCCTTACCACCGATGGTGACCGCAGGATCCACCAGGCGTTGCTGCGATTGGACGCTCGTCGCGTCGGCAGCCGAGGGCGCGCTGCTGTCGTCGGCACCCACGGCGACATCGGCTTGCACGGCCACGTCGATGGTCACCGATTTCATCGTACCTTGTGGTGGCTGAGGTTGCACCGGAGCACCCGAGGACGCGTTGGCTACTCTATTTTCGCGAAAAAACCGCACCAGCTCCTCTCGGATGACCGAGGCGAGGAGTACGTCCGGATCATCACGACGCACGACGACATGATGAGTTTGGCGTTGACCGATTTCCGGAGCTGCTGGAGGTGTAGTGCGGTCGATAGTAGTGGATGGCTGCGCCCCGTGGACGATGATGTCGTCTGCAGGCGGCTGGAATAGTGGAGCACTGATGGATGCTGCCCTATCTTCCTTCACGCTGCGAGGTCGGCGTCCGGCGGATCGGCCACCAGCTTCAGTGGCAGTCTCGGGAGAAACCAGCAAGTCGTCTTCCACTCCTGGCCGCGAAGGACCAGCCGCGGCCTCTTCAACGAGCCCGTCCTCGTCGCCCTGGTAGGCGTGGCGGTGGCTACGAGATGGTTTCGGCGTCGGTGTCAACGTCGTCGTCGCCGCGTCCTCCTCCATACCACCGATGTTGTCATCGTGGACCCGTCGTCCATCTCCTGTCGTCGATGATGCCGATGTCGCACGCGGCTGCCGCCGCCGCCGGATGGAGGTCGGCGTTCCGTCCGCGGTGACGCCGGCAGCTTCTCCCGCGTCCTTCTTCCCGACGAGGACTGTCGGAGTCGCTGCAACCACCGCCTCTGTGACGGCGTGATGCGATTCCCTCTTCGTCACCTTTTTGTCAGTCGCACAGCTCAGGTGGTCGCCCAGTGGCGGCGACGTCTCCCTTGTCACCGCGGGGCTGATCGCCGTCATGGCCGCCGCAGGCGATGCGCCGCCATCGTCGTCGTTGTTGTTGTTGTCGACCTTTCTCTTTGCTAAAGCGGCCCCTCGACGAGCAGCACCGCTATTGTCATGCGACAACACGCTCAGATCGCCCAACGGGACCGAGGGCAAACCGAGACGCAGCAGCAGCGTGTTCAGCCGCTCGCGCAACATCTCAGGCGACGCACCATTGCCACCGACGTCGTCATAGTCGTCGTTGTCGGTTAGACTGTCCTCCTCCTCCTCGTCCTCTCGATGACTGGACGTGGATGTTGCCGTCGTCGTCGTCGACGCCGAGATCTGGGACGTCCGCGTCACCGTGGTGGCGTCGTCCGAGGACCCTCCCGACGCGGACCCATGATTAGCCGTGGCGTCGTCGGAAAAAAAGCACGTGCTGCACCGGAACTGCGACGAGGAGCGACCGGACCGCACGTCGCTGCTGTGAGACGAGTCATCGTCACTGCCGTCCTCCGCGATGCTCTCCATTATCACACCACCCGCATTGTTCTGCCCTCTCGGAGAAGGCAGTAAACACAAGGCCGATAGGATTCCTTGCCACCGACTGGTTTCGCCCCGCTGAAGCGCCTCGGTGGCCTCACGTAGGGCGCGACGGCGGTACGTGACTTCCTCCATCGGCGACGGCCTCACGCCGCTATCGTTGTTTTTGGAACGATGCTGTTTGCGGCAGCCGCGGCGACTGCTCTTTCCAAGATCGACGACTTGCTTGACCCGAAGTGCCGGTGGTGGACGTCCATGATGTCCGAACTGGCGGGAAATAACCGCATCGGGAAGCGACGGTGGCACGAGAGGAAGCAACGGAGGTGGCGGCGGCGCGAAAGTAGAGGCGCCGCACGAGGATCTGGTCGGCATTGGAGGCCGCATCGGAGGAGGGACAAAGTAGATCTCATGACCACAGCCCGTTGGAGGGTGTCGACCCTGGACGTTGTGCGCCAAGGGGGCAGCTGCCTTGGTGAAAGGAAAAAACGCCGCACTGTGACCGAGCGCCGGCGGAGGCGGCGCGGGAGCGGAAAGCGCGGAAGGCTGGAAATGACCGTCGTGTTGCCAGGCGTGGAGGGCCACGACAGCGGGCGGCGGCGCGCCGTACTCCGGAAGCGACATGAGTCGGTGGCCAAGGCGGCGGGCGCTCAGGACTCAACTGATGTAAAGCGACTTCAGACTCTACTTGCAGAGTTAAGAGTGAAGAGTAAGTGAAGCGTAAGCAAGTGAAACGTAAAGAGAAATAAACGAGACTTTCGCCCACCGGAATGCATTGATGTGGTTGCTATTTTCCTACAACCCAGGGAGGGAATGGTGTACAACATGCACGACGTGGCATAGCCAGGTAGGACCATCATGCAGTCGATGGCTTT
>ERZ1292633.1638-Hain-H41-02um-R1-1638-length-23977-cov-7_pt1 | contig 23977 bp, 27 predicted proteins | sample MGYA00564406_ERZ1292633 | MGnify/ENA primary metagenome ERZ1292633 (study PRJEB36523, sample SAMEA6512639) | groundwater metagenome | collected 2019-01-08 | study: AquaDiva: Metagenomics assemblies of 32 groundwater samples | reverse complement strand
CCTGAAATACCTTTAAGCCCGCTTTCTTTATTTAAAATCGCTTCTATTTGTCCGGGATCAAGTTTTTCCTTACGCATCAGATAAGTAACTAATGCCGGATCAATATCACCGCAACGCGTCCCCATCACTAATCCTTCAAGAGGGGTAAATCCCATGCTGGTATCTACTGATTTTCCTTGATCTATCGCAGCAATGCTACAGCCGTTTCCTAAATGACAGGTTATAAGTTTTATTTGACTTAGCTTTTTCTTTAATAAAACAGCGGCTTCCTGAGCTACATAATGATGGCTTGTTCCGTGAAACCCATATTTACGAATACCATATTTCTGATAATACCGATAAGGCAAGCCATAAGTATATACATGGCTGGGTATGGACTGATGAAACGCAGTGTCAAAAACCGCTATCTGAGGGATATCAGGCATCAGTTTTTTACAGGCAAGTATTCCGGTAAGATTTGCCGGATTATGAAGTGGCGCTAAATCACAGCATTGTTTTATTTTTCTGATTACCGCCGCATCTATGCACACCGGCTGCTTAAATTTTTCCCCTCCATGCACCACGCGATGCCCTACTACGTCAACTTGATCAATCTGACTAAGTATTTTTTTTAATCCGCCGTAATGATCCGCACACGTTGAACCCTCTTCGCCGATATGCTCGATAGCGCCTTTCTTTATCATTAACTCTTGCGACTGCCCTCCCCCATTAACAGAAAAAAGTTTATATTTTATTGAAGAACTGCCGCTATTAATTACCAATATTTTCATCTTTTAATTTGCCCGCAACGAAGTAACCGCTACGCAATCAATAATATCGTCAACAATACATCCCCGAGAAAGGTCGCTACAGGGTTTATTTAAGCCAACGATTATCGGCCCGATAGCACGAGCCTTCCCCAAGCGTTGAACCAGTTTATACCCGATATTACCTGCTTCAAGGTCAGGAAAAATAAGCACGTTTGCCTCTCCGCCTAAAACACTTCCCGGATATTTTATTTGTGCTACTTCAGGGACAATCGCCGCATCTACCTGTAATTCCCCATCGATAATAAGATCCGGGTTCATTTGTTTAGCTAAATTAAGCGCCTCAGCAATTTTATCAATTTCTCTTGCCTTTGCAGAACCCTTAGTTGAAAAACTCAAAAAAGCTACCTTAGGAGTAATCCCGAAAAGCTGTTTTGCGAGTTCTGCATTTGATATTGCAATACAGGCAAGCTGCCGAGGATTAGGATCAGGGACTATACCACAATCAGCAAAGATAAAAGCGCCATCATTGCCATAAGGGCAATCAGGGACACACATCACAAAACAACTGGAAACCACATTAGTAATCTCATTAACCCCGAGACATTGAATAGCAGAACGCGCCACTTCAGGCGTAGTATGGCTTGCTCCAGCCACATAACCATCACAATCACCAAAACGAGTCATCATCGCGGCATAATAAAGCGGATCCTGCATAATCTTGCGCGCCTCATCAATGGTCATCCCTTTTGCTTTTCTTATTTCTGCATATTCTTTAGCATAAATCTCCTGCTTCTTCTGATCAAGCGATTCCGGGGTTAAAATTAAAATATCAGCTATATTTTCTTTTCTGATTATATCTGCTGCCTGGCAAACCCTCTTATCTTCGTATTCCGGCAGAACAACTTTTCTCTGCCTTGCCTTAGCCTTTTCTCTAAACTTTGTAACTAAGTCCATTTTTTACATCCTTTTTTTTATCGTATCTAGGTCGACGTATTTTTGGATTAATTGCTTTACTAATTCTATTTTTTCCTGATCAGTCGGACGAATCTTGACATTAATATCATGAACCAGGGCAGCTGCAGAATATGTATCTTGTTTCGCCATTAATACCGGTATTGCCAGGCTTTTAAGCTGATTCACTAAATCTAGCCGCGGGAGCATATCTCCTGTCAAAACAATCCCTGAGATCAAATGCCCATTACAGTGGCAATCCAATATCAAATCAATAATATCTTCCCGGTCTCCGGGAGTGATTACAAAACTGTGAGGCTTAAAATATTTTACCGCATCTTTTGGATGCATCGCTCCTACGACTATACGGGAAATCGGATTGTCTAAAGCTGCTTCTCCTGAGCCCGGCAAAAGCGAGAACTCCGTCTCTTCTAAAATCTGCCTGACCGTCGGATAAGATAGCACCGGATTGTACGGGATTACTCCCAATACTTCTACACCTTTTCGCTTAAGCCCTTTACGAACCAAATTGTTTATCTTATCGAATTTATCAGGCATTACTTTATTGATAATTACCCCTAAAAGCTTAACACCTTCTTTTTCAAAAAGCGCTTTGTTAAGGATTATCTCGTCGATCGGCCTGCCAATACCCCCTGATGAAATCAATATGACTTTTGAGCCAAGAAGTTTGGCGACTTGCGCATTTGAATGGTCAAAAACCGAACCTACTCCGGCATGCCCTGTCCCTTCAATTACCACCATCTTATGCCCGGAAGATACACGGCCAAATGCTTCGCGGATTTTAGCAGATATTACTTTAGGATTAGGGGAAGCGATATAACGCTCGGTAAAACCTTTTTCTACCGCAACAGGGCTCATATCCTTGAGGCGGCATTTTATACCGCATAATTTAAAAGAGCTTTCTACGAGGATGGTGTCTTCGTCAATTTTAAAGCCATTCTCTTCTAAGTAGCGCTGCCCGACCGGTTTTATAAAACCAATTTGGCCGAAAGCCTGCTTAAAATGAAAAAGCAAACCCAGCGCAACGGTAGTTTTACCGTCGTTTTGCTTAGTAGCGGCAATAAAAATCTTTTTCATTACTTAGATATTACAAATGCTCTTCTATGTTCCGCTTTAACTCTGCTTTATCCAAAGCTCCGACAAGTTGGTCAACAACTTGTCCTTGCCTGAAAAAAATCAGCGTCGGTATAGACATTATACCGTATTGGCTTGCAATGCGGTCATGATCATCGATATTGATCTTACAGATTTTAATCTTACCATCAAACTCTTTGGCAAGCTCATCAAGCACCGGCGCTACCATCTTACAGGGGCCGCACCAAGGAGCCCAAAAATCCACCAATACCGGTAAAGCACTTTCCAAAACCTCACCTTTGAAATTAGTGTCGGTTACATGTATAATTGTCATAGTTTAATTAGGTTAAAAGGGTTAAAATAACTAGGTAAGCTTAATTAAATTAGCACAAAACAGGTACTCTGACAAGCTTATTTTAGTAGCTTACTTTCAGCAAAAATAGGCCTTTTGCAGGAGCTGTGGGGATCTGTTCTCCTCGCTTTTTAGAAGAGATCGTTTTTAAAATAAAATCGGAATCTAATTGGCCTCTTCCTACTTCTATAAGCATTCCAGTAATAGCGCGCACCATATTATAAAGAAAACCGTCAGCTTCAATTTCAATATTAATTAACGACAGCTCTTTGTTTGTATATCCGAACGCCTTAAGTAAGGCAGAATCTTTTATTATTGTAATACGCTTAATTGTACGTATAAAATTCTTCGCAGAACTTCCGGAAGCGCAAAAAGCCTTAAAATTGTGCCTGCCTTTTAAATAGCAGGACACTTCCTGCATCTTTTTTAAATTAAGCTTCTGATAATGATGATAAACTTGACCGGAAAGTTGCGGCGGGCAATATGGGCCGTTTAAGATTAAATAACGATACACCTTTGACTTGGCTTGAAATCGGGCATGGAAATCCGCTTCTACCTCCTGAGCATCAATTATCCGAATATCTCCCGGGAGTAAGGCATTTAAAGCATCTGTAATTTTTTTTACGGGAAGTTTTGAGCAAGTTCTAAAATTTGCCACTTGAGAGATAGCATGTACTCCGGCATCAGTACGCCCAGAGCCAATAACAGAAACTTTTTCCTGTAAGATTTTATGCAGGGTATTTTCTAGAACAGATTGAATTGTACGAGGGCTACTCTTCTGTTTCTGCCAGCCCTGATAAGCTGTTCCGTCGTAGGCAAGCAGTAACCGGATATTGCGTATGTTATTTTCCTTTGCCAATTAGCACTTCCGCAATCTGTACGGCATTTGAAGCAGCACCCTTACGTAGGTTATCCGCAACTACCCACATCCATAAACCATTTTTAACATAAGGATCCTTGCGAATACGGCCGATAAACACCTCATCTTTGCCCTCGGCATCATAAGGCATAGGATAAAGGCCAATTTTTGGATCATCAACCAGAATAATCCCGGGCGCTTTAAAAAATAGTGCTTTGACTTTTTCAGGGATAATCGGATCTTTGGTCTCGATGTAAACTGCTTCGGAGTGGCCGGTACGCACCGGAACACGCACAGTAGTAGCAGTCACTTTGATTTTATCGTCATGCATAATTTTATGCGTTTCTTTGACTAACTTCCACTCTTCGCTTGTATAATCAGCATCGCTAAAACCACCGATCTGCGGAAAACAATTATAAGCTAACTGCTGCGGCATGGATTTGTTTGAAGCATTTACATGCACATTATCATAGCCTCCGGAAGCTATAAGAGAATTTTCTTCCTTAAGCTGATCAACCGCACTTTTACCTGCTCCGGAAGAAGCCTGCAAAGTGGTGACTATAACTCTTTTTATCCCTACTTTTTTATGAATCGGGCTAAGCGCTACCACTAACTGTATCGTAGAACAGTTGGGGTTAGCGATAATCCCCTTATGTTTTAATGCATCTTTTCCGTTTACCTCAGGAACAACTAAAGGAACCTTAGGATCCATACGGAAATCTGCGCCGTTATCAATAACTACGGCTCCCCGCTTTACAGCTTCAGCTGCATAGGCAACCGCCGCACCTTTTTCTCCTTCAGTCCCTGCAAACAAAGCTATGTCAATTCCTGTAAATCCTTCAGGGGTAATTGCCTCTACCTGATATTTCTGGCCATCAGCTTCAATTTCTCTAGCTGAACGCGCAAATACCTTCAAATCTCCTACAGGAAAATTCCGCTGCCTTAAAACCCTCAACATCTCAATCCCTACTACTCCTACGCCAACTACTGCGACATTGTATTTAGATTTTTTGATCATGCTATCTCCAATTATAAATTCTTAACTACCAAATCCCCAATCTCCTGCGTCGAATAACCCATCTTCCCGGCAGCCAGAGATTTTAACTTGCTTGATACGATCTTAATTACTGCTTTTTCAATTGCATCCGCAGCTTTAGCTTCCCCTAAACTTTCAAGCATCATTCCAGCAGCGCAAATTGCTGCTAAAGGATTGATCACGTTTTTTCCGGTATATTTAGGAGCGGATCCACCGATCGGCTCAAACATCGAAACCCCTTGCGGGTTAATATTTCCTCCGGCAGCTATCCCCATTCCGCCCTGAATCATCGCACCCAAATCCGTAATGATATCACCAAACATATTATCCGTAACAATCACGTCAAACCATTCCGGATTTTTTACAAACCACATTGTAGTCGCATCAACGTGCGCATAATCAGTAGTAATATCGGTATACTCTTTTACTAATTCATTAAACGTACGCTGCCAAAGATCCCAGGCATAAGTAAGTACATTAGTTTTCCCGCAAAGCGTAAGCTTCTTTCTCTTATTGCGTTTACGGCAATATTCAAAAGCATAACGCAGGCAACGCTCAACACCTTTACGCGTATTATAGGAAATCTGTATCGCTACTTCGTTAGCTGTGCCTTTATCCTTAAACTCACCCATTCCTTTATATAAGCCTTCGGAATTTTCACGCACTACCACAAAATCAATATCTTCCGGCTTTTTATCTTTTAAAGGACAATAATCGGCATTATAAAGTTTTACCGGACGAAGATTAATATATTGATCAAGAGCAAACCTTAATTTTAGCAATACTCCTGTTTCGATAATCCCGGGTTTTACATCCGGATCTCCTACTGCTCCCAGATAAATTGCATTATATTTTTTTAATTCGGCAACGTCGTTATCATCAACAAGTTTTCCGGTTTTTAAATAACGCTGGCCGCTAAAATCAAAGTGCTTGCTTTCGTAAGAGAACCCGAATTTTCCTGAAGCAGCTTCCATAACTTTCAGGCCTTCTCTGACAACTTCCGGGCCTGTCCCGTCTCCGGGGATTACTGCTATTTTATATTTTCTTTCTTGAGACATAATTAATCAATCCTCCTTCATGAACAATCTGCTGCAAAAATTCCGGAAAAGCTTGCGTTTTAAACTCTATACCTTGAGTAATATTTTTAACCAACCCTAAACCTAGATCGATCTCAACCTCATCACCGGAATTAAAAACACTAACTTCTTCAATCTCTAAAAAGGGCAATCCTATATTAATCGCGTTTCTAAAAAATATCCCGGCAAAACTCTTAGCAAGCACTGCAGATACTCCACATCCTTTAAAAGCAAGAGGTGCGTGCTCGCGTGATGAACCACAGCCGAAATTTTTCCCTGCCACAATAATATCGCCCGGCTTAACCTGCTTTATGAAATCAGGAGAAATATTTTCCATACAGTGGCTGCCGAGCTCTTTAGCGTCAGTAGTTACCAGATATTTTGCAGCAATTATATCATCGGTGTTAATATCGTCGCCAAATTTATGTATTTTTCCTTTTAGTATCATAGCATTCCAGGATCTGTAATTCTTCCTTTAATCGCACTTGCCGCAGCAACCGCAGGATTGGATAAATAAACTTCGGATTTAGGGCTGCCCATGCGGCCGACAAAGTTACGGTTTGTGGTAGCCAAACACCGTTCTCCTTCGGTTAAAATCCCCCCATGGCCCCCTAAACACGGCCCACAGGTCGGAGTAGAAAAGACCCCTCCTGCATTGACAAAAATTTCAACTAACCCCTCTTTTATCGCTTCAAGATAGATCTTTTGAGTTGCAGGAATAATAATTAATCGTAAACCCGGTTTGATCTTCTTGCCTTTTAAAATCTTAGCTGCCAGGCGTAAATCAGAAATTCGTCCGTTGGTGCAAGAGCCAATCACTACCTGATCAAGCTTAATTTTACCTAATTCCGATGCGGGCTTTGTGTTGCTGGGTAAATGCGGACAAGCCACTTGCGGCTTGAGCTTACTTACGTCCCATTCGTAGATCTTTTCGTAAGCTGCATCGTTATCTGATTTTAAAACTTTTATTTTAGATAGGTATTTTTTACTTGTGACATAATCCAATGTAATTTTATCTGGAGAAATAATCCCTGCCCTGCCTCCTGCCTCAATCGCCATATTAGACATTGAAAAACGGCTATCCATATCAAGCTTCTCAATCACAGGGCCGGTAAATTCCATGGCTTTATATAAAGCGCCGTCTACACCGATCTGGCCGATTGTAAAAAGAATAAGGTCTTTACCGCTTACCCATTTAGGGAGTTTTCCATTATAAATAAACTTAATTGAAGCCGGAACCTTAAACCAGCATTTTCCGTCGATAAAAAAACGCGCCAGGTCCGTTGAACCTACTCCGGTAGCATAAGCGCCAAGTGCTCCGTAAGTGCAAGTATGAGAATCAGCTCCAATAATTAACTGCCCCGGGCCGACAATCCCCTTTTCAGGCAATAACGCATGCTCAATTCCCATGCAACCTATTTCAAAATAATTTTTTATCCCCTGCTCTTTAGCAAAATTTGCCAGCACCTTGCATTGATTGGCACTTCGTGCATCTTTTGCCGGAGCAAAATGATCAGGAACTAACACTATTTTTTTAGGATTAAATACATGGAGAATGCCGGTTTTTTTAAATTCTGATATCGCTAAGGGCGCTGTAATATCATTACCTAAGCCAATATCAACATTAGCCTCAATATACTCACCAGGCTTAACTTCTTTCCTGCCGCAATGCGCGGCTAGTATCTTTTCAGCTATTGTTTGATTCATAATTAGCGTTTAGCGCTTAGCGTTTAGCGGATAGTTTTTGTAAACGCTATCCGCTCTACGCTATCCGCTAACCTTTAAATTTCCTCACAGCAAGCGTCGCGTTGTGCCCACCAAACCCTAATGAATTAGATAAGCAGACGTTCACTTCTTTTTTGCGGGCGATATTGGGGACATAATCGAGGTCGCATTCGGGGTCTTTGTGCTCATAATTAATCGTCGGAGGAATTACATTATCTTTAAGCGCAAGACAACAAGCAATAAATTCAACTCCTCCGGCCGCACCTAAGAGATGCCCGGTAACAGATTTGGTAGAAGATATCATCACCTTAGAAGCATGCGAGCCTAATGCTTTTTTTATCGCCATTGTTTCTAATTTATCATTAAGTTTTGTAGAAGTTCCATGAGCATTAATATAATCTACCTGCTCTGGTTTTATTCCTGCGTCGATAAGTGCCATAAGCATGGCTCTTGCCGCACCATCCCCTTCCGGATCCGGAGCAGTAATATGATAAGCATCGCAAGTCATACCATAGCCGCAAATTTCACCATAAATACGCGCAGAACGTTTTTTAGCATGTTCGAGAGTCTCAAGCACTACCATACCTGCGCCTTCTGACATAACAAACCCATCGCGTTCAAGATCAAAAGGACGTGACGCTGCTTTAGGATTATCATTACGAATAGAAAGCGCTTTTAATGCGCAGAAACCTCCGACCCCAAGATGTGTGATGCTGCTTTCTGTACCTCCACAGACCATAATATCCGCATCTCCGCGCTCTAAAATTTTAAAAGCATCTCCGATAGCATGGCTTCCGGAAGCACAAGCAGTTGCCACGCAAGAATTAGGGCCTTTTAAACCAAACCATATAGCAACTTGGCCGGCCGCTTCATTTACAATCAACATCGGAATAAGAAACGGCGAAATTCTGGAAGGGCCTTTTTCTAAATATTGTTTATACTCCTGTTCTACAATATGTAAACTGCCGATACCTGAGCCGATTACTACTCCAATACGCGTGGAATCCTCTTTTTTCAGGTCAAGGCCACTATCATCAACTGCCTGTTTTGAACTTGCCACTGCATATTGCACAAACTTTTCCATCCGCTTCGTATCCTTAGACGACATTCCGAAAGCGGTAGAATCAAAATTTTTTATTTCCCCTGCAATACGTGAATCAAATTTAGAAACATCAAAAGTAACAAGCTTATCAATACCACTAATCCCGTTTTTTAATGAGTGCCAAAAATCGGCAACATTATTACCAACAGGAGAAATTACCCCTAATCCAGTAACTACAACTCTATTTTGCATAGTTATTAAAATTTACCCCGCCTTTTCTATTTTTATCAGGCGGGGTATATATTTTTTAAAAAGTACTTACCACAATAGTTCTATTTATTACCGGCTTTATCTTCGATATATTTTATCGCGTCTCCGACAGTAGTGATTTTTTCTGCATCCTCATCAGGAATCTCAACTCCGAATTCCTCTTCTAAAGCCATAACTAACTCAACAGTATCAAGAGAATCAGCTCCCAAATCATCGATAAAAGACGCTTCTGGTGTAACCTCTTCCTGTTTTACTCCTAACTGCTCTGCAATTATATTCTTTACTTTTTCCTGAACCGCCATGTTTATTCCTCCTTGTCAGTTAGACAACACCGGCGCACATTCCGATTGCGCCGGGTGTATCTATTTCAAAACTTAATTTTTACTATTACGCCATGACCATCCCGCCGTCAACTACAATTACCTGTCCAGTAATATACTCAGAACTTTCTGACACCAGGAACAGACACGCCTTAGCTACATCTATAGGATTACCCAGTTTACCAAGCGGTATGGCTTTTAACATCTCCTGCTTGACATTATCCGAAAGTTTTGCGGTCATGTCAGTCTGGATAAATCCGGGAGCCACGGCGTTTACATTTACATTTCTTGAAGCCAACTCTTTTGCCGTACTCTTAGTTAGGGCGATTAATCCGGCCTTGGATGCAGCATAATTAGCCTGGCCAGCGTTTCCCATAATGCCAATGATCGATGCAATATTTACGATCTTACCACTACGCTGCTTTATCATCGAACGCGCTAGAGCTTTAATACAATTAAACGCGCCTTTTAAATTTACGCTGAGCACCGCGTCCCAGTCTGCTTCACTCATCCGAAGCAATAAATTGTCACGCGTAATTCCAGCATTGTTAACTAATATATCAACCTTTATAAATTTGTCAAGAATTTTATTTAAGCCTTCTTCTACATTTGCAAAAGAAGTCACATCTATTTGTGCGGCAATTGCTTTTACTCCTAAACCTTCAATTTCCGAGGCTGTTTGCTGTGCAGCAATCAAGTTTACATCCCACACCACAATATCAGCCCCTTCTTTAGCAAATAACAGCGCAATCTCCCTGCCTATACCTTTTGCTCCTCCGGTGATTAATGCTACTTTACCTTTAAGTTGCATTTTGGCCTCCAAAAATATCTTCCTTCTTCTCTATATTAATTACTTCAACAGTAGAATCAATACGCCGCATCAGTCCTTTAAGGACTTTTCCCGGGCCAAATTCATAAAATTTTTTAACCCCTTGCCCATGAACAAAACGCATACTATCTTCCCAAAGCACACTTGATGAAACCTGTTTAATCAGATTTTGCTTTATTTCTTCCGGGCTAGACATAACGCGCCCGGTTACATTACTTATCACAGGAATTTTAGGAGTAAGAATTCTTATTTTTTCAAGTTCCCTTGCAAGTTTAACACCTGCACCTTGCATAAATGAAGAATGGAACGCTCCGCTTACCTCTAAGTTCACCGCAAGCTTTGCTCCGCGCTCTTTGGCAAGTTTTTGCGCAGTATCTATAGAAAAAGAAGCGCCGGAAACCACAGTTTGTCCCGGACAATTAAGATTAGCGATTTCAACGCCAGCGTCCTTGCAAATATTTTTTACTACTTCTAAATCCAACCCAACAATGGAAAGCATTTTACCTGGTTTACGACCGGCCTCTTCTTCCATAAACTGGCCTCTACTCCTTACTAAATATACAGCATCCTCAAAACTAATTGCTTCTGCTGCAACTAAAGCGCTATATTCTCCCAAACTCAGCCCTGCCGTATAACTTGTAACTTGTAACTTGCCACTTGTCACTTTTCTAAAAGCTTTCCACGCCGCTATACTCATCGTAAGAATCGCAGGCTGACAATTAACTGTACGTTTTAACTCTTCTTGCGGCCCTTTAAAACAAAGCTTAGATACGGAAAATCCTAAAACCTTATCTGCAGAATCAAAAATCTGCTTACTTTCAGGAAACGACTGATATAAATCTTCCCCCATTCCCACATATTGCGCACCTTGCCCAGCGAATAAATATCCTACCATTTTATTACGCAAGCTCCCCAAGTTAAGCCAGCTCCAAAAGCATCTAGCAGAATAATATCGCCTTTTTTGACCCTGCCTTCTTTAACCGCTTCGCACAAAGCAGTAGCGGCAGAAGCAGAAGACATATTACCGTATTTTTGTATATTAATAAAAATCTTATCTGCAGGAAAGTGAAGTTTTTTAGCCACTGCCATAATAATCCTAGTATTTGCCTGATGGGGAACCAATAAAGATATATCCTGAGGTTTTAATCCTGCGCGCTCAATCGCAACTTCTGCGGCATGGCTCATTAAATTCACTGCTAGCTTAAAAAGCTCATTACCTTGCATTTTCATATAATGCATGCGCTTTTCTATAGTATGGCTGCTTGCGGGGTTACGCGAACCTCCTCCCGGCAACATCAATAAATCGGTATAAGAACCATCGCTACCCAGGTAACTAGAAAGTATCCCACCGCTACTTACAGGCGCAAGCACTGCGGCTCCTGCGCCATCACCAAATAAAACACAAGTGTTTCTATCATTCCAATCAGTTACGGCAGAAAGCTTTTCTGCGCCGATTACCAGGGCATTTTTATATACGCCACGGGCGAGGAACTGCTGCGCTAATACCAAACCATAAATAAATCCGGAACAGGCTGCTGAAATATCAAAGGCAACGGCTTGCTTAGCTCCCAAATTTGACTGGATAAAACAGGCAGTAGATGGAAACGACATATCCGGGGTAATTGTAGCAGTAATGATTAACTCAATATCCTGGGGTTTTAATTTAGCACTCTTGATCGCTTCTAAGGCTGCTTTATAACCTAAATCCGAAACCGCTTCTGCCTTTGCCGCCAAGCGCCTTTCTTTTATTCCAGTACGAGTAGTAATCCATTCATCAGATGTATCAATTGTCTTCTCAAGATCAGCGTTAGTTAAACGTTTTTCCGGAAGATACTCTCCAACTCCAATAATTCCTATATGTTTCATATATTTTCGGTTCTAAGTTCTAAAAGTTTTATCCATATCTTAAATTTTATTTTCCGGCGATAGTCTCCGTAATCTCTTCATTAAACTTACGTTCAACTTCTTCTCTGGCTACGCGTATTGCGTTTTTAATAGCGTGGGCGTTAGAACGACCATGTCCGATAATTACTACTCCGTTTACGCCTAAAAGAGGGGCTCCTCCGTATTCGGAATAATCCATATCCCGTTTAAAACGTTTAAGATTTCCCTTTAAAAATAATAATCCAAATTTACCCAATGAATTTTGCAGTAAATGCCGTTTTAAAAAAATCAGCATTGCCTCTGCTAAAGATTCAGAAGTTTTAAGCACAACATTACCAACAAAACCATCGGTGATAATAACATCACATTCACCAGAGAATATCCCCTTACCTTCGACATTTCCAACAAAATTAAGATAGCTCTGAGACAGAAGTTCAAAAGTTTCCTTTATAAAACCGGTGCCTTTAGTTTCTTCTTCCCCGACATTAAGTAAACCAACCGAAGGTTTATTCTTCCCCAGGATCTTCCGGCTGTAAATTTCTGCCATTATACCGTATTGCAGAAGTTGTTGCGGCTTAGGGTCGATATTTGCTCCTACATCAATAAGCAACGCCGGCCCTTTTAACGTCGGAATTACAACTGCAATTCCCGGCCGTTCAATACCAGGCAACATCCCAAGAGTAAGAGTAGCGTTACAAACAACTGCTCCGGTATTACCGGCGCTAAAAAACGCTTCTCCTTTACCTTCTTTTACAAGATTTAAACCTAAGGCTATAGAAGACTGCTTTTTTTTGCGAAAACTTGTTACCGGAGATTCTGACATCCCGACAACTTCTGGAGCGTGGCTTACAGAAATACCTTTGCCATGATAACCATGTTTACTAAGCAGTTTATTGACAGAACTTTCATCTCCTACTAATACCACTTCGGTAGAAACGCATTCTTTAACAGCTTTTATAGCGCCTTCCACAACCACATCGGGAGCATGATCTCCTCCCATTGCGTCTACGATTATTTTCATTATGGTCTATAGTCCATAGTCTATTGACTATAGTCTACTCCTTTTTTTTCTTTGCTTTAACTTTTATCTCAATAACCTGACGGCCGTCATAATAACCGCAAACTTTACAGATACAATGCGGAATTTTTGGCTCCTTGCATTGCGGGCAAGGAGAAAGGCCAACAGCTTTTACTTTCCAATGTGTGCGGCGTTTTTTACCGCGAGCTTTAGAATGCCTTCGTTTTGGTAATGCCATGACGTGCTCCTTTCGTTATTACTTAATTATTTACAAATACACTCGTTAATATTAAGATTACAACCACAAGCTGCACATAAACCCTTACACCCCTGGCTACATAATGGCTTAATAGGATAATCTAAAATAATCTCCTGGCGGATATCAGGGTTAACATCAATAAAAAGAGAATCTTTTTCTATAGGATAAACCAACTGAAATTTCTTAGAATAAGGGAACTCAAATTCCGCTAAACAGCGGCTGCAATGTAAATATAGAGACGTTTCTAACTGCAAGTTAACCAACGCCGCACAGCTTGCCATAATAACCGTTGCTTTTGTCGAAATCGGGCGCAAAAAAGTTACATGGCCTTCGCCTAATTCAAGTAAATCCATATCTACAGGCTGAATTTCCTCTTCAAACTCCAGCTTTTCACCAGAGATTTGTTTTATATCTATTTTCATAAAATTATCTTTTTAGTTTTTCGATTAATGGCTTTGCCACAAAATCCGGCACAAAACTTGTCAAATCAGCTCCCAAGGAAGCAGCCTCTTTTAAAAGCCGCGAAGAAAGATAACTATATCCCTCCTGAGGCATCAGATAAACTGTTTCAATATCAGCGGCAAGTTTACGATTAGTAAGTGCCATCTGTAACTCATACTCGAAATCAGAAAACATCCTTACTCCACGAATAAGTACTTTCAGGTGTTTTTTATGCGCAAAATCTACCACCAGCCCCTTAAAGGATTCGACACTCACACCTTCCATCCCCTCCACTGCTTTCTTAAGCAACTTAACTCTTTCTTCAAGAGTAAAAAGCGGTTTTTTGTGGGCATTTTCTGCCACTGCCACAATAATCTCGGGAAAAATCTCAAGGGAACGCCGAATAAGATCAATATGGCCGAAAGTAACTGGATCAAATGTTCCTGGATAGATAGCTGGTTTGCACATATTTCTTACTTTATTTAAATCAACAGGTTGCGTTAATTAAATTACTGATTTTTTTATCTTATTACGATAAAACGAAAGCAAAGTATCACCGTATTTTGACTGCCTAAATAGCATTAAATCTCCCAAGGACTCTGGGAGACTATCTTTTTTAAAATGCTGCACTACAATTAAACCATTGGGCGATAATATATCACAAGCAGAAAGCAGTTGCAAGGTTTTTTTTGCCTCTTCAGCGTAGTAAGGAGGGTCAAGAAATATAACGTCAAATTTCCTTTTTTGTGCCGTTAACTGCTCTAAAGCATCTTTTACACCACGAGGGAAAAGGGTGCATGTTTTTACTTTAAGCGAATCGATATTTTTTTGAATAGCAATCTGGCATTGCCGGTCATATTCTACTAAAGCCAGGTCATTGACTCCGCGGGAAAGCGCCTCTAAGCCCACTGCGCCAGAACCGGCAAAAAGCTCTAAAAATGACTTTCCTTCGATATCCCCAAGAATATCAAAAAAAGCTTTACGAACCTTCTCCTGGGTAGGCCTAATGCCCTTAGGTATATTGAGAATTCTTCCTTTATATTTACCTGTAGTTATACGCATACTTATCCTACGATTGTTAATTTCTCATATTCCGGAAACCTTTGCAAGAGTTTTTCTCTTAAAGGAAGATGTGCGCTCTCCTCTAAATTAGGATCGGCTTTAAGCAATTGTTTTGCTTCTTCTCTCGCTGCTTTCAACAAATGAAGCTGAGTAAGGGGGTTAGCTATTCTTAGTTCACTCAAACCATGCTGGCGCTCTCCGAAAAATTCACCCGGCCCGCGAATACGCAAATCTTCTTCGGCAATTTTAAAACCATCGCTAAAATTTTTCATTGCAGTCATGCGCGCCTGAGCCTCCATAGTATAGGCATCACTTAGCAAAACGCAGAATGATTCTGCCTCTCCTCTGCCCACTCTACCGCGCAACTGATGTAATTGTGCAAGGCCAAATCTTTCTGCATGCTCTATAATCATACAGGTAGCAGTAGGAATATCAAGGCCAACCTCAACAATTGTAGTAGAAACCAGAACAGATAATTTCTTCTCTTTAAAATCTTGCATAACTTCTTCCTGTTCTTTCTGCTTCATCCTCCCATGAATGAGCCCAATATTTACACCTCTGAATATCCCCTCTTTTAACTGAGCATACATTTTTTTTGCGCCTGCTATATCTAAAATATAAGAATCCTCGATTACAGGATAAACAATATAAGCCTGGCAGCCAGATTTCAATTGCTCGAGGCATAAATCATATGCGATCTTGCGCTCTTTTAGTTCTAACCATAAGGTTTTAATCGGCTTCCTGCCGGGAGGAAGCTCGTCAATTATAGAAATATCTAAATCTCCATAAAGGGTAATCGCCAAAGTTCTGGGGATCGGAGTAGCGGTCATGATCAGAATATCCGGGCTATTTCCTTTTTGCGGAAGCAATGCCCGCTGGCTTACCCCGAACTTATGCTGCTCATCAATCACTACTAAACCCAGATTTTTAAATTTCACGCCTTCTTCTAACAAAGCATGCGTTCCAATAATCAAATCGATTTTTCCTTCTTTTATTTCCTTATAAATCTTTGTTTTTTCTTTCTTATCCAAACTGCTTGTTAATAGAGAAATTTTTATTTTTTCCTGACCCCTGATATTCTCATAATGTTGCCTCGCCAATATATCCGTGGGCACCATAAAAGCAACCTGATGCCCTCCTTCTAAAGCAAAAAATCCTGCTAAAAATGCAACGATTGTTTTACCGGAACCGACATCGCCCTGAATTAAACGATGCATTGGTTTAGAGCTGGCCAGATCAAGCTTAATTTCTTCCCATACTCTTAATTGAGCGGAAGTAAGCCTGAAAGGAAGCGACTCCTGGATCAAAGAAGCTAATTTTCCCTGGCTTTGATGTGTAATCCCTGGCTGACTGGCGTACCTTAATTTACGTAATAAAATCGGGATCTGAAAAATAAAGAATTCTTCAAAAGATAGCCGCCGATACGCCTCTTTTTGCTCATTTTCATCACCAGGAAAATGGATTACGCGCAGGGATTTTGCAAGATTAAACAAATTGTGGCGTGTGCGGATATTGTAAGGGAGGATTTCATGCAAAGATGGAAGGTATTCATCTAAAACATCTTCTATTAAACGCCTAAGATAGCGCTGGCTTGTTCCTTCGACAGCCGGATATATCGGAATAATCCTGGTCAGGTCTTTAACTTCATCTTCAATAAATTCAAATTCAGGCGCATTAAGCTGCAGGCGTTTTCCATAACGCTCTACCCTACCATAAAGTATAATTTCTTTACCCGGTTTAAAATAATTTTTCAGATAAGGCTGGCTAAACCAGACACAAAATATCTTTCCGCTTGCATCACCTACTGCTACCTCTGTAATCGTAAGCCAACGCTTAAAAGAACGCCGCTGGCCTACAGCGAGCACAGTACCTCTTACAGTCTGGATTTCTCCTTCGATTAATTGTGAAATTTTTATAAGCTTTCGCCTATCTTCATAACGCCTGGGAAAATAATAACACAGGTCTTCAATGGTTTTAATGCCTCGTTTTGCAAAAGCTTTGGCCCGCTTAGGGCCAATACCAGCAATACTAACTAACGGGATGATTAAATTCTTACTCATAAAGCAAAGGCTTTCTTTTTTTCTCTAGAAACCTTGAAATCTTACAATTGTTATGTCATACTTTAAATTACAAGAGATGTAGGATTTAACAACAAACACCCGGCGTGAATAAGCAGTACGCCGGCATTGCCCCTGTGGGCAAGGAGAACGGCAAGATAGCGGAAGCTAGACAGGCCTATCACCTACAAAATCCCCGAAAAGTTGTTCGGGGTTTTTTGTTGCCGCAGCAAGCGGCACACCGATGCACATTCCGATCATCCTCTCCATCTCTTCTGCAGTCTTGGCCTGACAAGCTTTTTCTCTTAACGGCCTGACATGGCGAAATCCCTTCGTATACCAGGCAAAGAATTTACGAAAAATAATTACCGCCATTTTTTCTTCGTAAAAATCAATTAAATATCTAAGGTGCAATTTCATAACTCTGACAATCTCATCATGTCCTGGTTTTGCAATTAACTCACCCGTATCTAAAAACCCAAGTATTTGTCTATAAGCCCATGGATTACCTAAAGATCCTCTTGCAACAAGCAGCCCATCACAATTTGTTTCATCAAACATTTTTTTAGCTAACTCTGGGCTTAATATATCACCACTTGCAATAACCGGTATATCCAGAGCCTTTTTGACTTGGCTAATTACCTGATAGTTTACTGTGCCGCTATAACCTTGTTCCTTCGTCCTTCCATGGATAAATAACGCCTTAATGCCGGCATCTTGAGCATACAAGGCTACCTCTTTAGCATTTAAAGAATCCCCGTCCCATCCCGCGCGGATTTTTACAGTAACAGGAACTTCAGAATTTTTAACCAATATCTTAAGTAAAAGATTTAGTTTCTTGGGGTCTTTAAGTAAACTTGCACCTTCCCCCCTCTTAGTGACTTTCTTTTCCGGACAAGCGGCATTAAAATCAAGGATATCAAATTGATATTTTTTAAGCACATCCAGGGCTGTCATAATATACTTGGGCTCGCATCCTAATAATTGAACGCCAAGCGGCCTGTCTTTAGGATCACCATGGAGCATCTGCTTGGTCTTACGGCTTTTATGGCTAAGTGAGCGGCAATTGATCATCTCTACAAAAGTAAGCTCATAGCCAAATTCGCGATTAAGTAAACGGAAAGGTAAATCTGTAATCCCTGCAAGAGGTGCAAGTATTAGGCGGGAGTGAAGCTTGAGGCTACCGATATTTAACATAGGAAACTAGAAACTAGGGGACGCTTCTGTAGTTTTTCTACAGTTACATGGTAAAAACTACAGAAGCGTCCCCTAGTTTTTTACAGGATAAATTTATTATCTTTGACTAATGGATGTTTCTTTATATTCTCTGAAATATCAGCAGAAATCCCGGTTTTACCAAGTTTATAATACATATAGTTTTTATATCCTTCTACCCCCGGCTGGTCAAAAGCATTAACCCCAAGAAGCTCACCTTCAAAAGCAGTAGCCATTTGAAGAAAAAACAAAAGCCCTCCCCAATAATACGGAGAAACTTCAGGCAATGTAATAGTACAGCTCGGCCTTGCTTCTTGCGCTAATGCCCAAACCGTAGCTTCCTGAGCAAGCGCAATCAATTCAGAAAATTTTCTCCCGGAAATAATTTCATCGCCAACAGGAACTTTAATTTCGTTTTTAAATTTTTCAACCTTAATAAAAGTAACCACCTTGTCATTACGGCCTTCAATATTATTTTGCTGGATAGAATGCAGGTCATTAGTTCCGCGACAAGAAACAGGCGTCCTACCGACATTAACAATCTTATCCAAGTCCATTTGCCATGTTTCTAACCCGCCGCTAACTTGGATCTTTCTTGCATATTTTTTACCAAGACTTTCAGCTAAAAGTTGAACATACCAATCAGCAGTTGACTTAAGCGTTTCAGAAAAAGGCATCATTACCGCTATAGACTTCTCTTTCTTTTTATAAAGGATATAGTGCAATGCCGCATAAAGATAGGCTGGATTTTTTAAAATTTCACAAGACGCACATCTTTCTGCCATCTCTCCTGCACCTTTGAGAACTTCATCGATATCAACACCGATTACCGCCAAATGCAATAACCCCATATTAAATTCTGAAAATCTTCCGCCGACTCCTTTTAATAAAGGCAGATTTCTAAAAAAAAGCTTTGAGACAAGTTGTTGTTTGTTTACTTTTTTACGTAAACTCCCAGATTCAGGGTCGGTTATAGCAATAACCTGTTTGGCATAATTTTTGCCGATTACATTCTTAAGCCACTTCTCAATTGCCATAAAAACAGCTTTGGTTTCTGTAGTTTCACCTGATTTTGAAATTACCACAACAAAAGTTTTCTTAGGATTAAGTTGCTTTAATAGCACGCTAAGGGTGTCCGGATCAAGGTTATTACCTTCAAAATAAATCCGCGGCTTATCTTTACGTAACGAAGAAAATTCGTTGTAATATGGCGGACAAAACGCATCTTGCGCAGCTTTTAGCCCCAGATAAGAACCACCTATTCCCAAAAACATCACATTCTCATATTTATTGCGGATCTGACTGCCAAGAGTCTTAATTTCTTTGATTAATTTTTTATCCTGATAAGGCAGTTGCGTCCACTCTAAGCCTTGTTTTATACGAATACGCTCATCTTTAATAACCGCATAAAGATGTTCATGCGCATTGTTCAAGACGCCTTTGATTTCATCTAAGTCAGAACCCAAAACGCCGTGCTCACTACCAATACTTGAGCTCATCATATTGTTGAAATCAAAATTTATTTCTTTATGCAAGAGTTCCTCCAATAATCTTCAGCAGGTTTAACCCTGTTTTAGGATCGATGTCTTTTACAGCCTGCACTCCTTTAAGCTCAAAAACAACTGCCTCAATCACTAAAAATACATGCGAGCTTTCACGCACACAACCTGTAAGAACTTTAAGTTTTTTCCCCATGCTACTATGAATATGTATTTGCGGGCCTTTTGGATTGGAAAAGATAGTTCCTATCCCCATCACTTCCCAACCATCTTTAAATTTAACTTTATTAGGGATAGGCGGGATAGCCGGCTTTTTCGGTCCGGTTACAAGCTGTCCGTCATTTAACGCGCCAATAAAAACCATTGCCGCAGTTTTAACTTTTTCTTTTAAAGCAAACCGCGAAAGCTCTTGCCTAAAGTCGTCTTTATTATCGAACTTCAGGACAAATACTCTGCCAAGCGTACCTTTTGTGTATTTCATAGATAGTTGCCAGTGACAAGTTACCAGGCGACCGGTAGCAACAAGTTACCAAGTTGCAAGTTAAAATCAAATAACAAATCTTTAACTACTTGCCACCTTGTCACTGGTCACGTGGTCACTTACACTACTTTAAATACGCCTTAATGATCTTCTGTTCTTGTACCGGCTTATCACCAGCACCTACAGGGACTAATTCGATCTTTTTAACTATATCCATTCCTTTTGTTACCTCTCCAAAAATAGTATGTCGCATATTTAGCCAAGGAGTAGCAATAGTGGTAATAAAAAACTGGCTCCCATTTGTGCTTGGGCCGGCATTAGCCATGGCAAATAATCCTGGACGGTCAAATTTTATATCAGGAGTAACTTCATCTTCAAAAGGCTCTCCCCATACAGACTCGCCCCCCATACCTGTACCAGTAGGATCTCCTCCTTGTATCATAAAATCCTTAATTACGCGATGAAATATGATTCCGTTATAATATCCTTTTTCCACAAGCTTAGTAAAATTTTCACAAGCCTTAGGCGCAATCTGGGGCATAAGCTGCAACTCTATCACACCCTGCGTTGTCTCTAAAACTACCATATTTTTGCTCCCTTCTGCAAAAAGCATAGTTATACCAAATAATGATAATAATAAAATAATTCCAAACAATCTTTTAATCATGTCTTCCCCCTTTCCTTATAAAATCTGCCGCAGGAGCAATCCCTGCGGCAGTTTTTTACAGTTTTTAGACTAACGAAACATCTTTTCTTTTATATCCTGGATCTGTTTGCCAAGCGTAATCATTCCCTGTTCAAGCCGGTTACTTGATTGAATAAACGACTCCTGCGCACTAAGCACTAAGCGGTTTGTTTCATCAAGGCGCTCGATAGAAATCTTAAGAAACCATAGATGTAATGATATCGAAACTAAAAAAACCGCAATCACTGTAAGAATAAAATTTAAGTATTTCATATATATTATTATCTATTTCTTTAGAAAAAAAATCAAGACAAATTTACCTGCGTCAACCGCGTAGGTTGTTTCTTAATCTAGGCGGTTTGATAGTTGCTCAAGATATGTTTTTAAAGAAGAACAAACATCATTAAATCTTCCCTGCTCTAACCAATATTTTTTAAAGACGGATGTTCCAATAGCAACCGCAGTTGCTCCGCAATTAAAATATTCGCGCATATTAATGGAAGTAACTCCAGCGCAAGCCAAGAGCTCAATTTCTTTAAACGGGCCTTTGACCTCGCGGAAATATTCCGGGCCAAAACATTTAGCCGGAAAGACCTTCACCATAGTTGCCCCCTCTTGCCAAGCCTCGTAAATCTCAGACGGAGTAAGCGCCCCGGGAAAAACCGGAATATTATTCTTAACACAATATTTAACGACATCTTTAACTAAAACAGGAGTTACAATAAAAGTGGCACCGGCTGATAAAGCTTGCTTTAAATCTTTTTTATTAAGTACCGTGCCAGCTCCCAACATAAGGCGATTTTTTGAAATTTTCTTTGCCTTACGGATTATCTCGGGAGCCCCCGCAGTATTCATGGTAATTTCTAAAGTTTCAAGCCCAGCTAATATTACTGCTTCAATAAACGGCTCTACTATTTCTTTATCTATACCGCGCACGATCCCCATTAAGGGCTTATTTTTAAACCTTTTAATATCCACTTTATTCCTCTACTTCACTTACCAGGCTCTCATAAAACTCCCGGTAATTTTCTTTATTTGCGCTACTACGTAAAGCAATGGCTGCGCGCGGATGCTCATCTAAAATTCCGGTAATGGCATAGGGGATGATATAGCCCCACTCCATTTTTTCGCGTAAGGGAATAAATTCTTTAGAAATCAGATCAAGCACTGGACGAATATCATATTTAGGATTTTTTAAAAACCCCAGCACAAGCTCCAGAGGACAATTACCCGCAGCTCTTCCTAAACCATAAACCGTGGCATCCACATAATTGGCATTATGAATGATCGCCTCAATGGTATTACCGAAAGCTAACTGTTGATTATTGTGCGCATGGATCCCAATTTCTTTTGTTTTGATAATAGATTTAGCTTTCTTTATAAGAAATTCGGTTGTCTCCTGATACAAGGCGCCAAAACTATCAACTATATAAATTACATCAGCCTTACATTCTTTTTCTAGCTGTTCGAGCGCCTCGGTTAATTCATTATCAAGGGCCCGCGATATAGCCATAATATTAACCGTAGTCTCATAACCTTTGTCTGCCAGGTGATTAACCATAAATATTGCTTTATCGATATCTTTAACGTAAGCTGCAACTCTTACCATAGATATAAGGCTGTCCTTACGAGGCAATATATCTTCCAGATCGACTCTATCTACGTCAACCATAACCGATATTTTAGTTTTTGAATCAATACCATCGACCACTTTTTTTATATCCTCTTCGTCACAGAATTTCCAGATTCCGTATTCTTTTGGTGAAAAAAGCTTTTTGGAATTCTTGTATCCGATCTCCATATAGTCTACCCCAGCCTCAGAAAGCGCCTTATAAACCTGGCGCACAAAACGTAAATCAAAATCGTGATTATTGATCAACCCTCCGTCGCGAATGGTGCAATCAAGTACCTTGATCTTATCTCTATACATAGTTTCCTCCTCATAATAAATACTATAAACCAAATTTAAGCCATTATATTATCACAATAACAGGTAATAAGGAATAGGAAATGTTATACTTAAATTGGGAGGCTGATATGCGTGGACTTATATGTAAAATACTCATATTATTATTGGCATTAACTCCGATAGCGACACTTCTTTATGCCCAAGAAAAGAAAATAACCGATAAAGAAAGGGTTATTTTCTACAAAGAATTTCTTGAGCAGGAAAAGGATCTAAGCGCAATACATGCTGATCTATACCGCCATGAAAATTCAGAAGACAAAAAAGCCAGCAAATTTTGGGATTTCATCAATAAAAAAGCTTATGCTGCGACTATTAGTGAAGAGGAAGAAAGAAAAATATTAAGAAAAAAATGGGAAGATCTTCTCGGACTGGATATTTATTATCCCTACTTTAAAGCTAAAGAAGTTGAAAAAAAGGTCAGCGAAAAGTTTTCGGTAAAAGTTTTCAAGCTAAAAGGTAAGCCGGAATATAAAAACGGCCAGATAACATATACTTTTAAAACGAAGTTCTAAAGATAACTTAGCCCTTACTGGGCATTAAAAAACCCACTATTCAAAAGAATAATGGGTTTTTTAATTTAAAGGGGCATCTACCTACTCTCACATGTCCTTACGAACACACTACCATCGGCCTTGAAGGGCTTAACTGCCGTATTCGGAATGGGAACGGGTGTTTCCCCTCCAGTATGAATACCCCAAAATTAATAACAACAACTACAAAATAAAGGTTTTACTACAATTATACAGAGTATTGTAATAACGATAAAGCCTATTGGTTTATTAGTACGCATTAGCTCAAATCCTTACGGATCTTACACATTGCGCCTATCAAGGTCGTAGTCTCCGACCAACCTACATTCGTCTTGCGACGAAAGCGATACCAATTCTTGAGATGGGCTTGGCACTTAGATGCTTTCAGCGCTTATCCCTTCCGGACATAGCTACCCAGCCCTTGCTCTTGGCAGAACAACTGGAACACCAGAGGTCCGTCTTTCTAGGTCCTCTCGTACTGTAGAAAGCTTCTCTTCAAGTATCGTAACGCCCGCATTAGATAGAGACCGAACTGTCTCACGACGTTCTAAACCCAGCTCGCGTACCCTTTTA
>ERZ1292633.1637-Hain-H41-02um-R1-1637-length-23989-cov-6_pt1 | contig 23989 bp, 19 predicted proteins | sample MGYA00564406_ERZ1292633 | MGnify/ENA primary metagenome ERZ1292633 (study PRJEB36523, sample SAMEA6512639) | groundwater metagenome | collected 2019-01-08 | study: AquaDiva: Metagenomics assemblies of 32 groundwater samples | reverse complement strand
GGCCACGGGCGCGTCGTACTTCACCATCAGCGGCTGCGAACACGTCGGGCACAGCGAGGCCAGTACGTTCCCGGGAGCGGCGTATCCACAGCCGGTGGAGCAATGGAGGGTCCAGGACATTCCAGAAGATAGTCGAGAGAAGATAGTTGATAATCGATAGTCGATGGTCGACGGCCTGCAGTGAAACTACGGGTTCCCGTCTTCCATCGCTGGTTCCGCGGGCGCCTCCGCCGGCCGGTCGGGGGCCGAGGCCTTGAGCGCTGCCAGCAGAGCGGCAGCCGACTTCGGCGAGAATCCCTTCAACACCGCCACCTGCTCGGGCGTCGCCGCGCGAACGCCATCCACGCTCCCGAAGGCCCGCAACAGCTCGCGTCGCTTGGCGGGGCCTACGCCGGGGATCTTCAGCAGGGCCGACGTGATGGTGCGAATCGTCCGCCGCTTGCGGTTGTAGCCCACTGCGCACCGGTGTGCCTCGTCGCGCGCCTGTTGCAGCAACCGCAGTGCCGGCGAGCGTCGCGACAGGTGCAGCGGCTCGGCACGACCGAACACGAACACCTCCTCCTCGCGCTTGGCGAGGCTCACGAGCGGCAGGGCCCCCAGCGCCAGGGGGTCGAGCGCCTCGTGCGCCGCCGTCAGCTGCCCCTTGCCGCCGTCGATGACCACGAGGTCGGGGAGCGGCTTGCTCTCGTCCAGGCGACGCCGAAAATAACGCCCCACGACCTCGCGCATCGACGCGAAATCGTCGGGTCCGTTCGTCTCGTCCACCGTCTTCACCCGCATGGTGCGGTATTCCGACCGCCGCGGGCGTCCGTTCTCGAACCACACCACCGCGCCCACGTTGTCCGTTCCCTGGGTGGTGGAGTTGTCGAAGCAAACCAGAGTACGCGGGATCTTCACGAGTCCCAGGGCGCGTCCCAGTTCGTACACCGGATCGCCCGCCCGCTCTTCGGTCTCGTCCTCCGACAGCTTGAACTCCTCCAGCAGATGCCGGGCATTCTTCTCCGCCAGGTCGAGCAGTTCGCGCTTGAGCCCCCGCTGCGGCAGCAGCACGCGGGTCGGGCGCAGCACGGGCTCCAGCAGGTCCAGGTCGTCGCACGGGAACGGCAGCAGCACCTCTGCCGCCCGCTCGGGCAGCGCCCGGTAACTGCCGGCGAGGTACGCCCCCAGCACGGCCGCGTCGCTTTCGCCTTCGGCCTGCTCGAGGAACCGCTGGTCGCGCGCCAGCAGCTTTCCGCCGCGCACCTTCAGCAGCGTCACGCAGGCATCGTCGCCGTCGCGGGCAAATCCAATGACGTCGCGATCGTGTCCCTCGACATCCACGATGATCGACGGCTCCTCGTACCGCTCGAGGTGACGCAGCGCGTCGCGCATCTCGGCGGCGCGCTCGAACTCCAGCGCCTCGGCGGCCTCCTGCATGCGATCCTGCACGCGGCGAATCACGTCGTCCGAGCGCCCGTCGAGGAATGCCACCACTTCATCGATCATCGCCCGGTACTCCGCCTGCGACTGGGCGCCGATGCACGGCCCCTTGCACCGCTTGATGTGGTAGTCGAGACAGGCGCGCTCCGGCATCTCCGCCGGCATGTTCCAGCGGCACGACCGCACCGTGAAGACACGCTTGGCCACGTTCAGCGAACGGCGCATCGCGCCGACATCGGTGAACGGGCCAAAGTAGCGCGCGCCGTCGCTCAGCACCCGGCGCGTGACGAGCACCCGCGGATACGGCTCCTGCAGCGTCACCTTGATGTACGGATACGTCTTGTCATCGCGCAGCATCACGTTGAACCGCGGGTGATGCTCCTTGATGAGGTTGTGCTCGAGGATCAGCGCATGTTCCTCGGTCGACACGACGATCGTCTCGAGGTCCGCCACGTGCGACATCAGCACGCGCGTCTTGGGACTCTCCGGGTGGTCGGAGTGCACGTAGCTGCGCACGCGCGGCCTGAGCCGCTTGGCCTTGCCGACGTACAGCACCGTGCCATCGGCGGCCTTCCACAGGTACACGCCGGGCGTGTCGGGCAGGTGCGCCAGTTTCTGGCTGATGGCGTCGGGGACGGTGTGCATGGGGGCGTTACGAAGGACGGCGGACCGTCAGCGCGCGCCGGTGAGGCGCTTCAGGCGTCCGGCAAGCGCGCCGACCTCGGCAATGCCCAGCGAGGCAGTGGCGGCAAGGTACGTGACGCCGTACAGCGGGAGCGCGACCAGCCCGAGGAAGAGCGGACGCTCGACGCCCAGCACCAGCTTGACACCCAAGGCGACGACTGCGGCGGCCAGTGCGGCGCCCCAGAGCTTCACCTGGTACGGGCGGTCCACCCCCACGTCGCCGATGTGCGGCACGAGCGAGCGGCGCAGCAGCACGCACTCCACCCACGCCGCGATGCCGGCCGACGCCGTGAGCCCCGCCACGCCCCACCGCGCGTCCACTCCCACGGCGCGAGGCAGCCAGAGCGCGGCCAGCCACCCCAGCCCGAGCGTCAGCGTGACGCGCAACAATGCGAACTTCAGCGGCGTCCGGGTGTTGCGAAGCGCATACCAGGTGGAGGCATAGAGGCGCCCCAGCGTGCCGGCCAGCAATCCCACAGCCGATCCCGCTAGCACGCTCCACATCCACACCACCTCGTCTCGCCCGAACTGCCCGGTCTGGTAGAGCGTTGCCCCGACGATGTCTCCGATGGCGAGGAAAGCCATCGACGACGGCACCACGTAGAACGCGATCCGATGCAGGCCGTCCGACAACCGCTGGCGCAGCACGCGCGCCACCTCGTCCTGCGTGCCGACCGTCCCCGACATCGCCGGCAACTCGGCGGCCGACACCGCCATGCCGAAGAGCGACACCGGGAGCATCGTGATCACCTGCGCATACGACAGCACCGCCACGGCGCCCGAACTCACCAGCGAGGCGAGCACGTTGTCCACGTACGAGCTGATCTGCACCACGCCGCGCCCCACGAAGACCGGCCCGAACTGCGCCAGCACCCCGCGCACGTTCGCGTTCGAGGGGGCCAGGGCCAGGCGCAGCTTCCGGTCGCAGCGCCACACGGTGGGAAGCTGCACCACCAGCTGCGCCGCGCTGCCGATGACCGAGGCCCAGGCGAGGATCATGGCGAGCCGTGCCTGCCCCGCGGCGTCGCCGCCAAGCGACGGGCCAAAACCGACGAGCGCGCTGATCATCACGACGTTCATCGCTACCGGCGACACGTACGGCAGGAAGAACCGCCGGTGCGAGTTGAGCACCCCCAGCGACCAGGCCGACAGCACGAGCAACCCCACCCCGGGGAACATCACCTGCACCAGCCGGATGGTCAGCTCGCGTTTCTCGCCGTGAAACCCGGGCGCGATCAGCGCGACGGCATACGGCGTGAGCAGCACTCCCAACAGCACGAGTACGGCGCTGGTCAGCGCGAGCAGCGTGCCGATCGCGCCGGCCACGCGCCCGGCTTCCTCGTCATCTCCCTGCGCAAGCAACCGGCTGTAGGCGGGGATGAACGACGCCGACAGCACCCCTTCGCCGAAGAGGTTCTGCAGCACGTTGGGAATGCGCAGCGCGGCATTGAACGCATCGCCTGCGTCGCTCGTGCCGAGGTAGTGACCAAGCAGCCGGTTGCGGACGAGCCCGAAGAGGCGGCTCAGCAGGATGCCGGCTGCGACGAGCGCGGCGCCGCCAGCACCGCCGACAGCGGCGGCGCGCGGTGCGCGCGCTGGCCGCACCGCGCTCACGTCCCGCCGAGCAACTGGGCGGCGTGCGTGGCCGCACCGGCTCGCAACTGATCCACGAGCGCCTCGCCGTGCCGCGCCACCAGCGGCAACGGGTTGAGCACACGCTCCTGTCGCTGGCCATCGGGCATCAGCGCCGCGCGCGCGCTGCCGAGGTCTCGCATCGCCGCCACCTGCGCCTTGAGCGCGGCGGTGCGATAGCGCCGCTCCAGCCGGTCGATGCGGAACTTGATCTGGTGCCGCGCTCCCTCGACCGTGGAGACGTTCACCATCGACGCCCCTTCGGCCGAATCGCGCAGCGCGTCGAGCCGCGCATCCAGTTCTCCGCGCAGCGCCTCGAGCGAGTCGCGAATCATCGGAGGCATGGCGCGGTCCCCCATGCGGCGTTCGGCTTCGTGCGGCGGCTTGATGTCGTTGAAGGTCATGCCGAGACGCCCGAGCATGCGGTCGATGACCGGCTCGATGATCGTCGCCGACCAGCGCGGCAGCACCAGCGGCGCGGTATGTCCCAGCGCCTCGGCCGCGGCCCCGACCTGCGCGAAATACGCCACCTCGCCGGGACCGCCGAAGTAACCGACGGTGGGAAGGATGGCGCGCTCGACGATGGGGCGCAGCAGCACATTGGCCGACAGCACCAGCTGCGGCTGCACGGCAACGTCGCCCGCATCCGAGATCCGGACGCGTTCCTTCACCCCGTTCGACGAGATGCGAAAGACGAGCGAGAGCTTGGGCACGCGTGCCACCTGCGCGCGGTAGCCCGCCCGCTCGATGGCCACGCTTCGCAGCGACACCGCTTCGTCGACGACCGACGCGCGGCGCAGCGCCTCCACCAGCGTCGGGCGCGCGGCATCGCGGACCGACGGGTGCCAGGCATCGAGCACGGCGATGCCCATGGGCTCGAACAGCGCGCGCATCAGTTCCACGTACGCGCTGCCGACGGTGGCCGTGGGCCGGTAGGCGCGCCGCACGTGGTCCAGGATTTCGAGGTGCGGCGCCGAACCAGCCGCCGCCGCGAGATCGTCGAGCAGGCGACTGACATCACCCAGCGGCTGGGCCGCCATCACCTGCCCGTCGAATCCCTGCCGTTCGATGCGCAGCCGGCGCACTTCCTCATCGAAGGCCACCGCCGTCCAGCTGGCTTCCTCGAAGTCGGCGTCGTCGGTGGCCGCCCAGAACACCGGCGCCGCCGGAATGCCGGTGGCCTGCTCGATGCGGTCGGCAAGGGCTCGCGCGCTCAGCGCCTTCAGCCACGCATAGCCGGGACCGCCGAAGAGCCCGGGCTGCTGTCCGGTGGTCACCACCACGCCGCGACCCTGCGCCACCGACTCGAGCCGCCGCGCGGCCGCGCCGCTGGCGCCGAACGCCGGAGCGAGCGTCGTCAGCCAGTCGGTGTTGCCGTGGGCACGGACGGCATCGGCGTGAGCGCGCCAGGCCGCGGCACCCTGCGGGCGCGGCGTGTACCAGCCGGACGGGGTGCGTCCTTCGACGGCGGCCCGGGCCAGCGCCCCACCGCCGATCGGTTCAGCGACGACGCGAGGCGGCGTCATGTTGGCACCCCCGTACCCTTCCCCTTCACCGGCCGTGAACGACTACACGCCATGCGATTCCAGCCTCCGGGTTCGCGCCGCCCAACGGCCGGCGCTCGTCCAAAGCTAATCGTTGGATACCGCGCCGCGGAATGCGCGGCCGTTCACTTGTGGTACGGCTCGCGTCGAACGATGGTCCCCGCACGATAGAGCTGCTCAGCCAGCACCAGCCGCGCCAACTCGTGTGGCAGGGTCCACGGCGCCAGTTCAATTCGCACGGTCGCGCGCTCCAGGAGCGAGGGCGCAAGGCCATAGGCGCCGCCAATCACGAACGCGACGTCGCGCCCGCGCTCGCGCTCCCCCTGCAGCCATGCGGCAAAGCCGGCCGAGTCCAGGCGCCTGCCGCCGGGGTCGCAGCACGCCAGCACGACGCCCGCCGGCAGCCGCCGGACCAGGCGTTCAGCTTCGCGCGTGCGCACGAGGTCCGCGGTGACCGATTTTGCCGGCTCCTCGCGGACCTCGATGCGCTCGAGCGGCCAATAGCGCGCCGCCCGCTGCTCATACTCCTCGATCGCCGCCGCCAACCCCGCGTTGCGCGGCTTGCCGACGACGGCGACGATGACCTTCACGGGCTACGCGTAGATCCCGCGCAGCCGGTGCACCGTGGCCACGCGGCTGATCGCCAGCATGTACGCCGCCGTGCGCATGTTCACCTTGTGTTCCTTCGACAGCTTGAGCACCTCGGCGAACGAGTTCACCATGATCTCGTTCAGGCGGTCGTTGACCAGCTGCTCGGTCCAGTAGTAACCGCCGCGATTCTGCACCCACTCGAAATACGAGACGGTCACGCCGCCCGCGTTTGCCAGGATGTCGGGAATCACGAAGATCCCCTTGTCCTCGAGAATCGATTCCGCGCCGGCCGTCGTCGGGCCGTTGGCTCCCTCGCAGATGATCTTCGCCCTGATCTTGGCGGCGTTCTTGGTCGTGATGACGTTCTCCATCGCCGCCGGGAGCAGGACGTCGACGTCGAGCAGCAGGATGTCCTCGTTGGAGATCGCCTCGCCCGCGGTGTACCCCTCGAGCGTCTTGTGCTCCTTGATCCATGCGATGGCGTGGTCGACGTCGATCCCCTTCCGGTTCACGACGCCCCCCGTGCGGTCGCTGACGGCGACCACCTTGCAGCCCTCGGCCTGCAGCAACTGCGCGGCAATCGAGCCGACGTTGCCGAAGCCCTGCACGGCGATCGTCGTTCCCTTCACCGGCATCCCGAGGTGGGCCAGCGCCTCCTTGGTCACCATCATGCAACCGCGGCCTGTCGCCTCGCGACGCCCGAGCGATCCACCCATCGCCACCGGCTTGCCGGTCGTGACCGCATTCACCGTGTGGCCGACATGCATCGAGTACGTGTCCATGAGCCACGCCATGACGCGCTCGTTCGTGTTCACGTCAGGGGCCGGCACGTCGGAATCGGGGCCGAGCGTGGCGATGATCGCCGCCGTATACCGGCGCGTCACGCGCTCCAGTTCGCCGATGCTCATCTTGAGCGGGTCGCAGATGACGCCGCCCTTCGAGCCGCCGAAGGGAATGTTGACCACGGCGCACTTCCAGGTCATCCACGCGGCCAGCGCCTTCACTTCGTCGAGTGACACGTTCAGGTCGAAACGGATGCCGCCCTTGGCCGGGCCGCGCGAGGTGTTGTACAACACGCGAATTCCCGTGAACACTTCAACTTCACCACTGTCCATCATCACCGGAATCGACACGATGATCTGCTTTTCCGGGTTGCGCAGCACCTTGTAGATGCCGGGCTCGAGGTCGAGCAACTCCGCGGCGCGGTCGAAGCGCGCCATCATCGCCTCGAAGGGGTTTTCCTCGTTGAGAAAGCGGTCCTTGTCGGGCCGGACGATCGGAGTGGTCGGCAACAGTAGGTCAGGCATTGGATTCGGTCTTTGGGCCGGACGTGGCCGGCGTGATGAGAGCCTTTAGGGGTACGAGACGGTCGAGCAGGGCTTCCACACCCCTCCCTCCCGCCTCCCAAATGACGGTCTGTGAAAGATACCACAGCCCCGGAACATCGGGAGGCCAAATGGGCCCCAGCTTCACGGCGTCCTTCAGCGTGCAGACCACGCGCTCGGCGTCAGCCAGGCGGGCAACGATCGCGCGCGCATCCAACGCGTTGAACGTGTGATGGTCGGGGAAAGTCATTGCCTCGACGACGGCACCCGCCTCCCGCACCTGTGCCAGAAACGCGTCCGGCGCCCCGATGCCGCAGACTGCCACAATGCGCTGTCCACGCAACGTCGCCAGCTTCTCCGTGCGGTCGCCGTTCCACGGCACCAGGTGATCCGGCGCGAGGTGCGCCACGGCCACCGGCACACGCCCCGCCGCGATGGCGACCGCGTCGGCCACCTCGAGGGCGCGCGCCGCCGAGACGGCCTTGCGGGTCACCACCACCAGGTGCGCACGTCGCAGCGCGGACAACGGTTCCCTGAATGGCCCGGCCGGAAGCAATCGCGCGCGGCCGTCCCACGCATCCGCACTCACCAGCACGACGTCGATGTCGCGCGGCATCTGCCGGTGCTGGAAGCCATCGTCCAGCACGAGCGCCGTGGCCCCCTGCGCGAGCGCGCGCTTGCCGCTGCGCCGCCGCCGGTGGTCCACCAGTACCGGTACGCCGGGGTTCAGGCACGCATGCACGAGCGGTTCATCTTCCCCGTAACCGCGCAGCAGGACCGCCGGCGAAAAACCCCTGGCGCGCAGTCGCGCCGCGAACCACGCCGCCATCGGCGTCTTGCCGGTGCCACCGACGGTCAGATTGCCCACCGACACCGTGGGCACCGCCGTGTGCCCCGCGGCGCGCGCCTTCCGCGCGCCCACGGATGCGCCCAACGCGGCAAACAGCTGTTCCGCCGGCCAGAGCAGTGCACGGGCGGCCCCCGCCAGCAGGTCGTCACCGTGCCACACGCGGGCCGCCAGTCGGTCACGCACTGGCGCGCACTTCCGCCGCCGCGATGGCGTCCGCCAAACGCTCCAGTTCACCGTCCGCCACCCGGCTTCCCTCCACACGCGGCGTGAACGCGGCGCCGAACGCCAGCACCACGCGGGAAAACGGCAAGGGCACCAGGAACCGGTCCCAGCTCTTTGCGCGCCAGCCGCGCGACGCGTGCAGGCCGACCGGCACGATCACGCAGCCGCTGCGGAACGCCGCAATCAGCGCCCCGGGCTGCACCACGCGCGGCGGGCCCTTGGGACCGTCCGGCGTGAAGCCCACCGCCTTGCCCTGCTCCAGCGCCTCGACCATGGCCATCAGCCCTCTCAGCCCGCCTCGCGTCGACGATCCGCGGGCGGACCGTCCCCAACCCAGCCGCTCGGCGATGCGCACCATGATCTCGGCGTCTCCGTGCTGACTGGCGAGCCCCACGATGCCCCGGTGTCGCATCATCCACACGAACGGCAGCATCTCGGAGTGCCAGACCACCAGGACGACCGGCAGGCGTCGGCCGTCAGCGGACGGCCACTCGGTCTCGTGCCGGATCTCCGTGCGCCAGGTACGGGCCAGCGCGGTGATCAACCAGTATCCGAGGTGCGCGGCCCAGCGGATCTTCCGCTCGTCCTTCGCGGATCGCACGGCGGAAGGATCCTTCACGCGAACGACTCCCGCGGCAGCATCGCGCCGGCCATCTGCGCCACGCGCGCGGCCGCGCCCGGCGCGCCCAGGGTGCGACGCACCTCGTCCATGCCCTCAAGCATTCGCTCGCGCGCCGGACTACCGGGAACAAACAGCGGATCGAGTGCGTCGGCCACTGCGCGCGTCGTGAATGCGTCCTGCACGAACTCCGGCGCGACCTCGCGCCCGGCCACGACATTCAACAGCCCGATGTGCGGGATCGTCACGAGCCGCCGGGCGATGGCGAAGGTGATGCGGCTGGTCTTGTACACCACGGCGCAGGGACACCCGGCCACCGCCGCCTCGAGCGTCGTCGTGCCGCTCTTGCAGAGCGCGACATTCGCGGCGCGCAGCACGTCGAACGACTGTGCCCGCACAAGTGGGAACGGCACACGCGAGGCGTCGAGCTGGATGGTCGGGGCCACGCTCACGACCACCTGCAGTCCTCGCCGCCGACGCTGCAGTTCCCGCGCGACCGCCTCGAACTCGGCAAGGTGTCGCTCGATTTCCTGCGCGCGGCTTCCGGGAAAGAGCGCCAGCACCTCGGCGTCGGCCGCGATGCCCAAACGACGCCTGGCCTCCGAGCGATCAGGCATGGTGAGCGCGCGATCGAGCAGCGGGTGCCCCACGAACGTCGTGTCGATGCCGGCGGCGCGCAGAAGCGGTTCCTCAAAGGGCAGGATCACGGCCGCCCTGGTGATCACTGTCGCCATCATCTTCAACCGGCCCGGCTTCCACGCCCACACCTGCGGAGTGATGTAATAGAGTACCGGCACACCGGCCGCGTGCGCCGCCCGGGCCACGCGCAGGTTGAAGCCCGGGTAGTCGATGAGGATCAACAGGCCGATGCGGCCGCTGCGCAGCAGCGCCTTCACCCGCCACAGCAGCCGCAAGTGCGCCGGAAGGTGCTTGAGCACCTCCGCGAAACCCACCACTCCCTCGGCCCGCTCGAAGAGCTCCACACCTGCGGCAGCCATGCGCTCGCCACCCATGCCGACGAGCGGCGCGTCCGGCCGCAGTATCCGCAACTGCTCGGCAACGCCGGCACCGTGCAGGTCGCCCGACGCCTCGCCGGCGATGATCAGGACTTCACGCACCGGGGATTGGCGCCGCGGACAACGCCGAGCGCGACCGTTCGATGTCGGCCACGATGCGAAGCGCCACCGCCAGCGCGTCACGACCATCGGCCCCCGTCACCGGGACCGGCGCTTCGCCACGCACGGCGGCCACGAACGACTCGAGTTCCAGCTTCAGCGCGTCGCCCTCCGGCGCCTCAAGCGGAATGCGCTCCACGAACGCCGCCACGTCCGGCTGCGCGGTCTGGGCAAGCGTCGCCATGTCGACGTCGCTGCGCAGGCGGAACAACTCGCCGTTCCCCGCCGCGAGGTCGAGGGACATGTACCCGTTGCGCTGGAACAGCCTCAGCTTGCGCGTGCGTTCGCGCGAGATGCGACTGGCCGTGATGTTGGCGATGGCCCCGTTGGCAAAGCTGATGCGCGCGTCGGCGATGTCGATGCTCGGCGTCAGCACACCGACGCCGGCCGCCGACACGTCGGTGACCTTGGCCCGCGTCAGGGTGAGCACGAGGTCGATGTCGTGGATCATCAGGTCGAGCACCACCGCCACGTCCGACCCGCGCGGGTTGAAGGGCGCCAGCCGCTCACTCTCGATGAACAGCGGGTTCTCCACGTACGGCCAGGCGGCGCGGATGGCGCGATTGAACCGCTCCACGTGGCCGATTTGCACCAGCGCGCCGTTGGCGCTGGCCAGTGCCAGCAACTCGTCGGCCTCGGCCAGCGTCGTCGTGATCGGCTTCTCGATGAGCACGTGCTTGCCGCGCTGCAGCGCCGTCCGGGCCACGGCGAAGTGCGCAGGGGTCGGCACCGCGATCGAGACGGCATCCACCTCGTCAAGCAGCGCCTCGAGCGACGCGGCCTGCTCCACGCCCAGTTCCCGCGACACGGTGGCGGCGCGGGCCGCGTCGATCTCGTGAAAGCCGCAAACGACCGCCCCGGTCAGCGTGCGAAGGTGACGCAGGTGATGGTACCCCAGCGCGCCGGTGCCCACCACGCCCACCTTCAGCGGGCCGCTCATACCACGATGCCCCGCTGGCTCGCCTCGATGAAGTCGACGAAAGCCTGCACCTCGGGATGCGGCTTGAGCTCACTCCGCGCCTGCTCCAGTGCCTGCGTGATGTTGAGTTCGCTGCGGAAGAACAGCCGGTACGCCCGCTTCAGCTCCGAGAGCACCTCGGGCGTGAATCCGTGCCGCGCCAGGCCGATGCTGTTCAGCCCGAACAGCTTGATGGGATTGCCCACGGCCTTCACGTAGGGCGGCACGTCCTTGGGCACACGCGAGCAGCCGCCGATGAACGAATACCGCCCGATCTTGGCGAACTGGTGGATGGCGCAGAGTCCCGAGATGATGGCGAAGTCGTCGATCTTCACGTGCCCCGCCAGTTGCGTGCCGTTGGAGATGATGACGCCGTTGCCGATGTGGCAGTCGTGCGCGAGGTGCACGTACGACATCAGGAAGCAATCGGTGCCGACCGTCGTCCTGAACGACTCGGAGGTCCCGCGGTTGATCGTCGAGTACTCGCGCACCGTCGTCCGGTCGCCGACCTCGACCCAGGTCTCTTCGCCCTTGAACTTGAGGTCCTGGGGCTTGCCGCCCAGCACCGTGCCGACGCCGATCTTGACCTGCTCGCCGAGCCGGACGAACTCCTCGAGCACGGCGCGCGGACCAATCACCGAACCCGCCCCGACGGTGCAGTGCGGACCGATGATCGCGCCGGGGCCGACCTCGACGTCGGCACCGAGTTCGGCGCCAGCGTCGACGATGGCCGTGGGATGGATGCGGGCGCTCATCGATCGCGCACCATGGCGGCCATCTCTGCTTCGCAGACGACCTCGCCGTCCACCTTCGCCTGCCCCTTCATGCGGCAGATCTTGCCGCGCACCTGCAGCATCTCGAGTTCGAACCGCAACTGGTCGCCGGGTTTCACCGGCTTGCGGAACTTCACGTTGTCCAGCGACATGAAGTAGACCACCTTGCTGTCCGGGTCGTCCACCGTGCCCATCAGCAGCATGCCGCCCACCTGCGCCATGGCCTCGACGATCAGCACACCGGGCATGATCGGATGCCCCGGGAAGTGCCCCTGGAAGAACGGCTCGTTGATGGTGACGTTCTTGATGCCGACGATCCGCTTGCCCGCTTCCATCTCGAGGATGCGATCCACGAAGAGGAAGGGATAGCGGTGTGGCAGCACCTTCATGATGTCTTCGATTCCGAGCACGTCTCCCTCCCGCCGGGCGTGCGCGAGCATCTCGCGCACCAGCATGACTGTTCCGCGATGGCTGGGCTTGATGGCCGAAATGCGCGCCAGCACCCGCTTGCCGGCCAGCGCCAGGTCACCTACGCAGTCCAACGCCTTGTGCCGAACGAACTCGTCCGGCCACCGCAGTGTCGTCCCCACCACACCCTGGTCGTCGAGCGCGACGACGTTGTCCGTCGACGCGCCCTGGATCAGGCCCTTCGCCCGCAACGCCTCCACTTCGCGGAGGAATCCGAACGTCCGCGCCGGCGCCAGCTCCCGGGCGAACGTCTCCTGCGTCACGCGCCACATTCCCTTCTGCACCCCGACGAGGGGATGTGAAAACTCGATCTCGACTTCCAGCGACAGCTCGTTGGCCGGATGCGCCACGTATACCGACTCGCCGTCCACCACCCGAACGCTTTCGGCGAGACGAAGGTACTCCACCGTGCCGCCCTGCTCCACCACGCCGGCACTTTGCAGCGCCTTCAGGAAGGGCAGCGCGCTGCCGTCCAGGATCGGCGGCTCCGGTCCATCCATGACGATCACCACGTCATCGATGCCGCGCCCCGCAACGGCGGCCAGCACGTGCTCCACGGTATGGATCGCCGCCACGCCCTCCCCAAGCTGCGTGCGCCGTTCGGCCGCGGCGGCCGCCGACTCGTGGGCCGGCGTCTCCGGATTCCCCGCGAGGTCGACGCGACGGAACACCACCCCACGCCCCGCCGTGGCCGGCTCGAAGGAGAGGCGGCACGGCCGTCCGAGATGGAGTCCGACACCGTCCACCGCCGTGGACCGCGCGATGGTCCGGCGACCGCTCACAGTTTGGCTCGCTCGAGCAGCTGCTCGATGCGACGCAGCAGCGCCGGAAGCCTGAAGAGTGCCGCGGTCGCCCGAAGCGCGTCCTTGTGCGGGCGCGCCGGATAGCCCGACCACGTCTCCCCCGCTGGCACATCGCTGATGGCGCCGGCCTGCCCGGCAAGGCGCGCACCGGCGCCGATCGTCAGGTGCCCGGCCGCGGCCGCCTGCCCACCCATCGTCACGCCGTCCTCGATGCGCGTGCTCCCGGCAATGCCGACCTGCGCCAGGATAAGGCAGAGGCGGCCGATGCGCACGTTGTGGCCCACGTGCACCAGGTTGTCGATCTTGGTTCCGTCACCGACAACCGTGTCGTCCACGCTGCCGCGGTCGATGGCCGAGTTCGCGCCGATCTCCACGTCGTTCCCGATGATCGTGCGGCCGACGTGCGGAATCTTCACGTGCGCCTTCTGGCCGCCGACCAGCTTCTGCACGTAGCCGAAACCGTCGCTCCCCAGGCGCACGCCACTGTGCAGGATCACGCGATCGCCGACGCGCGTGTTCGGGTAGATGGTGACCTGCGGGTACACCAGGCAATCGTCGCCGATGCTGGCCGCTGCCCCGACCACTGAAAGCGCGCCAATCCACGTCCGATCACCGATCACGGCGTCGTCTTCGACCACCGCTCCCGCCTCGATGCAGACGTCGCTGCCCACCTGCACATCGCGTCCGATGTGTGCCGACGGGTGAATGCCCGCGACATGCACCACCGGGCGATAGAAGCGCGGGATCAGCGACATCAGCGCATCGTGCGGGTTGGCCACGATGATGCGGGTCTGGCACTTCCCAGGCGCGTCCCTGAGTTCCGGCGACACCAGCACGATGCCGGCCCACGAATCGGCCATCAGCGGCGCATAGCGCGCCGACGTGAAGAAGCTGAGATGCTCCGCGCCGGCGCGGTCGAGCGGCGCGATGGCCTGTACCGTAACCAGGCCGTCGCCCACGAGCTCCCCTCCCGTCGCCTGGGCAAGCTCGGCGGCGGTCAGGGATGGCGGGGGCGACGTGAGCGGCATGGGACGCTCAGCGAAGGGTTGGCGCGCCTCAGCGCGCCGGCGGGATCTTGGGCTTCGCCGCGCCGGCCGGCGCCCCGACCGCGCCGGCGGGCGGGACCGCCGGCTTGGCGGCTTGCGGCAGGTTCAGCAGGGGCGCCGGCATGGTCCGCAACTTGACCAGCACCTTGTCGGTGATGTTCAGGTTCTTGTCGATCGCGACGATCGGATTCCCCTGGGCGCCCACGTCGAGGATCGCCGTGAGCCCTTCTTCCTTGCGGATATCCTCGAGCGCGACCTTGATCTGCTCGATGATCGGCTGGAGCAGCGCGGCCTGGCGCTGCTGCGCCTGCAGGTCGAGCGCCTGCGTGCGCGTCTGGTACTCCTGCTCCCGCTCGCTGATGCTCTTCTGGCGCGCCTCGCGCGCCGCTGGGCTCAGTCCCGCTTCGGCCTTCTGGTACGCCGTGATCATGACCTGCAGCGAGTCCTGCATGCGGGTCACCTGGTTCTGCATCGCCTGCGCCTCCTTCTTCCACTGGGCATCGGCGTCGGCGCGGCCCGTGGCCTTGTCGAGCAGTTCGCGGGAATCGACGTAGGCGAACTTCGGGACGGCGCCCTGACCGGCCGCGATGGCCGGCACCAGGATGATCGAGGCGAACAGGACGCTGCGAAGTGCGTGAGAACTGACGTGCATTGCTGACTCCAAGTGTTAGAAGAACTGACCGAGACGGAAGTGCAACTGGAATTTCGGATCAGGCCGGCCGAACAGGTCCGTACGGTCGAACCCGTAGGCCCAGTCGAGGCCGAGCGGCCCCAGGGGCGTCACGACGGAAGCGCCCACACCCGCGCCGCGATACAGCCGCGACGGGTCGAACTCGCGGGGGTGGGTCCAGATATTCCCCGCGTCATAAAACACGTTGAGGTACAGCTGCTGGCTCACGCGCAGTCCCACCTCGGCCGTCGACGTAAAGAACGAGTTGCCGAACGACCCGCGCTGGGCATTGTACGTGCCGGTGCTTCCCGAGAAGCCGCTGGGCGTAATGGAGAACTCGGGATAGCCGCGCAGCGACTCGCCGAACTGCACGCCGCCAAGCGAGAACGACTGGGAGTAGAAGAAGGCACCCGGGTCGCCGAAAACAGCTCCGGCCTTCCCCGAAAGCCCCACCAGGAACTTCAGGGGCTGCGAGCCGGGCTTCTTGCCGCCGATCGATCCCAGCAGTGCGTACGAACGCATTTCCGTGTAGTAGCGCTGGAACGAAGACGACCCGCCGAGCAGGCCACCGTTGAAGTCGGCACGGATCGACTGCAGGCTGCCCTGCGTGGCGAACGGCATGTCCACGCGCGTGTCGCGCTGCAGCGACAGCCCCACGTTGGAGCGGAAGCAGCGCGTGCACGTGGTGCCCGTCGTCACCGTCCCCAGCAGTCCGTCCGATCCGAACTTCACCGCTTCGGCGCCGTACGTCACGAACAGGCGCGTGAAGCGCGAGTTCGGCATCGGGAACCCCACCTGCAGGCTGGCGCCGGTGCGGATGGAACGCCCGAGGTCGGCAATGCGGTAACGCGCCTGCGAGTTGTACGCCGACAGCGTCCCGGACACGCGAGAGCGCTTGATCGCCGGGTCGGTGTAACTCAGGTTGAAGTCGTTGATGTACCGGCCGAACTGCCACTGCAGCGAACCGCGCTTGCAGTTGCCCCAGAGGTTGGGCTGCTCGAGGCCAATGAAGCCTCCCACGCCGGTTCCCTGCCCCATCGACGCGCCGAAATTGATGTTGCCCGTGCGCTTTTCCTTGACACGGAAGATCACGTCCACGTCGCCCGCGTCGTTGGCCGGCTTGGTGTCGGGTGGCGGCAGCGGCGTCTCGAAGAAGCCGAGGTTCGCAATGCTCTGGTACGACCGGATCAGCCGGTCCTGGTTGAACACGTCGCCGGGCACGATGAACAACTGGTCGCGAATGCAGGCTTCGTTGGTGTAGTCGTTGCCGAGGATTTCAACGCGATTGATGATCGCCGGCTGGTTCTCCGTGATCTCCCACCGCAGGTTGACGCGCGGCGTCGAGTCGGGGCCCAGCGGCGCCGGCTCGGCGACGGACCGCACCTGCGCGTAGATGTAGCCCTCGTTGCTGTACAGCGTCCGGACCTTCTGCGTGGCATCGTCCCACTGTGTCCGGTCGAAGAGGTTGGACGCCGCCGGCTTGCGCCGCACCAGCCCCACCACCCGCTGCGGCAGCGTGGGCTTGCCGCTGGTGAACGGGAAGTAGCGCTGCACATCCTCCGTGGAGAAGTGCTTGTTGCCGTCCACGGCGAACGCGCCGACGTTGTAGCGGCTCCCCTCGTTCACGGTGAGTTCCACCAGGCCCTTGCCGCGCGCACGGTCGACGAGCAGCGTGTCCTTGAGGAACTGGAAGTCCACGAAGCCCTGCTTGGCGTACAGCGTCGGGATCCGTTCGCCGAGGTCGCCAGCGTACTTGTCCTCGTCGAAGGCGCCCTTGCGCCACCACCAGAAGCCCTCGGGCCGCGTCTTCATCGACTTCACGACCGCCGACGCAGCCACTTGCCTGGTGCCGATCACCTGCACACCTGAAATGGCGAGCCGGCGTCCCTCGTCGACGCGAAACACGAGCTTGATCTTCTCGCCGACCGTCGTGGTCTCCGGCTTCACCTGCGCCAGGTAGAAGCCGTTGGCCTGGTACACCGAGTCGATGCGCGTGATGACCGCCGCTACCGCCGCCGGATCTACGGCACGGCCGATCAGCAGGTCCACCTTGTCCTTGACGGTGCGCAGCGACACCTCGGACGGTCCGCTGACGTCGACGTCGGCCAGGAGCGGGCGCTCCACCACCTTGATGAGCAGCGTCGCCCGCGTCGCATCGCTCGACAGCACGCAGGAAAGCTGGACGTCGTCGAACTGGCCACCCTGGAACACGCCGCGTATGGCCCGCTGCAGGGTCGGGTAGTTCAGCGCCGTCCTGGCCTGCAGGCCGGCATCCGACAGGATCGTCGACGCGGGAACGCGCCGATTGCCGGTGACGGCAATGGAGTCGGGGGTCTGGCAGCGGCCGTCGTCGGGCTGCTGCGCGGCAAGTGGAGAGGCCCCCGCCAGCGCGGTCAGCGCCAGGGCGGCAAACGTCAGTCGAAGCATAGGCTGGGAAATATACACGAAGGGGCCGGTCGGGTTCACCTGCAACCCGTCCGGCCCCGGGGGGTTCCCGTCACGCCTTGGGCGTGCTGGCGGGAACCCGGAACTCGAGGCGGGTGCCATCGGCGCTCACTTCGACGTCGATCTCGTCACCGTGCGCGAACTCCGCCATCAGGATCTTCTCCGACAGGGGGTCCTCGATGTAGCGCTGGATCGCCCGCTTGAGCGGTCGGGCACCGTAGGCCTCGTCGTACCCGTGCGTCACCAGGAAGTCGAGCGCCGCGTCCGACAGCTTCATCACCAGCTCCTCCTCCGACAGCCGCTTCTGCACGTCGCGCATCAGGATGGTCGCGATCTGCGCGATGTGCTCCTTCTGCAGCGGGTGGAAGACGATGGTGTCGTCCAGCCGGTTGAGGAACTCGGGGTTGAAGACGTGCTGCAGCTCCTCCCGCACCTTCTCGGCCATCTTTTCGAACCGCGTGGTGCCGTCCGACGTGCCGAATCCGAGCGTGCGGCTCTTGGTGATGTCCCTGGCGCCGACGTTCGACGTCATGATCACGACCGTGTTCTTGAAGTCGATCACGCGGCCGTAGTTGTCGGTCAGGTGGCCTTCATCGAGCACCTGCAGCAGGATGTTGAACACGTCCGGGTGCGCCTTCTCGATCTCGTCGAGCAGCACCACGCTGTACGGCTTGCGCCGCACGGCCTTCGTCAGCGCTCCCGAATCCTCGTAGCCCACGTAGCCCGGCGGCGCGCCGATGAGGCGCGACACCGAGAACTTCTCCATGTACTCGCTCATGTCCACGCGAATGAGCGCCGCCGCGTCGGCGAACAGGAACTTGGCCAGCGAGCGGGCCAGTTCCGTCTTGCCCACACCCGTCGGCCCGCAGAAGATGAACGACCCGATCGGACGATTCGGGTCCTTCAGCCCGGCGCGGCTGCGCCGGATCGACCGGGCGATCGCCGCGATGGCGTCGTCCTGCGCGACCACGCTCTCGTGCAGTTCCTCTTCCATGCGCAGCAGGCGCGCCGTCTCCGCTTCGCGCAGGCGCGTCACCGGAATGCCCGTCCACCGGCTCACGATGAACGAGATTTCCTCCTCCCCGAGCACGGGGCGGAACGACTGGCGGCGCTCTTCCCACGCCTCCTGCCGCGTGCGGATCTCCCCCTGCAACTCGCGCTCGTTGTCCCGCAGCGACGCGGCGCGCTCGAAGTTCTGGTCGCGCACGGCCGCATCCTTGTCGGCCGTCACCGCGTCCAGCCGGGTCTTCAGCTCGGCGACCTCCGGCGGCGGCACCTGCGCCGCCAGCCGCGCCCGGGCCCCCGCCTCGTCGATCACGTCGATCGCCTTGTCCGGCAGGAAGCGGTCGGTGATGTAACGCTCCGACAGCTTGGCCGCGGCGACCAGCGTGGCGTCGGGAATCGACACCCGGTGGTGATCCTCGTAGCGCTTCCGCAGCCCCTTCAGGATCTCCACCGTTTCGTCGATCGAGGGCGGTTCGACCACCACCGTCTGGAACCGGCGCTCCAGGGCGCCGTCCTTCTCGATGTACTTGCGATACTCGTTCAGCGTCGACGCCCCGACGCACTGCAGCTCGCCGCGGGCCAGCGCGGGCTTGAGCATGTTGCTCGCGTCAATCGCTCCCTCGGCCGCGCCGGCGCCGACCAGCGTGTGCAACTCGTCGATGAACAGGATGACCTGCTTGTTCAGCGCGATCTCGTTCATCACCGCCTTCAGGCGCTCCTCGAACTGGCCGCGATACTTCGTGCCCGCGATCACCGCCGCCATGTCGAGCGACAGCACCCGATGACTGCGCAGCGAATCCGGGCACTCGCCATTGGCGATGAGCTGTGCCAGCCCCTCGACGATCGCCGTCTTGCCCACGCCCGGCTCGCCGATCAGCACCGGATTGTTCTTCTTGCGGCGGGTCAGCACTTCCATCACGCGCTCGATCTCCTTGAAGCGCCCGATCGTCGGATCGAGCTGCCCCTCGGCGGCGAGCGTCGTCAGGTCGCGGCAGAAATGGTCGAGCGCCGGCGTCTTTGATTTCTTTTCGCCCTTGGCCGGGGCGCCCGGCGCGGGGGTCGGCGTGCCCGTGGCGGGCATCTGCCCCTGCGGCATCTCGGTGCCCAGCAGGCGCAGCGTCTCGGCGCGCGCCGCTTCGAGGGTCACGTTGGCATCGGCCAGCACCTGGGCCGCAATGTCCTTCTCCTCGCGCAGCAAGCCGAGCAGCAGGTGTTCCGTGCCCACGTACGAGTGGCCCAGTTCACGGGCCTCACCCATGCCCAGTTCCAGCACCTTCTTGGCGCGCGACGTGTACGGCAGGTCGGGGCCGGTGGCCTGTGCGGCCTTACCCTTCTTCACCGTCTCCTCGATCTTCTGCTGGATCTCCTCGAGGTCGACGTTGAGATGCTGCAGCACGGCAGACGCCACCCCATCACCCTCACGAATCAACCCGAGCAGGATATGCTCCGTGCCGACGTACTCGTGATGGAGACGGGCGGCCTCCTCGCGAGCCATCGCCAGCACCTTCCGGACTCGTTCGGTGAAGTTGTAACCGTTCATCAGATCCCCCGTCGCTGCAGTCGTCGGCCTACGCCGAACTCCCTTCTCCGGCCAGCACCCCGCGCACGTGGCGCGCCCGGGCGAGACCGGCCTCACTTTCCGTCAACGGGCGCCCCTCGGCCAGCGAGAGGTGCCCAAGCTGGCTGTACACCAGCAGCTTGTTGAGGGTGTAAACACTCAAGCCAGCAACAAGTTTCAGACCGACCGCCAAGCGCACGCCACTCAGCAGGTTCATCGCTTCGTCGACGCCCAGGCTCCGGGCGTACCGCAACGTGCCATAAGCCCGCCACAGCTTGTCCTCAATAATATAACCGGCGTCCCGGATCAGGACACGGCGCGCCTCTTCTTCCCGCGAGATCACGTGCGAGACCACCCGCTCCAGGTGGTCGCAGAGCTCGTCCTCGCCCCGCCCCAGCGTCGTCTGGTTCGAGATCTGGAAGAAATTCCCGACCACTTCACTCCCCTCGCCGTACAGTCCCCGGTACGTCAGCCCCATCTGCTGCAGCCCGGTCAGGACCTTGCCGATTTCCTGCGTCAGCACCAGCCCGGGCAGGTGCACGAGCACCGAGGCCCGCAGCCCGGTGCCCACGTTCGTCGGGCACGACGTCAGGAACCCGAACTCCCGGTGGTAGGCCAGTGGCAGCGTCGCGCCCAGTTCGCGGTCCACGCGCCCGGCCCGCTCCCAGGCCCCGCCGATGTCGAAGCCCGAGCGGAACACCTGCAGTCGCAGGTGGTCCTCCTCGTTCACCATCAGCGCCGCCTCCTCCCCGACCAGCACCGCCGAGCCGCTGCGCGCCGTCGGCGCGTCCAGTTCCGCCAGTTCCCTGCTCACCAGGTGCCGCTCGTACAGCAGCCGGCGCTCGTTCGCCGTCATCTCGTCGAGACGCAGCAACACCGCCTGCGACAACAGGTCGACGTGTGACGCCGCCTCGCGCACCTGCTGCAGGACGAGCAGTCGCTCACCGTCGCGCGCCCGTGGGCTGAAGGCGAAGCCGGCGACGTTGCGCGCCAGCCGGACGCGCGACGACAGTACGATGTCGGCGTGGGCGCCGCTGGCCGTGATCCACGGCATCCCGCCGTCGGGAAGCAGCGACAGGTCGAGCGTCATTCGAGCGCCCTGATCTGGTCGCGCAGCGCCGCCGCCGTCTCGAACTCCTCGGCGACCACCGCCTGCTGAAGCTGGCTGCGCAACGTCGCCAGCGCGGTCTCGCGCTCCGTGCCCGCGACCACCGGAGCCGTGTACTCGCGACCGGCGTGCTTCGCCCCGCCCTGCACACGCCGCAGCAACTCGCGCAGCGCCCCCTCGAACGCCGTGTAACAGTGCGCGCATCCAAGGCGCCCCGACGCACGGAAGTCGCGAAGTGTCGTCTCGCAGTAGGCGCACCGCGTCTGGTCACCAGCGGCCGGCGACACCGGGTACTGCGCTGCGTGCAGGAAGTCGCCCAGGGGGTGCTTCGGCATCGCAATCGTGGTCTCGATCCCCTTGGCCGCGGCGCACTTCTCGCACAGGTGGAGCTGCGTCACCGCATTCTCCACGATCTGCGTGAGATGCACCACTGCATCCCGTTCTCGGCAGTGATCGCACAACATCAGACCAACCCTTCCCCGTGTGTCTCGGCGAGCCGTCCGTCTTCCAGCAGCAGGATGCGCTGCGCGCGCAACGCCAGGGAGCGATTGTGCGTCACCACCACCAGCCCCACGCCCATCTCCACCGCCAGCGCGGCGAACAGGTCATGCAGCAACTCAGCGTTGGCGTGGTCCAGGTTCCCCGACGGCTCGTCGGCAAGCACCAGTGGGGGCGACGCCGCCAGGGCGCGCGCCACCGCCGTCCGCTGCTGCTCTCCGCCCGAGAGCTCACCCGGCCGGTGGTGCATGCGCGCCGAGAGCCCGACGCGCTCAAGCAGCGACTCCCCGCGCGCGCGGGCTTCCCGCGCCGGCGCGCCGGCGATGCGCAGCGGCATCATGACGTTCTCGAGCGCCGAGAACTCGCGCAGCAGGTGGTGAAACTGGAAGACGAAGCCGACGCTCCGGTTGCGCAGGCCGGCCAAGTCGTCGTCGGGGACGGTGCTGACCGGGCGGCCGTCGAGCACCACCTCGCCCCCCGTGGGACGCTCCAGCGCGCCCAGCACCTGCAGCAGCGTGCTCTTGCCCGCGCCGCTGGCGCCGACGACCGCCACCATCTCGCCGCGGGCTACCTGCAGGTCCACGCCATCGAGCACCCGGATCTCGCCGCCGTCGCCGCCGGTGAAGACCTTCGTGACGCCGCGCGCCTCGAGTATCGGGCTCATTCGCCGCGTATCGCTTCGATCGGGTACAACCGCGAAGCCTGCCTCGCCGGATACAGCGTGGCCACGGCCGCCACGGCAAAGCCGAGCAGCGCCATCATCAGCGTGTCGCCCAGTTCCAGTCGCACCGGCAGGTGGTCGATGAAGTAGATTGTGGGGTCGAGCGTGATCAGCCGGTACTTGTCGATCGCCACGCCCAGGGTGGCGCCCAGCGCCGTTCCCAGCATCGTCCCGACGAGCCCGATGACCACGCCCTGGACGAGGAAGACCCGCCGAATGCCGCCCTCGGTGAATCCCATGGCCTTCAGGATGCCGATCTCCCGCGTCTTGTCGCGCACGACCATCGTCAGCGTGCTCACGATGTTGAAGGCCGCGACGACGATGATCAGCAGCAGGATCACTCCCATGCCCATCTTCTCGAGCTTCAGCGCGCGGAAGAGCGAGCTGTTCTGTTCCTGCCAGTCCACGGTGTGGTACGGAAACTCGAGCGCGGTGCCAATCCGTTCGGCCACCACGGGCGCCACCCAACGGTCGGCGGTGGCCACCTCGAGACCGGTCACCGCGCTGTCGAGCCCGGCAAACTCCTGAGCCGCCGAAAGGTCCACGAAGACGTACGAATTATCGTACTCGTACATGCCGGTCTCGAAGACGCCCGTCACCTCGAACTCGGCGATGCGGGGCACCAGCGCGCCCAGCACGGCGTCCGGCTTCAGGCCGGCTGCCGTGAACATCGTGAGGTGGGCCCCGGGATACGCGCTGAGCCGGTCCGCCAGCAGCTTGCCCACCACCGCACCCCGCCGCTTGCCGTCCTTGGTGACAAACGAAAAGTCGCCCATCGTGGCGTGTTCGCGAATCGATGTCACCGGGCGAGAGCTCGCGCCGGCCGGATCGATGCCCGACACCGACACGGCTTCGTGGTAGTCGTGCCCGGCGTTGACCAGCGCCTGCGTGAGCACGAATGGCGCCACCGCCACCACGCCGTCCATCTGGCGCACCTTGGCCTGCACCCTGCGCCAGTCGCTGATCTTCAGCTCGTCACCGTACACCAGCACGCGAAGGTCCGGGCTCCCCACCAGGATCTTCTCGCGCAGGTCGGTCTGCAACCCGTTCATCACGCCGATGATCAGGATCAGCGCGCTCACGCCGATGACGATGCCGCCAATGGCGATCACGGAGATGAACGACAACCACCGCGCGCGGCCGCGCGAACGGAGGTAGCGCCAGGCGATTTCCAGTTCCAGTCGGTTCACCCGCCTCCCTTGTCCAGCCCCTTCCCCCGGCACCACACCCTGCCCCTTCCCCTGCCCCTCATTCGGGCCTCATCGTCGGAAACAGGATCACGTCCCGGATATGCGACGTGTTGGTCAGGTACATGAACAACCGGTCCATTCCGATGCCGACGCCGCCCATCGGCGGCATGCCGTACTCCATGGCGCGCAGATAGTCCTCGTCCACGCCGCTCGCCTCCTCGTCGCCGGCCGCCTTCAGTCGCGCCTGCGCCTCGAAGCGCTGGCGCTGGTCGACCGGATCGTTGAGTTCGCTGAAGGCGTTGGCCATTTCCTTGCCGCGCGCAAACAACTCGAAGCGCTCGGTGAGCTCGGGGTTGCCGCGCTTTGGCTTGGCCAGCGGCGACAGCTCCTTGGGATAGTCGATCACGAACGTCGGGCGGTCGATCCTGCTCTCCACGTGATGCTGGAACAGCTCGTCCATCAGCTTGGGGCGCGACAGCGTCCCCACGTTGTGCACACCCACCTTCTCGGCGGCGGCACGCAGTTCGGCATCGGTGAGCCGGGTGACGTCGGGAACGTGCATCGCGTGCGAGAGGGACGGCAGCCATTCCATGCGGGGAAACGGTCCCTGCAGCACCGCCGGGTCGAAGGCCGGCGCGTCGCTGGACAGCCCGGCGGCGGACAGCGTGTCGCGCACCGCGGTGGC
>ERZ1292633.1636-Hain-H41-02um-R1-1636-length-23998-cov-6_pt1 | contig 23998 bp, 20 predicted proteins | sample MGYA00564406_ERZ1292633 | MGnify/ENA primary metagenome ERZ1292633 (study PRJEB36523, sample SAMEA6512639) | groundwater metagenome | collected 2019-01-08 | study: AquaDiva: Metagenomics assemblies of 32 groundwater samples | reverse complement strand
AATAGAAGCAACGACCATAATCTTTGCCTGTTCGTTGCGCAAAAACTCTGTCATTACAGAAAAATTAAATGGTGCGGATTTCCAATAAACGATGCCGAACAACGACTGCTTAAATGTATCGCTCTGAGAAACCTGAATCGTTTTACCATTCAAAGAAGCACCTTTGCCCTTTTCTGCAACATATATACGATCCATAAACGGATCGTAAATGACACCGAGAACACTTTCACCTTTGTGCGTTAAGGCAAGTGAAAACGTGCACAACGGAATACCATGAGAAAAAGGTACGGTTCCATCTAGTGGATCACAGACCCATACGAACTCACTCTGCTCACTAAACGCGTCACCTTCTTCAGCAAGAACACTATGATCTGGAAAAGTGTTCTTTACTGCATCAATAACCATCTGGTTTATCAAAAGGTCTGATTCTGTAAGAGGAGTCGCATCAGACTTCCACTCTTTCTTCATGCCCAACATAAAGTTGCGCCGAATAACTTCACCGGCGGCGTGGGCGAGATCAACAGCAAATTGTTGATAATCAGATGACATATGTATGCAAATGGGCGGATGAGATCCGCCCGAGAATCTAGGTCAAAAGTTTCATGCAACGACGGGCGTAGAACGCAGACCGCGTAGCGAACATTCTCCCTTGTTTTGGATAGGGTTCACGACGGAAACGAGCGGAGAGCGCGCACTGGAGAGACCGACCCAGACTGAAGGCTGCCTCAAGATGTGCAGGCGAGCCTCCAAGTATCTGAGGCAATTGTTCGACCGCGAAGGTATGGAGGAGACGATACCCGCTGTTTGCCCCGGGTAAACGGTAGGCGTCGCGACATACGCCAGCGAAACAAGCGAGATCGATCGCAGGACATCCGAGGTTATCTCGAATTGGATCGACTTTTTTCACCCCACCATCCGTGAGAAAAAGATCGTCCGGTTTGAACTCGAACGTGGAGAAGCAGGAACACATCCCCCCAAACATCTCGAACTCTGCTGCGCGAAAACGAGATACGAGGTTGGGTGGAATAAGATCTGCAAGGTACCCTGCCCACTGTTCAACGACGAGGTCGCGCATGGCGCGAATGGCTGGAACAGGCGACTCTGTACTTAGACTCGCGCGATAGATGGGATCCATCGCAAGAAGTAGACGAGAGAAGCATTCCACAGGACGAGCCGCCGTCCTTGCGACATCTATGAAGTTCACGCCGCAATCCTCCATCAGGAGACACGGAACGCCCCGCACTTGATGAAGGTCGAGCGTATTCGGAAGAAGACCACCAGCACCAATGCGGCGAAGGTTGATGTACCCCTCCCAGTTTGCTTCGACTTCTTTCTGAGCGAGCTCACCGTAGCCAATCTTTACGACCAGCGAACGACCATCCTGACGAACACGGTAGACCGTCTTGCAATTCTCCACGATGACGATCTGGTCACGAAACTCGAGATGTAGCGCTTCAGCAACAGAACCAAGAAGTACGTGAAGGTCCATGAGCACTCCGAATGAACTGCATCTATCGTATCATAACTTTTTTTCTCGTCAATGCTCGTCGAACCAAAACCATAGACATTTTTCTACACACCCGCTAGAGTACGTACGTTCCCAGAAACAAATGGGGTCAGGTCTGGGATGTGGGATTTATTGAGTACAAAAGTTATTCAGAAAATACCACATCACAGGCCTGACCCCATCCGCGCCATCCGCGGCGCGGCGCGGTGTACGGTGTAGATCATCTGCGCGTATTTTGATACCGTACTAGCATAACATCTATGTATCTAATTGTCCTTTACGGCCCGCCGGCTGTTGGAAAATTCACGGTCGCCCAGCGACTGCAAAAGCAGACAAATTTTGCGGTTCTGCACAATCATGCGATCGCCGATTTGGCGTCTGCCATTTTTCCGTTTGGGTCAAAAGGATACGGGCCGCTAGCGGAACGCCTACGACTGGAATGCATCGACGGCGCTATACGCGCCAAGCTCCCCGGTCTGATCATGACCTTTACATTTGGAGTCGAAACCGCTGGCGGCAAACGTGACGCCAGGGTATTGAAAACTATTACGAACCGCGTGAAGAATGCCGGAGGCCGCGTTTCGTTTGTCCGACTTACGTGCGATCACGCGGAACTTTTCAAACGAGTGCGGCACGCGGATCGAAAACGATTTCAGAAATTGACGAGCTCGTCTCTTTTGAGACGACTATTAAAGACCTATCATCTCGAAGAAGATATCGCGTTCACCGAGAGTCTTTCGATTGATACGACGCATCTGTCTCCCGCCCAGACGGCACGGCGGATTATGCAGATTGATCTTTCGTGGCAAAGAACAAGACCGGTCGTTCCCCAAGGGTATGACAAGGCTAAATCTGTAGACGTACGAAACACTATCAAACCAGCCAGCCGTGGAACGTTGTCCGAGGCCGGTCGAATGCAATAATAAAGACCTGACCCCATTTGTACAAAACTGCTTCTAGGAACGATAGACATCATGATCACCTACCGTCAACAAGACAGCCTGATCTTTGTTTAGGTACATAAATACAATCCGCGTCGCGTAGTTCACGGAAAAACTGTATCTCCCCTGCAATCTCCCTTCCAACTTGTGCACGCGTAATCGTTCATGAGTAGCCGGATTTTGAAAATCGGTGATTGCCCGCTTTACTTCTTCCTGAAGAAGCGGCGTAAATTTTTTATACGCGCGAACAAACCTTGCCGCGTAAGAAACCTCCAACATAGCCAACTATAAACTAGCCGCTAGGGCATCTAGGTCTCCGCGCAAAATCTTCCCTTCTTTTACCTCTTGCTCAGCGGCCAATACCTCAAACACGGCCTGATCTTCTATGTATTGCACAATAGCCTTGCGAACGAATCCCGCTTTGGAATCAGCAATACCGCTTTTGACCATTTGATCAATGCTTAATTCAATTGCGGGGGTTAATGGGACAGACAATGTAGACATAATCAGATGAATATATTTCAATATTAAATTATCATACATCTTTTGACCTGTCAACTTCAGGTGTCGACACAAGATAACTTTCTTAAAATGACATTTTGGCTAAAGTTAGCCACTTCTTTAGACAAATCCATTGACAAAAGGCCTTTTTGTGCTATATTATGTCTCCACCTAGAGGTCAATCATGTCTTACATCCGCCAGAACGTGTCCGGTCTCGTCTTCTGCGCCCTTCTGCTCTGGATCTACGTCGTCGGCCTCGGCGATCAGACGTTCTTCCTCTTCCTGACGGGCGATGTCGGATCGATGTCCCTCAGCTTCTTCCTCCCCTGTAGCATCGCCATCCTGACCCTCAGGATCCGGACCACGCGGGAGAAGCCAGACCTCCTGACGTTCCTCCCGTCCCTGCCGGCCCTTCTGCTCTACCCCATCCTGGTGCGCCTCATCTTCTACTACAACTAGCCCAGCTTCCGCCCGCTCTCGCAACCGCATCTCGTCTGAGATGCGGTTCGTGCGTTAAAAAGAGCTCGCGGCCGGAATCGCGGGTGGCGTGAAGAGCACAACTTGCGGGATTGGCACCAATAGGGCTGTCTACGTAAAAGCAGACGGTTCGCTCTACCCCTGCGCAGATACCGCGGTGCCTCAATTCCGCCTCGGTAACCTGCGCACTGACTCCCTTCGCGAAATTTGGGAACATTCACCTGCCCTGCATGAGCTTCGGTCCCTCAACATCGACACCCTGAACCCACAATGCGCCGCCTGCGATGTCCGCTACCTCTGCGCTGGAAATTGCCGCGGAGAAAACTACCAGACGACCAAAGACCTGCGAAGCCCACACTTCAAGTGTGCCGAGATCCGCGATTCCATCCTGGAGCTGATGTGGATACTCACGGAAGCGCCCGACCTCTTCAAGTGCAAATCGAATCTCTGCACGAGACGGTTGCGGGCCCCTACGCCACCTCTGCATGACGTGCGACGCACAAATAGACGCCTACCTGCCTGGACTACTCGGTCCGGGCAGTTTCTTTACAATCAAAATCAATCTGGGGCTTGTGAGCCTGTATGAATGAAATTGATAATCTCCCACGACCGATTCAATGCGAAGCCCAGCCTTACGAAGCCACACTTGCCACATGGGGAGGACAGGATATGGCACGACCAGACCATGACGCTTATCCACCAGTTCCAGTCGTTGCGCATCGAAGATGTAATTGGATTTTGGATTTTTTTGTAAATAACTCATAAGACTAAAAATGTTGTCTGTGTCCAAAAGAAGGCGGCCGCCGATCTTCATGTTGCGACTGATAGATAAGAGCGCTTTCTCTGGATCGATGCTCGCCAGGTCGGAAAAAAACCAGTAGGCACGGTCGTATTTTTTTTGAGGACGAGGTTAGTCACATCCGCCCAGAAGAACGTCGGTTGATGTTTGAGCGTCTTGTCGCTCGATTTTTTTGCCAGGGTGAGAAGATACGGGGAAAAATCAACCCCGTCCACGGAATATCCACGACGCGCCAGCGCCAGCACGTGGCGTCCTTGGCCGCAAGCGATATCTAATATCGATTGGCGTTTGTTCAACCCAAGTGCTTTACTAAAAACGCAGTATCTTTTCCCACGTCTGCTTCTTGCAGAAATCGGGCATGTTCGCGCAAGTATGCCCCGTGCATCCCGTAATAATATTTTGTTCCTTTCGTCATATCGGATGCGGGCTTTCGGGAGATAGTATAACACGGCTTTAGGCAGAAATCGGGTCAGGCCGGGAATCCAAATTCCTGATTCCAATGCCTGATTCCAGACCTGACCCAATCCCTTACAACGCACAATAAACGGCCTGACCCCATTACTCCGACCCCATTACTCCCATCATCACAACGTGGACAAACACCATTCCTCCAATTGCGTGCGCGGAGTTGCGAGCAGTGCTTGTAAATCTAGTCCTCGAGTCGCCACAATTGATTCAATGATAGACAGGGCTATGAAATATCCCGCGCGATAGCGATAAATATCGTCCGGATCGTTGGCAAAAAATAAGTCTAGCGCGAGTCCGTCAATGTCATTCCAGTGTTCGCGCATGAAGGTACGAAGAGCCGGCTGCTCCTGTACACAGGCATTCATCCAAACCATGCATTCTGCTTCGGGAATATAATCCGCCCAAAGAGCATCCTCGGCAGAAAAGCTCATCAGCGTTTTTGTCACATACAGAGCAACCCCCTCTGTCATCAGCTGCCTGCCGAGATGATTTTTCTCTTCGTGTGTGTGGAAAAAATATTCAGGGCGTGAGAGATAGTGAAGACCATGCACAATTTCGTGCGTTAAAAAAACGCCTACCTGCCGCTCGGTGGAGTAGGCCTCAAGCGGAATCCACACCAATGCGCGGTCGTCCTCAATAATGGCATGTCCGTTACTCGTTCCCTGACCGATCATCAAAACGAGGTCAATTTTATCAAGAGCAAAACCGTTTTCGGAAAAAGCTCTCTGTATATAAGGAAGGCGCGAGGATATAAGAACGCGTGACTGTTGTATACGCTCCGTCTCATACGCAGGAATCTCACGCGTCTTTCGTTTGCCCCAATAGGAAAAGTAGTGCTCGAAAAGTTGAGTTCGGACAGGAGACGGCTGCTGATGCGTAAAATCAATAATGCGCATAAAGGATGAGCCCGGCCCGCGCGTAACGCGGACCGGGCATGAGGTGGGTCGCTACTTCACGCCACCCGGCGGTTCGCCAGGTCGTCGGTGAGGGACCCGAAGTTGTTGAAGCTGTACCACAGCTCGGTCGAGATGAGCGCCGAGGCAAGGAACAGGGCGTGGAAGTTGTGCCAGCCGGTGTAGAGCTTGGCGAACGCGGGGCGGATGTTGCCCACGCGGTTTTCCTCGAGCACCCGATGCACCTGGCCGGGGAGGGCCACGACGATCTCGATCTGCGTGATGAGGCGCTCGGTGTCGGACCTGAGCATCGCGATGCGCTCGTCGAACGTGTCGAGCATGCGGTAGAAGCCACCGGAGCACATGATCTCCTGCGCCTCGTTCCACCTGATCTGGTCGACGCGCTGGCTCGTGACGAGGGAGTCGCCGACCGCCGCCAGGTCCACCGTCTTGAGCGACGGCAGATCCTCGTAGCCGTTCTCGTCCATCTGGCCGCGCAGGTCGGCGACACAGGCGGACATGCTGTTGAGCTCGTCGATGGAGGCGCGCAGGTTCTCGATGATGGGCGCCGTGTCACCGGTCTCACCGTCGAGCTCGCACAGGATGACGTCCTCCAGTCTCACGTTGGCCGTCTCCAGCCGCACGGTCGCGAGCGACAGGAAGCGCGAGAGACGCGTCGAGTTCTTCAGGTAGCTACTACACGGTTGGTGATTTTTACCACCCATGGCGGTTTATCCTTTTCCCCGATTGGGGACGTTATGCACGAGAATGTACCCTTTCATTTTCACACACGTTTCCAATAGATGTCAACGACAAAGAAATGGGGGTGAGGCACGGATAACGGGTTTCGGGTAACTCGAATAACCGCCGTCCTCGAGGTACGGGCGGGGGCTTGATTCTATTGGTCCATCCCATGCCTCGGGGACGGGATTGGGCAGTGCAAGTGATTCCCGATTCCCGGCCTGACCCCATCTGCACTAAAACCCAAGACCTGATCCCATTCCCGCACCAGATTCAACGATCTGGGCGAACTCGTAGAAGCCAACCACACCCAGATGCGGTACTATAATCATCGATGGATCCACTCGAGCCTCAAAATGCCGCCAGTAGCCTTCCGAACCAGGCACGAAAATAAAACAACGGCCATGATGGCCGCCTAACTCAACTCATTCATCGTCGGTTTAAGGAAACAAAAGTGTCTAAAAAATGAGGGCCATACCACTCCGCCTTCGTCGTGTTGATTGTTGCAAAACCTTGTGAACCAAACTGTCGTTAAAAAGAACATTTTAAACTACTATCTTGCGCACGTGTTTAGTGGTGTATCTTTTATTTTACCAATTACCGTTCTTTACTACTCTTCTTTTGGGTTGTCTTTTCTCGCCATTGGTTCGTTGGAATCTATTTTCCTTCTTGTCGGTTTGGTCTTCGAAATACCTACAGGCGTTATTGCGGATCTTATTGGTCGCAGGCGAATGAGCGGATTGGGTATGCTTTTGATCGCCTTTGGAATGCTCGTTGTTGGTCTTGGTAGCACTTATCTGGCTTTTGTTGTTGGACAACTTCTTTTTGGAATTGGAGCAGCAATGCGATCCGGTGCCGACGCGGCACTTATGTATGATTCTTTGGACGCTCATAATCAGGCCGATCGCTACGGTCGTGTTGAAGGTCGCAGTTTTGCTTTATTTAGTATCTTTGGGGCCATAGCCGCTCCAATAGGGGCTTGGCTTTTTGTTATTAACCGTCGACTACCATTTTTTTTGGACGCCATTTTTATTACTATTGCCGCTCTATTTTATGGGCTAATGGTGGAAGTGAGGCGGCTGAAGTTAGAACAGCGGCCCAAACCTTTTAAGCAAATTTTTCTGGAGGGCATCAAAGATATTATTACTAAACCGATTGTCGGATGGTACATTGCGACGACAGTCTTTCTCTCATTGATTGCTGCTGTCTTTGTCAGTCTCATCAACCAGCCACTATTGGTTGCTAGCGGGCTTTCCGTTCAAGAAATTGGGTACCTCTTTGTTCCTGTCTTGATACTACAGGCCATTGTGTCCGTTTTCGCTGAGAAGGTAGAGAAGCGATTAAAGGAGCGGCTGTGTCTTTTTATTATCATTCTTCTTCCTGGGATTTCTTTATTGCTGATGGGGACAAAAGTTGCTTTGCTCATTTTTCTCGGTCTTCTTCTTTTTAGCGGCAACAAGGGTTTCCACTATCCTATTATGAAACAATTTCTTCAACACCGTCTTAATACAGGCACTCGAGCCACAACGTTGTCAATACAAAACTTTATTGATAGTCTCGCTGGGATTATTTTCTTGCCGGTGTTTGGATTTTTGCTTGATTCGGCCTCGATTGTGACAAGTACTCGTTGGATCGGTGTAGGCGCACTAATTGTTGGACTGTTTCTTTTATTATCTCGAAAATGGAGTCAGATCACTGGTATTTTTAGAAGGATCTAAGCGCCGACGCACTTAGATCCTTATTTCGAACCGGATGGGGTCAGGCCTGTGATCTGTGATGAGATAGCTTGGCTATGCGACAAACAGTAGTTCCTGCCAAGCCCAAAAACTTTGCTACTGCTTTCCCGGAATACTCAAAATAATTAAGTGCCAGCGCGATCGCCGCATCACGCTCCTGTTGAGTCGCAACTCCATCAAACAAAACTTTCAATGTTGGCCTACCGTCCATCCTTTGTGCGGCAACAATCTCATCTGCTGAGACACTCATATCAACTCGATCGCGCACTTCATGAATGAACTGCTCCGATCCTAAAATTCCACCCTTGCCAACAGCATCAAAAGGCGACGTACGCCCGATGCCGTCTTGAATAAAACTTCGATATGCTTTCTCCCTGCCTTGTTTACGATTGCTAAAATGTCCCAATGCATCCTTCTTCGCCAACCAATCTGGCGCCACCTCCAGACCAGCCAAGGCTCGATAGCTGCTCCATTGATAATCCGACGGGTCATCAACCATTTTTGCCCGCACAGGATTAAGCACCACATAACGAATAACCTCGAGAAGATATTCCTGCTCCTCAACCAAAAAAGCCTTAAATCGCCCTTGAAATAAGTGGCCGACGTGTTTGTGTTTGGCGTTGTACCATTGCGTGTAAGTCGCGTTAAGATTTTGCATTCCTTTGGACAACGTGGGATCGATCGTCTCAATAACAAAATGATAGTGATTGCCCATCAAACAATAACTGTAGCAACGCCAATTAAACTTTTTCAATACTGACGAAAAAATGAAAAGAAACTGTTCGCGATCTTGATCGGAAAGAAAAATTGAACTCCTTGCGTTGCCGCGAGTAGTGATGTGATAAAAAGCACCTGGAAATTCGATGCGTAGAGGGCGCATTAATGTATGGTATCACACATCACAGACCTGACCCCATCATTCTCATCCCACCGACCCCATCCCTGTGGATAAACTGCTATTGACGAAGGGGGATTGATTTATTTGATGAAATATGGTACGTTCAAATCGAGGCAATCAACCAATGCTGGCCTCCACAGCATCAATCTTCCGGAAACCTTCCGGAAAGAGGTGAGTCATGAGCAACCTGCTCCTCGCCCTGCTGATCTTCGGATGCCAGGGCCCCATCAACGGCTCGGAGAACCCGGGCGATACCAACCCGTCCGACGCGGACACCGACGCCGACGCGGATGCGGACGAGACGGAAGTCACGTTCACGTCCACGGTCACCTACGCGCAGCGCGTCGACGAAGAGATTGTCGTCAGCGTAGTGGAGACCGACGGAATCGGCTTCAACGTGCTCGATGGCGACGACACGGACGACGATGTCCTGTGGAACGCACAGACGGTCTACACCGACATGATCGTGCTCTACGAATTCTGGGCGCGGGTCGACCACTACGACAGCTACGGCGTGCACTGGATCAGCGATCCGGTGAACGTCGACAGCGAGTCGGTGGAGCTGAAGCCCTGCGTGGACCTCACCGGCACGTGGAACTGCTACAACCCCGAACGGCCCGAAGGCGCCGACGACGAAGAGTTCGAGATGAGCTCCTGCACCGCGAACACGACGATGGACGAAGACGTGAAGACGGACGGATACCACTTCACTTCGGAAGACAACGACGGGTTCATGTCGCAGGACGGCAAGATGCTCGACCTCAACGCATACGGCGACACAGGCAACCTGCTCGGCCAGATGATCTGCGACAAGCAGTAGTCAGGCCTACCGAGCGCACCTTCAACGACATCTCAATCGCGCTTCACCCACCGCTCCAAGGTTCACCTTGGAGCGGTTTCGCGTCTAAAGACATAGGCGGGGCATGGTAACCCCGCCTATCTGCTTTCGATCTACGGCTCCACTCGGATTACCCCTTCGTAATATACCCACGGATCGTCCTCGGCAAACGAATCAAAATCCATATTACCGTCTAGTCGTTCAAGTTCACATTCATTATCCGCACTACTCGTATCCATATCTTCCATAGATCCATAGCAACTATCCCCATTACCAGGATTGGTTTCCGTATCCGGACACTCCCCCGTACACCACCCCCAATTATCACGCACGTGAATGCGAGGGCGGTAGACGCAGGCGGTGCCGTCAGCACATGGGGTTGAGTCTGGCAGACCATCACCGTCTTCATCTAGATTGTCGCAAGTCTCAAGTGTTACTACGAAACTCTCCGTGCAGGTATAGACATGGGAATAATTGTAGTAAGCGGATGTACAGGCGTCTGCCTCTTCGCCCCAATTCTCCGGACTCTCACCACAAAACTCTTCATTGTATTCATCCAACCCTCGAGCATTCTTGTAATAGTTGTTACTGCTTGTACTGCCAAACTGATCCGATCCGTCATCTTCATCTTGCCAGTCAATGATCATACGGCGAATCGGCATCTGGTTGGCGTTAGCCTCCACGTAGAACTTGATGTCAGCTAGGAACTGCCCACTTGTTCCTGTGAGATTCTCATCATCATAGCCATTGATAGAGAAAGAGTCGTTGGAGCCTTCTTGGCAGAGGTCGTCTACACAAGTGGAGCCGATGGAACGGACGATGGGGGCGGATGGGGTCGTCTCATCTTGGTAGCTATCGCCAGTTGCTGTTACGTCAGAATAATGATCGGCCGGCGACAAATCTGCAGAACCGCTAGAACTGGTGTTAGAGCTTGATATCTCAACTCCATCTCCATAACCCCCCGTTCCATCTCCACCATCCTTATCCCATGAGAAAAGCGTCAAAGTTTTGGCAAAGATTTGGCTTATGCCAGTCAAAAAGTCATTTAAATTTATTACTGCACTATCATACATATTATATGCACGAGCCTCCGGGTCGCTTGAGTCACCCAGCCCATCTTCGTAATAAGGTGCAAAACCATAATATGAAGAAGAGTCGCATGTCCCATCAGCCTCTGTAAGGTAACTTGCTGTGCCAGACTCACTCACCACACAGGACAATATGCGAGCTGGAGCGGGATCATTCCAGTCTGTCTCATTCAGCTCATCTGGAGACCATGCCGCGCCGAACGGAGCGCGGGCTGTTTTATTTGTATACTCGAATCTATCGTCCACAGCGCTGATCTGATATGTCTCATACAACAAACGATTCGTCCACGCACGATTCCCTTCCGTAGACGCAACATTTACAAGCGTGGTACAGGCTGGATATACCCCTTGATCAAAATACAAACCCGACCAATATTTTGGACACGTAGTCCATGACCACGTTGGGCAATTGTTAAAATAAGAATCGAAATTTACATCAAAAATTGCATCGGTTCCCCCGGCTTCCATAGCCGCATAATCAAATCCCATGATCTTGCAATCCGCATAATACTCAAGCAGATTAGCAAATTCATCCGTACCGGACATCATCTTGTAAACACGATTTCCATCGGAACTTAATGGGCTGAAATACCCAGCTTCATAATCAACATCACTCTTTTTTAACGCATAAACACCCTCACCGCCGTCAATATCGTCCAAGATTCCCATGTCTTCCAGCGCCTGCGGATCATAACACGGCTCACCAAAATAATCACTCTCTTTATCCGTGTGAAACGGAACATATCCGCGTGTGGCGGTTTCATTATATAAATCCCTAACGTCATCATCATCTTCTCCACCGAGCTGTTCCGGATCTCCCGGGACACAAATATACGGATGATCGTTATAATCTGACGTTGCTCCTCTGTCATTTTGACATTCGGCAAAATAGTTGTCACCATCTTCCGCGCTGTCCGTATCACCGGTATCGGGATCGGCATCGGTATAGATACAGCGCCCGAGAACGGCGTAATCACCTTTCGGGCAGACCGCGTTACCGTCACCGCGCAAAAGATCTTTCCAAGAGAAAACTCTATCGCCGTCGTCGTTCTCCTCTAGAGACCAGCAATCATGCGATGATTCATGCTCCGCACATGCAATACCACTCGTGCCACTCGTTTCCTCAATACTAAAATCTGAAACCGGGACATCAACATAATAATCACTTTCTCCGCAATAGTACGTATTCGTCAGCGGATACCCCGCCTCCTCATACTTACCATAGATGTCGCTTGCGCCTGAAAGTTGATCAAGAGGCAACCAAGTTAGGCAGGCATCACTGTTAGAGTCCCCATTGACTTGCGTGCGTGCGTCGCGTTCAAGACAGTACCCTTGCCAACCCACAAGAGCCTGTTGGCCAGTAATAAATTGGCATGATCCTCCCGCTTCTTCACAGGTGGTATCCATGACATTGTAAATCGTGTTGTCAACCGCGCTGTCTATGCAAACAGCGCCGTCATACGTTCCGCCACTGCACACGCGACTGGCCGCATTTTCCGCGCCTTCGTCATAATAACGCGTAAGCGAACCATAGCTCACTTTGTCATACGAACAATCACACTCCTCGCCTGCGACGCACAATGTTACGCGCTCAAACGTGGACTTTCGCTCGTAGGCTTTTGAGGAGTTTACCGTAGGGTCTTCCGAATCAATACCAATCGCAGAATCACTGCTCTTCGTATTCGTATCCGTACGTTCCTTCGGGCCCAGAGCAGAATTCGCCCACGTCTCCACCACGCTATTTCCAAACGGCGCGTTAGCCTCCGGCCACCCACGGCAGTCGAGCTCTTCTCCTTCTGCCGGCTCAAATGTCTCGGCTTCACCGCTACCATCATCATCCTTTGGATCGAGCAAGCACTTGTCGTTATAACAGGCACCTGTCTGCGTTGAGGCTGACTGAACGCACGAAGCCGTGCCAATGCCAGAACACTTTAGAGTGTCGCCTTCACACGCTGTGCTCGTCAGATTTTGACAGACCCCGTCAATGCATGACGTGGCGCTTGTCTGGCCTGAACAATCTACGTCTGTCACGCACTTAACACTGCTTGATGGCTCATACGCACAATAACCTGTCGCGCAGAACTCACTACTGTCACACTCATCATCACTGCCACACGCGGAACCCGTGTCGCTACAAAAACCAATAGAGCAGGACTCGCCGTCCTCCGTGCCGTCACACGCGCCAGCATAGTACACAAGACGATAATCTTCACCTGCAGATTGACATGAATAAGCGGCTCCAATATCTCCACACTCCTCCTCTCCTTCCGTTGTGTCGCAACTCAAATAACTTCCGTCCTCATACGGTTCGTATATCTCATCAGTAGCTCCGTTTACGCACCATTTCGACGGATTGATGTTGACTTGCGAAAGAAACTGCGCCGGAATCTGGTTTGGAATTGAGTAGCCGGCGTACTCATAACCGTACCAACCAACATCACGCGATGAATAAAGGTCAGCGGTCAGAATGTCCGGCGTCTTATCCTGCGACCAGCTTGAGCAGAAACTCGAGTCCGAAAAAGCCGAATACTCGTTACATGCGTCCACGCTGTCACAGCTAATTTCGTATGAATTCGTGGACGTGTCCCAAACCGTTCGTGTCGAGTCGCATGCAAGCCATTCGGCGCAAGCGCGATCAAGATTTACCTTCTGCACCATGTTCGTGTCATCCTCAAGCGCCGTCGCGTCGGACTCGCATGAACCAGAAACCAAATCACCGCCATCGCTCTCAACATCAGGACAATCCGCATCAATCAGACACGAACCGGTGTACGTTGTTCCAGTGCCATTATCGTATGGGTGCAGTAGCGCCGTATCATAACCGCAACGTTGCGTACACAAATCCACTTCAGTTCCGTCCGCCAGCACAACCTCGCCGTCATCTGGACAGGAGAGCGGATCAACCAAATCATAACTATCCGCACCAGCGTCAAACTTTGGCGCGTGCACACTGCGAATGTAGCTTGCGCTGGCATTATATGTGAGCTCGCCTTGAACGATGTCGTTAAAGAGCACACAGCCACGCTTCTGACTCACCATGCCGTTGCACTGTTTAGAAGTCGAGAGATTGGAATCATCGAGGAGCTCATCATTGATGAAGAAATACGACTCGCCTTCGTCCTGCCCGTAGAGTTCATCGCCGGTGTCGGCTGGGTCAATAAACTCGGTACAGAAATCATACTGTGCAGAGCATGTCCCACCCCAGCCATCGTAAGCGCTGTCGCCATTCCGCCAAATACTGCTTGCTGTACCGCCGGAAAGATAAGTGCCTGTATCAATTTCACACTCATCAGTTTCCTCATCAGTTGAACTTGTGCAATCCGAGTCCGTCTCACAGTCGGCACCTGACACGGTGCAAGTGCCGGTCCCATAACAGAACTCCGACGTGCCCGTACGGAACCAGCCGGAATACGACGTGCCATTTAAGCTCACGCTCGTTTTATACTCACAAGTTTTGTCGTTTGGATTTTTGAAAAAATACGTTGAGCCGTCAGTCGTATCCCACGCCTCGCAAAACAACGCTTCGGCCTGACAGAGTTGATCATCATACTCATCAGGCTGGTTGAGCAGATAAGTTGACTCCCACGACGCCACAACTGTCTGATCCATACTGAACGTCGGCGCACCAGTCTCCACACAACCCATAACCGAACTCTCACATTCAAACTCGCTATTCGCGACAAAGTATACTTTCTCATCTGCATTCACCACTTGCGTCTCCGGACCAAAAACGATGCTCATATCGGCGTCGTCTGGCGCAAGCGGATTACCGTCTTCATCACGAGGCTCCCCGCCCTCCCAATCAAATAAACAATCCTTTGAGCCGGCCGTAATCGTACAAACGGTCTCCCCTTCAATCTCACAAACCACTGACGAGCTCGCCTGATCTGGTACGCCATCGCCGTCATCGTCCGCGTTGTCACAACGCACGTTATAGGAGACACCATAAGCCGACTCCGAAGCTTGCGTATCAAAGAACCCCGCGCACCCCACCAACTCTTCCGAGCAGAGTCTGGTGAACGATTTCAAATCAGCAATATCTCCATTGGAGTCCGTGTATTCCTGACAGCCAAGATAATACAGCGGAGATTCCGCGCCATCTGCGGTCTCGTCGCACGTAGACGGCGTCACCCATGAGTCCCTAATGACTGTAATGTTCTCCTCGGTCTGGCGCAGAGTGATATTGTCAATGTAGAAATCATCACCCGAGGCATCGCCAGCAAAGGCAAGCACGGCCGTCTCGTCAAAATCCGTATCCGTGGTGTCGAGCGGGCCGACTGTGAACTCTTCCCAGTTGGTTGAGAGATCAACACTCTCAAACGCCTGCACTGTCCCACTGCCACCGTCGTAAACAAACTTTGGTGTAATGCTGGTGCTGTTGTCCGATGCTTTTGCCCAAAAGTTGAGCACATACACCTTATCTTCGGCGAGCGCATCAGCGAGCGTTCCACAATCATCCTCGTCCTTTTCAACCGTGCACTCAAACCCAAGTGTGCTGTCCGAGGCTTCACAGCCGTCCTCTGTTACACAAGTTGAACCGTAATCAATGTAAGCAGTGAACAACGCACCGCCAGCAGTGGTCGTCACAATGTGAATCGAACGGCCATCTGTTGCAACAGACTCGTTGCTCACTTCGGCCGTGGCTCCGTCCAAATCGTACTCATCAATATCTTCGTCTTCGACGTCATCATCGTAGACAATTGAAGAGTTGCGACCAGCACCACCAGTGTATTCACGACAACCGTTTTGCGAACTCGGACAGGAATCAGACTCATCCGTATATCCGTAAAAACGGCAATTGCCAGTTGTGGAGTCGAAGTACCCGCGTGCCGATTCACAACTTATTTCGCGCTCGCTTGAGTCTACGCCAGAAATCTCGGTTTTACGATAAGCTATACAAGAATCAGTAACGCTCACAGTATCGTCAAAACGACGATAAGAGATGTCTCCACCTTCATCGTAGAACTCACGGCAGTCTGGCTCATCAAAAATGTCATCATGCTCGTCGCAGGCAGAATCCGTATCCGCCGAGCCGTCGCTGTCCGCGTCCACGTCAGAGCAATATATGCCATCACTCTTCGTTTCCCAACTCGTACACGGCGCACCATCCAAATCACTCTTGAGCAAATTCCATGACTGCAGTTTGAAGCCTTCCAAATCCGATCCTTCCCACGTATAGTAAACCGCTTCATTCGTAGTCTGACTGCCTGTCACGCAGGCGCGCAAATAAGTGTAGTACTCCTGACTTTCATCCGACAGATTAGTAAACTCATCACAACCAACGTACTGCTCACTGCACGAGATGGCAGTATCCGAAATAAAATACACCGGAAATTCGCCGTCAGGTTCGTAAAGCGTCGGCTCCTGCTTGTAAGTGTCATAGCCCACGCACTCGGACGGACATTCATCAAGATCGCCTGTGATTCCAGGCACCGATGGATTGCCGTTCACTGGAGTATAAAGCAGACAACCAGCATCTTGCGCCGTACACATCTGCGAATAACTATCGCACTCCTCCGGATCGTCAGCAGAACCTTCACAACCAAGATACGATGGCGGGAGTTTATAATAAACAAGCTGTAAATCATCAATAGCACTTCCGTAACCCTCACGGAAGTTGTCAACATCCTCATCTGCTTCAAGTTGTACCGCATCCACGAGCAAGTCACCTCCAAAATCAAGGGAGGCTACGCGCACGCCAATCGTAGGATCGTCAAGTGTTGGCGAGGTGAATGTACAGGTGAAGCGTTCATACTCATCAGAGTCAGGCGTGACCGACATCTGCAAAGATTCTGGTTTAGCATTCCCATCAAGACTTACAAGCTCGCAATTATCACTGTCATAACTTGTGCCGATCAGATTAACTTCTTCAGAACCATCGCTTGAGTCTGTCACCAGATAGACAGTGAGCTCATTACTGTCACTTGAGCTCGGTTGGGCCGCATAAAACGAAAGCGTATAAAACATCGAGGCTTGGATCGAGATGTTGCGCTGGTAGATAAAGTTGCCAGACCCGGGATTCACGGCCGAGTCGCCAGAAATCGAATAGTCGCCACTGATATCGTAGCCCGGCGTGCCGGTTGAAAGCCAGAAATCCGGTTGATCATCGCTGTTATCATCATCCTCAAAACTTGGATTGATGATGAGGTTAAGCTCGGTGTCATCATCGTCAATGACAAAACGACGGCAACCAGCATCCGAGCTGTCGCAATCTTCTACTTCACTGTTGAAATAGACACGCTCCGCGTATGTAAACTCTGCGTCGTCATCTGTCGGAACATCAGTGATCGTCGGCCAATCAAACACGCCATCACTATCCTCTTCTTTGGTCGTTTCATACCACAGACAGCCGGCGTTATTACTATCGCACACTGACTCATCAACGGTATTAAACAGCAAATCCGAATCATCGCCATCTTCGCTAGTAAAACTTAAACACGTTCCATACTGCTCCGGACAATCTTGCCCACGGAACTGATATACGTTCTTCTCTTGCGTGCAATAACCATACCCTCCAACACATGCCCCACTCGCGTCTTCCTGAATACAGCTTGGCGCGTCAACACATTCGTCTTGACGATCTGCTCCGCTAATGGAAACGAGCTGGCCGGCCACTTGAGCCTCACATTGTGTTGAAGGATATTTCAGCACCCAGTTTGGATCAATGAGATGGCAATAAGGATATTCGGTATCGCGTTCGCCGTCCGCATTGCAGTTATCAAACGCAGAGACAACGTCCTGCAGTGTATCAGGGTCGCTACTTTGGAGATCTGCGGCTATCTCCCAACCTATCGGAATGATACGCGCCTTACGCAGTTTCACGAGGTTGCTGTAACAGTAGCCGTAAGAGTAACAATCGCGGTCCAGATTGCGCGAATCACTGCTCGAAATGAGTGGCCGGTCTCCGTTGATGTAGCCTTCTTCAATCGCTTCCTGCACAGTGAAAGGACTGCCTGCGTCAGCGCTTCCGACAGCCGTTGCAAAACTGTCGTCCATCGTACAGTTATTCAAGCTGATAGCGTTGGTGGTTGGACACAAAATAAACTCACTCACGGCGTTATACGTATCAAGGCTGATAGGTGTTGTCGTATAAATCGTTTTGTAAAAATCTTCCGCGCCTTCAACTCCACCGCGTGTACCAACCGAGCCGACATCAAATGAATCGGACACGCTGTCCACTGTCACGTCGTATAGTCCAGTAAACACATTATCGAGAAATGTACTCACGAATGTGTTGGCAAAGACACTTAAGGCCGATAAGCCTAAATTCTGCCAAATTTCAGGATTGTTGACGAGTAGAGCCCAATAATCTTTGGCATTTTCCTTCGGATCAAGATAAAGCTGTTTTTTCCCAGACTCAAGAGCAATGACTGTCGCAGGGGTTTTAATATTTCCAGAAATAAAATCCGCAACATCCTTATATCCCTGCTTTGCTAAAAGCTCGGCAAGCTTAACTTTTTCCTTTTTATTAACATTCTCAAACACTTGACTGTAGATGGTCATTGAGGCAGTCAATTCTGTCCCGCGCGGATTAATCGCATCAGCAAAATATCCAAGAACGTATTTAGTCGGATCCTCGTCAAACGCATTATATTCATTCACGATCCCCGTATACGCATTTGTCCAGTTGGTCAAGGCCTTCTGAAAATCACACCTCGGTTTCGGCTTAAATACTTGACTCAAACCGAGCTGAAGGTTGATTCTACCAAGCGCGGAAGGAGCGCACAGATCAAAATGCAATCCAGCAATATTAGCCCCCTCGCTCAATGCGGCAATGGCCTCCCCAACGATGTCGTACACAATTGAGTTGCTAAAATCCTCGAGCGAGCGCAACTCTAAAAGCGGTTCCCCTCCGGCTGCCCCAGTGGCAAGACGCACGGCAAATTCATACGAAACGCGGTTAAGAGAATACTGCAAAAGATTCCAGATGATCATGCCAAAAGCGACCTGAAACGGTTTTTTGTATGCCTCTACCTCTACCTCTTTAATTACCCCCGGTATGTCCTCCACAATAATCGTCGTTATCCCCGGCGCCACCGCAAATACCTTCATTGGTGTCCCAACAAAAAGAAAAGAAAAGGACACGAGCAGTCCCAAAAAAACAAGTTTAATTCGAATCTTGTGAGGCAACATACTCGGCAAGGACTTGGTTATACAATTCAATAAGCTCATCATCACTATAGTTCGCCAACATATCAGACGTCACCCCATTTTGTGAGAGCAATTCGCGCAATGACGCTGGATCCATGTTCTCAATAAGCGCTTGAACGCTAGCTGGGTCGCTTCCGGACTCGATGAGTTGCTGAAGAAAGGCGGAGTTGTCCTCTGGCGCTTCAATCGAGGAGGCAACTTCTTCACCGATATCAACGGAGATCTCGTTGGTTCTGGAACATTCACTGTCAATCGGACAGTTTGGATCGTTTCCAGAATTGAGCTCCTGCGCATCGTCATAACCGTCAGAGTCAGAGTCAGAGAGATACGGCGAGGTGCCGTAGACTTCCTGCTCATCATAATCGTTGAGTCCATCACTGTCCGTATCGCGCACCTTCATTGCATTCTTCTCTGCCTCTTCTTGCTGTACAACAAACGATTCGTCATCTGTCAGCGTCAGCTGGAAAGGCAGTGATAAATTTTTTCCAATGTAGCGCGTGCCTAGTGTGATGCCTCCGATGCCCGCAATGATAAGCAACAACAAAGCCGCCCTTTCTGGACCAGAAAATGGCGAGCGAGGTTCACTCGGAATAACCGGCTGATTTTGCATAAATCAGTCGCAATTATTATAACAAAAATAGACAGTAGACAGTAGATGGTGAAAAGGATTACGGGGGATAACATCTCTCATATGGAGAGTCTGCTATCTACGAGTCGCTCCCAAAGCTCTATCCATTGATCAACAGAAAGCTCTTGCGCACGAGCTTTGTCGTTCAATCCGATATCACAAAGAGTCATTTTCACACGCTCTGTACCATATTTTTTCCCCAAATTGCCTTGCAACTGCTTGCGTCGCGATACAAAGCCGAGCTTTGCAAGCTGTATCACTTGCTCTACATTGTTCCTATTTGTCACAGATCTCTTATCCATTCTTAATGACCTATCCAACTGCACCACGGTTGAATCCACTTTTGGCATTGGATGAAACGCGCCCGGAAAAACGTTACATACGCGCTTCACGTCCGCATACAACTGACAAGCCACGGAAAGCACACTCATATCACCAGGTTTGGCGAGGATTCTGTCCGCGACTTCGCGCTGAACCATCACGACCATGCGAGTCGGAGAATGTTCGTCCGCGAGAAACTTTTCCAGCACGGCAGAGGCGATGTTGTAGGGAAGATTTGAGACGAGTTTATAATTTGGTAATTTGATAATTGGGTAATTGAGCAACTTGGCCGTAGAAAATTTCAAAACATCACCAAAAAGGAGATGAGCGCGATTGCCAAATTTTTCTTTGAGATCAGGGATTAAATCCCTGTCGGCTTCAATAGCAATGACGCTGGCTCCAGCATCAACAAGAGCTTGGGTGAGGATGCCGTGACCCGGGCCGATCTCGAGAATTGTCTCTCGTGGAGTGATTTCAGCCGCCGTGATAATTTTTTTTATCACGCTTTTATCATGCAAAAAATGCTGACCAAAAGATTTTTTTGCAAACATACGCTCTATATTTTTATTGATCCTCGACGCAACACCTCCACACAATCACCAATAACCCGAGCAAGGGTTGACGGCTTGCGTTTTGGAAGCGTGCCTGCATTAAGGATGTAAATTCGGGCCGTCTCCCGATGACGGCCACCGTCATCGGAAGACAACCCGAATCGTGGGAGGTCTAGAATACGAAATGCTGGAGGTTCACCAGAACGATTCGCCGAGGTCGCGATGATAGGTCGGCCTAACCCTCGCGCGAGAGCTCTAGCTGTGGGATCGCTCGAGACACGTAAAGCCACAGTACTGTCCTGCAAGACACTCTTCGCAAGTGGTAATCGCACTAATTTAGTCTCGCCTATTGGAAGCACGAGCGTCAACGGCCCAGGCCAATGCTTTTTTGCAAGCGCGAGCGCGGTTGGCGAAAACACGGCATAGCGTCTCGCCATCGCCAGCGAGCTCACAATGAGCGGTGTCCCCTTCTTATTTGAGCGCCCTTTCATCTCAAAAACACGGCGCACCGCTTTGGCATTCGTCGCGTCACAACCAATCCCATAGCTCGTCTCGGTTGGAAAAACAACGACTCCCCCAGATTTCAAAACTCTAACTGCACTTTTTATTTTCATACATACGAAGCCACTCCACCGTTCTCTTCAGTCCTTCGTCAAGTGGCACTTTCGCTGCCCAACCAAGAACTTTTCGAGCCAAACGCACATCGAGCACCGAGCGCATGATCTCGCCTGGATTGGCCGCCATATGCTTTTCAAGAGCTTCACTCGCGGTCATCTTTTTGAGTTTACGAAATAGCACGTTGACGTCCGTCTCTTTGCCGGTACCAATGTTAAAAATCCCGCTCAAGGATTTATCCATCGCCAACACAGCCGCTCGCACGCAATCCTCAACGTAGACAAAATCGCGCGTCTGTTTTCCAGAGCCAAAAATCTTAGCAGGCTTCCCCGTCAACATAGCCTGGGCAAAAATCGAGACAACCCCTCCTTCCCCACCGCCATCCTGTCGTGGTCCATAAACGTTCGCGTAACGCAACGCCACAAATGGAATACCATAAACCTCGCGACTAAAATTGAAATAGAGTTCTCCGGCGCGTTTTGCAACGCCGTATGGCGAGACAGGCTCATCAACAACTTCTTCAGACCACGGGGCTTTGTGTTTGTGTGAATCCGCGTACATTGCCCCGCCAGTTGAGGCGAAGACAAATTTTTTCACGCCGGCTTTTTGTCCTGCTTCAATAAGGGCGAGCGTCCCGAGCACATTGACCTCGGCGTCATAAATTGGATTCTTAAGCGATTCGCGCACATTTTTGAGCGCGGCATAATGGAAAATAATGTCCGGCTGAATTTTCTTCACGACAGCAGTGAGCTTCGGACTTGTTATTGACATCTGAATAAACTCCGCGTTCGGATTCACAAACGCTTTTTTGCCGTACGATAAATCATCGAGCACCACTACTTTGATACGACGCCGAATTAGCGCGTCAACAAGGTGTGAGCCGATAAATCCCGCGCCACCGGTCACCAATGCTTTTTTATACATTGCCATATTATAATTTTTTTACGCTCCAGCGCAGATACGCCTCCACAAATCCATCGAGCTCACCATTGAGCACGGCTTGCGCATCTGCTGTCTCGAAATCTGTACGATGATCCTTCACGAGTTTGTAAGGATGCAATACATACGATCGCGCTTGATTTCCCCACTCCGCGCTGGTGTACTCTCCGCGCAACGCCTGTTTCTCTTTTCGTTGTTCCTGAAGCGCCAACTGATGCAGTTTGGATTTGAGCACCTTGAGCGCTGTCTCCTTATTTTGCAACTGCGAACGCTCGTTCTGGCAACTCACCGTGATACCGGTTGGAATGTGCACAACACGCACGGCTGAATACGTCGTCTGCACGCTCTGCCCTCCATGTCCGCCAGCGAGAAATGTATCAATGCGCAAATCCTTCGGATCAATCTCCATCTCTTTAAGATTTTCAAACTCTGGCAGAACCTCGACAAGCGCAAAAGTAGTATGACGCATCTTCTCTGCATCGAAAGGCGAAATGCGCACAAGCCGATGCACACCAGCCTCTGATTTTAAATAACCAAAGGCATAACGTCCAACGACTCGTAGCATCACACTCTTGATCCCCGCCTCCTCCCCGCGTGATTCAGAAAGCACATCAATACGCATCCCTTTTCGCTCCACGTAACGCATGTACATACGTAGGAGCATTTCTGTCCAATCGTTTGCCTCTGTTCCGCCACTACCAGCATGAATCGCGATAATCGCGTTACTCGGATCATGCTCACCAGAAAATAATGTTTGAAACTCAAGCCTAGAGAATCGTTCTACAAGATCGCGCGTTTTTCCTTCAATCTCTTCTTTGAGACTCGAATCGTCCAATCGTTCTAGCTCCATGAGCTCTTCGAGCTCCTTATGAAGCGTCTCCCATGTCTCAATCTCACGACGAAGATCCGCAGTCTGCTGACTCACATCCGCAGCCCTGCGCGTATCTACCCAAAAATCCGCCATCGCCATTGTCGCTTCGAGCTCTATGAGCTCGGCCTTTTTCTTTGGAAGGTCAAAGCAACCCCCACGTTTGGTGGAGGCGATGTTGGAGTGTCGTTAAGGTATTAGAGCTTAATCTCTCGAGCATACTTTCCAAAGAACGGCATTTCCCAATACTTGCCTGCAAGGGCGTTCATAATACCGAGGATCGCCAGAATAAGTAGCGTAATCCATAAAATCAACATCACCAACCAGCCGAGGATTGGAATGAGGCCGAGAATGAAGCTCGCAAACCACAAAAGTACCGAGGCGATGGTGAGCACAAGGCCTTGCTTGCCGTGAAATTGGGCGAATTTAGAGTCTTTACGCATCGTTAGTGGTAATAGACAGAGAATAAACAGATAGCCGACGGCGGCAATGATGCGGTTGTATCGAATGTCTGGGTCGTGAAATTTTTGTGGTTGCATAAGCAAAAGGCGGGGGAAACCCCGCCTTTAGGATAGCATCTAATACATTCCCATGCCACCACCGCCATGCCCGCGATCATCCTTCTCTTCTTTCTTTGGCAAGTCGGTCACCGCGACCTCGGTCGAAAGGATCATGACAGCGATAGATACGGCATTTTGCAGAGCCGAACGCGTAACTTTTGCCGGATCAATGATGCCGGAAACGACCAAATCTTCATAACGGTCGAGCTCGGCGTTGTAGCCGAAGTTCCCTGATCCCTCTTTTACTTTTGAGACGATCACCGCGCCATCAACTCCAGCGTTCTCCGCAATAAAGTACAACGGAGCCTCCACAGCGCGCTTGAGGATTCCAATGCCGATCTCTTCGCCTGGTTCCACCGTGAGATCGTCCAACACGAGACTCGCGCGCAACAACGCGACACCTCCGCCAGGAACGATCCCTTCCTCAACCGCCGCTTTTGTTGCCGCAACAGCATCTTCAACGCGTTGCTTCTTCTC
>ERZ1292633.1211-Hain-H41-02um-R1-1211-length-28243-cov-9_pt1 | contig 24011 bp, 23 predicted proteins | sample MGYA00564406_ERZ1292633 | MGnify/ENA primary metagenome ERZ1292633 (study PRJEB36523, sample SAMEA6512639) | groundwater metagenome | collected 2019-01-08 | study: AquaDiva: Metagenomics assemblies of 32 groundwater samples | reverse complement strand
ATTTGCCTTCGAGTGATACGTATATCGAGAAAGATGCTTCGATCAATGAAGAGATTGAGAAATTTCGTCATGCGGCGACGGTGAATTTGCTCACGCGGCCGGATACGATTGTTGTGGCTTCCGTCTCGTGTATTTACGGTCTCGGTTCGGTTCAGGATTACAAAGATTTGGCGGTTCGTTTGAAACTTGGTCAGCAGATTCCTCGCGATACATTGCTGCGAAAATTATCAGATATTCAGTTTACGCGGAGCAATATGGAGTTTCGGCAAGGGATGTTCCATGTGCTCGGTGATACGGTGGAGATTTTTCCTCCGAATCAGGATACGATTTTCCGACTAGAATTTTTTGGTGATGAATTGGAGAAAATTTCTGAAGTGGAGGAATTTACTGGTGAATTGATCCGAGAGCTCAAGGAGCTCACGATTTTTCCTGCGAAACATGCGGTGACGACTCCGGAGAAGATTAAACGCGCGATCGATTTGATTCGAGCTGATCTGGATCTTTCGCACAAGGCGCTCCAGAAAATGGGAAAAATGCTCGAGGCAGAACGTCTCAAAACTCGCACGGAATATGATCTCGAAATTCTCTTGGAGACTGGATATTGTCAGGGGATTGAGAATTATACGCGATATCTTTCGAATGGTGCTCCGGGTGCGACGCCGATTTGCTTGCTGGATTATTTTCCGGATGATTTTCTGATGGTGGTGGATGAATCACACATCACTATTCCGCAGATTGGTGGCATGCATAACGGGAATTATTCTCGAAAACAGACGTTGATCGATTATGGTTTTCGGCTTCCTTCTGCGCATGATAATCGTCCTTTGAATTTTCAGGAATTTGAATCACATATGAATCAAGTGGTGTATTTGTCTGCGACTCCGTCGAAATATGAAATGGAGAAATCTGGAAAAGATAATGTTGTGGAGCTCATTATTCGTCCGACTGGATTGATTGATCCTACAGTAGAGGTGCGTCCTTCGAAGCATCAGATTGATGATGTTTTGAAAGAGATTCATCGAGCAATTGCCCGCAAAGAGCGTGCGCTCATTACGACTTTGACGAAAAAATCTTCCGAAGATCTCACGGAGTTTTTGATTGATGCAGGAATTAAAGTGAAATATCTGCATTCAGACATCGACACGCTTGATCGTATCGAAATTTTGCGTGATTTGCGTCTCGGAAAGATTGATGTGATTGTGGGAATTAACTTGCTTCGAGAAGGTTTGGATCTTCCGGAGGTTTCGTTTATTGCTATTCTGGATGCGGATAAACAGGGATTTTTGCGTTCGACTTCTGCGCTCATTCAGACGATTGGGCGTGCGGCGCGTAATGTGAATGGGTTTGTCGTGATGTATGCCGATCGCATGACGGATGCGATGAATGCGGCTCTTGGTGAAACAGATCGTCGTCGCGCGAAACAGGTCGCGTACAATGAGAAGCATGGTATTACGCCGCAGACGATTTTGAAAGCGATCAAGGATATCGCGATGTTTCGGAAGAAAGAGGAAATTAAACGTATTGATACGAAGCGTATTCCGAAGGCGGAATTACAGTTTGTGATTCAGAATCTGGAACAACAAATGGAGCTCGCTTCAGAAAATCTGGAATTCGAGAAAGCCGCAAGTCTTCGCGATGAAATCAATCGTATCAAAGCGACGGTAGAGAAGTGAGGAACTTTCCCCCGTAGTCTTTTTTGGAAACGCGATTGTCGAGGATATATATGTTTTTGATATTTCCTTTGGATTTCAGAAATGCGTTGATGATGTTGAGAAATCGGAGAACGGCTCTGGGAACACAATATTCTTCGAAGGCATCGAGTGATTTGGTTTCTTCGATGAGCGTATTGGGATCGTTTGGAGGCTCGAACGGGAGTTTTCCAAAGATGAGATTTTCGCAGTCCAGAATGCTGAGATCTATTTTTTCAAGGAAACTGACACTCCCCATGAGTCCCGCCTTTTCGGGGTCCAGCTTGTAGCGTTCGAGCATCTTACCGCGGCCGCCGCTAAAGTCCTGACAAACCAGCGCAATGCCGTTTTCTTTGAGCTCCTGATTTATCTGATAATACGATGCGTGGACGTTTTTTTTGCTACTCAGGAGGACGATCGTTTTTCCTGGAGTATCGAGCATGATTTTTTTGATGAGATTGGCACTCTCCCGAAAATGTTTTTCTGAGTTTTGATCACCGAGGTTTTCTGGAATCATGACGTGAATTTTTTGCAAAAGTTCGTCTGGTGGTGGAATGAAAATTTCTTCAGAAGGCTCTAATTCAAGCCTTTTTTTCAAGTAATCGAAACTTTTTTCCACACGGAGTGTTTCGGACATGATGAGAATGCTTTTTTCTTTCGCGAAAATTTCGTTATTCCATATCTGTCCGATTTTATTGATCGGCATACAGTCGAGTATCATTTCTTCTTCCATGCCTTGTGTGAGAATGATATATGTGTCATTTTCTTCTTCCAGAAGCACTTTCTTCAGTGTATCGATATCTTTTTTTATTCGTTCTCCTCCGGTGGCTCCGCCTTTTTCTCCCATTTTTTCGAGAGTTTCTTTCACTCGTTTCCACTCTTTTGTTTTTTTGAGATGTCCTTCGACTATGCCCGTAGATCCTTCTTTTACATATTTTTCATAGAAAATGCCCAATAGTCCGAAGAAAATAATAAGTTGATTTTTGGCTTCATGGTCGTCTTCATCGATTTTTCTTTCGAGATATTTGAGGCTCAATTTTTTATTGAGAGATTCACGTATCTCTTCTTCGAATCGGTCAGCTTCTAGAATGATGCAGTGTGCAATTTCTTTCCATATATCTTTTTTTTCTCCCCCTTTGTCGAAAAGAATTTTCGCGAATTTCTCATGCTGCGTGATGAGAATTTTTGCTTTTTTCATTTTTTCTTGTGCTTTTTGGATGAAAGAATTTTTTTTATCGGAAATAGAGTCCTCGTTTTCTTCTTTATCCTTTGCGCTTATTTCTTCCCACAGTGTCCAATCTTCTCCCTGGAGTGTCACTTCTTCTATCATGCCTTCCTCGGTTCTCTCGAGCCAGAAAAGAATTTTGAGAATGAATGCGACTTGTGAGAGAGTGTGTTTCTCCCTTTCTACAAATTTCCAGAATCGCTCTGGTGAAATGTAAGCTCGATCTTCTTGAACGATTGCACTTCTTTCGATCGATTCATGCATGCATTCTGCGATTTCTTTGGATGATGTGACGATGAGTATTTTCTCTTTTCCGGAGACTTCGTGGATTGCAGTGGCGAGACTTTCGTATTTTTCGGTGCCGACACCTGCTTCGATGAATGCTGTTTTTTTGTTTTTTAGAATTTCTGTGATTTTTTGGGTGAGGATGGAGGATTGAGGATTGAGGATGGAGGATTGAGGATGGAGGATTGAGGATGGAGGGTTGGGGGTTGAGGAGTTGGGAGCTGGCTTTTTTCCCTGGTTTTTTGCTTCTAAGAAAAAATTTCTCAGCGGGAATTTTGTTTTTTCCAGGAGGGCTTCGATTTGTTTTCGGTGATTTTTTGGAATTGGATCTATTTTTTCCAGTAAGATACGGAAAATTTTTGCGTTGTTGATCGTATCATCGAGGGCGCGATGGGTTTGTTTTTCACTGACTTTGAAGTGTGATGCGATGGTTTCGAGGCTGTATGAAGGGAATTTTGTGAGGACGATGGAGCTGAGTGTGAGCGTGTCGTATAGCACATTTTGGAAGTCGATTCCTTTCTTTTTCAAAAATCCGATGTCGAAATTAATATTGTGACCGACGATAGGAAAATCGCTCACGAATTCTTTTAGAGCGTCTACAACTTCGCTGAGTTGCGGTGCATTTGCGACGTCACTTTGTCGGATTCCCGTGATGTGAGTAATAGTTTCTGGTATCTGGATGCGGGGATTGAGCAATGTGCTGAATTCTTTGTAAATCTTTTTTTCATCGAAGAGTATGGCGCCGATTTCGAGAATTTGGTCTTTCTCTGCGTTAAATCCGGTGGTTTCGATGTCGAGGGCGATGTATTTGGTGGAACTGGTGACTTGTGACATGTGACTTGTGACTTTAGGGCTCGGCTATTTTACATTGAACGGGGGAGTGAAGATATATTCTTTTTTTGAAGCTGAAAATCCACCTATTCTTGAATTATAGAATCTTTTTATTTATCGCCACTGTTGTTTTTTGACAAAAGATACTCTGAGGATTACTATGCAATGAAACGCTGAAATAAACACAAACACCAAAACAAAGAAAAACAAAAAGTACACACGTCGGCGCCGACACAAAAGTTTCTTCGTTTCGTTCCTTCACAACTAGGTCTTCACGCAAGCAGGGAAAGTTCGGTAGTAAAGTTATTTGTTTCTTCGTCGCACAAAAAACAAAAATAAAAAAATCTCGCAAACCGAAAGAGATATCTTTACTCTCGAACTGTCTTTGCTTGAGCTTGCCTCGCTTCGGCGTGGCACCTCGAAAATTCCTGGCACTCTCTTATTCCCTAAAATAGAATTTGCTGAGTGCATCACAGGGCGTCCCAAGGCGGGGACTATAAAACAATTGTCCAAGTTTAGGCTCAGACATAAACAAAAACAAAGTCCTTAGCCAAAATAAAAATATATAAAAATTTTTGTGGCTAATATGGTCTTTGAGACCCCCTAGAACTTCGGTTCTAGGGGGATTTTCGTATGTGCCTAATTCAAAACCTTTCTGAGTCTATTCATCAGTGCTGCTGCTTCTGCGCGTTTAAGGTGATCATTTGGTGCGAAAGTTCCGTCTTCGCGACCTCGTATAATTCCTACACTGCTATTTCTTTCAACAGCTTCGGCGTACCAAGCTTTTTCTTCAACGTCGGAAAATTTCCTTGTTTCTGTTTCTTCGGAATTTGTTTTACTTTCTAGTTTTTGATCGAGAATGTTTGCTATGATTTTTGCAGCTTCTGCACGGCTTATTTCGTCATTTGGGCGAACATTTCCATCTGGACCTGTCTGGATCACTCCTTTTTCGAGTGCTTCTGCGAGAGTCATTTGATACCAGCTTCCGTCTTCAACGTCTTTGACACTTGGTGGAAGTTCATAATAACTCTGTCCTTTGCTTTTATAGGCTGTTCTCATGACCATGGCTATGAATTCTGCTCGCGTGATCCTGTTTTCTGGTTTGAATGTCTGATCTTCGTATCCGTTGACTGATCCATAAATGCGAGATTCTCTGACATCATCGTAGTACCATTCGCCTTTTTCGACGTCTTTCAGGCCTGGCGCCTGGTAGTTTCTGTATCTATTACTGTTCTCGGATTCGACTCGTGACCATTCCTCGATTTTATTGAAATAATCCTCATTAATTGCATTGGTGTCGGCGTGAATAATAAATATTCCTTCATCTTTTCCTGGAGTTGTTACCCCATAGGCGTGAATGTTTTTCCATGGTGCCATGATGGTGTCAAATTTTTTGAGCATCTCTTCTGCCTCGAAATAATTTCTGTCTTCTGTTGGAACTGTTTCGTAAGGGATAGCCATAATCGCTTTTATGTATGAGGTCAGACCCTGGATATCGAGGTAAAATCGTCCTGTGTACTGTTTTGGCAGTACATCACTTATTTCTTTTGCCTGTACGCCTGTTCCATATGCTTGTTCGAAATTTCTCTGTGAAGAAATATAGAATGTATTGTCACTGGTGACCCCGAGACTCAATTCCATTGGGAATATCATATCGAGCTGCTTTTTTTCTTCTGGGCTGATTCTTCCTTTTCTTTCTGGCTCCTGAAATGTCATGAGATAGCCCATTCCACCTTTGATAGCCTTTTCCTGAATTGCGTAGGCGATGCGCACTTCGCTTGCATGTTTTTCTATGGTTTTTTCGATGAACTTCTTGAGCTTTTCTATTGTTCCTTTTGCTATTTCTGCGTTATTGGAAACATCAGCAAGTAGTGTCAATCCTGGAGCAACGCTCGATCCTTGTTGATTGAGAGAAAATCCTATTTGTTGATCAAAAATACCAATGACATCTTTTTCTAAATCAATACCCGTTTCTTCTTGTATTTCTTTGGTTATTTCTCCGAATTCTTCGAGTAACATGTCATCTTGAATGAGTCCAAGATTCTTTTCTTTTTGAATTTCCCATGTTTTTTTTGCATTGAATAATTCTATGTAAGTGATGAGATTTTCACCTGGGATTTTTTTGTAGATGCTTGGTACGTAAGACATATCTTTTCTGGAAACTCCCAATGCATCTCTCTTTGCTTCGTCATAGAGATCCACTGTTTTGACGTCAAATGTTGTCGCAGTTTTTCCTATGGAGACGCCCATTCCGGTGCTTGTTCGTATGATTTTTATGACTTCCTGAAGGCTTTTTTTAAATGTTTCTTCAATTCCCATTGCTTCTCCATTTTCTGTTCCTTCTTCCTTGAGCGTTGTCTCTATCATATCCGCGAGTCCACCAGCGTCTACAAATATGTTTAGAATTCCTTGCGTGAGAAAAGAGCCTGCAACATTCTGATATTTTGTATTTTTTGAGAGTGTATTTCCCGCGACGATCTGATCTATTCCTCTTTGGAGATTTTCTTTTTTCTCAGCGATCAAAACTGTATTTTTTATTTTTGTAAAAAATGTTTTTTCGGAACCATCTCGATGATGGATTTTTTGATCTTTATATGTCTCTTCTACAAGGTTTTCACCGGCTATTTTGAATAATTTTGTCCATTGATCTTCGGTGATTTCTAGACTTATGTATATTGCTGTTTTTTCCATTCCTTCTTCTTTTATTTTCTCGAGCTCTTTCTTTTCTATTGCTACATTGATGCCGCTATTTTGAATAATTTCCTCCAGGAGATTCTGTAATTCTATGCTTGGTTCTGTCATTCCTCCATCTTCCCCTATCTCTACACTCATCTCTTCTGCTATTTTTGGCACCAAAAATTTCTGAAGAGTTTTCTCTTGTCTTACATCGAGCTGAAAGAAGAGAAGGTTTTCTCCTGGCAGGGCATCTGTGCTGGCACTTTGTGCTCCTGCAGCAGCTGGCATGACCAAAAGACTCAGTGCTAGAAAGGCTGATAGGAACTTGTGACTTTTGACGTGTGACATGTGACTTTGGGGTTAAGACTTGGTTAATATTACAAAATCTTGGCTTGTTTGTTACAGGAATTTGATGAATTCATCAAATAGAAACTCGGTGTCGACCGGGCCTGGTGTGCTCTCTGGATGAAATTGGACGGCGAAGAAGGGGAGTGATTTGTGTTTGACTCCTTCGACGGTGCCGTCGTTCACATTTTCGAAGTAGACTTTCCAATCTTTTGGAATTGTTTTTTCGTTTACGGCAAAGCCGTGGTTTTGGGAGGTGATGTAACAACGCTTGTCTTCGAGATTCATACACGGTTGATTTTGTGAGCGGTGCCCAAATTTGAGTTTGTAGGTCTTGGCACCGGCGGCGATCGACATCAATTGATTGCCGAGACAGATTCCGAATGTTGGAATTTTTTTCTTCAGCGTTTTGCGCACGAGTTCGTGGGTTTCGGTGACGAGCATCGGATCTCCGGGACCGTTGGAGAGAAATACGCCGTCGAATTTTGGTCCTTTATCGAGGAAGTTGTAATTCCATGGAACGCGAATGACGCTGACTCCGCGGTTCAGGAAATTTTTAATGGAATTATTTTTGATGCCGCAGTCGACGAGAATGACCGTCTTTTTGCCGCTTGCTTTATAGGTTTTTGGCGCTTTTGTAGAAACTTGCGCGACGAGATTGATTTTGTTGGGATCGAAAAATTTTCCGGGGTCTTCCTTGTTAACCACGATTTTCCCGAGCATAGCACCGTTGGTGCGTAGATGCTGTGTGAGTGCGCGCGTGTCGATGCCGGTAATCCCCGGAACGTCATTTTCTTCCATCCAATCTCCGAGTGATTTCTTCGCTGCGAAGTGACTGAATTTTTCACTATATTCACTCACAATAATCGCGGTGGTGTGGATTTTTTCACTTTCAAAATTTTCTTCGATCCCATTGATTTTTTTGTCTCCAGGAATTCCGTAATTTCCGAGAAGGGGATAGGTGAATACCAAAATCTGCCCTTCGTACGAAGGATCTGTCATTGTTTGCGGATAGCCCATCATGCCGGTATTGAAAACGACTTCACCACGAACAGATTTCTGTGCTCCGAACAGTTTTCCTGAGAATTTTGTGCCGTCTTCGAGGATGAGATCAGCACGCGGCGCTGACGTTTGACGTGTAACGTGTGACATGTGACTTTTTGAGAATAGAGAGTCGCATGTCAAAAGTCAAAAGTCACATGTCAATTGTCACTAGTCGTAGACTTTGCTACAATCGATCTCGATGCAATTCCAGAATGCTGACATTCTTACCACCAAACAGTTTGATCTTGAAGGGATCACAAAGCTGTTTTCTTTGGCGAAAGAGTTTGAACCGATTGCTTTTGGTGAACAGAAATCTGATCTTGCACATGGGAAAATTTTGGCGAATCTCTTCTATGAGCCTTCGACTCGGACTCGATTTTCTTTTGAGGTTGCGATGAAACGGCTTGGTGGAGATGTGATTTCTGTTACTTCTCTTGATGACTCTTCTCTCAAAAAAGGTGAAACTCTCTATGATACCGGAAAAGTCGTGAGTCAATTTTCGAGTATCATCGCTGTTCGTCATCCGCAGGCTGGCTCTGCCAGTCAGATGGCTGAAGGGGCGACTGTTCCTGTTCTGAATTGTGGTGATGGTCCTGCGAATCATCCGTCACAGGCGCTTCTCGATTTGTATACGATTTATAAATATACTGGTGATCTTTCTGGCCTGACGATCTGCATGGTGGGGGATTTGAAAAATAGTCGTGTGCAGCACTCTCAATGTGATCTCCTGCTTAACTATCAAAATTTGAAATTTATTTTTGTGTCTCCGGAAAGTTTGAAAATGCCTACTGAGGTGACGGAAAGTTTGCGGGCGAAAGGATTTTCTGTTGAGGAGACAGGCGATCTTGCTGCGGCAGTCGGTGCTGCGGATGTGATTTCGAGCAGCCGTATTCAGGTCGAGCGCTTCGCGACTCTGGAAGAATATAGAAAACATACAGGAATTTTTGTTATCGATTCTCCTGTCATGGCTCATGTAAAGAAAGATGCTATGCTCCTCGCTCCACTTCCTCGTATCGAAGAAATTGCGACGGCGGTGGATAATGATCCTCGCGCGAAGTATTTCGAACAGGTGAAGAATGGCGTGCCGGTGAGGATGGCGCTTTTGGCTTTAGTCCTGGGACTAAAGCACATGTGACATTTGCTTGTGACGTGTGACTTTTTAAAAACTTTTTATGGCTGATTTGGTTCTTCGCAAAGGGAAAATTGTTTTTCCGGATGGTGTTCGGGAGGGGGATTTGGTGATTGATGGCGGGCAGATTCTTGAAATTTCTCCTGATTACAAAGGTGAGTTTGATCGTGAGATTGATTGTCACGGCAAATATATTTTGCCTGGCGTTATCGATGCTCATGTACATATGCGTGTGCCGGGTGGGACCCACAAAGAAGACTTTATGACTGGTTCCATGGCGGCGCTTTCTGGCGGCGTGACGACGTTTCTCGACATGCCCAATACTGATCCTCCGGTGATCGATAAAAAAACTTTGAATGCTAAGCGCGTACTGGCGGAGCAGGACAGTCTTGCGAATTTTGGTTTTCTTTTTGGTGCGACGGAAGAAAATTTTGAAGATGTGGTTCATGCAAAAAATATTGCTGCCGTGAAAATTTTTCTGGGAGTTTCTACTGGTGGACTGCTCGTGAAGAGTGATGATTTGCTTGATCGCCTCCTTTCCCGAGTGAAAGTGCCTTTTGTTTTTCATGCAGAAGATGATGAATGTTTGAAGCATTTTGCGCTGCAGTCCTGGGATTTTTCTGATCCTTCTGTGCATTCGAAGATTCGTCCTTCACAGTGTGCTCGTGAAGCGGTGCGACATATCTTGCATCTGTGGAAAAAATATGAGAAGACGGCGCGGGTGCATTTCGCCCACGTTTCGACACTCGAAGAGATTGATGTGATTCGAAAATTTAAATGTGACAATGTGACTGCAGAAGTGACTCCGCATCATCTTTTCTTGAGTACGGCAGATTATTCACAGCTCGGATCTTTTGGCAAAGTAAATCCACCACTTCGTGATCCAGAGGAGCATGAGGCACTCTGGAGTGCTGTTCGGGATGGAATTATTGAAGTGGTCGCTTCCGATCATGCGCCGCATTTGAAGAATGAAAAAGATTTACCGTATAGTGATTCTCCTGCAGGATTTCCGGGTGTGGAGACTATGCTTCCTTTGATTCTCAATGCAGTCTACCAGAACCGTCTCGATTTTGTTTTGGCTTCGCGGCTCCTCTCTACGAATCCTGCGCGGATTTTTGGACTTCAGAAGAAAGGAAAAATTGAAGTGGGCTACGACGCAGATATTGTGATTGTGGATATGGACAGTGAGCGTGTGGTGGAGGGTGCAAAATTACTCACAAAATGTGCGTGGTCACCTTTTGAAGGAATGAAGTTGCGGGGATGGCCTACGATAACGATTGCTCATGGGACGATTATGTATGAAAATGGAAAGTTTGTTTCTGGAAAGCGCGGTAAAGAAGCGAAATATATGAAGTCGTGATGTTTTTCCAATAATTTTATTTCGAAGCAATAGTATTTTTCTGTAGGGTTTTTCGTCATTATTTGTTTCTTTTGTTTGATGCTTTTCTTTTTTTGATGTCGGTTTTTTCGACACCCTTTTTGGTTCTTTGCAAAGCCTCTTGTCGGGCTGTATGAAAAAGGATAAGAGTCTCTTATTATCATTTAGTTTTCCAAAAAATATGCCAACTGTTCTCAACTCTGGTGACACCGCGTGGATGCTCGTTGCCTCTGGATTGGTCATGCTGATGACTCCAGGACTTGCACTTTTTTATGGTGGCATGGTGCGTAAGAAAAATGTGCTTTCGACGATTATGCAGAGTTTTGTGGCACTGGCGATTGTGAGTTTGCTTTGGGTTTTTTATGGCTACAGTCTTTCTTTCGGTCCGGATGTTCATGGCATCATTGGAAATTTGGATTGGGCTTTTCTCAAAGGTGTTGGTACGGCTCCAAATGTTGATTACGCTCCGACAATTCCTCATTTGGTGTTTATGCTTTTCCAGATGAAATTTGCGGTTATCACGCCTGCGTTGATTACTGGTGCTTTTGCTGAACGTTTCAAATTCAAAACATATCTTCTCTTTTTGATTCTTTGGTCGACGTTTGTGTATTTCCCACTGGCTCACTGGGTGTGGGGAATTGATGGATGGATTCGTAATTTGGGTGCGCTTGATTTCGCTGGTGGATTGGTGGTGCATATCAGCGCTGGAGTTGCGGCGCTCGTTGCTGCCATCATGGTAGGAAAAAGAAAGACTCATCATGAGCCGATCAAGCCTCATAATGTGACGATGACTTTCCTGGGAACAGCACTTCTCTGGTTTGGATGGTTTGGATTCAACGCAGGAAGTGCGCTTGCAGCGAATGAACTCACTGCTTCTGCGTTTACGGCGACACATCTCGGTTCTGCAGCAGCGGCACTCAGCTGGATGTTTGCAGAATGGATACACAAGGGCAAACCAACACTTCTCGGCACGGCGTCGGGAGCTGTGGCTGGTCTCGTTGCGATCACTCCTGCATCAGGCTTCGTGACTCCTATGGCGTCTGTGGTGATAGGTCTCGTGGCGGGTGTAGTTTGTTATTTTGCTGTTAATTTGAAATCTATTTTTGGTTACGATGATGCGTTGGATGTCGTGGGTGTTCATGCTGTTGGTGGCATCGTTGGTGCTGTTTTGACAGGATTTTTTGCTTCGAAGCTCGTGAATGCTGCTGGAAATGATGGTCTTTTCTATGGAAATGCGAGCCTCGTGGGAACCCAACTTTTGAGTGTGTTGATCGTCGTTGTTTTCTCTTTTGTGGCGACGTATATCATCTTGAAGCTTTTGGATGTGACGATTGGTCTCCGTGCCTCAGAGGACAAGGAAATGCATGGTTTGGATGTGAGTGAGCATGGGGAAATTGGCTATGAATAGGGCTCAATTGATTCACTTGCAAAATTCCATTTTGCTGTTACAATAGTGACTCTTTAATATACCCCCATGAGTGACGTTCCAAGAATACCTTTTGTTGATGTTAATGGACGTGAGCCCGAGGATATTCCTGATGATGCTCTTCCGCTAGGTTTAATTCGGCCTCTGCCATCCCCGCTTCAGGTTGCTCCTGCCCAGGCCAAACTAGCTCAGCCTGTGGTGAATAGTGTGGCAGATGGTGTGCGATCTCGCACGAGCTCTATCGTCCCCCTTTTTGTTGGTAGTTCTGCAGTCGTCATTGGTCTCGCTCTTTATCTTCCCAGTTGGTGGCGCGGTGTTCGCACTGCTCCGTCCACCTCCCCGGCCCTCGTCTCTCCTCTTGCCCCTGTGGTTTCTCCTCGCATCGTTCCTCAGCGTTCTCCCGAGTCTGAAGAGGCTCATGGTCGTCTCGGTATAGATACTTCTCTTAAAAATCAAGAAGTTCCCATTTCTCAATTGCACGATTATTTGATAAGAGTTTTTGATGATCGAAAGCTTCTTGATGGAATAGAAAAAGCATTCTATGAATCTCGGCATCCGGAAGAAGCTACTCCGGAAGCTTTTGCAAAATGGCGTCCAGAGCCTCTTGTTACTGAACTTGTTCATGAAGGTCAAAAATTGTTGGTGACGTACTCCGTGATTCCTGAGCGAGGTTCTTTCAGAACTGTTTTTGAGATTTCTTTTTCTCATCCCAAGAGTTTTTCTGCACGACCACCACATCGTGCTGTTTTTGAGCGTTTTTGGCCAAAGGATCCGAGGGCTCCTGGTGAATCGAAGATTTCTTTTGATAATCAGGATGCTATGGAGTCTCCTCTTCGCGCTCTTTCTGATACTTTTTGGGGTAAGAAGTAGAGTTGATAATTTTTGATCAGAATAGTTTTTTGTGATACTTTCTGTGCGATGAAGATTGATCTTTCGGTAGAATTTTGCGGAGTCCGATTTCCAAACCCTTTGGTTTTGGCTTCGGGTATTTTGGGTGTGACTGCGGCTTCGATGGCGAATGTGGTGCGACATGGTGCTGGGGGAGTGACGACGAAATCTCTCTGGCTCGAGGCTCACATGGGTCATCCCAATCCGGTGATTTTGACGACCGAACATTTCATGATTAATGCCGTGGGTGTTCCTGATGCTGGGATTGAAAAAGCAAAAGAAGAATTGGCGATTTATAATTCTATGAAAAAAGCGCCGATTATTGCGAATATCATCGCGGGAAGAAAATCTGATTATGGTCAGATTGCTGAGGAAATTGCGAAACTAAATCCTGATATTATTGAAGTGAATATTTCTTGTCCAAATGTAGAGGATGAACTCGGTAAGCCTTTTGCGTGTTCGCGTGATGATGCAGCGGCGGTGACGCGCGAGGTGAAACGTCGTGTGAAAAAAATTCCGGTGATTGTGAAGTTGTCGCCGAATGTGACGAGTTTGCTGGAGATTGCGAAGTCTGTGGCGGATGCGGGCGCGGATGGTTTTTGTGCACTCAATACGTGGGGTCCTGGCATGGTGATCGATCTGGAAACGAGGCAGCCGATTTTGGCGAATAAAGTTGGTGGTGTTTCGGGACCAGCGACGAAGCCTCTTACGATAAAAGCTGTTTATGATCTCTACAGAGCCACGAAACTGCCGATTATTGCTACTGGTGGAATGATGACGGGCGAAGATGCGATCGAGGCGCTGATGGCTGGTGCACAATTGGTGGGAGTTGGAACGGCGGTGCATTATCGGGGAATTGAGGTGTTTGGAAAAATGCGCGATGAAATGGGGAAATGGTGCACACAGCATAAAGTCAAAAAAGTGGAAGAAATTATTGGGACTTTAAAATACTAAATCCTCAATCCTACATCCTAAATCCTCGAGTCCATGTTCCCCATTCTCAACACCATGCCGAAAATGCTTCCGATTGCGAAGATTATTCGTGAGACTTCCCATGTGAAGACGTTTGTTTTTCGGCACCAGCTCGGTGCTAAACCTGGACAGTTTATCAATATCTGGGTTCCGCGTGTTGATGAAAAACCGATGTCGGTGGCAATGAGCAATGATGTAGAATTTTGGCTCACGATTTTTGCGGTGGGAGGGATGACAAAGAGATTGCATGAAATGAAAGTGGGCGATCTGGTCGGGATTCGTGGACCTTTTGGGACTTCGTTTGAATATGAATCAGGCGATCATCTCGTTTTGCTCGGTGGTGGATATGGCGCTGCGCCTTTGTATTTTCTTGCTAGTGAAGCGGTGAAGAAAAAATGTACGATCGATTTCATCGTTGGTGCTCGCGGCAAAGAGCATTTACTTTTTTTGGATCGCGTCAAAAAACTTGGAAAAAATGTGAAATTGCACATCGCGACGGATGATGGAAGCGTGGGAACGAAAGGATACAACACGCAGATTCTGGAATCTGTTTTGTCGAGCGTGAAACCTGGTAACAAAAAAATGACTCGCGTTTTTGCTGTCGGTCCTGAACTCATGATGAAGCGTGCGAGTGACATGTGTTTTGCACATAAAATTTCTTGTCAGGTCTCGATTGAGCGATATATGAAGTGTGGTTTTGGAGTGTGCGGGAACTGCTGTGTGGATGATAGCGGTGAGCGGATGTGCATGGAGGGCCCGGTAGTGGATCATCTGCGTGCGCGAAAAATGAAAGACTTTGGTGCCTATCATCGAGATAAAGTTGGCAGGAAAATTACTTTTTAGCTTTGAGCCGGGTTTTCTCGGCGGCTTTATTTGACTCTTTTTTGTATTATCGTATAAGATGGATTTCCTGTAATTTGAATTTTTCTTATGGCTCGATCTGGTTCTTCTTTATCGTCTCCTCTGGATCATCGTCCCGATGCTTCTGGTTCTTCTGACTATCGTGACCTTCACTCGCTGAGTAGGAGACATCGTCGTCCTACTGCTGGCATGCGATTTCGAGGGTTTCGCGAAACTTCAGATTTTGATCTTGCTCCTACGGTTCTTGAAGATGGTATTTGTGAGATTCGTGGGAGGGTTGAAGGTGTTGCTCCTGGAGCTTTCAGTGATTCTTTTGCGAAACTATTCGATGATGTACCAATGTCGTGTTATTTGCATGATGTTGGTCCTGTGAACTTTGAAGCTTTTCCTGAAGATACGGTTGTTGCTGATTTTTCTTTTCCAGGGAATTTGGATTCTGCTGCGATTTTCCAAAAACTTTCTGATTTTGTCGGATCTTCTGATGGCAGGATTCTTGCTCTTCCTCCCGGAGAAAAGGATTTTCGTGTGACTGTTGTTCTTCCTCATGATGATAATCTTGCTTATCTTTTAGAAGAACTTTCGAATGACTTGGAGTTTCCTTCTCATGATTATCAAGTTTATATTTATAAGTTTCAAGAAGGTGGACGTCGTATGGCTGCTGGCTTGATAGAAAAACGTCCGGTTTTCGTTGCACCTTCTCCGATTTCTTCAGAGGACTACGTTCTTTCTTCTACTCCGAGCAATGAGCGCTCTTTCCCCGCCAAGACCTGGAGTTCCCCTCAACGATCAGCCTTTCCATCACGATTTCTTCGTTCTCCGGATATTGCTGAGGCTCCTGGTATGGTGCTGCAGTTGACTGCAGACAAGGGAAGTATTTTTAAATCGTGTATTGAGGAACTTTCTGGCATTGCGACTGATATTCAGGTGACTGGTGATACGCTCACGGCCGTGGTTCAGGTGGAGGGTGCTGAAGCTGCTTCTCTGGCACGTGTTCGTAAAAGTTTGAGTAAAATTATTGCTGAAGCCAAAAAGCAAGATCCTACTCTTCATGCTCAGGCTTTGTTGGCGACTGGAAATATAGTGCAAACTCGTTTGGGAAAAAATGGGAGTACTCCAAAACGTTTTTCTGGTTCTGCATTTTCCGAAATTGATCGGATGGCTGAGGCTCTGGTCGATCCTGCAACTCAGGAAGAAATTTCTGGGGTATTCCTGAATGGTGAGGCTCTCGATATGACGAATACGAGTCGTCAACAGATCAAGGTGCGTGTGAATTCTGAACTTATGGATGGGCAGGAAAATATTTATTTGCTGACTAAAATAAAAGAAATCTTTGATCGTTTTGAAGTTGGTGGTCCAGCGGATATGGTTGGGCGTCAGCAGGAATTTGATGATGCCATGCATTTTTTTAATGCTTGGATTGATGGTTTTTATGCGAAATCTGGTGTGACGGGTCGTGTTTGGATTGATGGTGAACCTGGTATCGGAAAGAGTCGTTTTATTTTTGAACTTTTGAAAACTCTTCAAAAGAAATATAAAGATTTGTCGATTCTTTATTATGCGAGTCGTGAACATCATAAGACAGAGGATCGTTCTGCTCTTTTCCATGTTTTGAAGGATGTTTTTGCAAAACAAGGTAAGATGACGGGCTATTTAAAAGGCAAATATCCTATTTTGAAAGATGCTAAAGATGAGGAAGATGAGGATGCAAAAATTGATACTTCTGGGCTTGAGACTCCTGTTGAGGCTGCAGCGACGGTTCGTAGAATGTTTCAGGAGTATAAGCATCCTATTGTTCTCGCCCTCGATGATCTCCAATTTATGGATCAGTTTTCCGCAAATGTTTTTGCTCTTCTCTTGAAAAATCCTCCGTCGAATCTTTTTGCTCTTGGTGCTGATCGTGGTGTTCGGGATGGTGAGCAAGCTGAGCATGATCGTGCGCCGGAAGTGCTTCGTAAAGTTATTGCCAATGAAGAAGATCCTCACAATCTTTCTACTCGCTTGAATCGTTTGGATTTTTCAAATTCTGAGATTCTCAAAAAATTTGCTTTTAGTTTCTTCAAGGCTCGTTTCGCTCCTGAAAAATTTACTGGAGAGAGAGCTTTCCCTTATGATCTTCTAGCGCGTTTGGCCGAGAAAACTCAAGGAAATCCTTTGAGCTTGAAAGAGCGTCTCGAAGCTCTTGTGGATCATGGCATTGTTCGGATTGGGGCAGGAAATAAACTTGAAGTGAATGCCGCTGAAAATAATGAAATTATTGAAGATATCTCGACGAAGACGAATGATAATCTCTATCAAGCTCGTTTCCAGCGTGTGAGAGGAATGAAAAAAGATGGTGAACCTCTCTATGGGGAAACTTTGTTTCAGACTTTTGCTTGGGTTCATGCTTTTACTGGACTTTCTTATGATCAACTTTTGGCTATTATTCCACAAGAGTATGTTCCTCATATTCCGACGCTCCATAAATTGGGTCTTATTACCGAAGAGCCGTTGAATTTTTCTCATGCAGAGCTTCGTAAGGCCTATCTGACTATTGCTGACTCCGCGGTTATTCAATCGGTGTGCGGCGATGCTGCACAGCTTCTCCATGAAAATTTTGAGAGCATTTCTGTTTCGCCCGATGTGCTCTATCGTCTTGCGGAACAGGGTCGTAGAAGTGATCTTGTGGATCGCTACGGCATTATGGCTGGTATCGACTTTTCTGAACGATATGACAATGCTTCTGCAAAGAAAGTTTTTGATAAGTTTTTCCCGCGCTTGATGAATCCTGTATCTCCGATGACTCCTGATCAGGCTGAGCTTGCTGCTACCGTTTGTCTTCGATATGGAATCACTCTGACTCGACTTTCGGAGTTTCGAGAGAGTCCGATTGATCAGGCTTTTGCTTCTGCGGAGGCTTTTATTGAAAGACTGGAGGACGCGAATGTTTCACATGAACTTCTGAAGCAGCTTCGTCTCGCGCTTTTGGAGCGGCACTACGCAACCCATGATCGTGAGCGAAAAATGGATGGTCTTTCTTCAAGCCTTTCAAAACTTTTGGAGAATGAAGGTCATCCAGAAGGAAGCCAGGAATTTCTTTCTTCAAAACTTCTTTTGGCGGTTCATCGACTTCGTGCTTTGTATAAACATGAGGATTATCAGAAATTTGCTCTGGAATATGAGAATCTCTATAGAGATTTTTTAAAAAAAGATCCTTATAGAACCATGATTCCTGAAAATCCTGAAGCGCAAAAGTATTTGGTTGAGATCGAGCGTATTGTTGGAAATGTTTATTGTGTTTTTGCACAACTCGTTCGTTTTTTTAATCCAAAGGATAGCAGCGTTCGTACGGATTTTCCAGTGCTTGATCATGAAAAAATGATTTGTGGCTCTTATGCTCCTGCCGAACGAGAAGGGCGTTTGGAATATGCACAACGTGCCCTCCGTTTCCTGCAAACGGTTATTCATAGTGCCGAGACAGGTCAATCCGTGATGGACGTTCGTGGAGCAGTCTCTGCTTTTGATGTTGCTGCCTCACTCTCTGCCTACATTGGTTCTGATCCTCAGGCCATGGATAAGTATTATGAACGTGCTATTTTGATGGCTCATCAATATAATCTTCCTGAAGCAGCTATTCATGCTCATGTAGGACAGGGCGCTCGATGTTTTGCTTTTGCAAAAAAATCACAAGGTCTGGAGATGCCTGTTTCTGGAAGGTCTCTGGAGAGTCGAGCAGCGGAATTTTTTGCTAAGGCTCTCGAAGCTTTCAATGCTGTTCAGAACGTTGCTGTGGACATGAAAAAGACTCCTCAGATTAATATGTGTGTTCTGACTTCGCATTTGGATTCAGCTCGTGCGTTGTCCTTTTTGATTAAAGCTCGAGGAGAAAAATCTGCACAATATTTGGAAGAGTTTCAGGGTGATGGTCGTGGAAAACTTGGTCATGTCGCTCGTGCGTTCAATAATCCGTTGTTGTTTACCCCCGTGTATGAGGGTTCTCCGGCAGAACTTCTCGATGCTGTTTTGGAAGTGTTTCCTCGTGCTGATTCACGATTTTTTGATCGAATTGAGCTCACTTCAGATGCTCGCGAAAATCTCGTGCAATGGTATGCAGCTCTTCCTTTTGGAAGCCCAGCGAAGTCTCAATATCTTCAATTCTTCCAATAAAAAACACCCCTGGTTCAAGAGGGGGTGTTTTTGTGTGTAGATTAATATCCGCTATACGGCTGTGGTGTTGGTGAATACGGTTGTGGAGTTGGAGAATATGGCTGTGGTGTTGGAGATGATTTGAGTGATGTTGTTTCTGTCGTCAGTGGTGCTACAGTTTTGTTCTGTATTCGAGTAGTTGATGTTGGCGCTGTTATTGCTCGATTCATGACGCTTGTCTGCAGTTCTAATGATTGCATGCGATATGCAAAGATGAGGCCTACGACGACGGCTCCTGTAAGAATTCCCAGCCAGAAGAGGATGAAAGGATTCAACTTGGAGAACTTTGTAGCTTCCATAGAGGATTTGGGTTAGGTTTTTATTTTTGAAGTTTTTACACTTCTTGTGTAATTATAACATGTTATTTTTGTTTTAGCAAGTGTCTTTTGGAATTCATGCTGACGTTTGGTGGGACCACCGGTATTATTTCCGCGAAATGGATGCTCGATTTTTTGCACAATTACTTCTGGAAAGCGGGGCCGTGAAGCTCTCGTTTGATCCGCCTTTTACCTACACCTCAGGAATGAAAGCGCCGATTTATACCGATAATCGGCTCTTGATCGGGACTCCGAAATTGTACAAAGAGGTGACGGCAGGTTTCGTGGAAATGATGACTCGTGAACATTTGCAACCGGATTGGTTCGCGGGGACTTCGACGGCTGGGGTTCCGTGGGCTTCGTTTTTGGCTTATGCGTCGAATATTCCTATGGTCTATGTGCGTCCAAAACCAAAAGAACATGGGACTGGGAAACAAGTGGAAGGATTTCTGGCACCGCACAAAAAGGTTCTTGTGGTGGAAGATTTGGTGACCACGGGTGGCAGTTCGCTGAAGACGGTGGAGGCTTTGAAGCGGGAAGGGGAGAGTGATGTGCTCGGGGTGGCTGCCATTTTTACCTATGGATTTGCGTCGATGTTTGAGACGTTCGAGAAAGCGGGCGTGAAGCTTTTTACGCTGACGGACTTTGATACGCTTCTCGATGTGGCACGAGAGACTGGGAGGATTTCGGGTGAGGAGTTTGAGAAAATTTTGGAGTACAAGAAAGATCCGGCTGCCTGGAGTACAAAGCATGGAAAATAATACATTTATGAAGCATTTTACAGATCAAATTTTGGCGGCTTGTGCAGAGAAGCAATCGATTGCGTGTGTTGGGCTGGATCCTCAAATTGCTCATATTCCTGGTTTTTTGCTTGAAAAACATTCTCCAGCGGATGCACTTTTGGCTTTCAATCAAGGTATTATTGATGCGGTTGCTGACTTGGTTCCTGTTGTGAAATTGCAGAGTGCTTTTTATGAATTGCTCGGTGCGGACGGCGTTCGGGTTTTTCATGAGACTTTGAAATATGCCAAATCGAAAGGTCTTCTCACGATTGCTGATGCGAAAAGGAACGATATCGGTCATAGCGCGCAGGCGTATGCAGATGCTTTTCTTGGGCAAGATGGTTTTGATGCGGATAGCGTGACTGTCACTCCGTATCTCGGATATGACGGCGTGAAGCCTTTTCTCGAAGTTGCTCGTAAAAATGGGAAGGGTGTTTTTATCCTTGTGAAGACTTCGAATCCTTCCTCTGGAGACTTCCAGGATTTGATCATGAAAGATAAATCAGAGGCAGCACTTTTCGAAATCGTTGGGCAATTTGTGGATTCCTGGGGTGCGAATGATACTGGTGAATCGGGATATTCTTGCCTCGGCGCGGTGGTTGGTGCGACTTTTCCTGATCAGGCGAAGCGGCTTCGTACACTCATGCCACAAACGCTCTTCCTGGTGCCTGGATACGGTGCGCAGGGCGGGACGGCCGCTGATGTGAAGGTTTGTTTGAACGAGGATGGAAAAGGTGCAATTGTGAATTCTTCGCGTGGCATTATTGGAGCTTGGGAGAAGCGGGCGGATTTGAAGCCTCAGGAATTTGCGAAGGCGGCGAGAGAGGCGGTGGAGGTGATGAATGCGGATTTAAAATTTTAAGACTTTCTCTTTCCTAAAATTTCAAATATCATTTGTATATGATTTACAAATTTACTGGAAAGGGGCTTTTTTTCTTCGCTGCTATAGTTTGTTTTATTAGCTTTTTTTTGGCGCCTTTTGGCTTTCTTTGGATTTATATGGCTTTCAAGGCTCATGTGAAAATTACTGATGATATTTTTGAGTATGCGATGCTTTCGACGAAGAAAATTCCTTTTCGTGAAATGAAGAAGATTTATCTCTCGAGACCTGTGGATGCGAGGTATAAGGTGGGATATGCTTTTGTAAGTTTTGCTACTGTGATTCCTTTGATTATTGAATATGGAGATGGGAATGGTGGCATGAAAAAAATAAAATTTTCTCTGAATTATTTTGAGAATTCTACAGAAATTGTTCAGAAATTGCAGGAGAAGAGTGGGTTGCAAATTGGTTTACCGGAGTAATCTCCTTGTTATAATTCGGAAAAAATGATATAATTCGCGGATATGCAAAAAATAAAACAAATATTTCTTGTTGGACTTGTGATTTTCTTTGTTTTTGGCGTGAGTATCTTTTTTCGTTATCTGAGTGATACCGGGATTTATAACCTTCGAGCTAGTGTTCTTCCAGGTTCCGATACTTCAGAAAGTCCGGCTCCTTTGGAAGTCGATGCGAAAGTTGAAGAGTCTGTTGTGCCTTCTCCTGTTGTGGAGTTACCACCTCCTGCTGTGGAAAAAAGTATCGAAGCTGTTGATTTACCCCTGCCGATCGATGGACTTCCTGTGGAGTCACAGGCTCTTGAAGTAAAAACTGAATTGGTGCAGCCGGCTTCGAACCCTATTGTCGATCAGAGTACAAGCAAATTTGTTGATCAGGGTAATAGTCATGTTCAGATCCCTCTTGAGGATATGAAAAAGCAACTCCAGCTGAATAAGAAAGTTATTGATTCCATAGCTGCTCTTCGCAATATTCCCACTCTTCTTTCCCAGCCCCGTGTTGTGGATGGTACTGCTGAAGATGCTTCCCGAGGTGGTCGTGAGGCGAGGCGTCTTTTAGAAGCTATTACTGCTGTTGTCGTTGAGATGACTGATAATCTTCAACAGAATACATTGGTTCTCGAAAATAGTCTCGATTCTCTTTATAAACAGCAGGGGACATATGTGTCCCATGGTCGATGCATTGAAACGTCGTATTTTACTTATAGTGATGCAGAAAATATCTGCTTAGCAATTCAGAGAAGAGTGTGTTCGACAAGTGATATTGTTCCGGATAACCGATATGAGAACCTGGAGTCATGTCAGAGAAGCCGTAACTTGATTCAAATTGATGGTTCCCGTGAAATGCTGGCCTTTCAACATCAGAAAGAGGAGTATTTGAGACGACTCATGTCTCTTCAACAAGTCTATAAATATTATTCAGTGCGATGGGAAGAGTTAGTGGATCTTGTCAAAGATTCCCAGAATTTTGATTCACTTGGTGCTGCTGGGAACGCCATTAATTCTTACCGGATTGAGAATCAGAAATCTGAGGAAGTTCAACAAAATGTATCAGTCGAGCAAACAGCAACAAACGATAAAAAAATTTTAGAGGAATCTGTTCCAGATACAAAGTCAATTCCGGATAGTATGGAGTCTCCTCTCCCTCCTGCGGCATCCGTTCAGTAGTTGCAGATTTTTCATTTTGTACACGAATGAGTATTCGTATTCCTACGCGCCATGCCGGCTTATGCTTTGTGATTTCGCGAATTGTTATGCCGCCCCAATAATCTTTTTTTGCAACATTCTCTGGAATGTGGATTGAAAATGGAATGATTCGTTTCCCCCCAGGTTCCACTGTTGTAGTTTTCTCGGTATTTTTGTCTTTTATTTTTATCCATTGACTTAAAAAGTGTCCGGGATCGGTCGGTGACCGTAATGAAAAAGCTCCGTCAAGCAATGTTGCATCCACTGACTCGATTATTATCTCAACTGCTTCAGGTTTTTCGTTCCAGAATTCGATTGCATCATAAATATCTGAACCAGTTTTTCCTTTGTACAGGAACCATGTTCGATGCTCCAGGTTTTCTCCGTCGAATGGTCTTACTGATAAACCATTTGCTGAAAGCCACCCACCATTGTTGGTGCCGTGGACTATCGGTGGTGATAGCAGAAGAAAGCACAGGGTTAAACATATGGATCTCCCGTTTTTCATGTTGTTATCAGCTTATAGTAAACAGAATGTCTCCTGTGTATGTTCCTGCCATGGGGCCAGTGTGAATATTTACTGAGATGCCGGGAGTTATTGAGTAGCTTCCCGTGCCATTTCCACTGCTTGCTTGCATAATAATTTTATTATCTGATTGTGATGCGGTTCCTTCGAATGCTCCAGCATTTCCCGTACTAACCCCTGTTCCGCTTCCTGAATTCACTGTTATGTTTCCTGGGGTTATTGTTATATCCGTGTATGGGAGTGTATCAACGATAATTATCCATTTATCACCCGTGGTATAGGTTCCTACATCAAAATTTACTCTTGCTCCTCTTGTTCCGATGGCTACGAAACTTCCTGTCACCACGTTATTCATTGTTTCTGCTCCAGAAACATCAAATGTGGCTGTTCCAACGGATCCACCCTGGTTGATCGTAATATTGTATGTGGCATTAGGAGATTGTATCCCCAGCATGCCATCATATACGCCGGCTGATGTTACGTCGCCTGAGTTTCCAGTGACTCTTATGGAAGGTCTGATTGTTGTCATGTGCGTTGCTGCTGCTGTCAATGTCCATCCCGGACTTCCATTTCGATCATCACTGACTGTGATGAGTCCAAGTGAGCCCTGAAAATTATTTCCATTTCCGATGGCGACACTTCCGAGATCAAGATTTGATTGTGCTATGTCGAGTGACAGGTCTGCCAGAGCTATTTTTGCTGGTAATACTAGATAGCTCCCCGCAACTACTGCTATAAGAAATATGGCTTTTGAAAGCCTTTTTAAAACTCCCGTAGTATTGTTCATATCGCGTCTTATTAAATCATATAATCTGTTTTTGGTACAATTGTTGAAATTGCCGCGGAAAAATGTTTGATTTATATGTCAAATAATGGTATACTTTGGCAGGTACCCCATATATTGGACACGCAACTTAAACAGTTGCACAATTAGTC
>ERZ1292633.1633-Hain-H41-02um-R1-1633-length-24022-cov-8_pt1 | contig 24022 bp, 19 predicted proteins | sample MGYA00564406_ERZ1292633 | MGnify/ENA primary metagenome ERZ1292633 (study PRJEB36523, sample SAMEA6512639) | groundwater metagenome | collected 2019-01-08 | study: AquaDiva: Metagenomics assemblies of 32 groundwater samples | reverse complement strand
GATGACGGATGACGGATGACGGATGACGGATGACGGATGACGGATGACGGATGACGGAACTCTGGGTAGGGCGGCGGGTATCGTGGTCGATGCCTCGCCGCTCTTTCAGTGCTTGCCGCCAGTTTCGGCGCCAGCACACCGACTTTGTGGACGGATTCCTCTCCGAGGGGACGTCTTGCGCCATGCAGGCGCACCTGATCCGTTGCCCCTCATGCGCGACGCGTGATGTCTGGATGCGTCGTTCCCTGCTGGCACTGCAGGCGCTCCCGAGAATCGAGCCTTCGGCCAATTTCCGGGAGCGTTTGTATGAACGCCTGGCGATCCCGACGGAACGCCCGCAGCTGGTGAGCATTCTGGGGCGATAGGTCGGCAAGGCAGGCGCCGGCGGGGTATAATTCTCCCCGATGCCGGCCGCCACCGCACGCATGCTGAAAAACGCCATCAACGCCGGGTCCTTCGACCCGGTGTATGTGCTGCACGGGGACGAAGAGTTCCTCAAGGAAGACCTGTTGCGGCAGCTGCTTGCACGCGCGGTTGATCCAGCGATGCGCGAATTCAACATCGACGCACGACGCGGCGCCGAACTCGATGTCGCAGGACTGCGCAGCGTGCTCGAGCAGCTGCCGATGATGGCCGACCGCCGCGTGGCCGTGATTCACGATGCGCCGGCGCTGAAGAAGGCGCCGATGGGCGTGCTCGACAAGTACCTGGACGCTCCCTCTCGCGACACGGTGCTGGTGCTGGTGGTGCCCGCCGGAGAGACGCCGGAGAAGAGCTGGCTGGCACGCAGCACGAGCGTGGAATTCAAGCCGCTGGGCGACGACCAGGTGCTGAAGTGGATATCACATCACCTGCAGACGACCTTGCACGGCAGCATCGAGGCGAGCGCGGCGTCGTTGCTGGCCGCGCACGTGGGAAACGACTTGGCACAGTTGGCCGGAGAACTGGATAAGCTCCTGAGCTACACCAACGGTGCGCCAATCGACGAAGCGGCGGTGCAGGCGGTGGTGGGCATCCGGCACGGGGAGACGCTGGCCGACCTGCTGGATTGCGTGGCGATGCGCGACGCCGCGGGGGCGCTGGCCATGCTGCCGCGGGTGCTGGCTCAGCCGAAGAACTCAGGCGTGTCGGTGGTGATCGCGCTGACGTCGCAAGCCTTCGCGCTGGCGTGGGGATCGGCGGCGCGTGCCGGTGGGATGAACCCGGGGATGCTGTCCCGTGAGTATTTCACCGTGCTGAAGGAAGGCGGTGCATTCACGGGACGACCATGGGGAGAGGCGATCCAACACTGGATGAAGGCGCTCCCACACTGGGATGCGCCACGCTGCGACCGTGCGCTCGACCTGCTGTTGATGACCGACCAGGCGCTCAAGGACACGAAATCGTCGTCGGAGGAGCAGGTGGTGGAGACGTTGGTGCTGGCGCTCTGTGTGTGAGGCAGAGTACGACAGAGTACGACAGAGTACGACAGAGTACGACAGACAACGACAGAATACGACAGACAACTGCCAATGCGCGCGCTGAATACCTTCCTTCTTCTTCTCACCTTCGTCGCTTTCCCCGCGTTCGCGCAGGGGGCGGGCGACCCGTTTGCGCGGGCGCGCCGGCTGGTGAACGACGGCGAGGCGAAGGCGGGACGTGCGGTGGTCGATTCAATGCTCGCCGCGGCCCTCCCGAATTCTCCGGCGTATGCCGAAGCGCTGTACTGGCGCGGTGTGCTGGCCGAAGACGGCGAGCTGGCGCGGACGGACCTGCTGCGCGTCGCTATTGAATTCCCGTTTTCGCCGCGCTCCAGCGATGCACTGCTGCGGCTGGCGCAACTGGAGTTCACGCGCGGTGATCGCGTGACGGCGCTGCGCCACCTTGAACAACTGGCGCGCGAGCATCCCGACGCCCCGGCGCGGGCGGCGGGGCGCTACTGGACGGCGCGCCTGCTGCTCGAGGACGAAAAGCCCGCGGAAGCGTGTGTCGCGCTGCGCGAAGCCCAGCGCCTGGCGGCAGCCGGTGACGTGGAACTCGTCAACCAGATCGAGTACTACTCCCGCGGCTGCGCGACGACGGACGAGAAGGCGCGCGCCGACTCGGCGGTGGCAGACTCCGCTGCGAAAGCCAGAGCGGGACGGTCGAGCATGAAGGAGCGGTGGTCCGTGCAAGTCGCCGCCTACGGCGACAAGAACAATGCACTGGCGCTGGTACGCAAGCTCAAGGCGCGCGGTATCGACGCGCGCGTGACTCCCGACAAGCCGTGGCGGGTGCGCGTGGGGCATTATGCCACGCGCGCCGAGGCGGCCGAAGTCGCCCGGCGACTCAGTTCGTCCCGATCCCGGGTAATGATCGTGGAAGCGGAGAAGCGGTGAGCCGCGATCAGGCGACACCGCTCATGCAGCAGTATCGGGAGATCAAGGCGCGGCACCCGCATGCGATCCTGTTCTTCCGCATGGGCGACTTCTACGAGATGTTCTTCGAGGACGCCGAAACGGCCGCGCGTGTACTGGGGCTCACGCTGACGAGCCGCAACAACGGCGGCGCGGCCGAAGTGCCGCTGGCCGGCGTGCCGGTGAAGGCGGCGGGAGAATACGTTCGCCGGCTGGTGCAGCAGGGATTTCGCGTCGCCATCTGCGAGCAGGTGGAAGATCCCAAGCTGGCCAAGGGGATCGTCAAGCGCGAAGTCATCGAGACGGTCACACCGGGCGCCGCTTACAGCGATGACCTCCTGGACGGCACGCGGAACAACTTCCTTTGCGCGGTTCGTGTCGACGGGAAGCACCTCGGCGTTGCGGCCGCTGACCTGTCGACGGGCGAATTCCGCCTGGTGCGCGGGACACGTGATGACGCCAACGCGGTGCTGTGCCGCCTGACGCCGCGCGAGGTGCTGGTGGTGGCCGGCGACGTGGCGTCTCAGGACACGCTGCGCGGGCTCGACGTGCTCCTCACCGAACGCGATGCGTGGGAGTTTGACGCGGGACTGGCGAGCGACGCGCTGGCGCAGCACTTCCGGGTGCAGTCGCTGGAAGGATTCGGCATTGGCGCCGAGGATGCCATGGTCCTTGGTGCAGCGGGAGCGCTGCTGCGCTACCTGCGCGAACTGCAGCCCGGTGGCGTGCCGCATCTTGCGCGCCCGACGATCGAGCGGCCGGGCGGCACCATGCCCCTGGACGAGATGACGCGGCGCAACCTCGAGCTGGTGGAATCGATGCGCGGAGGCGACACCGCGGGCACGCTGCTGGGCGTGCTCGACCGGACGCAGACGCCCATGGGGGCGCGCCTGCTGCGGCAGTGGATACTGGCACCGCTGACGGAACGCGAAGCCATTGACGCGCGACTGGACGCCGTGGGCGCGTGGGTGACCGAGACGACGGCGCGTACGGCGTTGCGCGAGGCGCTGGATGGCGTGCGCGACGTCGAGCGGCTGTCGGGAAGGACGGCGGCGGGGCGGGCGACGCCACGCGACGTACGCGCGCTGGGCGATTCGCTGTGCCGGCTGCCGGCGGTGCACGCGGCGCTTGCGCGCGTGCACCCCGCGGGGCTGTTGGTCACCGTGCGTGAGGCGTGGGACGACGCGGCGTCGGTGGCGGCATTGATCACGACGACGCTGGTGGCGCGGCCACCGCTCACGATCGGTGACGGCGAGACGATCGCGCCGGGGGTGGATGCCGCGCTCGATGACTTGCGAGCCGTCGCCACCGGCGGCAAAGATGCCATCGCCCAACTGCAGGCAGAGGAAAGGGCACGAACGGGCATCAACTCACTGAAAGTCGGCTACAACCGGGTGTTCGGGTATTACATCGAGATCACGAACGCCAACAAACACCTCGTGCCCGCGGACTACCAGCGACGGCAGACGCTGACCGGCGCGGAACGCTACGTGACGCCGGCGCTGAAGGAGTTCGAGGAGAAGGTGTTGCACGCCACCGAGCGCACCGAGGAACTGGAGCGGCAACGCTTCGAGGAGCTGCGCGCGAAGACGGCGGCGGAAATCGGGCGCCTGCAGCAGGTGGCGGCAACCCTGGCCCAGCTGGACGTGCTCTCTGCGCTGGCCGACGTGGCGGCGCGCGAGGGGTACGTGCGGCCCGAGGTGAGCGATGGTTTTGCGCTGGACATCACCGGCGGGCGGCACCCGGTGGTGGAGCGCATGATGCCTCGCGACCAGTTCATCCCGAACGACGTGTCGCTGACGGCCGATGCCCGGATGATCATCCTCACCGGCCCGAACATGGCGGGCAAGAGCACGATCCTGCGGCAAATCGGGCTCATTGCGCTGATGGCGCAGATGGGGAGCTTCGTGCCGGCCACGCGCGCGCGGGTGGGCATCGCCGACCGGGTGTTCACGCGCGTGGGAGCGAGCGACAACCTGGTGCGGGGACAGTCGACGTTCATGGTGGAAATGTCGGAGACGAGTGCGATCCTGCACACGGCGACGGCACGCAGCCTGGTGCTGCTGGACGAGATCGGCCGCGGAACGTCGACCTGGGATGGCGTAAGCATCGCGTGGGCGGTGAGCGAGCACTTGCACGACGGCGTGGGATGCAAGACGGTGTTCGCCACGCACTATCACGAGCTGACACAGCTGGCCAACGAATTAGTATCAGTTCGAAACTATAATGTCGCCGTGAAGGAAGTGGGCGATGAGGTGCTGTTCCTGCACCGGCTGCAGCCAGGCGGCGCCGACCGCTCGTACGGCATCGAGGTGGGGCGGCTTGCCGGGTTGCCGGCGCCGGTAATCGCCCGCGCGCGGGCGCTGTTGCGGCTGCTCGAGGGCGAAGACCTGGCCGCCGCGCTGGCCGGGCCGGCGCCCAAGCCGCCGCGCCAGGACGCCGCGGGGACGCCGCAGCTCGGGCTCTTCACCACCAGCGTGCCGCATCCGTTGCTGGAGCAGCTGGCGGCACTCGACGCCAACCAGATGACACCGCTCGATGCGCTCGCCAGATTGGCGACGCTCATTGCCGACGCCCAACGCGCGGTTGGCGGCGCACCGGCTGCGCCCAACGTGGCGCGCCGCCCCACCCTGAGCACCTGATACCATGACCGAGCACGAGCGCCATCGCCAGCCGTACGACCATGTCCTGCAGACAATCGGGTGGACGCCGCTGATCCGCCTGACGCGCGTCACCAAGGGGATCGTGACGCCAGTGTACGGCAAGGCCGAGTTCTTCAATCCCGGCGGCTCGGTGAAGGACCGCATCGGGCTGCCGATCATCGAGGCCGCGGAACGGTCGGGCGCGCTGAAGCCGGGGGGAACCATCGTCGAGGGGACAAGCGGCAATACCGGCGTGGGATTGGCGATCGCCGCCGCCCTCATGGGCTACAAGTGCATCTTCACGATGCCGGACAAAATGTCGCAGGAAAAGGTGCGACTGCTCAAGGCATTCGGCGCGGACGTCATCATCACGCCGACGGCGGTGCCACCGGACCATCCGGACAACTACGTCGTGATGGCCAAACGGATCGCGGCGGAAACACCCAATGCGATCTTTGCCAACCAGTTCTACAACGCGGCCAACCCCGACGCGCACTTTGCCACAACGGGACCGGAATTGTGGGAGCAGACCGCGGGCCGGATCACGCACTTCGTGGGCGCGGCCGGCACAGGGGGAACGCTGACCGGCACAGGGCGCTACCTGAAGTCGAAGAACCCGAAAGTGCAGATCGTCGGCGGTGATCCACAGGGGTCGATCCTGGCCGAGTACTGGCGCAGCCAGGGGGCCAACAAGGTTGAGGGGACACCGTACAAGGTGGAAGGCATTGGGCAGGACAAGGTGCCAGGAACGCTCGACATGAACGTCATCGACGAATATCAGACGGTCAGCGATCGCGACGCCTTTGCGATGGCGCGACGACTGACCCGAGAGGAAGGGATGTTCGTGGGAGGCTCGTCAGGGCTGATCACGCACGTGGCGCTGAACGTCGCGCGCCGGCTGAACGACCCGAACGCGCTGGTGGTGACGTTCCTGTGTGACACGGGCGAGCGCTACCTGTCGAAGCTCTACAACGACGAGTGGATGCGCGAGAACCAGATGCTCGACAGCGAAAAGGCGACGCTGGGGCAGCTGCTGGGTGTCAAGACGGGAGAAACCCCCGTGGTGGTGAGCACGGCGGCGGGGGCGACGGTGCGGCAGGCGTTGCGGCTGATGAGCCTGCACGACGTGTCGCAGTTGCCGGTGATGGACGGCACCAACTGCGTGGGATCGGTGAGTGAAGGCGTCCTGACCTCCAAGGGACTCGAGGACTCGAAGGTGCTGGACAAGTCGGTGGGCGACGTGATGGATGCGCCGTTCCCGGCGGTGGATGAGGGACAGTCGGTGGACAGCGTCGTCAAGCTGGTGAGCAAGAGCAACCCGGCCGTGCTGGTGCGACACAACGGCGCCATTGTCGGCATCCTGACGCGGTCGGACCTGCTGCACTTCCTCATGGCCCGGTAAGCACCATGAAGATCACGGTGATGCTGGGTGGCGCCTCGGCGGAACGCGACGTGTCGCTTGCCTCGGGTGCACGGGTGGTAAATGCATTGCGCGCCCAAGGGCATGCGGTGACGCCGCTGGACCCGGCATTGGGCGTGCTGAGCGAAGCCGCGTTCACCGAGCTGGTGCACGACGCCATGAAGCGTGAACCCCCGACGCTGGAGCAGTTGCGCCGCCTGGAAAAGTCGCAACTGAGTCCGATCCTGACGACCCTGCCCGCAGTGCGCGAGGCGGACATCGTCTTCCTCGCGCTACATGGCGGGCAGGGTGAGGATGGGACACTGCAGGCCATGCTCAATGCCGCCCAGGTGCGTTACACCGGGAGCGGCCACCTGGCGAGCGCACTGGCCATGGACAAGGACCTGTCGAAGACGCTGTTCCGGTCGGCGGGAGTGACGACGGCCGACTGGCTGATGGCGCCGGCGACCGAGGAGCAGGTGGACGCGGCGTTGGGATGGCCGGTGATCGTGAAGCCGTCGAAGCAGGGGTCGACAGTGGGACTGGCCAAAGTCGATGATCCTGCCGGGCTGGCGGCGGCAGTGCAGGAGGCGTTCCTGTACGATGACGAGGTGATAATCGAGCGGTTCATTGCGGGACGGGAACTGACGGTCGGCATCCTCGGCGACGACGCGCTGCCGGTAGGCGAGATCATCCCCAGGCACGAGCTGTACGACTACGAGTGCAAGTACACCGCGGGGATGGCGGAGGAGAAATTCCCCGCGAAGCTGACCTCGTTGCAGCGCTCCACGATACAGGAGCAGGCGCGGCGGGCGTTTCGCGCGCTGAAGCTCGATGGGTACGCGCGCATTGACTTCCGTATGCTGAAGGACGGAACATTCTACTGCTTGGAAGCGAACACGCTTCCGGGGATGACCGAGTTGAGTCTTATTCCGCAGGCGGCAGCGGCGGCGGGGATTTCATTTCCAGCACTGTGCGAGCGAATCGTGCAGTTGGCCTTGCGCACGAAGGGAGGTAGAACCTGATGACGATACCGCGGATGGCCGCGGCCGCGTTGGCCGGCGTGCCGGCGGGGGTGCAGGCCCAGGGCGTCTGGGCTGGGCGCCGGCAGCTCTTCGTACGCTTTGCCGGGGAGGCCGAAACGGCGACGATGTACACGTCGTCGGCCTTGCTGAAGGAGATCGAACGGCAGCTGACGCGATCGAAGTTCCATTCGATCGCCATTGGTGGCCGCGACCCGCTGGGGAACCTCGAGTTCCTGACGGCGGCGTTTGCCGACATCAAGCTGCCCCTGCCACTGATGCTCGACAGCGATGGGCAGCGTCCCGAGGCCCTGGCCTTGCTGGCGCCGCATCTCGCGCTGGCGCAGGTGACGGTGGATTTCGTGGGACCAGAAGGCACCCGGGCGAGCGCCATCGAGACGCTGGCGGTGGCGAACGGGGCCGGCTGCGCCCATGCGCTGGTGCTGTGCCCGAAGGACGATACGATCGACGGCCAGATGCTGCGACTCATCGAACAGGCGCACGCCACCAGCGCCGAAACCCAGGTACTCATCCACCCGTTCCTCACAGGCGAACCTCCCGTGCTGGACCGTCGCTGGGCGACGCTACTCGAGCAAGCGGTGGGATTGCACGCGGACACCCGCCTGGCGCTGCGACTCCCTGCACCCGCCGGCCTGCGCTGACGATATTTCGGCAATGAGCTTCTCCGAGCCAACCACCACCGACTTCCGTCCGTCTCGCCACATGGGCGCGGCGGTGACCTGGCTGCTGGGCATCAACATCGCCGTCTATTTCCTTCAGGTGACGGTAGTCAACCCCAGCGACATGTTCGCGGCCCTCGGGTTTCACTCCAGGGACATCGGGGGGCTTGGGCGCGCGTGGTGGACCATCGGCACGTACATGTTCGTGCACGGGGGCTTTTGGCACCTGGCGCTGAACATGTACACACTCTGGCTGTTCGGACCGCGCCTCGAAGCGACATGGACAGCGGGAGCGTTCACGCGCTTCTACCTGTTTTGCGGCCTCGGCGGCTGGTTCCTGCACCTGTTCGTGCCCGGCGATGGCGTGCTGATTGGCGCCTCGGCCGCGGTGATGGGCGTGATGCTCGCCTATGCCACACTGTGGCCACACGAGATCCTGTACCTGTTCGGCGTGGTGCCCATCAGCGTGCGCTGGCTGATGGTTCTGGTGGTGCTGACGAACCTGGTGGGCGGCATGACGACGGCGCCGCAGAGCGGAATCGCCTACCTGGCACATCTGGGTGGGCTTGGCGCGGGGTGGCTCTACCTGCGTACGCTGGCCACCGTGAGCTTGACGAGCCTGCGGCGACACGTGGAGCCGGCCCCCGACCTGCCCGAGGAAGACCTGCCGCGCGCCGTGCCGAAGTCGCATCGCGCACCACGTGGCCGCGATGCCGATGATGCCGTGGCGCGCAGCAAGGCGGTGACGTCGCGCCGCCGCGCGGTCGCGCGTCCCAGCCCGACCGACGTTCCGAAGGTTGGAGAAGGCGACGCGGCAAGCCTCGACCGCGTACTCGACAAGATTTCCGCCGAAGGGCTGGCCAGCCTGACGACGGAAGAACGCCAGCTGCTCGACGACGCGTCGAAGCGGCGCCGCCAGGACTGACATGCCGCGTGCCGACTTGCTGGAGACCTTCGCGAATCCGTGTACCGGACGCGATTACGAAATTCACATGACTTGCGACGAATTCACGTCGCTCTGTCCCATGGGCGGCATCGAGTCGGATGCCGCCGACCTGCATCTGCTCCGGGGCGGCGCGCCCGACTTCGGCACGATCCATATCACCTACACGCCGGCCGAGCTGTGCCTGGAACTGAAGAGCCTGAAGCTGTACCTGTGGAGCTTCCGCAACGACGGCATCTTCTACGAGCGTGCGGTGAACCAGATCCTCGATGACCTGTCGGCGGCGTGCAAGCCGGCGTCGATGACGGTGGTGGGCGACTTCAACGTGCGCGGCGGGATCAAGAGCGTGATCACGGCGCGGTACTCCGTTTCGCAGGAATGAGATCGGGGATCTCTCACGGAGACCGGAACGCTACTCGATGGATGGAATCGAACCGGAGTGCCAGCCGATGGAACCGCGACGCCCGGGGTTCCAGCGCGGATACGTGCCGAGTCGACGCATCGCGCGTGCGGCAGCGGTCATTTCGGCGAAGACGGTTTCAAAAATCGGCTCGCCAAAGGCGTGGTCGAACTCCAGGAAGAAGCGATAACTCCATGGTTCACCCGTTGGCCGCGTCTCGAGGCGGTGAATGTCCACACCGTGACGCGCCAGCGGCTCGAGCACGCTGAGCAGCGCCCCCGGACGGTCGGCGTGCGAGAACAGCAGTGTGGTGCGCGCCGGCGTGCCCATCGGGAGTACAACGGGCGAGCGGGAGATCACGAGGAATCGGGTCTGGTTATCCGCACGATCCTCGATGTCTGGCATGAGGATGCTGAGCTTGTAGCGGCTCGCGGCTCCGCGGCTGGCGATCGTCGCGATGTCGGGATCGGCCACGTTGGCGACATCAAATGCCGCGCCTCCGGTGTCGTAGACCGGATGCAGTTCCAGGCGCGGATTCCTGGCGAAGAACGCGCCGCACTGCGCCAGCGCCGCTGGATGGCTGAGCACCATCTTGACGCCCTCGAACGTTGATCCGGGCGGTCCCAGCAGGCAGTGGTGGACGTTGACGACGGTTTCGGCGACGACGTGCAGGCCCTCACTGGCGGCGAGGGCGTCGTGCGCGGCGGCAAGGGCGCCGACGATGGTGTTCTCGATGGGAAGCACACCACGCTCGGCCGTGCCGGACTGCACGGCGCGAACGACGTCACCGAAGTCCCGGTGCGGAAGCGGTTCCGCGCCGCCAGGCCAGAGCTGCTGGATGGCTTCCTCGGAGAACGCTCCCAGTTCACCCTGAAAGGCGACGCGGATCGGCGGTGTGTCGCTCATGTCAGCGCGCAACCTGCTGAACATCGAGCACCGACAGGAGCCCCAGGTTGAGCGCCTCGATGCCGGCTCGGATCTTTGCAAGGTCACCGACGACGACGAGCGTTGCGGTGCCGGCAGGGAGGTACTGGCGGGCGACGCGCTGGATGTCGGCGGCGGTCACCTGGTTCACCTTGGAGACGAAGTCGCCGAGCGACGTGAGTGGCAGGCCGAAGTAGCCGAGGTTCACGAGCTGGCCGGCGATCTGCGCGTTGGTCTCGAATCGCTGCGGAACGCCAAGCGCAACGTAGGCCTTGGCACGCTCCAGTTCGGTGGCGTCGATCTCGAGGTCACGGAGCATCTTCATCTCCTTGAACACCTCGACGAGCGCGCTGTCGGTGACATTGGAGCGCACACCGCTGGAGACGACGAACGGTCCCGGGAGCGGCTGCCAGCTGAACTGGGAGCTGATGCCGTAGGTGTAGCCCCTGGTCTCGCGGAGGTTGGAATTCAGTCGCGACGAAAACGAGCCACCAAGGATGGTGTTCATCACCATCAGGGCCGGATAGTCGGGACTGAGGCGATCGGCCCCGGGAGCGCCGAGGAAGATCACCGATTGCGGGGCGTTGGGTTTGTCGACCAGGTAGATCTTCACCTGCGCATTGCTCACCGGCTTCACGGTGACGGCAGCCATTGTCCGCGCCGTCGCGCCGCGCGTCCAGCCGTTGAAGCGCCTGGTGAGGAGGGTGCGCATCTCGGGGACGGTGACGTCGCCGACTATCACGAACTTGGCACGTTCGGGAACGAAAGTCTGGTCGTAGAACCCGCGCACCATCACCGAGTCGAGTGCGGCGGTAGCGGCCGAGTCGCCATCGCTTGGGCGGTGGTAGGGGTGTCCCGGCGGAAACACGAGCTGGTTGAAGGCGAGCGAAGCCAGGATGTTGGCATTGTCGCGGCGCTGCAGGATGCTGGCGAGGCGCAGGTCGCGCTGGCGCCGGACATCTGCTGCGCGAAACGACGGGCGAAGCACCACATCGCCCAGCAGGTCGAGCGCCTGTTCGAGCGTGCGCCTGGGGACGTTCAGCGAGATGGTGAAGGCGTCGGTACCGGCGCTGGCGAAAAGCTGCGCGCCGAGGAAGGCGAGTTCGCTCTGCAGCACGTTGGCGTCTCGCGTACCCGCGCCTTCGGTGAGCATGCGGGCCGTGAAGGACGCGAGACCCGGCTGGCCGGCGTCCAGCTTGGTACCACCGGCAATGACCAGCGTGAGCTGCACGAGCGGGAGTTCGTGCTGCTGGACGAGTTGCAGCGTGACACCGTTGGAGAGCGAGGCGCGTTCAAGGGTGGGAAGCTTGAGTGCGGGTGGCGCGCTGAGCGGTGGCGCCTGGGTGCGGTCGAACGCCTGTCCGAAGGCGAGTGTCGGCGCGAGGGTGCAGAGGAGGAAAGCAGGGGTTCTCATTGAATGATCACCTTCTTGGCCGCGAGGTCGAGCTTGCCCAGCGGGACGACCGAAGCCATCACGCGACTGGTGCGCAGGTACTGGCTGACGACGCGCTGGACGTCGGCCGAGGTGACGGCGCGATAACGATCGAGATCGGCCTGGAATGAGTCGGGGCTGCCCGTCTGATAGTAGTACGCATTCAGACGGTCGGCCTTGCCGCCCACCTGTTCAATGCCGCGCAGGAAGGCAGCCTCGGTGGCGTTGCGCGCCTGCTCGAGTTCTCGTGCCGTGGGGCCTTCGGTGGCGAGGCGCGCAAGCTCGGCGTCGATGACCGTACGCAGCGTGTCGAGTCCGCGACCCGGGCGTGCGGTCGCGACGAGCGAAAAGTCGCCGTCGAGGCGCTTGCCGTCCTGGAAGGCATTGACGTTGGTGGCGATCTCGCCGTTGTAGACGAGTGCCTGCGTGAGGCGGCTGGTGCGTGAGCCGGCGAGAACGTAAGCCGCGATGTCGAGGGCCGCGTCGTCGCCGTGCCAGCCCTTTACCGTATGCCAGTTCAGGTAGAGTCTTGGGAGTTGCACCCGGTCTTCAAGAACGATGGCGGTATCACGGACAGAGAAAGTGGCAGGGACCGGACGCTCGAGAGCGGGGCCACGCGGAATGTCGCTGAAGTACTTGCGAACAAGGGCGCGCACCTCGTCGGGCTTCACGTCACCGGCAACGACGAGCGTGGCATTGTTCGGGGTATAGTAGCGGCGGAAGAAGTCCTTGACATCCTCGACCGATGCGGCCGAGAGATCGGCCATGGAGCCGATGACAGGCCACGAGTACGGATGGGTTGCCGCGTAGAGCAGCTTGGGCAGGTGGTCGTTGACCATGCCGTAGGGCTGGTTCTCGTAGCTCTGGCGGCGCTCATTCTTCACGACGTCGCGCTGGAGGTCGACCTTGGGGCCGTCCATGGTGGGAAGGAGCCACCCCAGACGGTCGGCTTCGAGCCACATCATGAGGGGAAGCGAGGAACTCGGCCCGTTCTCGTAGTAGTTGGTACGGTCTTCGGTGGTGGAGCCGTTGTTGTTGGCGCCGGCGGCCTCGAGGAGGCGGTCGAACTGCGGGTAAGGCGCGTTCTGCGAGCCCATGAACATCAGGTGCTCGAACAGGTGGGCGAAACCGGTGCGGCCCGGCTTTTCGTCACCGGAACCAACGTGAAACCAGACGTTGGTGGTGACGACGGGAACGGAGTGATCCTCGTGGATGATGAGGGTCAGGCCGTTGGGGAGGGTGTCGACGGTGGCGGGCACGCGGAGCGGCGCATTTTGCGCGGCAGCGAGCGTCGGGGCCACGGCGAGGGCGAAGAGGAATTGGCGCATACTGGATTATACGAGGTGCTGGGGCAGAGGCACAGTGAAGTGCAGAGGACAGGGGCACAGTGAAGTGCAGAGGACAGGGAAATGAGGGGTATGGCCGGGGCTCCCCCTTGGCGCAAGGCGTTGCTGCGACTAGAATTACGAACTACGGCCAGGTAGCTCAGTTGGTAGAGCAGCGGACTGAAAATCCGCGTGTCGCCGGTTCGATTCCGGCCCTGGCCATTCTGAGGATAGACGGGAGTTGAGAGACGATAGACGATAGAGCGCCGGAGCCAGATTGGCTTTGGCGCTCTGGCTTTCGCGGCGGTGGCTACGACCCACGCCAGACGGGTTTGGCACAATTACTCGTGCCGCAACGCCTCGATCGGATCGAGCGTCGATGCGCGCCGGGCCGGCCAGACCCCGAAAATGACGCCAATGGCGCTGGCGAAGGTGAACGCCATGACGATCGACTGCGCGTCAACGGCGGTCTTCCAGCCCATTGAGCTGCTGAGTTGCATGGCGCCGAGCATGCCGACGACGACGCCCAGCGCACCGCCGAGTACGCAGAGAATCACCGCCTCGGCGAGGAACTGGAACAGGATGTCCTTGCTGGTCGCGCCGAGCGCCTTTCGGACGCCGATCTCGCGCGTACGCTCGGTGACCGAAACCAGCATGATGTTCATGACCCCGATGCCACCGACCAGGAGACTCACGGCGGCGATGCCGGCGAGGAGCAGCGTGAAGGTCCGCGCGGTCTCGCCCATCGTCTCCAGGATATCGGCCTGGTTGCGAATGCTGAAGTCGTCGGGGCGGTCGGGGCGCAGCTTGTGCGAGCGACGAAGCGCGGCCTGGATCTCAGCCATCGCGATGGTGATGGAATCTTCCGAGCTGACCAGCGTCCAGATGTCGTTGAGGCGGTCCGTGCCGAAGATCTCGGACCGCCCGGTCTGGAACGGAATGAGGACCTGCTGGTCGCCGTCCCCGCCTGCTGACGCACCCTTCGGGACGAGCACGCCGATGACGGTGAAGGCGCGGCCGGCGATGCGCACCTGCTCCCCGATCAGCGCCTCGCCATCATCCACGTTCAGCAGGCGCAGCAACTCCGATCCGAACACGGCCACCTTCCGGCGGGCGTTGTCATCGGCGGCGCTGAACATGCGGCCGTTGGCGAGCTTGAATCCGCGGACTTCGAGAAAGTTCGGCGGGGTCCCGGTAATCTGCACGTTCGTGTTCCGGTTCTTGCACACGACCTGCAGGTCGCGGTCCTGCTGCCAGTTCACCGCCACAACGTTGGGTGACCGCTCGCGAATCATCTCGACGTCCTTCGTCGTCAGCTTTGTGGTCGACGCCGTGTGGACGCCACCGTGCTGAACGCGCTGCGGATTGATCTGCAGGACCGTGGTGCCCAGGCGGGCAATCCGGTCCTTGATGGCGTTCTGCGCGCCATTGCCCAGCGCGACCATGGTAATGACCGCCGCAATCCCGATGACGATACCGAGCATCGTGAGCAGCGAGCGCATGGTATTCGCGCGCAGCGCGTCAATGGAAATGCCGAGTGTTTCGATGAGCGGCAGTTTCATGGTAGAAAACGACAGAGTACTACAGAAAACGACAGAGGACGACAGAACGTTAGGGGTGCAAAGCCCGGGGCGACGAAACTCCGGATTTCCCTGATATTCCTGCCGGAATCGGCCCGATTGTGCACTTAGCCAGAAGTGCCATATTTGCAAATGCACCGACAGAGCGGTCATCTGTTGGTGAGACCATCCTCAGGGACGCCGATGGATGGGCGCAACGTGGAGTTCGACCACACGTTGTAGGTTGCGAGGTCGCTGGACGCAACCGGAATTCCTGCTTGACGGGAACGCCTGAGTCGGGACCGCCCGACAAGGGAAAGAAGCTCGGCCGGCCATGTATCGCATGGCGAGTCGAAACAACAAAAACCGGGCTTCGCCAGCACACAGAGCCCTCGTTTTCAGCAGCGATGCTGCGGAGACGAGGGCTCTGTAGTTGTTCGGCACCGAGCTGTGCCAGGCATTGTCGGGGAGCGTTGTGCGTCGCAGCTTCGGGACGCCAAGCAACGGTTGGTCGTCTAGGTGTGTCTCACTCTGACGGACCGACGCGGTGGCTCAGGAACGGTTCGTTGGACGTTGACTGTCCTGTAACCTGATTACCACCAAATACTTAGATCGCGATGTCAGTTTTTCGTCTCCCCCTACCCGAGATGCCGATGTCCTTCGTTCGCTTCCTGCTGGCCAGCGCCTTGGCACTGCTGGCGATCGTAACCCCGCTTTCAGCACAAGGCACCGGAAGCCCGGCGAGCGATACCGTGCAGAATACGGCGTTGCGCGCTTATCTCGATTGCAACGTGCATGGTTGCGACCGCGACTTCCTGGTGACGGAGATGAAATGGGTGAACTGGATGCGCGACCGGCTGGACGCCGAGTTCCACCTGCTGGTGACCTCGCAAGCGACCGGGTCAGGCGGAAGCCGGTACACGGTGGTGGCGATTGGACAGAAGCAGTATGCAGGGAAGTTGGACACGCTGACCTTCACGGCCAACCCGAATGACGCTGATGATCTTCGTCGCCGCGGATTGATGCGGGTGATCAGCCAGCTGCTGTTGCCCTACGCGGCCAGGACACCCCTGGGCTCTCAGCTTTCCGTGAGTTTCGCAGCGCCGAGCGGGAATGCGGGCAAGTCAAACGCCGCGGCGAAGGACAAGTGGAATTTCTGGACGTTCAGCCTGTCGGCAAATGGCTTTGGCAGCGGCGAGAAGCGACAGTCCGATAGCTATCTCTCGAACAACGTGGACGCCAACCGGACTACGGAGGCGTGGAAGATTCACTTCAACGGCAGCTTTTCCTACCAGCAAGCTTCGTTTTCCCTCTCCGATGGAACCAAGTTCACGAACCTGCAGCGCTACTTTGGCGCGAGCGCGCTGGTCGTGAAAAGCGTCTCACCTCACTGGTCGCTTGGTGGCCGCGCCAGCGGCAACCGTTCTGACTACTACAACACCGACCTCAACGCCACAGCGGCTGGGGCGGTGGAGTGGGACTACTATCCGTACGATCAGTTCGCGCGACGGAAGCTCGCCGTGCTCTACTCGCTGGGTGTGCAAGAATACCGCTATCACGAGACCACCATCTATGACAAGGATAGTGAGGCGCACCCACTGCACACCCTGAGCATCGCGGTGACAGCGCGTCAACCATGGGGTTCGGCGAACGTGTCGGTGAATGGCTCGCAGTACCTTGACGGCCTCAAATACTACAACCTGGGGATTTTCGGTGGAGTCGACGTGCGGATGGGACGCGGATTCTCGTTCAATGTCGGCGGCAGTGCCTCGCGGGTTCGCGACCAGCTGTATCTGCCCCGTGGCGAGGCGTCGAACGAGGAGGTCATTGCACGCCAGCAGGCGCTCTCGACGAATTTCCGGTACTTCGGATCGGTCGGATTCCGCTACCAGTTCGGCTCCATCTTCAACTCCATCGTGAACCCGCGGTTCGCGAGCCTGAGCGGTGGTGGAAATCAAATCAGCTTCTCGTTTTAGGCAGGGCACGACAGGGCACGACAGGACACGACAGAAGCGCACCGAGCTTTGTTGGGTGCACATCTGTCGTGTCCTGTCTTTTCTTGTCGCACTCTCCTATCTGGCGATGCGAAACTGGACGGGAAACTCCACCAGCTGTCGTACGGCACGGCCGCCGACACGCGCCGGCGAGAAGCGCATGCGGGACAGGGTAGCCTGCACGGCTGCCGCGAAGGCGGGGTGCGTGCTCTCGACCACTCGTGCCGTTTCGAGTTCGACGCGGCCGATCGTGTCGACGACGAAACTGAGGCGTGCCATTCCCTCGACGCCGGCGTTCTTCAGCGACTGGGGAAAGCGCGGAAGTGGCGAGCGCCTGTCGAGTACGACGGGGAACTCGACCTGGTCACCGAGCAGCATGCCGGCGCTGGACAGCACGCCAGGCTCGGGGGTTCCGGCGCGCGTGGGCGTGCCGACCCGGAACTCGATCGGCTGGTCGGTATTGATGATCGTGCGCAACGGATCTGCCGATGGGATGCCATTGGGCACCTCGATCGGCACGTTGACGATACTGGGGCCGACCGGCGGCGGCGCGATCGCGGTCGTTGGCGGTGGTGCGGGTGCAACCCTGGGCGGTTTCGTAACCGGAGCGTAGACCGGAAGCACGGCCTCAGGGGCGCGCGGTGTCCGAGGTCCGGTAGCGTGCGAGGTGCCGATGACGGCGCCGGCGATGAGGATACCGTGCAACACCACGCTGGCGGCAAACCCCGCGGGCGAACGACGGCGAACGGAACGTGACTCGATCAGGAGCGAGAACATCAGCCCTCCGTGAGAGGATCTACATCGATCGTACCCGCGAAGGGTTGAGCAGCGGTGGGGGCAGGGTTACGGAATGATGAAAAGCCGGTGAGAAAACGGTGGACGACAGCCGACGGATCGCCGACGGATCGCCGACGGATCGCCGACGGATCGCTTGCCGATGGCAGCTCCCGTTGGCAGGTTCCGGCACGAGGATTCCGACCATGACCACACCGACCATTGCCCACGACCCGGCGCTCGACGCGCTGTGGATGCCGTTCACCGCCAACAAGGCGTTCAAGGCGAAGCCACGCCTGCTGGTAAGCGCCAAGGACATGCACTATCAATCGGACGACGGTCGCCAGATTCTCGACGGCACCGCTGGATTGTGGTGCGTGAATGCCGGGCATTGCCGCGCGCCCATCGTCGAGGCGATTTCGCGAGCGGCGGCGACGCTCGATTTTGCCCCGGGTTTCCAGATGGGACACCCGGCGAGCTTCCAGCTGGCCACGAAGCTCAAGGGGATCCTGCCCGCCGGCATCGACCACGTGTTCTTCTCGAACTCGGGGTCGGAGGCGGTGGACAGCGCGCTGAAGATCGCGCTGGCGTACTACCAGGCCCGCGGGGAGCCCCAACGGACGCGTTTTGTGGGCCGGGCGCGCAGCTATCACGGCGTCGGGTTTGGCGGCATTTCCGTCGGCGGGATCGACACGGTCAAGAAGGCGTTTTCCGCGCAACTGCTGCCGCAGGTGGATCACCTGCCGCACACGCACGACCTGGCGCAGAACGCCTTCACGAAGGGCCAGCCCTCGTGGGGTGCGCACCTGGCCGACGCGCTCGAGGGGATCATCGCCGAGCGTGGCGGCGGGACCATTGCCGCGGTGATCGTGGAGCCAGTGGCCGGATCGACCGGCGTGTTGATCCCGCCCAAGGGCTACCTGGAGAAGCTGCGCGCCATCTGCGACCGGCACGGCATCCTGCTGATCTTCGACGAAGTGATCACCGGCTTCGGACGGCTCGGATCGCCCTTCGCCGCGCAGCACTTCGGCGTGATTCCCGACATGCTCACCGTGGCGAAAGGCATCACGAATGCGGCGGTGCCGTTGGGGGCCACGTGCGTGAAGGGGATGATCTACGACACCGTGGTCAATGCGACGGAGCAGGGCATCGAGTTCTTCCACGGCTACACCTACAGCGGACATCCGCTGGCGGCGGCGGCGGGCCTGGCGACGCTCGATCTCTATGCGTCGGAGGGGATCTTCGCGCGCGCCGCGTCGCTGGCGCCGGCGTGGGAAGCCGCGGTACACTCCCTGCGCGATGCGCCGCACGTGATCGACGTGCGCAACATGGGCTTGGTGGCCGGGATCGAACTGGACGCGCGCGCCGGCACGCCGGGAATGCGCGCATACGACGTGTTCGTGGACTGCTTCTTCAACCAGAATCTGCTGATCCGGACAACGGGCGACATCATTGCGCTGTCACCACCCCTCATCATCAGCGAAGCGCAGATTGGGGAGCTGGTTGCGAAGGTGCGGAAGGGCCTGGGGCGGGTAAAATAAGTAGCTGATTGATACTATATAGATCACGAGATCACGAGGTCACGAGATCACGAGATCACGAGACCCAAGAGCGCGAGATCACGAGAGCGCACGAGGCAACGATGCGGCGCGTCCTGCTGTTGGTGGCCCTGGTGACTTCCGCCGCCGGCGCACAGCGGCCGCGTGCACGCGACCTGGGCATTGCGCCGCTGATCGGCGGTGTGCCGGGCGCGCTGGACGCGATCACCGACGTGAAGGGCGTGGAAGTCGGGCACACGACGCTCATTCAGGGTGAAGCGGGGCCACTGCGGGTGGGCACGGGGCCGGTGCGCACCGGGGTGACGATCGTGCATCCACGCGGTCGCAACAGCGGCGACCCGGTGTTTGGCGCGTGGTTCACGCTGAACGGCAATGGCGAGATGACGGGCACCACCTGGCTGCAGGAAGGCGGGTTGCTCGAGGGGCCGATCGGCATCACCAACACGCACAGCGTCGGCGTGGTGCGCGATGCGATCCTGCGGTGGCAGGTGGGCAAGCCCGGGATGCAGCCGTGGGGGCTGCCGGTGGTCGCCGAAACGTACGACGGCGGGCTGAACGACATCAACGGCTTTCACGTGAAGCCGGAGCATGCGCTGTCGGCGCTCGATGGCGCGCGTGGTGGCGTGGTGCCGGCCGAGGGCGCCGTGGGCGGTGGTACGGGTATGGTCTGTGAGGGGTTCAAGGGAGGCATTGGCACCGCTTCACGCGTACTCACGGCGGCGCAGGGCGGCTACACCGTGGGCGTGCTGGTGCAGTGCAATTTCGGCTCGATGCGCGACATGCGCGTGGCGGGGGTGCCGGTAGGCGCCGAGCTTAGCGACCTGGCGGCGTGCACGGCGAGTGACACGCCCGCCGACCCGGGGCCGCAGCGCCCACGGTGCGGCGCGCCGCCGCCGTCCGGCGCGAGCGCCGAGGAGGTGGAACTCGGTTCCATCATCGTGATCGTCGCCACCGACGCACCGCTGGTGCCGCACCAGCTCAAGCGCATTGCGACGCGCGTGGCATTGGGCGTTGGCCGCACGGGGGGCTACGGGGGCAACGGGTCGGGGGACATCTTCGTGGCGTTCTCGACGGCGAATGCCGGGGCCGCCGAAGCCAGGGACACCGTGCGCGTGACGATGATGTCGAACAACGCCATCTCGCCGCTGTTCACGGCGACGGTGCAGGCGACGGAAGAGGCGATCCTGAACGCGATGCTTGCCGCCGATACCATGACGGGAGCGAACTTCCTGCGCGTGCATGGGCTGCCCGCCGATCGCGTGGTGGCGGCGCTCAGGAAGTACGGGCGACTGAAATAGGAAAGGGAAGGGGGTCTCTCACGGAGGCCTACCGAAGCAGCGGCATCGCAAACGATGCCGCGTCAGCACCAGCCGGCCAGCGGGTGGTCACCGTCTTCAACCGCGTGTAGAAGCGGATGCCGTCCATACCATGCTGGTTATGGTCGCCGAACGCCGATTCCTTCCATCCGCCAAACGAGTAGAACGCCAGCGGCACGGGAATCGGCACGTTGATGCCGACCATGCCGCATTGCACGCGATGGGCAAACTCCCTCGCCGCGCCGCCGTTGCGGGTGAAGATGGCCACGCCGTTGCCGTACCGATGCGCATTGCAGAGTGCCAGCGCCTGCTCGGCCGTCTCGACGCGCACCACGCACAACACCGGACCAAAAATCTCCTCGCGGTAGATCGCCATTCCTTCGGTGACGCGGTCGAACAGGGAACCGCCGAGGAAAAAGCCTTCTCCGGTGGTCGTTTCGTGCGTACGACCATCTACCACCAGCTGCGCTCCCTCGCGCACTCCCACGTCGATGAATCCGCGCACGCGATCGCGATGAACGGCAGTCACCAGCGGACCCATGTCACTCGCGGCGTCGGTCGGCGCACCCACGCGAAGCGCGCGCACCCGGTCGGCGAGTCGGGGCACGAGGGCATCGGCGGTGGCATTGCCGGCCACGACGGCCACGGAAATGGCCATGCAGCGTTCGCCGGCCGATCCATACGCAGCGCCCATCAACGATTCAACCACCTGGTCGAGGTCGGCGTCGGGAAGCACCACGAGGTGGTTCTTGGCGCCCCCCATGGCCTGCACGCGCTTGCCGTGGTGTGCCGCGGTTTCGTAGACGTGCCGGGCGATCGGGGTAGAGCCGACAAAGCTGATGGCTTGAACGCGCGGATCGGCGAGGAGCGCATTGACCGCCTCGGCGTCTCCGTTGAGCACATTGAAGACTCCCGGGGGTCCACCGGCTTCCACGAAAAGTTCAGCCAGGCGCAGTGGACACGAGGGGTCGCGTTCCGACGGCTTGAGGATGACGGCATTGCCGCAGGCGAGGGCGGGGCCGAGCATCCACAGGGGGACCATGGCCGGGAAGTTGAACGGCGTGATGGCGGCCACCACGCCAAGCGGCTGCCGCAGTGAATGCATGTCGATGCCGGTGGACACCCCGTCGCTGAACTCGCCTTTCATGAGGTGTGGAATGCCACAGGCGAATTCGAGGACTTCAATTCCGCGCAGCACTTCGCCGCGCGCGTCGGCCATCACCTTGCCGTGCTCGGCGACGATGAGGCGGGCAAGTTCGTCGACGTTGGCCAGGCAGAGTTCGCGAAACCGAAAAAGGACCCGCGCACGATCGAGGCCCGAGCGCTGGCCCCAGGCAGGGGCGGCCAGGAGGGAATCGGCGATGATGCGCTCGATGTCGGCGGCGTCAGCGAGCGGCAGGTGGGCGGCGACCTGCCCGGAGGCGGGGTTGAACACGGGCGCGGTGCGAGAGGAATGCGCGACGAGGCGCGCGCCCGCGGCGAAGTGCGTGAGCAATTGGGGCGTCATGCTGCAAAGCTACGGTGGCTCACCGGGGCGAGCCACCTGAGACGCACGGCCGGCGTCAGACCTTCTGGCGGAGTCCCAGCCGCAGGATGCGCTCGAGCAGGTCGGGATACTCGACGCCGGCATGGCGAGCCGACGAGGCGAACTCCTCCTTCTCCGCGATCTCGGGATTCGGGTTCGCCTCGAGGAAGAAGAGCTGGCCATTCGCATCGAGGCGGAAGTCCAGCCGGGCGTAGCCGCTGAGTTCGAGGATACGGTAGATGCGCTTGCTGACGTGCGCCGCCTCGGCCACGAGCTCGGGTGTGAGCTCGGCGGGGCGGATGTCGATGCCGTGGCGTTCCTGGTACTCGATGTCGTGCTTGGCGCGCGCGGTGGCGATGAGCGGCTCATCGGCGCTGCGCTTGTCGGCAACAAGTTCGAAGGTGGGAAAGGCGACCAGTCGCTCGTTGCCGATGACGCTGACGTACAGCTCACGTCCGTCGATGAATTGTTCGGCGATGGCGTCCGTGCCGATGCGCTCGTGCACGAAGCGCACGCGTTCGACGAGTTTCTCGTCGGTGTCGACGACGGACGCCTTGGCGATGCCGACGGATGCGTGCTCGATGAGCGATTTCACGATCAGGGGGAACTGCAGGTGCGCCGGGCGGCGCACCTTGCGTGCCATGGGGAAGACGGCGAAGTCGGGAACGCGGATGCGGTGGTAGGCGCAGAGCTTCTTGGAGAGCGCCTTGCCGCGCGAGAGGATCATGCCACGCGGGTTGCAGCCGGTGTACGGGATGCGGAGCAGTTCGAGGTAGCTGACGACGTTGTGGTCGAAGACGGCCTCGCCGTGGAATTCCTCGAGCAGGTTGAACACGACGTGCGGCTGGAACGACTCGACGGCATGACGGACCGGGGCGAGTTCGTACTGGACGCCGAGCGGTTGCACTTCGTGACCGCAGCCACGCAGCTTGCTGACGACGTCGTACTCCGTCTTCCACACATTGATGTCCTTCTCGCTCTGTCCCTCGAGCGAGTCTGGCGGCACCAGTTGCGGATGCATGAGGGCAAGCACGCGAACCTTCTTCACACGACAATCCAGTCACGGCGGCCGTGCTTGGAAAGAAATTCCATCGTGCGGGCAGTAAGCAGGACCATGAAATCGGTGAGGAGCTGTCGTTCGCGACCAGTCACGCGGAGCTTGAGCTCGCGGCACCTGCCAATCATGTCGTTGAGGACCTGATCGAGCGTGAACTGGTATTCTCCGGTCCATCGTGAAACGACACGCCGGATTTCACGCCGGTGACGGCGCAGGAAGGTGCCGGCCGCCTCGCGTTCGCCGCTGCGCGGAGCGTCGGAAAAGAGCCGCAGAAGGTCTTCGTCGTATGTCTTGGGATGTTCCACCGAGTAGATCGCGCGGCGGTAGGTGTAGTGCTCGAAGAGCGTGCGCGTGAGCGTGCGTGCGGGGTCGACGACAACGCGCGTGGTCACCGACGGCTTCGTCCCGGCGAGTTCGGTCATCAACCGGTCGACGTAGAGCAGCTTTTGAAGTGCCGGCCAGCCGGCATAGCGGCGGCGCCAATCGGAGCGCGGGGCCAGCCAGACCGCGAACGTCTCGGCAAAATCCTCGTCGGGATGGCTTTGCGCGTACCAGCGGCGCAGGTGCTGGACGTACTTCTTGCTGGCGGGATTCGGCCGGTACGACTGAGGGTACTTGATGGAAGACTTGCCAAAGAGCCGCTGCCACTCGCGCCGCCGGTGCAGATGAAAGGCGTGCTGCATGGCATGGCCGCACTCATGCCGCAGGATCTTCATGCATTCAGCATACGTGCCGCCCTCGACCTCGAGCAACTGGGAGCGCTCGAGCTTCATCAGGTGCGGGTGCGCGAGGTAGAACGGAATGGCGATGCCAGGAACATTGCCCGGGGAAAACCACTCGTCACTGATCCACACGTGCGGGTGCAGGCGCAGGTGGCGCGCGTCGAGTTCGGCGTAGAGGTCGTTGACACAGTCCTCCAGCCAAGTGCCCTCGATGCTGACGCCGAGGTCCTTGATGCGAAGCTGGAGAAGTTCCTTGGTGGGCCAGGAAGCCCAGGGGAAATGTCGGGACCGGGAAGCGGGCATGCGGGGCTGAGGGTACGACTCGCGACGCGTAACGGCAAGTGCAGGGGGCAGAGGCACGGTGACGTGCAGGG
>ERZ1292633.1632-Hain-H41-02um-R1-1632-length-24023-cov-6_pt1 | contig 24023 bp, 24 predicted proteins | sample MGYA00564406_ERZ1292633 | MGnify/ENA primary metagenome ERZ1292633 (study PRJEB36523, sample SAMEA6512639) | groundwater metagenome | collected 2019-01-08 | study: AquaDiva: Metagenomics assemblies of 32 groundwater samples | reverse complement strand
ATGCACTGGCCTCGATAGACGGCGCGACCGAAGTGACAAGGATAGAGGGTGGCAGTATTGCCGCGCATTGGACGTTGAACGGCCTCGGGCCGGCTACGGCTTGGGGCCGCGCCCAAGCCGCTGAGCTTACGGGTGCAGGCGTTCGCAACACTGTGGGCGCACTAGGTGGCAATGGAACGCTACGGTTCATGGGGTTGAATAGTGGCCGTAGCTATGAACGGGTGCTGGCGGCGGCGAGTAATGGTGTCCGAGGCACGCCGATTGGCCCGATTGTTGACCGATTGGTTGGCGCGGTAAGCGCGTTAGGGCGCGGTGCCAGTGCGTCGAGCAGCTATCGCTTTGCCAGGTCATCGGACGGTGCGGTCCGGTTGGCACTTGGTAACATATCCGTTGACGCGGGCAGCGGCGCATTTTTCCAGGTGGCGCGGCCAGACGCGGTGCAATGGAGCCAAGGCGGCGGAGTGCGCGTCGCTTTGGCAGGGCGCTTCGGCGGTGGCGGGCTACCGAGGGGGAGCTTTGACGTCGCGTCGCGCGGGCCGTCGCTGGCGGCGCTTTCGGGCGCGTTGCGCGTCGAACCGATACACCATGGCGGGGCCAGCCTCTCACTCGCGCCCGTGCGCTTCAACAGCGATGGGGGCGGAACGCGCTTTTCCACCGCTGTGGTAATGAGCGGACCATTGGCTGATGGCCGCATTGATGGCCTTTCCATGCCTTTGGCTGGACGCGTGATGGCCGATGGTGCGTTCAGCATAGACGGCGGATGCCACAGGGTCGCTTGGCAACGGATTGCGGTCGGTCAAGTCGTGTTGAACGAGGGGGCATTGCCGCTTTGCGGTGCAAGTGGATTGCCATTATTCCGCTATGATAATAGCGGTTTGAACGGTATTGTTGATAGTAATTCTATCGCCTTAACGGGGCATATAGGTGGCTCGCCATTATCGTTCCAAACGGACGGTGCGCGGCTCAATCTAGCGACTATGCAATTTTCGCTCGTCTCACCATCTTTTGCGATAGGCGCGGGCGATAGTATCACCCACTTGACGGCGACAGAGCTCAGCGGAGCCCGTGACAGTGCGGGTTTCGGGGGCCGTTTGACCAACGCCACGGGCAATATCGGTCGCGTGCCGTTTCTGTTCGACCAAGCGAATGGCGACTGGCGCTGGCAGGATGGGGGGCAAGGCAATGAATTGACGCTGGGCGCCGCGTTGCAAGTCACCGATGCCGCCGATGAGGATCGTTTTCAGCCACTGCGCAGCGATGATACGCGGATCAGTTACCGCGATGGTGCTATGCGCGTCACGGGTAGCCTGATGGAGCCGACCAGCCATGCCCGCGTCGCCGATGTGGCCATCGCCCATGATTTTGCGGATGCCAGCGGCAATGCCCGCTTCACCTTGGCTAACCTCACCTTTGCGCGCGACGGACTGCAACCCGTCATGCTTACCACGCTTTCGCTGGGCGTCGCTGCAGATGTGGTCGGCACCGTGACGGGGGGCGGGCGCGTCGATTGGTCGCGCGATGGCGTGACCAGCAGCGTCGGCGATTTTGCCACCGAAACCATGGATTTGAGCGCTGCGTTCGGCCCCGTCCAAGGCATGTCGGGTGCCATTCATTTTTCCGATCTCATCGCGCTCGCCACCCCAGCGGGGCAGGAGGTGCGGTTGCGCTCTGTCTATCCCGGGGTCGAAGTGACCGATGGCGTGCTGCTGTATCAAATGTTGCCGGGCCAGCGGGTGCATATCGAGGAAGGGCGCTGGCCGTTCGCTGGTGGGCAATTGCTGTTGCGCCCAACGACATTGGATTTCAGCGCCGATGTGCCACGCTTTCTCACCTTTGATGTGCAGGGTGTTGATGCGGGCCTGTTTCTTTCGCGTTATGAGTTTGACAATATCAACGCCACCGGTGTTTTCGACGGTGTATTGCCAACCAAGTTCACCGCCGATGGTGGACGGGTCGAGGGCGGGTTGCTGCAATCGCGCGCAGGCGGCCATCTGGAAGTGGTCGGAGAATTGTCGCAGCATGACCTTGGCGTCTATGGCAATCTGGCGTTCGGGGCGCTCAAATCGTTGCAATATGACAATCTGGCCATTCGGATGAATGGCAATATCGACGGAGAAATGCTGACCGAAGTCCATTTTTCTGGCCTTTCACAGGGCGCGAATGCTCAAAACAACTTCATCACCCGCGCGTTTCGCCGTCTGCCATTCATTTTTAATATCAATATCAACGCACCGTTCCGGCAGTTGTTGACGTCTGCACGCGGTCTGTATGATCCATCGACGCTCGTCGGCCAGAACATCGAAGCGCTGGTGCGCGCGGAACGTGACGCGGCGGCCGCAGCAGCAAATGCTGCACAACCCGTTCAGCCTGCTGTAAGAGACAATCGTAGATAAAGGAGGGGATGCCATGGAAATGCCACCAATAAAGATGTTGCGGGGCCGATGTGGTCGGACGAATGGGATTGCCGCACTGTGCGTGGCGGGCAGCCTCATCAGCGGATGTGTTCAAGTGAACGCGCCCGATCGCCCGATCGAAATCACGCTCAACATCAATATCCGGCAGGAAGTGGTCTATCGGCTCGATTCGACAGCCAAAGAGTTGATCGAGCAGAATGTGGAGATTTTTTGAGATGAAGATGTTGCTCCGGTCCACCATCCTTACCGCGCTTGCGCTTTCCAGTCTGGTCACACCTGCGCTGGCCCAACGCGACCCCGCATATCAGGCGGCGCGTGCCGCTGGCCAAGTCGGCGAGAAACCCGATGGTTATCTCGGCTTTGTCGCCACGCCGTCGGACGCGGTGCGCTCTCTGGTTGACGACCTTAACCTGCGCCGCCGCGCCGTTTATTCCGAACGGGCGCGCGCCGCAGGGTCGACGGTCGAACAAATGGCGTTCACCACCGGGTGTAATTTGATTGCACAGACGGTGGTGGGGGAAAAATATATGACGCCCACGGGGGAATGGGCGACGCGCACAGCCGCTGACCCCATCCGCGATTCACGCTGCGTATAGGCGTTAAGCGCTTTTGCTGCACTGCAACGGTTGACTTGACAGGGGGGCGTTTCTAAAGGGGCCTCGCCTTGGCGGGATTGGCCGTTTTCGTGCATGGTTTTCCTGACGCTTTCGGGTAAGGGCTATCATGATGATTACCGATGACCGCGATGGTGCAGTGACGAACCCCGACGGTGTTGATGACCCGCGCCTGAAGTCAATCGACGAACGGCTCCGTGAGGCTCAAGATACCGAAAAGGCAAGGACGGCAATCTCGCCACAGCCGGGTATGACCGGTAAAGGCTCCGCACAGGGGCAGCGCGTATTGTCCGCCTTGATAGGGGCTCCGCTCGGTGCGGCGTTGATTGGCTGGGTGATTGATCGCTTTGCCGGGACTACGCCATTTTGGCTATTGGTGATGCTGTTCCTCGGGTTCGGCGCTGCTATCAGCCAAGTGATTAGAATATCTAAGGAGCACGCCGAATAGGCGCGTTGCGAATGTAAAGAACAGGGTAGGCAATGAGCGTAGCTCACACAAGTTCAGCGGCCGAGGTCAAAATTGACCCGATGCACCAGTTCCAGATCGACACCATCTTTGGTGCCGATGGATCTCCCTTTGCGTTTACCAATTCGTCGCTTTGGATGCTTATCGTTCTTGCTATAATTTATGTGTTCATGATGGGTGGGATGAAGCGCGAGCTCGTGCCCGGTCGTTGGCAAGTCGCGGTCGAAGGCGTCACCAAGTTCATTTCTGATATGGTTCAGAGCAATATCGGACCCGAAGGGCGCAAATATACGCCTTGGGTCTTCACCATATTCATGTTCATTCTCGTCTCTAACCTGCTCGGTATGATGCCGTTCGGAATTGTTCCAGGCGTTCACCCCTTCACCGTGACCAGCCAGTTCACTGTCACCGGATTGCTCGCCATCATCAGTTTTTCGATCGTACTGATCGTCGGTTTCTGGAAGCATGGATTGCATTTTTTCTCGTTGTTCGTTCCAGCGGGTGCGCCGTTCGTGCTAAAGCTGTTGATCGTGCCGATCGAGTTTGTTTCCTTCCTTGTCCGTCCATTCAGCCTTGCGCTACGGCTGTTCGTGGCGATGATTGCCGGGCATATCCTCATCAAGGTATTCGGCTATTTCATCGTTCAGGGCATTAACGCGGGCGGTATGGGTTATGGCATATCGGCGCTCAGCTTTGTGTTCATCGCCGGCGTCGGCGCGCTCGAACTGCTTGTGTGCTGCATTCAGGCCTATGTCTTTGCGCTACTGACATCGCTCTATATCAACGACGCAGTCAACCTTCACTAAATCACGTTCAATTAATAGATTATAGACAGGAGTTTATCATGGATCTCGAAGCTGCAAAAGTCATTGGCGCCGGTCTCGCTGCAATCGGTGTTGGCGCTGCTGCCACCGGCGTGGGCAATGTGTTCGGCTCATTCCTTCAGGGCGCGCTGCGCAATCCAGCTGCTGCAGACGGTCAGCAAGGCCGCCTGTTCATCGGCTTCGCGGCTGCTGAATTGCTCGGCCTGATCTCATTCGCTGTCGCGATGATCATCCTTTACGCAGTTTAATCGGACGGTTGCCACGATTGTGGGCTTCGTGCCTGCTGCGTGGTGACAGTGATTCATTTTGAGTAGCCGCAATGCCGCAAATCAATCAGCTTTTGCTCGTCTATCAATCACAGTGGTTTTGGCTGCTGTTGGTGATCGGCGTCATTTATTTCGTGATTGCGGGCGGCATGGCCCCAAAAATCGAAGCGACGATAGATGCACGCGATCGTAAGATTGCCGATGATCTGGCGGCAGCGCAGGCTGCGCGTGACGCTGCGGATGCGAGTGAAGAGACGCTGCGGCTTGCCGCTGTTTCTGCGCGTGCTGACGCGCAATCGGTGATTGCTACAGCCAAGGCGAGCGCTGCGAAAGGCGCTGAAAAGCGTTTGGCGACTGCTGATGCAGACATTGCGGCAAAGCTAATTTTGGCAGAAACGAAACTCGCGTCTGCACGAAGTACCGCATTGGCGAATATCGAAACTGTTGCGGTTGAGGCGGCTCAAGCTATCGTCACAAAGATAACCGGAACCACAATAGCAGCGGCACCCGCCGCCGCAGCAGTGAAGGCAGTGCTCGCACATGGTTGAAACGGCAATCATCATGGTCGCGGCGGAGCAGCATGCGACACCGGTCGCGCTTGGGCTTGACCCGACAGGCTGGGTCGCCCTTTCAATGATTGCTGTGTTTGCGCTCATGATATGGAAGAAAGTGCCCGCCATCATCGGTGCAGCGCTCGACAAACAAATTGCCGGAATAAAGAGTCAACTTGATACTGCCGCCACGTTGCGGGCCGAAGCCGAAGCACTCAAGGTTGAATATCAGACCAAATTGGCGGCGCTTGATGGTGAAACTGCGGCTATGCGCGCGCGCGCCGAAGCGGAGGCCACCGCGCTAGTTGCCAAGGCCAAGAATGACGTCAAGACGCTGATCGCGCGACGCCAGAAAACGGCTGAGGAGCGGATTGCCGCCGCAGAACGCACTGCGATTGCCGATGTGCGCGACAGCGTTGTCCGTGCCGCAGCGGATGCCGCGCGCAACCTGATAGCCGAGCAGCACACGGCGACTGCGGATGCGGTATTGGTCGAACGCGCGCTTGCGGACATTGCCAAGCTCTGATTTTCCGCGCCATTCGATTTGCAAAGAGATTCTGGGCATCTCCGCTGTCTCTTTGCTATATCGCGTAAATGAACGACCCCAACGACCCCCACCGCTTTAACGAGGAACGCGCAACCTATGTGCTGCGCGGCAGCGAGGTCGAGGGCGAACGTCCGGATTTCGAAACCGGGACTGCCGTCATCAAGGGCGTGGTGCGCCTGTTAAAGGCGGTGCCCGGCGTGTATCGCATGGTCGATGCGCGCGGCGACGTGCTGTATGTCGGCAAGGCGAGGGCGCTCAAGCACCGCGTTAACAGCTATACCCAGCTAAACCGCCTACCCATCCGCTTGCAACGGATGGTTGCGCAAACCCGCAGCATGGAGATTGTTACAACCAATAGCGAGGCAGAGGCGCTGTTGCTCGAATCGCAGCTTATTAAGAAATTTCGCCCTGCATACAATGTGTTGCTTCGCGATGATAAAGGCTTTCCCTTCATTCTGGTCCGTGAAGACCATGATTATCCCCGAATCCAGAAACATCGCGGCGCGCGCCGTGCCAAGGGGCAGTATTTTGGCCCTTTCGCCAGCGGCGGTGCTGTCAACCTGACGCTCAACGCGATGCAAAAACTGTTCCTGCTGCGCAGTTGCACCGACAGTTTCTTCGCCAATCGCGACCGCCCGTGCTTGCTCTATCAAATAAAACGGTGCAGCGCGCCGTGCGTCGGGCGGGTAAGTTCGGGCGACTATGCCGAACTGGTGGAGGATGCCAAGGCGTTCCTGTCCGGTCGCTCCACCCAGACACAGGCCAAATTGGGCGGCGCAATGGCCGAAGCATCGGCGCGGCTGGATTATGAGATGGCCGCTGTTTACCGCGACCGGCTGAAAGCGCTGACCTTCATTCAGGGAAGCCAGGCGATCAACGCTGCGGGGCTGGGCGATGTCGATGTGTTTGCAATGGCCAGTCAGGGAGGGACAACAGGGATTACGGGATTTTTCATCCGCGCGGGCTTGAATTGGGGGCACCGCAGCTTTTTCCCCGCACATACGGCTGGGGTAGAGGAGGCCGACATCATGGCCAGTTTTTTGATCCAGTTTTACGAAGCTGTGCCGCCGCCAAAGCTGATATTGGTGGACCGCGAACCGCGCGAGGGTGCACTGGTCGCAGAGGCGCTCACCAGCCTTGCCGGGCACAGGATAGTTATCAGCGTTCCGCAGCGCGGGGACCGTGCCGCACTGATGGAACAAGCGGCGCGCAATGCGACTGAATCGCTTGACCGCAGGTTGGCCGAAAACACGACTCAGGCAAAGGCGATGCAGGATTTGGCCGATCTGTTCGACTTGCCCGAACCCCCGCGCCGTATCGAAGTCTATGATAACAGCCATATTCAGGGCACCAACATGGTTGGCGCGATGATTGTCGCCGGACCCGAAGGCTATTGTAAAGGGGCTTACCGCAAATGGACGATCAAGCGGCCAGACACTGCGCCGGGCGATGATTATGCGATGATGCGCGAAGTATTCAGCCGCCGTTTTGCAAGGGCGCAGGTTGAAGACCCCGACCGCGTACAGGGCGACTGGCCCGATCTGGTGTTGATCGACGGTGGCAAGGGGCAGGTGAGTGCTGTGCGCGAGGCACTGGAGGAACTGGGCATAGAGGATGTGGCGATGGTGGGCGTTGCCAAAGGGCCGCACCATGGCCGTGAAGGGCGTGAAGTTTTTCACCTGCCAGACGGGCGTGAATTGATACTGCCCCCCGGCGCGCCAGCCCTGTTCCACATCCAGCGATTGCGCGATGAGGCGCATCGCTTTGCTATCGGCGCACATCGTCAAAAGCGCGCCAAGGCGATGGCGTCATCGCCGCTCGATGAAGTGCCAGGTATCGGCCCTGCGCGCAAAAAGGCGCTGTTGATGCATTTTGGCACGGCGCGCGCCGTTCGTAACGCCAGCCTTGAGGATATTCAGCGCGCACCCGGCGTTTCAACGGCAACCGCGCAGGTTGTTTACGATTTCTACCATGGGTGAGGGGGGCAATAAATGCACCTGACCACCACCGCTATCGTTTGTGCGCTGCGCATCCATGGCGAACATGGCGTCATCGCGCGGCTGATGACGGGCGAAGCGGGGTTGCTGGCGGGTTATGTGCGTGGCGGGCGGTCGCGGCGGATGCGCCCCATCCTGATGCCCGGCAATGTCGTTGCGGCCGAGTTTCGCGCGCGAACCGAAGATCAACTGCCCAGTCTTACGGTCGAAATGGTGCATAGCCGCGCGCAGTTGCACGGCGAGCCACTGGCGGCGGCGGCGATAGACTGGGTCACGATGCTGACGAGCGTCGCCTTGCCCGAAGGGCATGCCTATCCGGCCATATATGCTGCGCTGAGTGGTATGTTGAGCGCGATAGAGTTGGCACCCGCCGCCAGCGGCTGGGCAGGGGCGCTGGTGCGATACGAGACACTGCTGCTGGGCCAGTTGGGCTATGGCGATGGATTGGAGCCTACGCACGATTTGCGCACCGCGCTGGCGCGTAATGCGCGGGCCATCGACGCGCATCTTTTGTCAGGGCCGCGCGCAGAAGGAATAGCTGGGGTGCGCGAACGATTGGTCGATCGACTGGAACGGGGCATTGCCTGAATGGTTGTCATGCCTTAGGCGCTCCGCTCATGAAGATCGCTGTTTTTGCCGGGGATGGAATCGGTCCCGAAGTAACCGAGCAAGCGGTGCGGGTGCTGCGCGCGCTCGACTTGCCCGAATTAGAGCTGACCGATGGGTTGGTCGGCGCGGCGGCGTGGCGCGCATGTGGCCACCCGCTTCCACCCGAAACGCTTGCCATCGCGCGCGATGCGGACGCGATATTATTCGGCGCGGTGGGCGATTTTGGCTGCGACCATCTGGAACGGCATCTGCGCCCCGAACAGGCGATTCTCGGCCTGCGCCGCGAGCTTGGACTGTTTGCCAACCTCCGCCCGGCCAAATCTATCCCGGCGCTAGTCGAACTGAGCGCACTCAAACCCGCTATTGTATCGACCATTGACCTGATGATCGTCCGCGAGCTGAATGGTGACGTCTATTTCGGCGAAAAAGGGCGGCGCACGACCGATGCGGGGCTGCGGCAGGGCTATGACGTCATGGCGTATGACGAGGGCGAAGTGCGGCGGATCGCGCATGTCGGTTTCCAAATCGCCATGGCGCGGGCCAAGGGTGAGGGTGGGAAACTCTGCTCTGTGGACAAAGCCAACGTGCTCGAAACCTCGCAATTGTGGCGTGATGTGATGATCGAGGTAGCGGCCGATTATCCTGATGTCATGCTTGATCATATGTATGTTGATAATGCCGCGATGCAGCTGGTTCGCGCACCCGGCGCGTTTGACGTCATTGTCACCGGTAATTTGTTCGGCGATATTTTATCCGATCAGGCGAGCATGTGCGTGGGTTCGATCGGGATGCTCGCTTCCGCTTCGCTCGATAGCGCTGGCAAAGGGCTATATGAACCCATCCACGGCAGCGCGCCCGACATTGCTGGACAGAGCAAGGCCAATCCGCTGGCGACGATATTGTCGGCGGCAATGATGCTGCGCACGTCGCTGGGCCGTGCCGACCTGGCGGAGCGGGTCGAGAATGCGGTCGATGCGGCGCTGTCGGGCGGTGCACGCAGCGCTGATCTGGGCGGAAATATGGGAACAGAAACAATGGGTGATGCGGTGTTGCGTGAATTGGAGCGGGCAGCATGAGCGACTTTTCACTGGCTACGCTGCGCGCTGCGCAGGCATTGATAGCGCGGCAAGTGGCGCCAACCCCACAATATGCTTGGCCTTTGCTGGCGGCGCGGCTGGGCAGCGAGGTGTGGGTCAAGCATGAGAACCACACGCCAACCGGCGCGTTCAAGGTGCGCGGGGCTATCACCTATATCGACTGGTTGCGGCGCACCCACCCAGAGGTGACGGGCATCATCACCGCGACGCGTGGTAACCATGGGCAGGCACAGGTGCGTGCTGCACAGGCGGCTGGCCTTAGTGCAACGATTGTTGTGCCCCATGGTAATGCGCGCGAAAAAAATGCGGCGATGCGCGCCTTTGGTGCGGACCTCATCGAACATGGCCATGATTTTGACAGCGCCAAAGCTGAGGCGATGGCGCGGGCCAAGCAATATGGCCTGTTCATGGTGCCGTCCTATGACGACCAATTAGTGATAGGTGTTGCCAGCTATGCCTTAGAACTATTTGATAATGTGCAAAATATAGATACAGTTTACGTGCCCGTAGGCTGTGGCAGCGGGCTGTGCGGCACAATAGCGGCACGCGATGCCCTAGGGTTGGCGACAAAGGTGGTCGGTGTGGTTTCGGCGCATGTGGATGCGGCAAAATTGAGTTTCGAAGCAGGCCGCCTCATTTCCAGCCCGTCTGCGCACACCTTTGCCGACGGCGTTGCGGTGTGCACACCTGTTAGGGAAGCGCTTGATTATTTCGGGACGCGCGCCGAACGTTTCGTTGCGGTTACTGACGATGAAGTGGCCGATGCGGCGCGTGTCTATTGGCAGGACACCCACAATATGCCCGAAGGCGCGGGCGCTGTGGCATTGGCAGCGTTGATGCAGGAACGCGAGACAATGCGCGGCAAACGTGTTGCGGTCATCCTATCTGGCGGCAACTGTGACCAATCACAGGCGGCAGAGTTGCTTAGCGGCAAAACGCCGCAAGTGCAGTCTTGGCAGACCCGTGATGGGCAAACACCAGAGGAGCGATTGGCATGAAGCGCGATACTGGCATGAACCGCGACATTACGCGGAAATGGCGCCCCGCAACACAGGCCGTGCGCGGCGGCACTTGGCGGTCCGAACAGGGGGAGACGAGCGAGGCACTGTTCCTCTCGTCGGGCTACACTTATGACGATGCAGCGACCGTAGCGGCGCGTTTTGCCGGGGAGCAGCCCGGCATGACCTATTCGCGGTTGCAAAACCCGACCGTCGAGATGCTGGAGGAACGTATCGCGCTGATGGAGGGGGCGGAGGCGTGCCGCGCCCAGGCGACGGGCATGGCGGCGATGACAGCGGCATTGCTGTGCCAGCTCAACAGCGGCGATCATGTGGTTGCAGCGCGCGCGGCGTTCGGGTCGTGCCGTTGGCTGACAGACAGCCTGTTGCCGCGCTGGGGCATCACCACCACCATAATTGACGCACGCGACAATGATGCGTGGACGGCGGCAATTCAGCCTAATACCAAAGTGTTTTTCTTTGAAACCCCCGCCAATCCGACGATGGACATTGTCGATATGGCGCATGTGTGCGCTCTGGCGCGCGCGCATGGCATCACTACGGTGGTCGATAACGCCTTTGCGACCAGCGCGCTGCAACGGCCGATGGATTTCGGCGCTGATGTTGTGGCTTATTCAGCGACCAAGATGATGGACGGGCAGGGGCGCGTGCTCGCCGGCGCTGTGTGCAGCAGCAAGCAGTTCATGGACGATCTGTTGCTGCCGTTTCAGCGTAATACTGGGCCGAACCTGTCGCCATTCAACGCGTGGGTGGTGTTAAAGGGGCTAGAGACGCTCGATTTGCGCATCAGGCGCCAGTCTGAAAATGCGCTTGTCGTGGGGCGGTTCATCGAGGGACGGGTGCCGCGTATCCTCCACCCCGGCTTATTCAGCCACCCGCAGCATAATCTGGCGGCGGCGCAAATGTCGGCGTGCGGCCCGATATTCTCGTTCGAGGTCGATGGTGGGCGGGAACAGGCGCATGCACTGCTCGATGCGCTCGAATTGGTCGATATTTCGAACAATATCGGCGATTCGCGTTCGTTGATGACTCATCCCGCAACGACGACGCACCATAGCGTCGGGCCTGATGTGCGCGCCGAAATGGGTGTGGGAGAGGGTATGCTGCGGATCAATATCGGACTCGAGGACCCCGCAGATGTGATTGACGATTTGGATCAGGCATTGACGCGCGTTGGGCTATAGGCGAGTCTAACCAGCATGATCGGTGCACTCTTCCCCTATGCGGTGACAACCGACGACGTGACGGTGCGCGTGTCGGTGAGTTTTCAGCCCGAAACCTCGCAGCCCGCATCATCTCGTTGGTTCTGGATCTATCATATCCGGATCGAAAATCATGGCGACTCACCCGTTCAGTTAATCGATCGCAAGTGGCAGATAACCGACGGACGCGGTGCTATGCACATCGTCGAAGGCAGCGGTGTGGTCGGCGAGCAACCCGTTATAGCCCCTGGTGCATCGTTCGATTATGTTTCGGGGTGCCCATTGGCAACGCCCAGCGGGCGGATGATTGGCCAATTCGGGATGATTGACGGTGTTGGGCGGCGATTCAGTATCAAAGTGCCCGAGTTCCCGCTGCTTGGTGCGGCGGTTAGCCGATGAGGCGCACCCATTTACCACTCAATGCGTTGCGCGTGTTCGACGCGGCGTCGCGGCACCTCAATTTCACGCGCGCCGCCGACGAACTGGCGGTGACACCAGCTGCCGTGGGTCAGCAAATCCGCGCGCTGGAGGATGTGCTGGGCGTCGTCCTGTTTCGGCGCACGCCCAAGGGGCTGGAATTGACCGCAGAGGCCGAGGCAGGGCTAGAGGGACTTCGCGGTGGTTTCCTCAAGTTCGAGGAATCGGTGCTGGCGATGCGCGCAGGTCAATCGTCAAAATCGCTGACGATTGCCGCGCCGCGCGATGTCACCACACGCTGGCTTGTCCCCCGATTGGCTCGGGTGGCGGCGGCGGATCCAGAATTGCGTTTCCGTTTGATTGCGGCTGATCAACCGCTTGATTTTACCGAGGCCAATCTCGATCTGGCGATCCGTTGGGTTGCTGACGCAGGCGACCTCGAAGGCATGGCCATCGACGATGGCCTGATGGCCAACATCGCGCCAGCGGTTGCCCCCGGCCCCTTTACGATCTGTTGGGGTGACAGCAATGCGCGCGTCGACGATAGTATGGCGGCCATGCACGTCGGCGACGCGGGCCTGGCGATTGACGCGGTAGCGGGCGGATTGGGGCAAGCGCGCGTGCCCGCTCTCCTCGCTATACCTGACCTTGCGTTGGGTGCGATTGTCGAAAAGGATGCGCGAACTAAGGGTGCTGCCGCTTATTGGCTGGTTGCACCAACCCCGCAATGGCGTCAGAAGAAGGTTCGCGCGTTGGTTGCGGCGCTGTTGGGGGATTAGGCTAGGCGTCAATCACATCATCATCGACGCTAGCGGCATTGGCCTGGATGAATTGAAAGCGGTGCTCGGGGTTTTTACCCATCAAGCGATCAACAAGGTCGCGAACGCTCGCGCGTTCCTCATATTCTTGCGGTAATGTGACGCGCAGCATCGAACGCGTTGCGGGTGCCATCGTCGTTTCGCGGAGCTGCACGGGCATCATCTCGCCCAATCCTTTGAACCGTGACACCTCAACCTTTTTGCCTTTGAACAGCGTTGCTTCCAGCTCGATACGCTGTGCTTCGTCGCGGGCATAGGCGCTCTTATTGCCTGCACTCAGCCGATAGAGCGGCGGCTGCGCGAGATAAAGGTGCCCGCGCCGCACCACTTCGGGCATTTCTTGAAAGAAAAATGTCATCAGCAAAGTAGCTATATGCGCGCCATCGACATCAGCGTCCGTCATGATGACGATGCGTTCATAGCGCAGGCGGTCGGCGTCGCAATCCTTGCGCATCCCGCATCCCAGCGCGAGCGCGAGATCGGCAATCTCGCTATTGCCGCGTATTTTTTCCATGCTCGCCGACGCGACGTTGAGGATTTTGCCGCGTATGGGAAGGACCGCCTGCGTCTTGCGATCGCGCGCTTGCTTGGCGCTGCCGCCCGCGCTGTCGCCCTCGACGATAAAAATTTCAGTGCCTTTTGGGCCATTGTCCGCGCAATCTGTTAACTTGCCCGGCAACCGCAACTTACGCCCTGATGTTGCAGTTTTCCGTTTGACGTCGCGCTCCGCTTTACGCGCAAGGCGCTCGTCCATGCGGTCGATGACATAGCTGAGCAGCGCCTTTCCGCGCTCCATATTGGCGCTGAGGAAATGGTCGAAATGGTCGCGCATCGCTGTCTCGACGAGCCGTGTTGCTTCGGGTGATGTCAGGCGATCCTTGGTCTGGCTTTGAAATTGCGGCTCGCGGATGAACAGTGATAGCATCGTTTCGCAGCCGTTGAGCACATCATCACCGGTCAATTGGCTCGCGCGTTTTTGCCCGACCATCTCGCCAAAGCCGCGCAATCCCTTGGTCAGAGCGGCGCGTAGGCCTGCTTCGTGGCTGCCGCCATCGGGTGTGGGAATGGTGTTGCAATACCAGCTATAGCTGCCGTCGGACCATAATGGCCACGCGACCGCCCATTCGGCGCGGCCCATTTTCTCGCCATTGGGGCCATCGGGAAAATCCTGTGATCCGGTAAAGGCTTCGGTCGTCGCACATTCGCGGGTGCCGATTTGCTCGCGCAAATGGTCGGCGAGGCCGCCGGGGAATTGGAACACGGCTTCTTCGGGCGTGTCGTCGCCAATCAATTCTGCCGCGCATTTCCAGCGTATTTCAACGCCAGCAAACAGATAGGCTTTGGATCTTGCCAGGCGATAAAGGCGTTGCGGCTTGAACCGCGCATGGTCGCCGAAAATCTCTGCATCGGGGACAAAAGAGACAGCGGTTCCGCGCCGGTTCGGTGTGGCACCCAAAAGCTCGACTGGGCCAAGTGCCTTGCCACGCGCAAAACATTGGCGGAACAACTGCCTCGCCCGCGCCACCTCGACAATGGTTTCGCTCGACAGCGCGTTGACCACCGAAAGACCGACGCCGTGAAGCCCGCCCGATGTCGCATAGGCCTTGCCTTCAAACTTTCCGCCCGAATGTAGCGTAGTCATGATGACTTCGAGCGCGGATTTACCCGGAAACTTTGGGTGGGGGTCAACGGGGATGCCACGGCCATTGTCCGTGATTGTCAAACGGTTGCCAACATCGAGTGTCACCTCGATCCGGCTGGCGTGCCCCGCCACCGCCTCATCCATACTATTATCAAGCACTTCGGCTGCCAGATGGTGCAGCGCGCGTTCATCGGTGCCTCCGACATACATGCCCGGGCGCCGCCGGACGGGCTCAAGCCCTTCCAGCACCTCTATATCAGAAGCATCATAATCCTGCCCACCTTTGGGTAGAGCCGCGAACAAATCATCACTCATGGGAATGCTATAGGGGGGCAGGAGTCACCGGCGCAAGCGTGCAAGGCGTGTTTATCGCACGCGCGGTCCACCAAATGGCGGCGGCGGTGGCGGACGGCGTGTGCCACGCGGCAATTGTGCCTGAAATGCACGGCCGCAATGTTCGACGCAATATGGGTATCCGGGGTTGACCGCTGTTCCACAGAAATGGAAATCAGCCTCGCCGGGATGTCCCATCGGCCAGCGGCAGATTCGCTCATTCAAATCCAGCAAAGTCGTTTTGCCGGCAATATCGGCGCTGGGTTTGGCAGGCACGCGGCGGCGCGGTGGTGCAGGTGGAATAGGCGCTTGCTGGTCGCCCGGTCCTTGGCGGATGAAGCCGCCCGGGCCGATGGAAACCATCCTCGGTGCATCCGCTTTTACTATTAACGCCCCTGATTCGCTATATTGCGGCGGTGATGGCGGCGTCGCGGCAACATCGCGTGCAGGCGGTGCAGGGCGCGCTGCAACAGGCGGAGCAGCCGGCGCAGGGCGCGGTGCTGGGCGCGTTACAGCCACGGGGCGCGAAGGGCGCGCGGCCAATGGCTTAGGAGCGGCGCGTGCCGGTGCGGCGGGAGCCTCGTTGACGGCTTTAACGGGCGACGGACGGCCTTTCAGGTCAAGACGGTGCGCTTTGCCGATAACGGCATTGCGGCTAACCCCGCCCAATTGCTCAGCGATTTGGCTGGCGGTCAGCCCTTTTTCCCATAATTGCTTTAGGGTGTCGATCCGCTCGTCAGTCCAAACCATTGGCATTTGTTATTCCACATTCTCTCGTCGGCCTGCTCAAACAAAAGCAATGAGCCGGGTTATAACGCGCGCGCTTCGGCAAAGCCGACTTGCGTGTTGTTGGCGAAGCCGATAGGCGATTCGCGTATGAACGAACAGCCCCAAACCCAAGAAATTTCACGCAATGAAACGTTGCATGCAAGGCGCGCCTTCTCTGCGCCGGGTCTTGTTGTCATTAGCCGCGTTAATGGGGCAGGATTGTCCGCTCTCTATGTTAAGGAGGTGCGCCGTTTTTTCAAGGTGCAGACCCAAACGATTTGGGCCCCGGCCGTTACAACCTTACTCTATTTGGTCATTTTTTCGGTTGCCATGGGTTCATCAAGGCCGACAGTGCTTGGCATCGCCTTTCCAGATTTTCTGGCACCAGGCCTGATTGCGATGGCGATGCTCCAAAATAGCTTCGCCAACGCGTCATTTTCTCTGTTGGTGGGCAAGATACAAGGAACCATCGTCGATTATCTGATGCCGCCTTTGTCTGAACTTGAATTGCTGGGGGCGATGGTAGGGGCGGCGATTACGCGCGCACTGTGTGTTGGTTTTGCTATTTGGTTGGTCATGCTCGCTTGGCCAGGGGTTTCGGTCGGAATACAACATTTCTGGGCGGTTGCCGCATTTGGCCTGCTAGGCTCGTCAATGCTTGGATTTTTGGGCGTTTTAACCAGCATCTGGGCAGAGAAGTTTGACCATGCTGCGGCGATTGGCAATTTTGTAGTCGCCCCGCTCGCGCTTTTGTCGGGGACATTTTACTCGACTGACCGTTTAAGCCCGACATTTGCAACGATCAGCCATTTTAACCCGTTTTTCCACGCGATTTCCGGGTTTCGCTATGGCTTTATAGGGCATGCTGACGCGCCCCTGGGCATAGGATTGGGCGTGTTAGTTGCAGTCAATTTGGTGCTCGGAATTTCTTGCTACATGCTTTTGCGGAGCGGCTGGAAGCTAAAACCCTGAAGGTTTCAATGTCTGTGTCGCGCCATTAAGCCATATCGTCCATCGGCATAGTCTTCGAACATGCCGGCGATAGCGGGATGATCGACCGGACCGCCATCGCCGTCACCAACCAAATTTTGCTGGCTGACATAGGCGACATAGGAAGAGTCACCATTTTCGGCAAACAGGTGGTAAAAGGGCTGATCCTTAGTCGGTTTTATTTCGGCTGGGATCGCGTCATACCATTCGTCGCTATTGGCAAACGCAGGATCAATGTCAAAAACCACGCCGCGAAAATCGAACAGGCGGTGGCGAACCACATCGCCAACGCCAAATCGTGCAATGGCCGTGGCCGGGAATTGCGCTTTGCGCACAGCGTGCGAGGAAATGGAAATGCGCGTTTGCATCCCCCCTATTTAGGGAAGTGTAGTCGCATGGCAAGCCTTTGGAATGATTGCTTGGCAATCACCCTGGCTTTCGTTAAAGGCCCGCACCGACCAATGTCAGGCCGCGTGATTGCGGACGACACTTCTGCGGAGAGGTGGCTGAGAGGTCGAAAGCACCGCACTCGAAATGCGGCGTGGGCGCGAGCTCACCGTGGGTTCGAATCCCACCCTCTCCGCCAGTTTACGCCAAGACTTTGACTATCCGTGCTCGCCCAATTTGCGTTCCCATGCCAGCGCGTGGCCGACGATGGTGTCGAGGTCGTCCAGCTTTGGCGTCCAAGGCAGCGTCGCTAGGATCCGCGCATTATCCGCGATCAGCGCATCGGGATCGCCCGCGCGGCGTCCTTCCATATGCCTGACCAATGTCATATTGGTCACACGGTCCACGGCGTCGCACACTTCGCTGACCGAATAACCGCGACCATAGCCACAATTCATGATGTGATTCTGGTCGGGCTGGGCAATCAATTTTTCTAGTGCATGGACGTGCGCCGCCGCCAAGTCGCTGACATGGATATAGTCGCGCACCCCCGTGCCATCGGGCGTGTCGAAATCTGTGCCATAAATCGAAATTGAGTCGCGTTGGCCAATCGCGGCTTCAACCGCGACTTTGATGAGGTGCGTCGCGCCAGCGGTTGACTGTCCGCTGCGGCCCTGTGGGTCGGCACCCGCCACGTTGAAATAGCGCAAAGCGCAATAATTGATCGGGTGCGCAGCGGCCGTGTCGTGCAACATCGCCTCTGTCATCAGCTTTGACATGCCATAGGGATTGATAGGGCGCTGTGCCGTTTCTTCGTTCACAGGTATCTGGTCTGGGATGCCATAGGTCGCGGCGGTTGAGGAAAAGATGAAATGGCGCACACCGCCCGCCACCGCGCTTTCGAGCAGAGCGGCTGTAGCACATGTGTTGTTGCGATAATATTTGAGCGGATCGACGACCGATTCAGGGACGACAACCGACCCGGCAAAATGCATGATGGCACCGATACTGTGCTCATGGATGGCCGCGCCAACCGCCTTGCGATCGCCGACATTGGCGACCACCAGCGGCACATCCGCTGGGACCGCCCAGTCAAATCCGGTGACGAGATTGTCGATGACAACCACTGGCCAGCCCGCATCGCGCAGCGCCAGCACCGCGTGGCTGCCAATATAGCCGGCACCGCCTGTGACTAAGACTGCGCATTTCGCTGTGGCCATTCCATTTCCCCTCATGACGTCGCTGCGCCATAGCGGGAATTACGAATATGGGAACAGCTTATGTAATTGGTCGGGAAGAGAGGATTCGAACCTCCGGCCCCTGCCTCCCGAAGGCAGTGCTCTACCAGGCTGAGCTACTCCCCGACCGGACACTATAGACCCTTGTGGTCACCCTAGTGAGAGGCAGGCTGGCGATATAGAAAGCGCCATGGACCTATGCAAGTGTCAAATATAGCCGCGCTCTGCCATGCTGACACAAGTGTCATCGTAAAAAATGAGGTGGTCGAGGAGCCGCACGCCCGCCAGCCGCGCCAGCCTCCCTATCCGCTGTGTGGCTAGAATGTCGGCACGCGACGGCTCGGCATCGCCGATAACGTGGCTATGGGCCATGATGATACTGGCTGTTGCCGAAGGGGCGAGGGCTTGGCGAACGGCGTTGATGACGCCATTAACGCGCGTCTGGTTTCCTCTCGCCTCAGCAAATGCCGTCAAACATCCTCTCTCGTCTAAGCCCGCTATGGCAAGGCGTTCGCTACGTCTATCATTTAGAAATAGGGTGAATAGGCCGATCAACGCGTCATGCGGCCAATTGTCCTGGGCCGATGCGGTTGCCGTTTTCATATTAGCTGGAAGGATCAGGATCGTCATCTAAGCGACGATTGCGTGTTGCGAAGGGAATGCAAGCGCAACATTCGCCATATCGGATACCATTTCGGACTGACGTTAAAACAACCAAGCCGCTTGGCAAGCAGGGCGATTTGGCTATGGTCGCCGCCATGAGCAAAGCCGCCGCCGCCGACCCCCATTATGAAGACCAATATCTGGCGCTGATGGCCCGCGTGTGGGAACAGGGCGATGAGCGTGTAGACCGCACCGGCGTTGGCACGCGTAGCCTGTTCGGCGAACAATTGCGCTTTGACTTATCCGGTGGTCGTGTTCCGCTGCTGACCACCAAGCGGGTTTTTTGGAAGGCTGCAGCGCGAGAGATGCTGTGGTTTTTGTCGGGAGATCGCAATATCCGCGCGTTGGTGGCGCAGGGCGTCCATATCTGGACCGATTGGCCGCTCGACCATTATCGCCGCGAAACGGGTGAGGCTGTCGACCGCGATGCGTTTGAGGCGCGGATCATTGCCGACGATGATTTTGCCCGAAAATGGGGCGACCTTGGCCCAGTCTATGGGGCGCAGTGGCGGCACTGGCCGCGTTATGAGCCGCAAGGGGAGGGGCTGTTCACCCGCGACCCCGACGGCATCGACCAATTGAGCGCGCTGGTTACTTCGCTGCGCACCAACCCCGCATCGCGCCGGCACATCTTTACCGGCTGGAATGTCGCCGAATTGGACCAAATGGCACTGCCGCCGTGCCACATGACCTATCAATTTCATGTGACGGGCGATGGGCAATTGTCGTGCATGCTGTTTCAGCGCTCGTGCGACGTCGCGCTTGGGCTGCCGTTCAACCTGTTTGGCGCGGCGATGGTGACGGCGATGCTGGCGCAGCAGACGGGCTTGACCCCGCGCGAGCTGATCTGGAGCGGCGGCGATGTGCACCTCTATCGCAACCATGCGGATCTGGTGTGCGAGCAATTGACGCGAACACCATCGGGCGACCCACGGCTCGATCTGGTCCGCAAACCCGACAGTCTGTTTGATTACAGCATAGATGACTTTATCGTGCGGGATTATTTGCCGCAGGGACATATTAGTGCGCCCGTGGCGGTGTAAGCGCACTTGCGGCTCGCGTTGAAATATAATAACATTCTTTGGAAATAATATACGCTTGACTGGTTGAAAGGGAGTGGGCGATGCCCGACGCACATGTCCGCAGCACGGACAATTTGCCGCCGCTGACGCTGCATGTTCCCGAACCGCGCTTTCGCCCTGGCGACACGGCGGATTTTTCGAACATCGACGTGCCCGCTGCGGGGACCATGTCTCGCCCGGACATAGCCACAAAACCAGCCGCCATGCGCGATCATGCCTATGGACTGGTACGTGTGCTCGATGAACAGAGCCGCGCGGTTGGCGCTTGGGATCCGCATTTATCGCCCGATCGTTTACGGACCATGCTGCGCTATATGATGACACTGCGCGCGTTCGACGACCGCATGTTCCGTGCCCAGCGCCAGGGCAAGACCAGTTTTTACATGAAATCGACGGGGGAAGAAGCGGTGTCGGTCGCCGCGACAATGGCGCTGTATCGCGACGATATGTGTTTTCCCAGCTATCGCCAGCAAGGCATTCTTATCGCCCGCGAATATCCGATGGTTGATATGATGAACCAGATATATTCGAACCGTGGCGATGCCCTCAAAGGGCGGCAATTGCCGATCATGTATTCAAGCAAGGCGTTTGGCTTTTTTTCGGTGTCGGGCAATTTGGCGACCCAATATCCACAGGCCGTGGGCTGGGCGATGGCGAGCGCGGCCAAGGGCGACAGCCGTATTGCCGCCGTATGGTGCGGCGAAGGATCGACAGCAGAGGGCGATTTCCACAGCGCGATGACCTTTGCCGCCGTGTATAACGCGCCAGTCATCATGAACATCGTCAACAACCAGTGGGCGATCTCCAGCTTTTCTGGCTTTGCGGGCGGAGAGCGCACCACTTTTGCCGCGCGTGCTGTGGGCTATGGTATTGCAGGACTTCGTATCGACGGTAACGATCCGCTGGCGGTGTTTGCGGCAACACAATGGGCGGCGGATCGTGCGCGGACCAACAATGGCCCAACTTTGATCGAACATTTCACCTATCGCGCTGAGGGGCACAGCACCTCCGATGACCCCAACGCCTATCGCGCACGCGAAGAATATGCCGCTTGGCCGCTGGGCGATCCCGTATTGCGGCTGCGCGATCATTTGATTGCACTGGGTGAATGGGATGCGGCACGTCACGACACCTTGGCCAAAGAGTTAACAGATCATGTTAAATCTATCCAAAAAGAGTCTGAAAAAAATGGCGTTTTAGGGCATGGGATGCACCAGCCATTTGAATCGATGTTCGAGGATGTGTTCGAACATCTGCCCGCGCATTTGGCCGAACAGCGCGACCAGATGCTCGCCGAGCAGCATCGCAAATTCGGTGCGACGTGGGAGCCATCGTGATGAGCGCGGCAACAGCACCGACTGGCGAGGCCGCGCCGCGTCGCCTCAATATGATCGAGGCGATCAACGAAGCGATGGACGTGATGTTGGCGCGCGATCCGAATGTGGTCGTGATGGGCGAAGATGTCGGCTATTTCGGCGGGGTATTCCGCGCGACGGCGGGCCTACAGGTCAAGCATGGCAAGACGCGGGTGTTCGACACGCCGATCACCGAATGCGGGATTATCGGCGTCGCGGTCGGCATGGGGGCTTATGGCCTGCGTCCGGTGCCCGAAATCCAGTTTGCCGATTATATTTACCCCGCGCTCGACCAATTGGTGAGCGAAGCGGCGCGGCTGCGCTATCGCAGCGCGGGGGATTTCATCGCGCCGATGACGGTGCGCTCGCCCTTTGGCGGCGGCATATTTGGCGGACAGACGCACAGTCAAAGCCCGGAGGGGATTTTCACCCATGTGTCCGGCATTAAAACCGTCATTCCCGCGACCCCTTATGATGCCAAGGGGCTGTTGATCGCGGCGATTGAGGATAATGATCCGACGATCTTTTTTGAACCCAAGCGCATCTATAACGGTCCCTTTTCAGGCTATTATGACCGCCCGGTCGAACCATGGGCCAAGCATGCAGGCAGCGAAGTGCCCGAAGGCTATTACCGTGTCGAGCTTGGCAAAGCGCGCACCGTGCGGGTGGGAGAGGCGATGACCATCCTTGCCTATGGCACGATGGTTCATGTGGTTGAAACGATGGTTGCCGAAACCGGGGTTGATGCAGAGGTTATCGACCTTCGCACGCTGGTTCCGCTCGACATCGCGGCGATAGAAGCGTCGGTTAAAAAGACCGGGCGGTGCATGATCGTCCACGAAGCGACGCGGACATCGGGCTTTGGCGCCGAACTTGCCGCACAGGTGCAGGAACGCTGTTTCTATCACCTTGAAGCGCCGATCGAACGCGTGACCGGGTTCGACACGCCCTATCCCCACAGCCTTGAATGGGCCTATTTCCCAGGGCCCGTGCGGATTATTACCGCGATTGAAAAACTCATGAGGACCTGATCCATGGCACGCTTTATCTATCGTTTGCCCGATATTGGCGAAGGCATCGCCGAGGCGGAGATTGTCGCGCTCCACGTGGCGGTGGGGGACCGTGTCGAGGAAGATCAACAGGTCGCCGACATGATGACCGACAAGGCGACGGTAGAGATGGAATCACCTGTTTCGGGCATTGTCCTTGAAATTGGCGGCGGTGAGGGCGACGTCATCGCCATCGGTTCGACGCTGATGGTGATTGAAACCGATGCGGCGGCGGAGACCACACAGCCGACGGCAGCACCGAAGGTTGGAGAAATTCCCCTCAAAACTCGTCATGCTGAACTTGATTCAGCATCCATCATGCCTGCGCATACTGAGTTGAAAGATCAGGCATTGACCCTGAACCAAGTTCAAGGTGACGATGCTGATACGCTGCGAGACGTCACCCGCCATGCCCTCGCATCACCCGCCGTGCGTGACCGAGCGAGCAACCTTGGGATAGATTTAGCCGAAGTGAAACCGTCATCCGATGGCCGTATCCGCCATGCCGATTTGGACGCGTTTCTGCGCTATAACAGCGCTATGGGCTATGCGGCCCCCGCCCCTGCGCGCCCTGATGAAAGTGTGCGCGTTATTGGCATGCGCCGCCGCATCGCCGAAAATATGGCGGCGTCAAAACGCGCCATCCCGCATTTCACCTATGTTGAGGAGATTGAGGTCACAGCGCTAGAAGCACTGCGTGCCGACCTTAACGCCAATAGAGGAGGTCGCCCCAAGCTGACAATGCTGCCGCTGTTGATCGCCGCCATTTGCCGCACGGTGCCCGGATTCCCGATGATCAACGCGCGTTATGACGACGAAGCCGGTGTGGTGACGCGGCACGGCGCGGTGCATCTGGGCATGGCGACCCAAACCGACGCAGGGTTGATGGTTCCTGTTATTCGCGATGCGCAAGTGTTGAACATTTGGCAATTAGCAAATGAAATCAGTAGATTGGCAGATGTTGCTCGCAATGGTAGCGCAAAGAGCGAGGAGCTGTCAGGCTCGACATTGACCATAACCTCGCTTGGCCCTCTGGGTGGTATCGCCACCACTCCAGTCATCAACCGCCCCGAAGTGGCGATTATCGGCCCGAACAAAATTGTCGAACGCCCCGTGTTTGACCACGACGCCACAGGCGCGCAAATCATCCGCCGTGCCAAATTGATGAACCTGTCTATCAGCTGCGATCACCGTGTTGTCGATGGTTTTGACGCGGCCAGTTTTGTTCAAGCCCTCAAAAAGCTACTCGAAACACCCGTGCTGTTATTCGCGGATTGACGTCAGCGGACTGGGCTTTCCTACAACCTGTTCGACATGGTAAGATGCGCACTCGGCTCTTTGAACTTGTTAATCGGCATCACCCATCGGTGCTCCGGATATAGTCCGGAGCGCTGGCAATCAGGTGCACCGCTTATACGCGTGGAAGATCTTTCCGCCTCTTGTGCTCCGGCGCAGGCCGGAGCGCTGGCAGGCAAGGACGGTCCTTGATACCCACCGCTCCGGCCGCGCCGGAGCACAGTATCTTTCGCTTCTTTGCGTCTCCACGTCTCTGCGCGAACTATCATCCTTCGTCATTGCGAGGAGGGCCTTGGCCCGACGCGGCAATCCAGCTCCCAGCCTTCTGGATTGCCGCGCCGCCTGACGGCGGCTTGCAATGACGATGGTGGATGGCGAA
>ERZ1292633.1631-Hain-H41-02um-R1-1631-length-24023-cov-21_pt1 | contig 24023 bp, 16 predicted proteins | sample MGYA00564406_ERZ1292633 | MGnify/ENA primary metagenome ERZ1292633 (study PRJEB36523, sample SAMEA6512639) | groundwater metagenome | collected 2019-01-08 | study: AquaDiva: Metagenomics assemblies of 32 groundwater samples | reverse complement strand
TGGACAACATCCTTCGTTCCATGATCGATATCCTGATCGTCATCAATCCGAATGGCACCATACGAAGCATTAACCAAGCAACCCAACAACTCCTTGGATACGAGGAGCAGGAGTTGTTGGGTCAACACATAACCGTTCTCTTCCCGCTGATGGAAGAATTGCCCTCCGGAAAGACATACGAAAAACTCATACGGAAACACGTGGTCAGTCATGGAGAAACGACGTGCCGGACGAAAGACGGCAGGGCGATCCCGATGCTCCTTTCCAAGTCCGTGATGCAGGACAAAGACGGCCACATCCAGGGAGTCGCTTGGGTCGGCAAAGACATAACCGAGATCAAGCAGGCGGAGGAGCAACTCCGGCTACACGAAACAGCGCTCGAATCCGCCGCAAACGCAGTCGTCATTACGGATTGGAGAGGGTGCATCACCTGGACCAACCCCTCCTTCACATCGTTGACCGGCTATTCTTTTGAAGAAATAGTCGGCCAGGACATACGCATCCTAAAATCCAACCGGCATGACCATGCCTTCTATCAAAGCCAATGGGACACGATCCTCAGCGGAAAGGTATGGCAGGGCGAGGTCATCAATCAGAAGAAGGACGGAAGCCTGTACACGGAGGAGGTGACGATCACCCCGGTCTACGACCAGAACCGGGAAATCAGCCACTTCATCCGCATCAAGCAGGACGTCACGGATCGGAAACGCGGAGAAGAGACCATCCGAAAGGCACACGAGACGCTGAAAGAACTCGACCGATTGCGCTCGCAATTTTTTTCTGACATCAGCCATGAGCTTCGAACTCCATTAACCGTTATTCGCGGCGAAGCAGAAGTGACCCTCCGAGGAAAGGATAAGCCCGTTGCCGAATACAAAGCAGTCCTGGCTCAGATCGTCCAATTGACCAACCAAGTCAATAAGTTGGTCGGGGATCTGTTATTTCTCTCGCGATCCGAGTCGGGGACCATTGAGATCGTCAAACACCCCCACCCGCTGCTTGATATCCTACAGGAGACGCATCGGGAAGCGCTTGTACTGGCGGAGAAAAAGCACATTGCCGTCACGTTGAACAGCCGGGACGATACCCCCATCACGGTGAACGGAGATCCGCAGCGCCTTCGACAACTGCTTATGATCATCATCGACAATGCGGTGAACTACACGAAGCAGGGAGGAGCCATCAAGGTAGATCTGGAGAGCGACGGGGCCAATGCCAGGGTGATTGTGGCCGATAACGGCATCGGGATACCGGAGGGGGATCTCCCCCATGTGTTTCAGCGTTTTTATCGTGCGAAACAGGGACATCAAGACGTGGCCCAGAGCGGGTCTGGTCTGGGGCTACATATTGCCAAATGGATCGCCGAGGCGCACATGGGAACAGTCTCCATCGCGAGCGTCCTCAATCAGGGAACCACGGTTACCATTGAACTTCCCCTCCATGGATCCCAGACTCCCCCAGCAGGCGGATAGGATCACACTGGTCCCAAGAAAAGGACGACCTTGCGTTTACGAAACCCGACTTCACTCGTCAAATAGGTAGCGACCCTCCTTTCATCGAGATAGGATGCATGAGTATGCGCATTTTAGTAGTAGAAGACGACGAACGGATTTCAAGTTTCGTCAAGCGCGGGCTTGAGGCAGAAAACTACCTGGTGGACCTCGCCCAAGACGGCCAGGAAGGGATTCAAAAGGGCATGGCCCCCTATGACCTGATCGTCCTCGACCTTCTACTTCCCGTGAAAAATGGGCACGAAGTCTGTCAGGCCCTGCGCCATGAGCAGGTCCAGACCCCGATCTTGATCCTGACGGCCAAAGAGACGCTCCAGGACAAACTCCGCGTCTTCGACTACGGCGCAGACGATTATCTCACCAAGCCCTTTGCCTTCGAGGAACTGCTCGCCCGGATCAAAGCGCTCCTCCGCCGCAAACCATCCTACAAGGAGTCGGCGGCAGAACTGGAGGTGGCCGATCTCACGCTGAATCGGGACTCCCGGGAAGTTCGTCGAGGAGGCAAGACCATTTCGTTGACTCGAAAGGAGTTCGACCTCCTGGAATTACTGATGTCGAATCCCGACAAGGCCTTAAGCCGCGTGTCGATTCTCGAACAGGTCTGGGGTTATCATTATGACACCCTGACCAATATCGTTGACGTCTATATTGGGTATCTCCGAAAAAAAGTCGACGCCAGCTCTAAGCAAAAGCTGATTCAGACCGTGCGGGATTTCGGATACAAGATCTCCGGCAACCAGTCTTCCTAACCTCGCTTCCCTCTAGCCCGCGGTCGCGCCGTTCTCATCCCATTTCTTATCAACTTCTCATCTCCTTCTCATCAGCCTTTCACCTCTTTCAGATAGGCTACTGCCACGAAAGAGGTGGAAAATGCGAAGACCCGATCATTCTGTGAGCCGTACGGATAGCGGATGGGCTCTTCCTATAGAGGAGAAATATACGATGCGAGTCCTGCTGGTGGAAGACGATGAGCGAATTGCCAGCTTCATGAAACGTGGACTCGAAGCAGAAGCCTATGAGGTGGACCTCGCATCGGAAAAGGCCCAAGCCCTCGTTCTGACCGAAACCGGCACCTATGACATCATTATCTTGGATATCTTTCTCGGGTCAGACGACGGAATGGATATCTGCCGGACCCTTCGGCGGCGAGCTGTGAGAACCCCCATTGTGATCATGACGGCCAAGGATTCCGCCGTGACCAGACAGGCAAGCAAAGAAGCCGGCGCCAACGCGTTTCTCCCGAAGCCGTTCCCATTTGAAGATCTCTTGGCAACGATCACGAGCCTGCATGAATCAGATAGGTCGTTGAGTTCCCAACAGAGTTTGTCGGAGAGCTGACCCTGTGCCAGGAAAAGAGAAGACCATGCGTTTACGTTTTCCCTCTGATCTCGTCCAATGAGCCATGAGTAAGGATTTAGCGGGAAAAGATCTTAACGAGTGTTCAGACTTTCATCTGAGCGGTCCCTGTGAGCCCCTACTGGACAAAGGAGCCGGCATGAAGCGATTACTCATCTATTCCCACGACACCTTCGGCCTCGGCAATATCCGGCGCATCATGAATATTGCCACCTATCTGCACCGGGCCGTTCCGGACCTATCCATCCTGATCGTGACCGGATCTCCCATGATCCAGAGCTTTCGTATCCCCAAGGGAATCGATTACATCAAGCTCCCCTGTCTGAGCCGAACGGAGCGCGAGGGGTACTCAGCGAAATATCTCGATTCGAAAATCGATGAGGTGATTCAACTGAGAACCGATCTGATCCTCTCGGCGGTGCTCAATTTCGAGCCGGATATCATTCTCGTCGACAAGAAGCCCTACGGCATCAAGCATGAATTGCGCAAGACGCTGAACTTTGCAAAGACCTATATGCCTAAAACCAGAACCGTCTTACTTCTTCGGGACATCCTCGATGCGCCGGAAGCGACCACCAAGGTGTGGGAGGACAACGGATATTATGAGGCGGTGAAATCCTCCTACGACCTCGTGCTCGTGTTGGGGACGCCGGAAATATTCGATCCTCGGGTTGAATATAACTTCCCGCTTACAGCCTCTGAAAAGGTCGAGTTCTGCGGGTACATCCAGCCGCAGACCCTCCTCAGAGACCGGGACACCGTCAGAAGAGAGCTGCAAATCAAGAGATCTGAGCGTCTGGTTTTGGTGACACCGGGCGGCGGAGAAGACGGGCATGCGTTGATACAGACCTATGTCCAGGCCTTGCAACACATGCCGACCGGGGCGCGTATCCGGAGCCTGATCGTCACAGGGCCGGAGATGTCGGAAGCGCAGCGAATGCTCTTAAACCGGTCAGCCCTGCAGTTTCCTGGCGTTCGAATGCTTGAATTCACAAATGACCTGCCGAGCTACATGAACGCCTCCGATCTGGTGGTATCGATGGGAGGCTACAACACGGTCTGTGAAATCCTCAGCCTGAAAAAACGCGCGATCATCGTTCCCCGCGTCAGGCCGGTGGAGGAACAATGGATCAGGGCAGAACGGATGGCCCGCTTGGGTCTATTGACCACCATTCATCCGGACTCACTGACTCCCCAAGACCTGCTCCGCACAATTCTCGTGGAACTCGGTTCAGACATGCCTTTGCGCCCGACGCTGGATTTAGCCGCGCTTCCCACGCTCACAAATCATCTCACGATGTTGCTCAACGGCAAATACGAACCGGCGCAGGCTCCATCGCTCGTTGAAGGCTAGGTACTGCATGAAGGCGAAACGGCAGACGGTGGGCTATCTTCTAAAAACCTATCCAAAGGTCTCGGAGAATTTTATCCTTCAGGAAATCCTCGATCTCGAAGCGCTCGGGCTCGGCCTGGAGATTTTCTCCCTCCAGCATCCGACCGATGCAATCGTGCCCAGCCTGGCCAAGCAAGTCCTGGCCCCTGTGACCTATCTTCCGAAGTCCATGGGGGACCGACAGGGCCGCCCGCTGATGGCCCACCTCCGACTGTTCACCAGACACCCGCTGCGATATATGGACGCGCTCCGATTTGTGCGGCAACGACTGGAAGGGCCGTCGTGGTCGGAGTTTATCCAAGGCGGCTGTCTGGCCTGGACCCTCCTGCAATCAGGCATCCGCCATCTCCACGCGCATTTCGCCACTGAGCCGGCCGGGACGGCTGAACTGGTCCATCGTTTCACGGGGATTCCGTACAGCCTGACCTGCCATGCGAAGGACATCTTTCTTTCCTCTCCCGAGGGGCTCAGCCGGAAGATGCATCACGCCAAGTTTGTCGTGACCTGCACAGAAGCGAACCGTTCACATCTTCAAAACATTGCAAGCAACGGCACGCCGATCCACCGGCTCTACCATGGATTGAACCTGGCGCGGTTCGATGCGTTGCGCAAGACCGATTCCTCCGCTGACACGAGCCTCCCCACGATCCTCAGCGTAGGCCGACTCCGTGAGAAGAAGGGCTTTTTGACCTTGATTCACGCCTGCCGGATCTTAGTGGACGCAGGACATCGGTTCCGCTGCCAAATCGTCGGCTATGGGCCGCTCCAGACGGAGATGGAGGAACTGATCCGAACGCTCGGCCTGGGCGAAACCCTGTCGTTGTGCGGGAAGAAGACTTTAGAGGAAGTCGTGGACCTCTACCGCCACGCAAGCATCTTTGCCCTGCCCTGCCGGGTCGCGGATGACGGGGATCGCGATGGCATTCCGAACGTGTTCATGGAAGCGATGGCGATGGGACTTCCGGTCGTATCGACCGACGTATCGGGGATTCCGGAACTGATCCACCACAATCGAAACGGTCTCCTGGTTCCACAACAAGACCCAGATGAGCTGGCCAAGGCGCTGGGCCGGCTGCTTGAGAATCCGGAACTGAGATACCGACTCGGCCGAGCTGGGCGGGAAACCATCGTGAATAATTTTGTGTCCGAGCAGTCGAGCCGGCGGCTCAAAGAACTGTTCTCTGAGCATAGGCAGGCCCAGCCGACGAGGGTCGAATCCCACGAGTCCCTGGCTACCGCACCTGCCTGGCATGAGCCAGAACCGGCTGATGCGACAGCTCGTGGAGGGCAGGGAACGATCGGGTACATTTTGAAAGGCTTTCCCCGCAACTCAGAAGCCTTCATTACGAACGAAATCTATCTCTTGGAACGGATGGGGCTCAGGCTTCGCCTGTTCTCTGCCTTTCAGGGCGACGGTGCATGCACCGGGTCTCGTGTCCAGGCTATCGCGTCCCCGCTGACCTACCTCCCCGAATGCGACGAGACCAAGGACGGCGGGTTCATTCCCTGGTTGCTTTCAAACTTCACGAGATACCTTCCCAGCCACCTCCAAGTGCTGCGGATCGCACCTCGCCGGTATCTCCGGACGCTGTTCGAAGCGCTGCGGCTGAGTTTCCGTTGCCGAGGAGGAGCCTTTCGGTGGCCCAAGAAAGTATTTTACAAAGACTTCCTCCGCTCAGGCTTCATCGCCTGCCAGGTCAACGAGGCTGGTGACATCCGCCACCTTCATGCGCATTTCTGCCACGGCTCGACCACCATGGCCATGTTCGCCAGCATGCTGACCGGTCTTCCGTTCAGCTTCACGGCCCATGCCAAGGATATCTATCTCCCGAAACTGAATCCCGGCGACCTCCTACAGATTAAAATGCGACGGGCCGAGTTTGTCGTCACCTGCACTGGGGCCAACAAACAGTACTTGGAGGAGGCCTGTCCTGACGGGGCGCCTGTCCACACGATCTACCATGGTGTCGACACAACCCGGTTTCACCCCTCACCGGACGGAGAGCCTGAATTACCTGTCATTCTTTCTGTCGGGCGGTTCGTCGAAAAAAAGGGGTTCCCGTTTCTGGTGCAGGCCTGTCGGATTCTCAGAGACCACGGGCATCAGTTTCAGTGCCGGATCGTGGGCGAGCCGGACGAGCAAAGCGGGCTCGTTCGTCAGTTGATCTTTCAGTCAGCACTTGAGGACAGGATTGTCATCGAGCCAGGCGTGACCCAGGATGAGCTACGAGCCCTGTATCGACAGGCCACCATGTTTGTTCTGCCTTGCCAGATCGTCGATAACGGGGATCGTGACGGCATCCCGAACGTGCTGGCCGAAGCTATGGCCACGGGCCTTCCGGTTGTCTCGACGGACATCTCGGGCATTCCAGAGTTGGTGGTTCACCGTGACAACGGCCTGTTGGTCCCACAGCGAGACGTGCACGCCCTCGCCAAGGCGATGGAAGAGCTGTTGGCCGATGCCCAACTGCGACAGAGGTTGGGGCAAGCAGGGCGAGACACGATCGGACGCATCTTCGACTCGGCAACGACCACCAGACAACTATGCTCGTTATTCGAATCGCCGGCGTGCGTCGAGGCGACCGTTCAGAAAGAATCTCATGCCACTTGCTGCTGAACGACAGATTATTTCCACGACTGCGGGATACGGACGCCTGCTCCGCGCTCCATACGATACCTGGACGCCGGACCAGCTCCTCCATCATTTCCAAACGAGGACGTCGGTCCAGTATTTCCCCGTTGTGGATGCAATCGAAACCGCACGGGAAAAGATCGAGAATATTCTCAACGGCCGGTTTGATTTTAATCAGGAGTCCCATACCCTGCCGTCGCCGATCCGATGGACCGAGAACCCCAGTCATGATCGTGAATGGCTGATTCTCCTCCACAAGTTCTACTACTCCGTCGGGCTGGGGATGGCCTACCACGAGACCGAGGCGCCCCGCTATGCGGAAAAGTGGGTCGATCTCACGTCCTCATGGATCGATGCCGTTCCACTCGATTTCTTACCCAGCGACGTCGCAGGGCGGCGCATCCAAAATTGGATATTCGCTCACTACTACTTTGTAACGCTCCACCAATCAGCCGGCATTGGCCCCGAGTTCTACGTGCGGTTCCTCAAATCGCTGCATCAGCAAGTCTGTTATCTGCGTGAGCACCTCACACCGGCGAGAAACCATCGTACCTTGGAGCTCTGCGCGATCTTTCTGGCTGCCGTGGTGTTTCCGGAATTTGCCGAGGCCGAGGACTGGCTCGCCGTTTCGACCCGCGAACTCTCGATCAATATTCAAACCGACTTCCTGCCGGACGGAGTCCATTGCGAACTCTCCACCGATTACCATCATCTCGTCCTCAAGAATTATCTCTGGATCCGCAAGCTGGCCCAGATCAATCAGATCGACATGCCCAGCTCGATAGACGAGGGAATCAAGAAGGCGCTTGAGTTCTCTGTCTATTCACACAGACCTGACGGCGCCATTCCCTCGCTGAGCGATGGCGACAGCCGAAACTTTCTCGATCTCCTGGAGCAGGGCTACGAACTCTACGGAAGCGAGCACCTCAAGTATGTATCGTCCCAAGGAAAGACCGGAATACCTCCCGAAAACCGATCGCGTGGGTTTGCCGCAAGCGGGTATTACGCCCTCCGAAGCGGCTGGGGCGATCAGGGCTCATCGTTTCAGGATGAGCGGTATTTGATCTTCGACTGCGGCCCTCTCGGAGCCGGGAACCATGGGCATCTCGATCTCTTAAGTTTCGAGATGGCCGCCTATGGCAAGCCATTGATCGTCGATCCGGGTCGCTATACCTACGACGAATCCGGAGAGACCAATTGGCGATCGCTCTTCAGGGGAACTTCCTACCACAATACCGTACTCGTGGATGGGAAGAATCAAACGAAGTACGAGTGGAAGAAGAACCGATTCAAGATCACTGGGCCAGAACCGGAACGGGAGATCAAATCGTTCGTCACTAAGCCTGGACTCGACTATCTGCATGGGGTAGCCCGAAGCCATGAATACCCGGTCATTCACGAGCGGAAGGTGCTGTTCATCAACGGGGAATACTGGGTGATTGTCGACCTCCTGAGAGCCACTGAGCCCCACGAGTACGACCTGTTGTTCCACCTATCGCCTCCGGCGCAGGATCGGGTCTCGGTCAGGGTGTCGGACAACACCCTGTCGATCCATTCGCCCCAGCTCATTCTCGCGCAGCCGCTCAGCCCGAACGTACGCCCTTCCATCCGGGAAGGCTTTGCGTCCACCTCCTACGGTGAAAAAGATCGCGCTCCGATTGTGCGGCTGACTCAACGAGAGACAAGCACGTGCTTCCTCACCATCCTGCATCCGTACAAAGACGACGAACCGAACATCTCCGTCGAAACGCCGGAACCAGACAGGGGGCCGCAGGCTCTCCTGTTGGGCGAACGGGCGCCGGTTCGCATTACGATTGCACGCAAGGGGGAACAGTATCGTGACGACCTGCTGTTCACGAATCAGACCGGCTCGTACAGTGGAATTCCTGACGCGGCAGCCACAACTCATGTGCGCGTTTCGAGAACCGACCATGCTGATAATCTTTTATTTCGGTATCAGGCCTGAATCATGGTGAACCAATCTGTCATCAACGAGGCTTCCTCGGTTCGACGTTCAGAGAGTGGCCCGGTCCACGAGATTCCGACGGATGCCCTGCTCCCCCAACTTTCGATGATCCTAGACCAGACGGCGATAAAAGACCGGCTGCAAGCTCAGATGTTCGAGTCCGCTCAAGAACGGAAGCGTTTCGTTATACGCAGCTGCAAGATCGATCGAGTCCGATACAAGCCGGAATCCTCCTGCATGGTTACCTATCGTCTTGAAATCGAGGACACGACGACCAGAGAAACAGGCGAGCAAGTCCTCTGTGGCCGCGCGTATCCCAAAGGTCTCTCCCTGTCTCAATGGGACAAAGGCAGGATGCGCCCTCTGGTTCAACCGCAATTCGGGCAACCTCTGATCTATCTGCCAGATCTGGAGCTGGTGCTCTGGAGTTTTCCCAATGACCGGAAGATGGCGACGCTGCCAGCCGCGATTGAGTCTGCGCGCTTCACATCCGTGATCCTGCCAGAATTGATCGTTTCACATCTGGGACAAGGGTGGAAAATCGTGGGTACGGCTTCCCATGTGATGCACTACGTAGGAGAACATACCTGCACGGTAAAGACGCCTGTAGCCCTGTCTCACCCATTCAAGAACGAACTTCAGACCCTAACCCTCTTTGGCAAGACCTACTATAACGAGGAAGGTACAGAAACTGACCGGATGATGCGGCAACTCTGGGAAAGTGAGGCTAGACATAGCAGCCGACTGGAGATGGCCAAGCCACTTGGGTACGACACCCAGACCAAGACGCTCTGGCAACTGGCAGTTCCTGGAATCACACTGGAGGCCTGCGACATCGACCGCCAGGAGTTTGTTCCTTTCCTGAGGGAGGCGGCACGGGCTGTCGCCGGGTTGCACTTAGCCCCCGTATCTGTCGCCCGGTCAGTCACGGTGGCGGATCTGATCACGACTCTCAAGAGAGCCACGTCTGTCTTGATTCGATACCGGTCGAGTTGCGGGCAGGCTCTGGTCCCCCTCACAGCCCGATTGATTGCCCAAGCCGACAGAATCCCGGCCCACCCGAGCGCAACCATCCACGGAGACCTCCACTTGAAGAATTTCTTGGTCGACGATGCTCGTGTGACGCTGATCGATTTGGACAACGTCTGCACTGGCTCTCCCTATCTCGACCTGGGGAGCCTGATTGCCGGATTGCACACATACGGTATTCTCCACGAGAAATCCGAGGAGACTGTTCCACGATTGGTCGAGTCCTTCCTCCAAGCATATGAAACCCACGTACCATGGCCAGTCCGCCGCAACCTCGTAGACTGGCATACGGCGATGGCGCTCATTACGGAACGCGCCTATCGCTGCGTGACGCGTCTCAAGGAAGGGAGGCCGGCCATGATTGAAGAACTGATCGCCCTGGCTGGAAGACTTTCCCAAGCCTCTGCCTCATGCGCACAAGGTATGGAACCATGAACAGCACAATGATATCCAAATTGGGGCGCGATTGCGCCGGAGCGATCCGACCGACAACGATCTACTTGATCCGCCATGGAGAGAGTGAATTGAACCGGGACAAACGAATTTCAGGCCAACTCGATCCCCCCCTTTCCCGTGAAGGGATGCGGGAGAGTCTGGCTCTGGCGGAACAGTTTCGTGGGATACGGCTGACTGCCATCTACACTAGCGCACTCATGCGGACGATTGAGACGGCGAAACCGACTGCCTTTGCACATGGGCTTACAATCTACCCTCGGAAAGCCCTGAATGAACTGCACCTGGGGGTGCTTCAGGGACGTCATCGCGATGATCGTGATCCGGAGGCTCGATCCATGTGGGAAGAGCGCAAGAAGGGCAAGATCCACTATCGAGTACCAGGAGGGGAAACCTTTGCTGAACTGGCCGAGCGGGTCACTCGCTGCCTCGACGAGATTCTCGCAGCAGAGGCAGGAGGCACAATATTGATTGTGGGGCATCGGGCCACGAACCGAGCGTTATTCGGCACTCTCCTGAATTGGCCTGAAGAGCAATGGCTAAACCTCAACTTCAGGCACAAATACCTCTATGGAATTACGACGGGAGCCCAGCCGCAGCTGGCTACCATCCGGTTAAACGGAAGTCACGCAGGAGAGAAAAGCGCAGCGCTCAAGCTATAGCGCCGAGAGAAGATGTTTCCCATGGATAATCTAACCAAATTTTCCGACCCCTCTGCGATGAAGGCCCTGCTTTCGGAGTGTCTCCCGCTGCTTTGTTCAGACAGCGGAGCGATCACGCGTTGCCACGTTCAGCATGTAAAATATTCGCCGAAGAAGAAGCCAGAAAATGCAAGCCTAACGGCCTGCTACCATCTTGGAGTCAGAGGCAGGGACTCTCAACGAGACCGACAGGTGATCCTATACGGCAAGGCCTTTTGCAACGGACGAAGCCAGGAAGAGTTCGATGCCTTGGCTCAGACCAGCAGAGCCATACAAACTCTTCATGCCATGCCCTATCACTTCCGCGATCTCGACCTGCTCCTGTGGGTCTTTCCAGCAGATCCGGCAATCCCGCATCTGCCGGAAGTAAGTGATCCGGAGCGGGTCAAGGCCTATCTGCCCTATCCATCCCTTCCGAAGGGCCTCGATGGGGCGGGCGACATCAGGTCGGTCGAAATGTCGGTCATAAACTATCGCCCCGAAATACGGTGCACGACCAAGTACGATCTCAGCTGGGGAACGGCCAATCAGCCTCAGCATCTTACTATCTTCGGCAAGACGTTTCGAAGCGGGGAGGGCCACGACGTCTACGCCAGAAGCGAATACTTATGGAACCGTTACTCCGGCGTTGACGAGGAGGTTCTTTTCTCCCAACCGCTGGGATACACCTCTGCGGTACAAACCCTGTGGCAACTCGGCGTCGAGGGAACTCCGCTCTGTTCTGTGATCAAGAAAGACAATTGCGATTCCTATTTGAGGACGGTCGCCAAGGGATTGGCCATGATCCATAACAGTGACTTGGCTGATCTTCCGACATGGACTCTGGACGAGCACCTCCTTGAGGTCGATAAGAAGATCGAGAAACTGCGACGAGCGGCACCCTCGCTGGTGAAAGAGCTGGACTTCCTTGCACAGCATATCCATCGCGACGCCCCGAACCCCTCCGACATCCCGCTTCGACCGGTGTATTGGGATTTCCACGTCAATCAACTCTTGGCCCAAGGTGGGAAAATCGCCTTCTTCGATTTTGACGAGCTTGCATTAGGAGATCCCGTGCAGGATCTCGCAAATTTTATCGTGGACCTACAATTCCGTGACGTGAGCGGGTTTCTAGCTCGACGGATGGCGAAGTCGTTGTACGCCTCCTACCGTTCTCAGGTGAAGTGGGAAGTTCCGATCGAGCGTGTCAGGTGGCATGAGACCGTGCAGTTCATCAATAAGGCCTACAGAAGCTTTATTCAGCAGCGGCCTGACGTCGATGAGACGGTCAAGGGAATCGTCCAGAGGGCTGCACAAGACATTACGCTGGACTGGCTCGACAACGAGCCGCTGATTGAGGAGATGCCACGATGAAGAAGCGGGTGCTCATATATTGCCAGCATGTTCTAGGGATAGGGCATCTCGTGAGAAGCCTGGAAATCGTTCGGGGATTAAAGGACTGGGACGTCACGTTTCTAAACGGCGGCGATCTCTGCCCCGGCATGGAATTCCCTCCTCAGACGGAAGTCGTGAATCTTCCGCCGATCAAATCGGAATCGGATTTCAAAACCATCCAGGCTTCAGAGAACGGTCAGGGTCTGGAGGCAGTGAAACGGATTCGCGCGAGTCGAATCCAGGCAGAGTTTGCCCGCATCAAGCCCGACGTCTTTCTCATTGAGATGTTTCCGTTCGGAAGAAAACACTTTGCGTATGAGCTGGTGCCGGTCTTAGAACAGATCCGGCTCAAAAAAATGCAGACAGCCGTGGTCTGCAGTCTTCGCGACATCCTGGTCAACAATAAGCGGAATCAAGCACAGCATAACGAACGGGCGATCACGCTCATGAACCGATACTTCGACCTGCTCTTGGTCCACTCCGATCCGCGGTTCCAGACCCTCGATGAAACGTTTCCACAGGTCCAGGAGCTTCAGTGCGACATCAGATACACAGGTTTCGTCTCGCAACCTGCTCCTCAGGTGCTCGCAATGCCGTCCGATCTCCAGACCTCAGACCAGCCCATGATCCTCGTAAGCATCGGGGGAGGCAGGGTCGGCTTCGAACTGGTGGAATGCGCCCTGCAGGCATCGGCACAGCTTCGAGCAAGCTTCCCGCACCGCATGATGATCTTGACAGGGCCCTATATGCCGGAGGATCAGTTTAAATTGTTCCTCACCTTGGCAGCGATGCAGGAGCAGGTGACGATCCTGCGATACACTCCAGATTTTCTCTCTTACTTACGGGAGGCCTCTCTCTCAGTCAGCATGGCCGGCTACAATACCTGCATGAATCTGCTGGCCACAGGCACCAAGGCCTTGGTCATCCCGTTTACCGGTGGAGGGAATACCGAGCAAACCATCCGCGCAGAAAAGCTGGCTCAACTTGGGGCCGTCGGCGTTGTCAGCCCATCACAGCTGCGACCCGACTACCTGGCGGAACGAATGATTCAGACTCTCCAAACTCCGACCCAAACACAAGCACTATCCCTCGATCAAGATGGCGCCATGAAGACCGCTGCCTGCTTAGAAGAGTTGGTAGAGCGGAAGAAGTCCTTATCGGGCGATATGGTCCCCGTTTCCTTCTCTCTTCAGAATGGGAACCACCGAATCACTTGGCAAAGGGAATTGAGGGCTAGCTTAAAGTTGATTCAGGCTGAGGGGAAGGAAGTCCAGATCTTTTTCCGGGACGACGACATCGACGAGGATGAGAAGTCGCTTGTCCGCTTGCTCGACCTGTTCCTGGCCCACGGGGCGCCGCTCAACCTGGCGATCATACCCGATCTCCTCTCGGACGCCACCGTGAGACAGCTCCTCATGAGAGACCTATGGATTCCGGAATCTCTCGGGCTGATTCAGCACGGATGGAGACACACCAACCATGAGCAAGAAGGGCGGAAATGCGAGTTTGGAATCAGCCGCTCGCTGGCCGACAAGTTCAACGATATCGCGCGGGGAAAATCCCGGCTGGAGGAAGCCTTCGGTCCACGATACTATCCCGCCTTCACTCCCCCCTGGAATCGTTGCACTGAGGATACGTTTGGTGTGTTGGACGAGCTCGGATTTGTCGTATTCTCCAAGGATCAGGGGAAGGAGCCTGTCGAAGGCCATCGATTCCAGGAGATTTCCACCACACTCGATCTGTATCGCTGGAAAGATGGGGCCACGCTCAAACCTGCCGATGAGATCGTGCCGGCCCTCATCAGCCAAATGCGGGAACTCGACCGGGTCGGAATTCTCTTGCACCATAAAGTCATGGACGACACGGCATTCACATTTCTCGATCAACTCCTGGATGAGCTGCGGCAATTTCCAGTCGTACGGTTCCACACGCTTAAAACCCTCATGCAACAGGTCGAGACAGCGCAATCAGTTTCATGGTCGGAGACATGATGAATTTACGACGACAGAGCCGATTCAAAGAGATCGTTCTCAATCACCTATTGAAGATGAAGGGGCGCCTTTGCTTGGCGGCCCTGTGCCTTGTCGGGTACGTCGCCATCGATTTGCTGAAGCCCTGGCCCCTCAAATTCCTGTTCGACTACGTGTTGCTGCAGCAGCAACTCCCGCCTTTCCTGACTGGTCTTCAAGGAACGCTCCAAGACGGCCTGCTGTTGCCGCTTGGCCTTGTCGCCGGCGCTATTATCTGCATCAGCATCCTGAGCGGCATCTTTTCGTACGGCCAGTTGTACTTGACGTCGAAAGTCGGCTTCCTGCTCAGCGCCACACTCCGGAATGAACTGTTCTCCCGCTTGCAGCGCTTGTCTCTATCCTTTCACCATCAAACCAAATCCGGCGAACTGATCACCAAAGTATCGAGCGACACGACTGCGCTCAGGGATGTCTTCGCCGACTGGGCGCTGACAATGGCCGGTCATTGCTTGATGCTTCTCGGCATGATGGTGATCATGTTTGTATTGAACTGGAAATTGGCCCTTGTCGCCATGGTGACCCTGCCGATGATGGGCGCCCTTCTCTTCATCCTGATCCGGAAGGTCAAGGCCACCGCCCAAAAACAGCGGAAACACGAAGGGGCAATAGCTTCCCACGTGAATGAAGTCTTGGGGGCTATCTCCCTCGTCCAAGCATTCGGCCGGGAAGAACATGAAGAATCGCGTCTCCAGAAATACAGCGACCACCACGTGGAACAAAGTATTCACACGGCGAGACTCACCGCTTCTGTCTCCAGAATGGTCCACATCGTGGAGGCGCTTGGAACCGCCGGGATTGTCCTCGTTGGAGGCTGGTTGGTTCTAGGGAAACAGATGACGCCGGGCGATCTGCTCATTTTTCTCTCCTACGGCCACTCTCTCTATAAACCGATACGGCAATTGAGCAGTCTGTCGGTCAAGTTCTCACGGGCCATGGTCAGTGCGAAACGTGTGGCGGATATCCTCGACATCGAGCCGGAGATTCGCGATCTGCCTGACGCGCGACAGGCCTCGGCCTTACAGGGGGACATCGCGTTCAACCAAGTGACCTTCGGCTACGAGCGCGATACCAATGTGTTGCACGGAGTGTCCTTTCACATCGCGGCAGGCCAAAAAGTGGCATTGGTCGGATCCTCCGGAGCAGGAAAGTCGACAATCGTCAACCTGATTCTCCGTCTGTATGAACCCCAAACCGGTTCTATCATGATCGACGGAATCAACAGCGCGCAGTACAAGCGGGAATCGCTCCGGCAGCACATCGGCATCGTGCTGCAAGATACGGTGTTGTTCGGCGCGAGTATCGCAGAAAACATTTCCTACGGGAAACCAGACGCGACGCGCGAGGAGATCGAACGAGCGGCGATGCTTGCCTATGCCCACGACTTCATTGCAGCGCTGCCCGATGGCTACGACACCATACTCGGCGAGAGGGGCGGCACCCTGTCCGGAGGACAACGGCAGCGGATCTGCCTGGCGCGCGCCATCATCAAGCAGCCCTCGATCCTCATCCTCGATGAGCCGACATCCGCCGTAGATCCGGCGGCAGCGGCAATGATTCGCGACACCGTGGCCCGTCTCCAGACAGGCAAGACAACCCTCGTGATTGCCCATCAATTCGTTGCCATGGATCAATTCGATCAGATTCTGGTTCTCGATAACGGCCGCTTGGTCGAGCAGGGTACGCACCACCAGCTCGTAGCTCGAAAAGGCCAGTATTACGCCCTGCTTGCTCACCAGGCGCGCGGGATGCAGTGGGAAGACGCCGGCGCATCAAGTACGCTCCATCCTGAAACTGAAGGGGAAGCTGAAACATATGCGTAAGCGGGAATAAACATGGTTATGAACACCGATAGTCCAAAAACCTTTGTCTTGATGATCGATGTCGAGATCGATGCAGGCCCTAAATGGAAGACGTCGAATCCTGCCTCATACGAAGGTGTCTATAACGGTGTTGGCATCATCCAAACTCTTTGTGACACCTATGGCGTCAAGCCCGTGTATCTGATCAGCCCCGCAGTCATGGTTGACCAGAAATCAGTTGAGTGTCTCAAGTCTCTCGATAGGAGTCACTGTGAATTGGGAACACATCTCCACGGGGAATACAGCCCCCCGAAAGATCTGATCCAACAACTGGGACAGTGCAATCGGAGCCTCGGCTGACAAGATGATGGAGGACCGAAACATCGCGCATCTCGAACCTGACGTGCCCATCGCGGCTTTCGCGCGATTCGCCGACGCAGAGGCCATGGGAGCCCTCCTGTGGCAGCAGTTCGCTGCGGGCTTCGACGGCCAGGACCTTCCAACCGCCTGCGCCATCGTCTATGCGCGTTACAAACATTTAAAAGCGCAGTCGCGGCCCAAATCTTCACTGTCCGTATGTTACCAGCTCAACTTGGCCGGCCGTCGAGATGGCCGGCACGATGCCCTCTTCTACGTCAAGGCCTATCTCGGCGGTCGCAGCCTGAATGAATGGGAGAAGCTGGCCGACTCAAGCCGCACAGGCCGAGACCAGGGAACCTTCGCGATCCATGTCCCGGAGCTCGACGCCATCGTCTGGAAGTTCCCACACGACCCGGTGCTCACTCATCTGCCGGAGGTGATTGATGCCGAGAGAGTCCGGCCCTACCTGCCCTGGGAGCTTCTGCCGAACAGCGTGCCCGGACCAGGCGGCCTCACTGATCTCACCAACAGAGTGGCTCACTACCTGCCGGAGAAATCCTGCACCACACGCTACGACTTGCGATGGCAAGTGGCCGGGACCCCGCACGAGCTCACCCTCTACGGCAAAACCTTCAAGGGCGAGGAGGGCAAGGAGATTTACGCGAGGATGATGCACTTCTGGCGCACATCGTGCCAGGATCCCGGAAGCATCATGGTGGCTCAGCCGCTCGCCTACACGGAAACCGTCAAGACCATCTGGCAACAGGCCATCGTCGGCGTCCCGTTGTCTCGTGTCATCGACGAGACCAATTACGAACGCTATCTCGCCGCGGTGGCGACGGGTCTCGCGACGCTCCACAAGAGCCGCCTGGCCAGCTCGCGTGCCGTGACCATCGATGATCATCTCGTCGAGTCCCGCAAGAAATCGCTTAAGCTGGGGCAGGCCATCCCCCTGTTGACGACACCGCTATATGCCCTGCTCCGGCGTCTGGAGACCGACGCGCCCTCAGTCACTCCAGCCGACCACACGCTCATCCACGGAGATTTTCAGTTTGGCAACCTGCTGGCCCAAGATGACCGGGTGGTGTTCTTCGATTTCGACGACTGTGTGCAAGGGGATCCGACGCGGGACGTGGCAAACTTCATCGTGTATCTGCATTTCTACGACTTCTCTCCGACACTCCGGGATGCGATGAGTTCTACCTTTCTCGCGTCATACCGGCGCTTGGTCGAGTGGGAGGTGTCGGCCAAGCGCCTTGCTTGGCATCTGCGCGTCCAGTTCCTCAACAAGGCCTATCGGGCCTACTTCCAACAAGCGGCCGGGACCGAACAGGAGGTCCTGCGAATCTTGGATCTGGCCAGAAACGCACCGATGCTCGCCTCGAAAGGACGCTCATGAGTCTCTTGAACGCAGGCGCCGGCCGGTTCCGGAGGGATAATTGCCGCCGACTCTGGGATCTCCAGGTTGGAAACCCCGTTCATCATGGCATCGCGCACCGAATCCAGGGGTCCGTGTGCGCGCCGAGCGGAGTCGGGACTCCGACAGCCCCGTGGAGTCGAGGCATATGTTGAAACAGATCCATTTGATCAATCCGATGGAGAACGCATCGGGCGGCAGCGAGTGGCGGACTCTGAGACTGTTCGAAGAGTTCTCAAAGCACTGCGACGTCTATCTCTGGAGCTCCTCGGAGCCGAATCCCCGCTTCTCGGGCTATCCGATGCGCAGACTCAGCCTCTCGCGCATGTCCTTTCCGAAGACCGGCACCTTCATCATCGTCGGCGTCTATCACGAGCTCGGACCCTGGATTCACCTGGCTCGGCCGACGCGCACCATTCTCATCTACAACACGTCGCGACCCGACCGGCTCCGGGACCGCCTGCACACGCTGCAGCGCTTCGGGAAGCCGAAGGTAGAGATCGTCTTCGCGGCGCGGTGGCTCATGGATGCCTGCAGCCTCTCGGGACCTGTAGAGATGTCTCCGATAGATCTGCAACGGTTTGCGCCAGCCGAATGCGAGGGCGAGGTTGGGCCGAACGGGCGCTTCACGATTGGACGACTGAGCAGGGACAACTCCAAGAAGCACCACCCCGACGACATCGGGATCTACCGCCGCCTTGTCTCGGAAGGCTGCAGTGTGAAGATCATGGGGGGCCGATGCCTTGCCAGCGAGCTCGAAGACGTGCCAGAGGTCACCCTGCTCCCGTCAGGCGGGCAGGAGCCTGATGTATTCCTGAAGAGCCTGGATTGTTTCTTCTACCGCACGTCGGATGCGTACTTCGAGCCAAGCGGTAGGGTCGTCTCTGAGGCCATGGCCTGCGGACTGCCCGTCGTATGCCACAGGAAGGGCGGCTACAGCGAGTACATCAAGGACCGAGTCGACGGCTTCCTCTTCGAAACCGACGCGGAGGCCGTCGAGATCCTCCTGTCCCTCAAAGCCGACCCGGCGCTGCGGAAGCGTGTGAGCCAGGCCGCGAGGAAGAAGCTGGAAGAGTCCCTCGCGCCGGCAGTCCGGGACGAATTCCTCCGCTTCTACACGCGGTGAGCCTCCACTATATTGGCAGCCACGTGGTGATGATCGTCGGTTCGGTGGGGGGGGAGTAACTCGAGAAAACTGCACAAGCAGTCCGCCGATACGACTATCCGATGTGAGGGAGTGGGATGCTGATCATCTGTACGGGTAAAATAGCCAATGCCACCGTGGGTCATATCGACAGCATCATGGCCTACCCAGCGGGGTTGCAACGACTGGGCCATGAGGTTTACGTGATGGAGCATGTGGGCCGTGGACGCTGTACAGACTCAGCCAATCAGCGAGTTCCTTTCGACCAGTGGGATGGCAGCCGTCATTTTGAGGCGGTGACCCGATCGTATGGCATTTGGCCACGTTGTTGCCTGATTTACAGGAATGGAGAGGCGACACACGGCATGCCGTTCGCCGAAGCCGTCAAAGTTGCCAAGAGGTGCGACTTGTTGATTACGAGAAGCGGCGAAATCCATAAGGCTCAAGGAATTTTTTCGAATCCGAGATGTCGGCTCTACGTCGATGGCAATCCTGGTAATACGCAGGTCTTCCTTCAACAACGTGGCGGCGATTACGAGGCGTTGGATCAATACGATCACCTGTTCACCTTGGGCCTCAATATCGGAACGGACGCATGTCGCATACCGACAGGAAAACGTCACTGGCATCCGATACTACGTCCAGTGGTTCTCCCAATGTGGCCGACTTGTCTGGATCATGCGAGCAAGCGATTCACGACCATCTCCAGTTGGAAGGGACGAACCACCTTCCAGTGGCAGGGAACGGATTCGGGTGAAAAATCGGATAGTTGGCTCAAGTTCATCGAGCTCCCGAAGAGAACCGCACAGGAGCTGGAAATCGCTCTGCGGATTGAACCCCGCGATGAAGTCGATGGCGAGATGTTTCGACAGAACGGCTGGCGGCTGACGGACCCCCGGAGGCTTCGCACGCTGACGGATTACAAAAGGTATATCTCACACTCCCGCGCAGAGTTCAGCGTGGCACATAACCGCGTCGTCGAATTTTCGGTCGGCTGGTTCAGCGACCGAAGCGCCCTGTATCTGGCCAGCGGGAAGCCGGTCCTCGTGCAGTCAACCGGGATTGAGCGGCATCTCCCGACGGGGAAAGGGCTGCTGACCTTCACGACCATGGAGGAAGCCGTGGCCGGCATCGAAGAAATTAACGGGAATTATATGCTCCATAGCCGGGCGGCACGAGAGATTGCCGAGGAGTATTTCGATTCGGATCGGGTACTGGCAAAAATACTCAACAAAATTGGGTCTTGATTGTGGCCGCTTGGACCCCTTGTGGCCAGTTGAGCACTGCTTCATCGAGGTCTGGGGCGCCAGACACCCGTCGCCAATATACGTAAATTGCGTGACATCCTTTATACAAATCGGCACTTTCAGGCATGCGTTGTAAGGCTGGAATTCAACAGACCATATTGTTGTCGGCCGCTTTTGCGCTGTTGTTCGCCAGTACGGCGCAGGCAGCAGCCAAGTCGAAATATAGGCCGGCGAACCTCTCAACGCCATCATCACCCAATGCGTCGTTAACAAAACCGCCCGTTGCAGAGCCTCTTGACCCAAATGCACCATCGAAACCCATCATACCTACCACTCCAGTTCATGAACCTTATGATCCGAATGCACTACCGAGAACCACTATACCCAATGCTCAAGCCATCGGACCTGTTGATCTGAATACACCACGGATACCCACTAGACCTAATGCTCAAGCTATCGAGCCTTTTGATCCAAATGCACCATTGATACCCACCAAACCCAAGGCTCCAACTATCGAGCCTTTTGATCCAAATGCGCCACTGATTCCCGCCATAGCTACCACCACTCCGGTTAAGGAACCTTTTGATCCGAATGCGCCACCGAAAACCACGATACCCATCGGGCCCAATCTGATGTTCGGCGGTTTCGTAGAACTCCAGGCGGACACGAAACGTCGCTACGGCCTCGGTGCTCAGTCTGACGATGCGACCAGCATCTTTATCCCAAAGTTTTCCCCGGCTTTTTCCTATGATCCCAATCAATACCTTCAGATCTATGCGAATCCTACCATCGAGACGCCTGTCGCTTTCGAGGAAGCTATAGACAATACTCAAACTCCGGCGGTGAAGTTGAACCTCGCCTTCTTGACGCTGAAGAATATCGTCGATGGAGCAAGGTTGCAGGTAGGAAGGCAACGGTTCATCGATAGCCGAAGATGGCTGTTCAATGAAAGTATGGATGCGGCCAGGCTGGCATACCAATATGAAAACGTTTCGGTGGAGTTCTCGGCTAGCCGCCTCGATCTGTTTCAGCGTAATTTGTTGAACCGGGAACGAAAGGATACAGGGGAAACCTTCATCAATTATTATTCATATCTCGATTACAAGTTCGGCCAAAAAAATCATGTCGGCCTATTTGCCTTATATCAGGATGAGCAACTCTTAGATCAGAAACATCCTATTTTTTTCGGCCTGCAGTCGGAAGGGAGAATCCTCAAGCACTTAAAGTACTGGGTTCAAACAGCCATCGTGCGAGGCACGGATAACACCAAACACATTCGCGGAGAGGCGATCGATGTCGGCCTGACCCAGGTCTTTGACCATGCCATGGAGCCGTCCATTACAGTCGGCTACGCCTATGGCACAGGGGACGGCAACCCCAACGACAATGTCGATACCTCATTTCGGCAAAGCGGCTTTCAGGGAAATTCAGACAAATTCCACGGAGTGGCGCGGTTTAAATATTACGGCGAAGTACTCGACCCCAGACTCACTAACCTCATGATCTTCACCGGTGGCGTAGGCATCAGGCCAGGAGAGAAGACATCATTCGATTTGGTCTATCACTATTACTTACAAGACCATGCTTCTCCAAAAATTGGTGGCTCCGATCTCACGACTGACCCAGCCGGACTCAGTAAACATGTCGGCAGCGGACTGGATTTTATTGCGGGCTATCAGGAAATAGCAGCCCTGCAGACCAAGTTTGTCCTCGGCTATTTTCTCCCTGGCAGGGCCTTTGCCGATGGGTCCCGTGACGGCGCTTTCTTGGCCAGCATATTATTCCGGTACAACTTCTACTAACCCGCATCTACGTCGGCTCGGCTGAAGAAGGTTGAGGTCGAGGTCAAGGCTGAGCGAAAATCTGCCCTTCTTCACCTTGACCTGAGCCTTAACCTTCCGGAAAACTGGCGGTCTTTTTCAGCATCCTGTCAGGGGATGTCGTCGAGAATCGTCGACTGAATCCTTGGCAGAGGCGCAGGTTGGCGTGGAGGGCCTGGTAGGACGAGCGGTGAACCGACCTGGTTGGCGCCTTGAATCAGTCCAATCGAGAGTTGTGGCCCGAGCGTATTCACAGCCCCGCTCCAAGCCTGACCGGTCGTGGGATTCCGAAAGCTATACGATTGGAAATTGTTCCCTGGGTTGTACAGAAACCCCTGCGTACCCTGATTGTCGAGATAGAGGCTCCCGGGACCTGGTCCTCTGACCAGCGGCGCGACCCCTCCATCGAATGAACGAACGCTGGAAATCGATTGGCCCCAGACCTGGGAGTTCAGCAACAGAAGAAGCAGGAACAGGGCAGGCCCGGCAATCATCGAAAATAATTTCACTGTGCGACGATTCATTCGCATGACCCGATGATCCTGAAATCCCATGGCAGTTTGTCCATGACAGGTTCGCATGGAAGCATTATAGTATCGACCGATATTCCTTGTCGATCAAAGGGGGATCTATGGAGCAAGCTATCACAACGAATAGATGGTGGCGCACATGTGCCTATGCCCTCGGCATAGGCCTGATTCTGTTGCCTGGTCTCAGTTGGGGACTGGAGATCGACAAGACTCTGGCAATGGAACGACGGGAGACTATCAGCCTCGCCGACGCGGCACTGCAAGCGTTGAAACATAACTTGGACATCAGCATCAGCCGCCAGACGAAGGAAAGCCGGCAGGCTGACATCACTGTTGAGCAAGCAAAATTCGACCCGACCCTGAGTGTGAACGGACAGTTCAATCGAGCCGTGAGCCCGCTCAACCGCCCGGTATTCGGCGCAACCAGCGGCAGCCTGACCGGGATTACCCCCTTCGATCAACGCACCCAGTCCGTCACGTTGGATGCAACGGCAAATCTCCCCACCGGCGGCAACGTCGATCTGAACTACAGTCCCGCTCGAACAAGTGTGAACCAGAATCTGGCAGGCGGGTTCCTGTTTAACCCCTCCTATACAGGCGGCCTTGCCCTCACGCTCACACAGCCATTACTTCGCAACGCCGGCTTCGACGTGACCAAGACCTTCATCCGCGTGGCTCAGAATAATGCCTTCGTGGAAGAACATGTGTTTCGCGATCGTGTCCTCACCGTCCTAGCCTCGGTGGAGCAGACCTATTGGGAAGTCGTCTTCGCCAATGAGAATCTGAAAGTGGCAGAGGCCGCGCTGAAAGCCGCGCAGGAACTCTTGGCCACCAACCGGGCGAAAGCGAAAGCCGGCATCATGTCGATCGTCGATGTCTTGCAAGCCGAAGCAGCCGTCGCCTCGCGAGTCGAGCAGGTCCTGGTCGCAGATAAAGCGATTCGAGACCAGGAAGATCAGCTACGCCGGTTGCTCAATCCTGCGGAAGAGGATCTGCGTCAAGACTTGCGCCTGACTCCGCTCGACCAACCGGTGGTCACCCTCGAACCCATCAGCCTGCAAGAAGCCATTGATAAGGCCATTGAGCAGCGGCCTGAAATCGCCCAAGCGATGAAAAATATGGAGACAAGCGATCTCAACACCAAGTTTGCCAAAAATCAGATTCTCCCGACCCTCTCGTTCCAAGGGACCATGGGAATGGCAGGGCTGGGAAAAGACTACGGGGACTCAGTAAACCGAAACTTCAACGGCGATTACTATAA
>ERZ1292633.1630-Hain-H41-02um-R1-1630-length-24046-cov-5_pt1 | contig 24046 bp, 20 predicted proteins | sample MGYA00564406_ERZ1292633 | MGnify/ENA primary metagenome ERZ1292633 (study PRJEB36523, sample SAMEA6512639) | groundwater metagenome | collected 2019-01-08 | study: AquaDiva: Metagenomics assemblies of 32 groundwater samples | reverse complement strand
CACCATCCTCATACACAAAAAGGTCTCCGGGATTTGCCATTATTTTTGAGAGTTCTGAATTTACCAAAACACCCATCGTTTTTAAAACATTACTTAAGTATGTAAATCTAGGACCCTCTGGACTGTCTGTCTGTCTTAATAAAATTCTGATCGCTTTTCCCTCCTGAGCAATTAAAGGTAATTTTGATGCCAAAACATTGCTTAGGTCATCGCTTGCCTTGTATTCAATGACAGCCCCTGCCCCATCAAAAGTCGTTACTGATGGCGGATACACCAAGGAAATTTCTGGTGGGGTTGATAAAGATGGAGACAACGATCCCTCAATAGATGGGGTGGGCGTTGCAACGGGTGCTGGCGAAGATTGGCTTCTTATCCAAAAAAACAATCCTACACCTAAGCCAAAAACAACTAAAACTATAGCAATAAACGTTGAAATGACCACTATTCTTCTTTTTAATGGATTTATTTCGGGTATCGTAATTTGAGGAATGGCAGAAGTAGACGAAATGGGCGGCGTGGCCATAGTGGCAGGCTTATTTTCTGCAAGAGGCTTTGGCGCGACAAAACTTGGCAACGCCTTAGGCGCGGGCGGAACTTGAACATTGCTCAAGCCAGATGAAACGGGCGCGGATGGCACAGGAGCAGACTTTTTTAAGTCATCATCCATTGTGTGAAGTACTATTTTTGAACCATCTTGTGGATTAGCGTTGTCCATAGGTTTCAATGTTAAATCTCAAAAATCAAATCCCTGTCTGCCGGCAGGCAGATAAAATCTATAGTTCGATTTTGAGAAAATAATTTTATATTAAATATTTGATATTTGAGATTTTAATACCTTGGCCTTCTGTCACCAAAGCTTTTCGGCGGACCTCCCGGACCTCTTCTTTGGAAACCGCCGCCGAGTCCAGAGGCAGATTTTTCTTTTTCTTCCTCTTCAGAAAGCATTGTTAAATTTATGCGTCCCTGTGAATCTATCTCTTTCACACGGACACTTACTTCCTGGCCTAATTTTACCACATCTTCAACTTTATCGACACGCCCCGTGGACATCTCTGAAATATGCACCATGCCCTCCTGGCCAGGTAAAATTTCCACAAATGCCCCAAAATTCATCAGGCGCATTACTTTTCCTTGAAAGCTTTCTCCAGGTTTCACCTCTCTGGTGAGATCGTTGACCCATTTTATAGCTTTTTGCGCCGACTCTTCGTTTATTGCACTGATAAAGACTTCTCCGGTTTGCTCAATGTCAATTTTAGCGCCCGTCTCTTTTATTATTTTATTTATCATCTTGCCTCCCGGACCTATTACATCACCAATTTTTTCAGGATTGATTTTCAAAACAAAAATACGCGGAGCAAAAGGTGATAAATTTTCACGCGGGGCATTGATCGCTTTTTCCATTACGCTCAAAATTTGCAATCGCGCCTTCTTGGCCTGCGCAAGGCCCTCTTCAAGCATCTTGATGGTAGCGCCCTCTACTTTCACATCCATTTGCAAGGCCGTCACGCCATCCTTGGTGCCCGCCACCTTAAAATCCATATCGCCATAGTGATCTTCCGGACCCTGAATGTCAGTCAAAATTTTATAATCCTCACCCAAAAGCATCAGGCCCATCGCGATACCCGCCACCGGACTTTTAATCGGCACACCCCCGTCCATCAAAGCCAAAGTTGACCCGCAAGTTGAAGCCATAGAAGAAGAACCGTTTGAGGACATCACCTCTGAGACCAATCTTATGGTGTAAGGAAATTCTTCCTTGGACGGAATAACATAGGACAATGCCCTTTCTGCCAAGGCGCCATGCCCTATTTCTCTCCTGCCCGGACCGCGAGATGGGCCGGTCTCGCCCACGCTATAATGCGGAAAATTATAGTGATGCATAAATCTCTTGGTGGTAAACGCCTCCATGGTATCTATCGTTTGTTCATCTCCGGGAGAACCTAAAGTTAAAACAGTCAAAACATGTGTTTCGCCCCTCATGAATATTCCCGAGCCGTGAGTTCTGGGTAAAATATTTACATAAGATTCGATATTTCTGAGCTCATCTACTTTTCTGCCGTCCGGCCTATGGTTGTTTTTTATAATTTCCTCGTGCACCACTCTGTCGACTTCTTCCTCATAGACATATTCAGCAAACATTTTGTCAGTTTCTTCAGCATTGAGTGATGCCAAATATTCGCCTAAAGATTTCTTTAGATCATCTATATTGGCCTGCCTTTTCAATTTATCTTTTTCAAAAACAGCATCATAAATTTTCTTACCCAAAAATTCTTTTATTTTAGAAATGAGTTCGGGATCTTTTTGCACCAGCGCCACTTCAGTTTTTTTCTTGCCAACTTTCTTGACCACTTCTTTTTGAAAACTGATTATTTCGTTTATAGATCCTTGCGCGAATTTAAATGCTTCAATCAAAATATCTTCCGGAATCTCTTTTGATCCGGACTCAATCATATTTATTTTGTTTTCTACTCCCGCAATGACCAAATCCAAATCAGAATCCTCTCTTTCCTTGAATGTAGGGTTTAATAAGAATTTTCCATTTACCTGACCCACGCGCACCGCTCCTACCGGACCATTCCAGGGTATATCGGATACCGCCAAAGCCGCGGATGAGGCTATGAGCGCTAAAATATCCGGATCATTTTCTCCGTCAATGCACAAAATAGTAGAAATCACCTGAATTTCATTACGCATCAAGGGATTGAAAAGCGGACGAATAGCCCTGTCTATCAAACGCCCGCTCAAAACGGCGCTTTCCGATGGGCGATTTTCCCTTTTTATAAAACGGCTACCCATCATTTTTCCGGCAGCATAAAATTTTTCTTCGTAATCAACCATTAAAGGGAAAAAATCTATTCCTTCGCGCATATTGCGAGACATCACGCAGTTGGCAATGACCACCGTATCGCCCATGCGAGCCATCACTGAACCATTGGCCTGCTCGGCCAAATTGGAAATTTCCAAATTAATTTTTTTACCCCCGAAATCAAAATCAAAATTCTTTTTTTCCATATGTTTGCAATCTTAGATCTCAAAAATCAAATCTCAAATCTGACTTTAAGAAAATTATTTATAAATTAAAAATAAAAAATTTTACCTCAACTTTCTTACCCAGCTTTTCTTGACTCTTACGCCCACTCTTGGCGTCACCCTGCTTTTGGGCGGCACGATTAAAAACTTTTCTTTCTCAACGCTCAAGTCCATAAAATCATCCGCCGCTTCTACGAGCTTGGCGGACGCGCTTTGGCCAAAGGTAACTATCTCCACCTGCGCCCCGGAATTGGCTTTCATGTAAGTTATCAAAGGCACAAAATCGCCATCGCCTGTCATCAAAATTATAGCGTCTACCGATTTAGAAAGGCCCATCGCGTCCAATGCCATGCCGACATCCCAGTCGCCCTTTTTCATTCCACCGGGAAAAATCTGCAAATCTTTGGCTTTTATTTCAATGCCTTGCTGTTGTAAGGCCTCAAAAAATTGCTTTTCTTCTCCGCTTTCCGTGCTTATCACATAAGCAATGGCCCTGATCAATTTGCGCGGCCCTACTGCTTCTTTCAAAACTTTACCAAAATTGACGCGTGCGCCATATAAATTTTTAGCTGAATGGTATAAATTCGAAATATCCATCAAAACAGCTACTCTTTGATCCGAATGTTTTATAACTGACATATATTAATAATTTTTAATTTCTAATTTTTAATTTCTAAACAATTTTAAATTTTAAAATTTCCAAACACAGTTATTATTGAAAATTGAATCATTGAAAATTTTTGGTGACTGATTCGCCAGCCGGCGAATTGGAAATTGTTTTGTTTATAACAAAACACTCCGCTTTGCACGGATGCAACAAAAGAAAATCTTATTTGCCAAATCAAGAAGGCTATTTAGCCAGCCCGACTTTTTTCATGATGGCATTATACCTGCGAGAGCTTTCTCGAGAAAGAAAGGTTAAAAGTTTTTTTCTTTTGGCAACCATGCCCAATAACCCTCGGCGAGAGTGATTATCTTTGGGATGCTTGCGCAGATGGCTCACCAACCGAGTTATTTCCTCGGAAAGCAAAGCAATCTGCACCTCAGAAGAACCCGTGTCGCTCTTGTGGGTTTTGACCTTTTGAATTATTTTTTGTTTTTTGCTTGTTGGAAGCATAACACTTTATATTTAGAAGCTAGAACTTAGAAAATAGGACCTAGAAATTTATTTTTTCTATTTACTATTTTCTACTTCCTGCCTGCCGGCAGGCAGGTCTAATTCCATCAGCATTATATCACGGAAATAAAAATTTCCAAGATTTAGCACTGTGCGTACTATTGTAACAAAGTTTTTGGTTTTGGCAAGACGTCGCGAGAAAATTTAATTTTTTAAAAGAAAAGTCCCCCACAAGATGTGGGGGACAATGTTTTTTAAATCAGCCTGCGAAAAACAAATACGAAGCGAGTGTCAGAGCGCAAGAAGGAGTCAGGGCTACCATAGCAGACACCAAGCCTCGACTCGCCGTCATGGTCGCGCTCCATGACAAACACAAGAGGCTCATTCTCTTCATCTTTGGGATAATTCAGGGCAATGGGCTTCATAGCAATGAAGAGGCTTTCACCCATTGGCTGATCTAGATACTGATAACACAATTGAGGACCGACTTCGGCAGGACAATAGTCAAGGCCTCGCTCCTTGGCCCTAGCACAGGTTTCTTCAAAATTGACACCCTTAGAAAAACCCAGATCAGCATTGGAGACGACGACCAGATTCAGGGTGGTAGGAGTGGAAGCAAGAGTAATTATGTTCAGAAGATCGTTGCCTAGACGGTTGATTACATAACCGCTTTTCTTTACTCTTCTACGAAGAGACCCGATAAAAGAGTGGGTGCCGATCTGAATAGTGCGGAAAATAGGAAAGTCAGATGTCGGCCATGGATTTTCCTTACGGAGGGTTAGCTTAAACGCCTGCCCCCATCGACTGCCGTCTTCGCCCGACAGTTTGTCGAGTACGTCCTTCAGCAGTCCGCTTACGTCGCAGAGTGCTACCCTTGCCATGGTGCCACCTCCTTGGTCCTTTGCCTCGTCTTTTGCGAGGCATAGACCGGTTGTTGTCCGCTCTTCTTGTCTTGAGGCCATCCCCAGACAAGTCACGAACGATGTTTATTTAAAAGAGCATTTTCGTTATAGCATATGGAAATAAAAGGTCAACACACCACATGAAAAATTAGTTAAAAATCCAAATAAATAGTTTTTACATGGTCCTCGTCTGTGAGATCAGTAAATTCCAGAAGATGTTCAGGAATTTCATAAATGAATCTGGACGGCAAATGCGCATAGGTTGATCCAAAAATAAATCTTTTTCTGGCGTTAATCAAATATAATAATTTTTTGGCCCTGGTAATGCCGACATAGCAAAGTCGTCTTTCTTCTTCAAGCGCGTCTGGGTTCGTGGAGCTTCGATCATGCGGAAACATCCCCTCTTCCATCCCCACCATAAAAATAACTTCGTATTCCAATCCTTTTGCCGCGTGCATCGTCATCAGGCTGACTTTTTCTCCTTTTTGAATTTCATCTTGCGCGCTCATCAAGGAAACGTGTTCAAAAAACATACACATACCCTGCTCCACGCCAAAATCGTCAAAAGATTTTGCCAAACCAAAAAGCTCTTTGATGTTTTCTAGGCGCGACTGTCCCTCTTCACCTTTTAGTCCCTCCAATCGCTTTAGATATCCACTTTTTTGCGCCACCTTTTCCAAAAACACGCTTGGCTTGTCTTGCGCTAAACTTTTCTTTAAATCCAAAATTAAATTTTTAAAATTTGTGAGCGCCTGGTCACGTCGGGAAATTTTATTTAATCCACCACTTTCTCCTTTAATAAAGTTTTCTTTGCTTAAAAAGGCCACCACCTCTTCTGCTTTGGCGCTCCCCAATCCCAAAGGCATGCTTTCTAAAACGCGCTTCAGGCCAATCGTGTCCTCGGTATTAAAAATAAATCTCGCCCATGCCAAAAGGTCTTTTATTTCTTTTCTCTCAAAAAATTTAAACGCGCCGATCAGTTGGTAAGTAATCCCAGCCTCAATAAGGTATTCTTCCAAGACTCTGGACTGGGCATTCGTGCGGTATAAAACAGCGATATCGTCCAGTTTTATTTTTTCTTCATTTTTTAAGCGTATTATTTCATCAACCACAAAGCTTGCTTCCATTTTTTCATCTGTAACATGGACGAGCTTAATCAGCGGACCAGCCTCATTTTTGGTCCACAAATTTTTTTCTTTGCGATTTACATTTTTTTCAATCAAAAAATTCGCCGCTTCAAGTATGTTTTGGGTCGAACGATAATTTTCTTCCAGCTTTACTACTTTTGCTTCAGGAAAATCCTGCTCAAACTGAAGTATGTTTCTAAAATCCGCACCACGCCAACTATAAATAGATTGGTCTATATCGCCCACCACAAAAACATTTCCTTTGCGCCCCGAGAGAAGCTTCACGATATTGTACTGTGCGGCATTGGTGTCCTGGTATTCATCAACCAAGATGTGTTGAAATTTCTCCTGCCATTTTTTTAAAATGTCTGGATATTCTCTTAATACTTTTAATCCCAAAAGTAAAAGATCGTCAAAGTCCAAAGATTTGTTTTCTTTAAGTTTTTTTTGATAAAAATCATAAATTTGGGCTATTTTTATTTGTGTGTAGCCCTGAGCCGAAGCGGCAAAATTTTCCGGATCTAAAAGTTCATTCTTGGCTTTGGAGATGGCGTCCTTTGCTCGCCAAGCATCGATGTTTTCTTCTTTCATGCCAAGCTTGTTTATCGCCTCCTTAATAAGGGCCGTCTGATCTTGATCGTTATAAATTACAAAATTTGAAGGATAGCCCAATTTTTCTATGTCCTCTCTCAAAACGCTAGCGCAAAAAGAATGGAACGTACCCACCCAAGGTAAAGATTTACTAAATCGCATTTTTTGCGAAAAATTTTTCATACCCAGCAAGTTTCCAATTCGTTCTCGCATCTCTTCGGCGGCCTTATTCGTAAAGGTGACGGCTAAAATACCTGAAGGCTCCACTCCCTCGGACATTAAAAAAACGGCTCGGTGTGTCAAAACCTTCGTTTTTCCCGATCCGGCGCCAGCCACAACCAAAATAGGCCCCATGGGAGCCACAACCGCTTCTTTTTGTTCGCTATTTAAATGCTTGACAAGGTCGTCTTTATTAATTGACATATTTGGCTTTTGGGAGTATTATATCATTGTTAATGTAAAATGCGCCAAAAAACAAGTAACTGAAGGATATTTGCTTATCTGGATTTTTTATGCGCTAAAATCTGTTTCGCCGCTTCTAAGGTGACCCCCGAAAAACGAGCGCGCATTAATTTTAATTAAAATGATTGAAAGTTCCAAATGCAAAAACTCATTTTTCACATTCCCTCCCAAAAAGGGCTGGTTTTCTTTGTGTGTATTGATTTTATTACTCGTTTCTTTCCTGCCTTTAAATTCACTGACTGGGCGCGCGATAGCGGCAGACATTGGCGCCTCGCCAAGCTCTAATCCTATCGCATATTCATCCTTGAGCGCGCCCGATTTGGTTTCTACCAGAAACATAGGGACAAGACCCGCTTCTAATATTTTAATACAAAATCATGGCCTGCTTGCCATGTCTATACCCTCAAATCAGGAAGCCCTATACCAAGATGATAACATTGATTCTATCTTCGTCTATTATGTAGAAAAAGGCGACACCCTTTCTTCCATAGCCAAAAAATTTGATATCAGCACCGAAACCTTACTTTGGGCAAATAATTTAAGCTCGAGCTCCACATTAAAGGTTGGAAGAGAGTTGACAGTTTTGCCCGTGTCGGGAATTCTTTATACAATCAAAAAGGGTGATTCCGCTAAATCCATAGCTAAAAAATACAAGGTCAATGTTGATGACATTTTGGCTTTTAATAATTTGGATGATGATTCGATTTTAAAATCTGGACAAAAAATAATTATTCCCAATGGACAAAACGCCGGAGATTCTTACGCGCCAAGCAATAATTATGTCGCCCGAACCTATCTGCCTAGCGCGCCCGGTTATGTCAGCGCCTTAACTCCAGCTGGATTTATCGTATATCCCACTACTGGAAAAAATTGGGGCCGTAAACATTATAATAATGCGTCTGATATAGCCAACTCCTGTGGCACACCGATATATGCCGCGGCTGATGGTACAGCCGTAAGCGTCGCTCTGACAAATTCTCGTAGCGTTTATGCCAATGGAGGATATGGAAATAATATCCGCATACAACATTCAAATGGCGTTCTGACTTTATACGCGCACTTAAAGGAAAGTTTGATAAGCGAGGGAGAAGAAGTTAAACAGGGACAGCTAATAGCTCTAATGGGAGGACAGCCTGGCACGGTAGGAGCAGGGCGCTCTACAGGATGTCATTTACATTTTGAAGTCCGGGGAGCAACCAATCCCTTGATCAGATACTAATTTAGGATTTTTATTGTTTGATTTAATAAAATTAAAACCCCATGATTTGGGGTTTTAATTTTATTAAAGTAGCCCTTATTAAAGTAGCCCTAAGGGGATTTGAACCCCTGTCTCCACCGTGAGAGGGTGATGTCCTAGACCGGGCTAGACGATAGGGCCTTTCAGATTTTATCATACCAGCAATTAACCCTTTTTCAATGCTCGCCCCACTCTTTTGATTCACGCCCAACGAGCAGGATAAATTACATAAAAACAAAAATTCATAGTATAATTAAAATATTAAAATAATATAAGTTGAACCAATTATGCCAATAGAAAATTCTGTTTTGCTAATAATTTTAGATGGTTGGGGCATCGGCAGGCAAAATGCGGCAGATGCAATATTTAAGGCCAAAAAACCAACTTTCGATCTGATAAAAAAAGAATATCCGATGTTTTCTTTGCAAGCATCTGGCATTGCAGTGGGCTTGCCATGGAATGAGCCGGGAAATTCCGAAGTTGGGCACCTGACACTTGGCGCCGGCAAAACTCTTTTTCAATATCTCACACGAATTAATGGCGATATCCGTAATATGTCATTTTTTTCCAATCCCAAACTTCTTAACGCCGCAGAGTATCTCAAAAAAAACAATTCCGCTTTGCATATTATGGGACTGCTTTCTAGTGGCACAGTGCACAGTTCGATAGATCACACCAAGGCGCTGCTTCAATTTGCCGCGCAACAAAATATTTCTAAGATTTTTTTACATATTATTGCCGATGGAAGAGATTCTTATCCACAGGATGCCTCAAGATTACTTGAAGAGCTTCAACTGGAAATGCAAAAAATCTGCCCGCAAGCAAAAATTGCTTCTTTGATCGGACGAACATTTGCCATGGAAAGGGACAACCACTGGGACAGAACCAAGATTGCTTTTGATATGCTGGTCCATCAACAGGGTACATTTATTAAAAATCCTCTTGAATATATACATAGTGAATATTCCAAAGGAAAATTTGATTATTCAATAGATCCGGCGCTTGTTTCAGAAAACAATCAACCCGTGGGCGCGCTCAAAGAAAATGATGTTTTGCTTTTTTCAAATTTTCGCGAAGACAGCATGCGACAGATAACTCAATCATTTGTAGATAAAAATTTCCAGCACTTTCCAAACAAAACACCCGACGGAATTTTTGTTTTGACCATGACAGATTATCTGGACAGCGTGCCGCACAATCCATTTTTTGACACAATATTTGAAAAAGAAATAGTTAAAACGCCCTTAGCTAAGGCGATCGCTCTATCTGAGGTTGTCGCTAATAAAAATATTAAACAACTTCACATAGCCGAGACAGAAAAATACGCTCATGTCACCTTCTTTTTTAACGGAGAAAACGAAAAGCCTTTTCCTGGGGAAGAAAGGATTTTGGTCCCCTCCTTACCTTTGACAAATTTTGAAAACAGTCCCGAAATGTCTGCGGCAAAAATCACTGCGCACGTAAAAGAAACTATTTCAGATCACTTGGCTGATTTTATAGTCGCTAACTATGCCAACGCCGACATGGTAGGACACACAGGAAATTTTGATGCTACTGTTAAAGCGGTAGAGTTTTTAGACGCGCAGATGAAAGAAATTTTGGATGTAGCAGAGAAAAATAATTGGTGGGTTTTAATAACGGGCGATCACGGAAATGCTGATGAAAAAATAAATTTATTTTCCGGCAAAGCCAAAGCGGGACACAGCTCCAATCCAGTACCACTACATATAGTCCATTCGTCAGTCCGAAATAAAATGGTGAATTTATCCGAACACGAGCTTAACGAAACTTCGCAAGGCATACTTTCCGATGTGGCCACCACCGTATTGGCAATTATGGGGATCCCAAAACCAGAAGAGATGACGGGCAGAAATATGCTGGAATTGATTAAATAAACTAAATACGCCCCGCTCTTTTGATGCAAATCAAAAGAGCGGGGCGTATTGTTATCGTATCTTTTATTTTTTGATTTTCTTGGTCTCTTTTTTCGCCTCTTTCGGTTTTATAACTTCATCAATCAGGCCGTAGCTTTTTGCCTCAAGAGCCGTCATATAAAAGTCCCTGTCGGTGTCTTTTTCTATTTTGTCAAGGGACTGACCGGTATGTTTGACCAAAATATCATTGAGCTTGTCTTTAATTTTTATAATTTGTCGCGCTGTAATTTCTATTTCCACCGCTTGTCCCTCTACCCCACCCATCACTTGATGAAGTAAGATTTCAGAATTCGGCAAAGCAAATCTCTTGCCTTTGGTTCCGGTGCCCAACAGCACCGCCCCCATGGAGGCCGCCATGCCCACGCAAATAGTTGAAACATCGCTTGTTAAATATTGAATGGTGTCATAGATTGCCAACCCTGCCGTAACCGATCCCCCGGGGGAATTTATATAGAGCTTTATATCACGACCCGGCTCCTGATTTTCCAAAAATAAAAGCTGGGCAATGACAGAGTTCGCCAAAGTATCAGTTATCGGACCGCCTAAAAAAATTATGCGGTCTTTTAAAAGCCGAGAATAAATATCATACGCCCTCTCTCCAAACTGAGATTTTTCAATAACCATTGGTATTATTTCCATTTCCATATTTTTTATTTTGTTAATTTATATTTTAATTATACAAGAGATTCTAAGGATTCAAAAACTTTTTCATTAGATAAAAATTCTCTGGCATAAATTCTTAAATCTTCCGGACTGATTTTTTTCTCCGCCCCTGCTTTGTCGTAACTCCAGCGCATCAATTGCTCTTGGGCATATTTTTCCACTTCCTCATCTTGGACATTTATATTCTCAAGCTTGGTCAGCGCTTTAAGAAGTAGCGCTCCCGATACTCTTTTTTGAGCCTGACCTCGTAAAGATTTTAAAAATTCCTCCTCTGTTTTATTTAACCTTTTTATATAATCAGCGAATGGCATGCCAAACGATGCGATGTTTTTTGTAAGCTCGTCTTTCATGGCGCCCAGCTCTCTGTCGGTCAATTTTTCCGGAATTAAAATATCGGTTTTCTGGCTAATCACTTCAAGCGCCTCCATCCTCCATCTTTCTTTTTCTTCGCGCTCTTTCTCCTCAAAAAGATTTTTTTCTATACTATTTTTCAAATCTTCTACATTTTCAAAGTTTCCGAGCGTTTTTGCAAATTCACCCGAAAGCTCCGGTAAAACCACCTCCTCAATCTTTTTCAAATCCACTACGCAATCAATCGTGGCCCCTTGAATTTCTTTGTTCCAAAAATCTTTTGGCGCTTTCAAAGAAAATTCTTTATGTTCACCCGCCCTCATTCCTACAATACTGTCTTCAAAACCTGGCAGTAAGCGACCCTCGCCCAAAATAAATTTATAATCTTTAGCGCCTCCTCCCTCAAGATCCTTTCCTTTGCTTTGGGTTGAAAAATCCATCTCCACCGAATCACCTTTTTGAGCCTCCCTTTCAACATTTTTTAAAATAGAGCGAGATTTTCTCAGCCACCCCAAAGATTGTTCAACCTCTTCACTTTTAACATCAACTTTTTTATGTCCCAATTTTTTAACTATATCCCTATAATTTTTGGGGATAGAAAATTCCGGCACAATAGTAATTTTTGCCTTAAAAATAAATGGGTTTTGGTATGCCGCTTTAACAATTGAAATTTCTGGCCCCTCCACCACTATCCAATTTTTATCACGCATAAAATCACGCCAACAGTGGTTTATTGCCGCTTGCACCACATCTTCCAAAAAATTATCTCCCTTGCCGAAAACATTCTCCACCATGTCTTGCGGAACTTTTCCCTGGCGAAAGCCCTTTAGAGTTGCATTTTGAGAGACTTCTTTTAATACCTCGTCTTTAAATTTGCCAAATTCTTCGGACGTCAGCTCAAACGTTATTTCTTTTTCCGTTTTGCTTATATCGACAATTGAATGTTTCATATTTGCTCTACCTGCCGCCTGCCTGCCGGTAGGCAGGGCAGGCAGGCCTGTTAAATTTATTATTTGCCAAAATTATTAAACACTGATAATATATCATTAATTCTCAGAAGGTCAAAAGCTCTCGTGGAGGTGGTACCTTGAAAATATTAAAATGGGTTACTGGTGTGATTTTTAAAGGTTTGTTCGTGTTGGTTCCCGCCATAGCATTCGGATATATGCTGGTTTGGGTAGCAAAAAATTTTAAAGATTTGGCTAATTTAGTCGCAGGAAAAATGCTTTTTATTTTCCTGCACAAAGATTATCCTTGGCTCAATGTGGCTGTTTTCTTGATAATGCTTTTTTTACTGGGACTTTTCACTAAAGCTAAATTCTTTGCCAAACTAGAAAAAATATTTCTTTATATACCGGTTCTAGGACATTTGATAAAGCATTTTAATAAATGGGTCAGTTTTTGGGAAATATCAAAAAAGCACGGGGTAATTTATGTGAAGAAATATGGCATTGGTAGCTGGCAATGGGCAGTGGCTGTAAACAAATTCAACTGCGAGGCGGGAGAAAAGTACAATGTTAACATACCCATGGGACATCTTGGCGCCGACATGGCAACTTTTGATCGAGACACAGTAATTCTCGGGACCATTAATTGGGAAGACGCCTTAAAGCTTTGGCTTTCTTTTCAAATAATCGTTCCAGAAAAAATCAGCAACCTAAAAGAAATGACCATAAATGAGTATTGGGACAGCATTTACCCAGAAAAAAATAATTAAGAGTGTGACCCCACCCTTTTGTCTTGAGTTTATCGAAAGACAAAAGGGTGGGGTTTTTGCTTTTTAAACTAAGGGTTACAAAAATCTCGCTATCAACAAAGCTACAATGTTGATGATTTTAATCATCGGATTTATCGCAGGACCAGCTGTATCTTTATAAGGATCGCCCACCATGTCACCTGTTACTGCCGCTTGGTGCGCAAAAGATTTCTTTCCTCCAAAATTTCCTTCTTCAATATATTTTTTGGCATTATCCCAAGCCGCACCGCCAGAAGTCATAGAAATCGCCACAAAAAGACCGGTGATAATCGCACCCACCAAAAATCCCCCTAAAGCTTTGGGCCCCAACGTAAAACCCACAATGATTGGAAGCACCACGGGCAACAAGGCCGGTAACACCATTTCTTTTATAGCCGCCTTGGTCACAATATCCACCGCCTTGCCATACTCCGGCTTTGCAGTGCCTTCCAAAATTCCTTTAATTTCTCTAAATTGTCTTCTCACTTCATCCACAACGCTTCCTGCCGCTCTACCCACCGCTCGCATCGCCATCGAACCAAAAAGATAAGGAATAATAGCGCCGATTAAAAGCCCGGCCAAAACTTTCGGATCACCAAGATCAAAATTTAAATTGAGCTTGCTGATATTTGGATCTTTAACATATGAAGAAAAAAGGACCAACGACGCTAGTCCGGCCGAAGCGATGGCATACGCCTTGGTGACTGCTTTGGTGGTATTGCCCACCGCGTCCAGTGGATCAGTGATGGCTCTCACCTCTTCTGGCAAATTGGACATTTCAGCGATGCCTCCCGCGTTGTCCGTAATAGGACCAAACGCGTCTATAGCGACTATAATGCCGGTCAAAGAAAGCATGCTAATAGTGGCTACCGCTACTCCAAAAAGACCAGCGAAATAAAAACTCGAAAGTATTCCCAAGGCTATCACGAGTACCGGCAAAGCGGTTGCCTCCATTCCAAAAGCAAGTCCCGCAATTATGTTTGTGCCGTGTCCCGTAGTTGATGCTTGAGCAATAGATTTTACCGGACGGAATTTTTTGGATGTGTAATATTCTGTCACCAAAACCATCAATGCGGTAACCACGATACCGATCAAGCTAGACCAAAATATATTCATATAAGGATACGCCGGATCATTGATGCTTGAAAAAATAAATCGGGAGACCAAATAAAAACCGATTACGGCGCTCAAAGACGCTATGGCCAATCCTTTATACAAGGCGCCCATGATTGATTTATTTTTTCCAATTTTTACAAATAAACTCCCCATGATTGATGCTAAAACAGCCACCCCTCCCAAAACCAAAGGAAAAACAACGGCTATGGAATTATTTCCAAAAATTGACCAGGCAAGAAGCATTGCGGCGATAGTAGAAACCGCATATGTTTCAAAAAGATCCGCCGCCATGCCAGCATCATCTCCCACATTGTCCCCCACGTTATCAGCGATTACCGCCGGATTACGAGGATCATCTTCCGGAATGCCCGCCTCCAATTTTCCCACCAAATCAGCCCCAACATCCGCGCCCTTGGTATAAATACCTCCGCCAAGTCTGGCAAAAACAGATATCAAGCTTCCGCCAAATCCCAGACCTATTAAAGCATTCACTCCTTCGGGGATGTTCCTAGTAAAAAAATAAAATAAAGAAACAGACAAAAGTCCAAGACCCACAACAAAAAATCCTGTTACTGCCCCACCTTTAAAAGCGACATCAAAAGCCTCGGCGAGTCCCGTTTTTGCGGCTTCCGTGGTTCGAACATTGGCTCTTACCGCCACACTCATACCTATGTAGCCAGCCAAGGCTGAACTAACTGCTCCGACCAAAAAGGCCCATGCTGTCATCTGTCCAAAAACAATCAATAGCACCACAAACAAAACAAGCGCCACCATGGCTATAGTTTTATATTCCCTGCTTAAAAACGCGTTGGCTCCTTGTTGGATAGCTTGCGCGATTTCCACCTGCTTGCCCTCGCCCTGAGATTTTTTTAAAACTTTTGCGATTAAAAACGCTCCGTATCCTAAAGAAGCTACTGCCGCTAAAATTGAAAAGTATAAAAGTGCACTAATCATATTTAATTTAAATATTAATTTTTAATTCCTAAACTATTTTTCCTCTTCTACTTTTGCACCTTCGTCTTGTGCGTTTTCAACCGCCACTTCTATCTTCGCCACTTCAGTATCCGCCACCCCTCCTTCTACGGCCTCTTTAGGATTTTGAGCTGATCTGACATCTATGCGCCAAGTGGTAAGTTTTGCCGCGAGACGAACGTTTTGTCCTCCTCGACCAATGGCCAAAGAGAGCTGGTCTTGCGGAACCAAAACTATCATTTCGTGCTTGGTATCAACTTTCTCAACATCGGTAACTTTAGCGGGAGACAGAGCGTTGGCAACAAATTTGAGCGGGTCATCGTTCCACTGGACAATGTCCATTTTTTCTCCGTTTAATTCCTGAATAATAGTTGCGATTCGTGTGCCTTTTTGTCCTACGCACGAACCAATAGGGTCAATATTTGATTCGCTGGAAGACACGGCAATTTTAGTGCGAGATCCGGCTTCACGGGCGATATTTTTTATCTGCACCACTCCTGAGGCGATCTCTGGAACCTCCATTTCAAAAAGTCCGCTGACAAATCTCGGATGAGAACGTGACACCACTATTCTCGGACCCTTGAAGTCTTCCTCAACGCTCACAACATAAACGCTCAATCTTTCACCTATTCTATATTGTTCGCGCGGCACTCTTTCTTGAGCTGGCAAAACTGCGGTGGTTTTCCCAATATCTAAAAACACATTAGGCCCGTCTATTCTTTGTACTGTGCCGGATATAATTTTTCCTTCTTTGGATTTAAATTCCTCAAGCAACGCCCCTCTTTCCACTTCGCGCAATCTTTGCACGATAACCTGTTTAGCTGTCTGCGCGGCAATGCGCCCATAGTCTTCTTTGTATTCCAAGTCAAAAGATATTTCATCTCCCACCTTGGATCCCTTTTTTATCTTTTTAGCCTCCTCAATCATAATATGGCGCTCTGGATTAAAGCGTATCTTTTTTTCTTCTTCACTTTCTTCTGCCACTGGCACAACTTCTTTATCTTTGATAAGTTTTCTCTCTTTCTTAACTTCTTCTGCCTTGACTTCTCCCGCACCTTCTTCCAACTCTTCTTCTGGCTTCAGCATAGATTCGTCCACCACCTGCTTTATTTGTTCGAGTTTAAATTTACCTGTTTTTTCGTCCAATGATGCTTTTATAATCTGGCCCCTCTCGCCATATTCTTTTTTGTATGCGGCGGCCAAGGCCATTTCGACTGCCTCAATAACCTTTTCGCGCGGAATACCTTTTTCCTCGCTCAATTGCTGTATGCCAGCTAAAAATTGTTTTAAATCTATCATGATATAAAAATTACTTAATAAACCCCCACACCTACTTTGCACCTGCCTGCCGGTAGGCAGGCGCAAAGCTTTAAAATTTTCTGGTTTAATTCAATAAACAGGAATCATTCAATAAAAAAGTTTTTCAATGTGATTACCGCTTTGCAAAAAATTTTGTGCAAAGTAGGTGTGGGGGTAAAAAAAATAAAAACCCGTTTTATATGACGGGATTTACTTTGTAATGATAAGTCAAATTTTAAAAAATGTCAAATCTTTTGTGCTTTACATTTGACCCTGCGCATAATTTTAGTTAAAGTGATATCAAAAGTTTAAATTGGTGACCCGCCAAAGGCGGGCAGGGGTGGCCTCCTTGGCCACCATCCTAAGATTTTAATTAAGGTGAGGTGGCCGAGTGGCTGAAGGCGGCGGTTTGCTAAACCGTTGTACGGTGTTATAGCCGTACCGTGGGTTCGAATCCCACCCTCACCGCCAAAATTGGAAATTCGTTTTTGAACCAAAAATATGGAAAAATCAAAAGAGCAAGAAAAGAAGGGGGCCACTTTTGAAGTTATGAAAACTCCGGAAATTTCTATTCGTGAAGAGCGAGAAGCACAACTACTTTCTTTTATTTTAAAAGCTAAAAATCCCGAATGGGGAAACGACGACACCCCATTGTCTGTTGATGCAAAAAATTATTTTTCAAAAAATCCATTGAGCTCTGAAGTTTCGGAATTTTTAGATGAGATTCGCGCCTTGCAGGAAGGTGGCGTTGATAAAGAAGTTTTATACATACTCGCGTTTACTTACGGGCATCCAGAGAGGAATGAGGAAGCATTTGAAGTTATGGCAAAACACAAATCCTACATTGAAAATCCACAAGAACTGCAACAAAAACTTTTTCGCGTGCTTGAAGTATTTGGTCAATCATTTTCTTCGTCGCCGTTGGCAGAAAAATTGAGCGTTGAAATTGAAAAAGACAAAAAAGCTCGCGTGGAAATTTTAGATGAAACAAAAGCAAGAATTGAAAAACTGATTGCTTTTTTCAAACCTGATTCAAAAACAACTGGAGTAAGAAAAATTTCCCTTATGCCGACTGACCCCCTTGATAGAATAAATACAGGCAGTGCTTTTGTTTTCGGTGAAGAATTAGTTTTAAAAACTCATATAGATAATCCTGATAATTTAGAACACGAATTTTCTCATAGCATGATAAATCCTATTGTTGAAAAACTATCTCAATACTTAACCGATGAACAAAAAGAAAAAATATCTGAACTCGCCAGCGAAAACTTAAAACAAGATTATGACGAGGGATATTTTAGTTTGCTATGTGAAGAATTTATAAGAACTTACAACGATGTCTTTAAGAAAGGAGAGAAACCGCAAACTTACGAAACTTTTGTGCAAAAAATTTCTGGTATTAGCGAAGAACAATTTCAGAAATTTTTAGCACAAAGTAAAAACTTAAAAGCGAGATGTGAAGAACTTGGAATAACAACAATCGAAGATTTTAAAAATAAATCTCAAGAATATTTTGAAAGGTTTGAGAAGAACCAATTAAGAGATTTGATTTTTGAAATCTATCAAGAATATTCAAATCGTCCAGATAAGGAAACTGAAAATTTTGAAAGATTTGTTTTAGCAAAATTTTCAGTTAGAATAGAACAGTAAATTGAAATTGCCGCCGAATTTTCGAAGCGCTACCAATTTTCAGAACTTTTATTAATTAAATTTATTTTATGAATCAAAATTCTCCGATAATCAGTTCCGGATTTTCCGGTTTAGGCATTGCGCCAAGCTTAATGGAGGCTCTGGCTAGATTAGAATACAAAACACCCACCCCAATTCAACGCCAAGCCATTCCTGTTGCTTTGCAAGGAAAAGATTTGGTTGGCGTGGCGCAAACAGGAACGGGCAAAACGCTAGCTTTTGGCATTCCTATAATTCAACGCCTGAGCCAGATCAATGGTAATGGCCTGATAATTTTACCAACCCGCGAACTTGCGCTCCAGGTTGACGAGGCCTTAAATAGGCTGGGTTCAAAATTTGGCTTAAAAACAGCCGTGCTTATTGGCGGCACTCCGATACGCCCACAAATCCAGGCCTTAAATCGCAACCCGCACATTATCATTGCCACTCCCGGCCGACTTAATGATCACTTGCAACAAAAAACGGCTAACCTGAGAAATGTTAAAATAGTCGTTTTAGATGAAGCCGATCGCATGCTCGATATGGGTTTTGCCCCACAAATTAAAAAAATTTTTCAGGAACTCCCCGCCCAGCGTCAGACCATGCTTTTTTCTGCCACCTTGCCACCGGAAATCATGAAAATGGCGACCAGCTTTTTAAAACTACCCATTCGCATTGAAGTCGCGCCGACCGGATCAATCGCCGAACACTTAACTCAAGAAATATTTATTATTTCCAAACTTGATAAAATTAGACTCGTGGATAAACTTTTGGAGCAATATTTGGGCTCGACCCTTATTTTTACCAGAACAAAATATGGCGCCAAAAAATTGGCCCGAGCCATAAAAGATATGGGTCACAGCGCCGCAGAAATTCATTCCAATCGCTCTCTTTTGCAACGCAAAGAAGCCATGGCCGGATTTAAATCAGGCAAATATAGGGTTTTGATTGCCACCGACATCGCTTCCCGCGGCATTGACGTTACGGGCATTGAGCTTGTGATAAATTATGATTTACCGACAAACACCGAAGATTACATACACCGAATTGGCCGTACAGCCAGAGCTGGAGTTTCCGGCCACGCCATTTCCCTGGCCATGCCGGATCAGCGCAGAGAATTACGCGACATTGAGCGCTTGATCAGAAAAACTTTGCCGATTTCTCCGGTGCCAAAATTGCCACCTAAGCGTCAGCCTAGATTTATTAATATATAGCATAGTCGAAAATAAAATCTTATGAAAGAAGGATCATTAGAGGAAAAAGGGCCGTCTTCTCCAAACAGATTCGAGATGCAGCGCCTTTTAATTGAGGAGTTTTGCAAAATCAAGGAGATCAATGAAGCAGACAAAAGAAACGTCTGCGCCTTGGAATGGATACAAAAATACGCCGACAACTTTGATCAATTAGATAAGTCATTGCTTGAAAAATATAAAAATGCCCAGAGTGAACAGGAAAGAATAGATGTTTTGGATGAAATTCAAAAGGCGCTGGAAGCTCTTGATCAAAAAAACGGTTAAAATAAAAGGTTGGCTTGTAGGTTCGTAATAATTTCACACATTGTATTTGACAAAATACTAAAATGTGGTATTATTGTAGTGTATAAAATATGTTTAACCCTTCTGAAAAATTTAATGCGCCCAAGTCCCCTGCCCAAGAAAAACCCAAGGAAAGGCTGGGCGAATTTCAGGAACGCACAAAACCTCTGACTGAAAACGAACAATGTATTTTAAATAATTTAACAGAAACTGCCGCATGGTTTAATAAATCACTTAAGGAAATAGATAATCGTAGGGCAAATCCTGATCTTGCCGAATATTTAAGAGAATTTGAAAGCGCGCCCCTAACAATTGAGCGCCCCGTCGAGGAAAAAGAGATAATAGAATCAGCCATAAATTCAGATCTTGTTTTTTTGGGCGACTATCATCATTTAAGCAAAAGCCAGGATTTTGTGGCCGAAACAATTGAAAAAATAGCCCAAGCATCGACTAGGCCGTCAGTATTGGCGATTGAGTTTGTAGAGTGCTCAAAATCCGGACAAAAGGCCTTAGACGACTATATGTCTGGAAAGATTGGCGAGGAAGAATTTTTAAAAAGAATAAAATTTAAAAGCTGGGACAACCCAGGACACTGGCCAGCATATAGACACGTGCTAGAATCGGCCAAAAGATCCGGCATAAAAGTATACGGCCTAAACACAAATCGCAAAGAAAAAAGCCTAGCACGCACAGATGAAATATTGGCAGAAAATTTAAGGGACGTGGCCAATAAAAATCCTGGCAGCAGAATCATGATTCATGTCGGAGAAGACCATTTGTCAGAAGATCATCTGCCGCGAGAATTATCGTTGCTTGATGAATTTAATCAAAAAAAATCTACGACCATATTTCAAAATCTGTCTCCTGTTTATTTTGATGCTTTAAGAAAATATAAAGATTTTCATATACCCAAATCTTTTCAGCTAAAATCTCAAGGCCACCCCATGTATAATTTAATCACCGCCCCCTTAATAACTGAACTGGTGGCAAATATGGAATACCTACAATTAAATGAGGGCTATGAGGATCAGGTTGAATTTTTGACCGCAGATACAAGTTATGCGCTGGTAGAAAGAATAGTGAATGTCTTGGGCCTAAAGAGGCGCGAAGATACGTATGATTCTGTGCCGCCAGCATATTCTTCAGAGTCTGAAGTGGAAAGAGAATTACAAAACTTTAAAAAAGTGGGGGCCTTTAGGTCATATTTTAAAATATTAAATCAAAAAGGTTCTGTGTATATGCCCGGATCAAAAGATGGCAAACATAGTCCTGCCTTAATAATTAGAAGATTCCGTCTTAAAAAAGTTTTAGAGGAATTAGCTAAATTTATCGCCAATCCCGAGAAAAAAGTAGAGGATTTTGCACGACTTTCGCCCACTGAACAAAAAAATCTACAGGCTTTTCAATATTTATGTTCCAAGGTTTTCATACCCGAAAGAACTCCGTTGGATGAATCGGGCGAAGAAAAAGAGGGAGAAAAAATGTTTAGAGATTTTCTTGCTGGCAAAAAAATAGGAACGCCAGAAATTTAAATAAAAATCGGGTTAAATAAAAACCCCAACTTATGTCGGGGTTATTTTTTTAAAACAAGAGAGCGATACGCGGAGCGCTATGCCCCAACAACAACGAGACCAAAGGTGCTATAGTTTACCGGAACGAGATGTCCCAAAAGATCAAGCATGGTTTCATCGTCAACGATGGGCATACGACGAATATCGCGAGCGGCCATCCTCTTGGCATACTTCTTGGAACACATCCTCTCGAAATCCTTTGCTTTTCCCCTGTTGCGAAAGTTCATGTGGTGCTTATTCCAGGGTTTAACGCTACGCCGAATCTTTTCTAGACCATCCATCGTCCCCTCCTTTTCCTATGGTTTCTATCTTGTAAATTTGCCGAATTAAAGTATATTATAAATATTAAAGTATTGTCAATGGCTAGGTGGGGTGGCCGAGTGGTTTAAGGCGGCAGTCTTGAAAACTGCTATACCTGAAAGGGTATCGTGAGTTCGAATCTCACCCCCACCGCCAAGAATATAAACTCGAATAAATAAACAATCAAAAATATGTTTGAATTCTTTAAAAAAGATCAGCCAGGCCAACCGTTACCAGACAATGTAGTAAGTTTTAATCAAAGTCTAAGAACAGACCTTCCACGCGCCAAAGAAATTGAGGCCATGCTTAAAAATGGCACGGCCACAATAAATCCAAAGATTGATAAAAATGGAAAGATTATAGGAGAAGAAGTAATAGGCCAAAAAGGACAACTTCTTGCGTTTATAGATTTGGAAGAAGCGGAAAAGGTACAGAAAAAAGAAACAGAGGAGATGGAAACGGCACGAAAAAAAGATGAGCATGATAGAAGATTAAGAAAAAATTAAGAAAAACCCGCCCTTGAGGGCGGGTTTTGTTTTTTTTATTTACAAAAATATTTTGCCAACAGCAAATCGACATATTGGCCGATCGCCATGCAAGACGCTAGGCCCGGAGATTCAATGCCTATCAAATTCACCATTGGTGGAGACCGCCTATCTAAACTGATAATAAAATCGTTTTCCTTGGTGTCATTAGTTGTTTTGGGACGAATGCCAGAATAAGCCCATCTCAAATCTTCAAGCTCAAGCTGGGGAAGGAAGCGCTTGGCCGCTTCCAAAAAAACTTCTGGAGGGGTCTTGTCTTCTTCATAATAATTCTTACTTGGTACTGGTCGCGCGTTTGGGCCGATAAAAAGTCTTCCGTCTACGCGAGGGCCAAGATGAATTCCCTTGCCCGGATAATAAGGCGGCACAGCGGGATATACCAAATGTTTTATCAGGCTCCTTTTTTCGCTGACCACTTCGTAATACTCCCCTCGCCAGGGATAAATCTTATATTGTCCAAATCCTGCCATGCGCGCAATGTCATCCGCGTAAAGGCCCGCGGCATTTATCACCACCGGAGCATGAAACACTCTCTCAGGAGTGAACACACAATGATATTTAATCAGAGCATATACGTCCTTTGCCGGACTATTCATAAAAAACTCCACGCCATTTATACACGCCTCTTCATAAAGCGCATAAACAAACTGATCGGGGTTTATCACCCAAACGTTTGGAATAAAAATTCCCCCCAAAGCTTTAATGCCTGGCTCCAGCTTTCTCACGCCAGAAGATGTAAGAAAATCAAACTTGATATTCTGCTCTCTCCCTCTTTTCATCAAAGACATGAGCGACCACAAAGAAAATGGCCCACCCAAAAATGACTGGCCCGACACGGCCACAATCATTCCGCAATCCAAAACTGGAAAATTGCTTCTTTTCATAAACTCGGCGGCCATTTTGCTTCCCTGACGAGCAAGCTTTGATTTCAAAAATTTCGGATTTTGGTGGAGCCCGGAATGCAAGACGCCGCTATTTTTATGGCTCGTCTCCATCCCAATGCTGGACAATTTTTCTAAAACAACGATTTTCTTATCCGGCCTCACGATAGATAAATGCCTGGCAATAGCACAACCAACCACTCCGGCGCCAATAATAACGACATCTGCTTCGATAATTTTTTTCATTTTTAAAGAACCTCCTTTTTGCAACCCTTTTGAGATTAGTCTAAATCAAATAATCAAAAAATGAAAGCTTTATATATCATATATATTTTTCTTGCTTAATTTTTAAAAAGTATTAAATTTAAGTTGTTCTTTAAAAAATGAAACGGCACTAAAAGGAGGTGGGATTGAAAAAGACTGCATGGCTACTCGTTTTTGCTGTCTGTTTCTTTTATTTGCCATCTGAATCTAAGATGGCACAAAACAAAAATATCCGCCCGAACAAAAACCCTAAGTTGGTCGCGCTAACATTTGATGATGGGCCCAAGGAAAAATTCCTGAACGTTATTCAAGGATGGCTTGTGTCTGATATTGATAAAAATGCTAAAATGATAGAGTGGCGCGTGGTTAAAATTTTAACAGAATTAATAAACACATTAAAAAATAGTGGCTACAGTTTTGGAACAATTGAAGAAGTTTACCCCTATGTGGAAAATGGGAATGAAAATGTTCAATAAAAAAACACTCGTTGCTTTTTTGATTTTGTTTTCCTTATTTTCTTTATTTTTGACATACCCTATAAAAATTCCTGCCGCCTCTCCAGATAGCGTTAAGGCTATTTATCTAACTCCCGAATCGGCTCGCAACACGCAAAAAATTCAAATGATTTATGATTTTGCCCACAACACGGAAATCAATGCCGTAGTAATTGATGTAAAGGTTGATCAGCCCATCATAAATGAGCGCTTGAAAAAACTGGTAAGCGAATTAAACATTCAGGGAATTTA
>ERZ1292633.1629-Hain-H41-02um-R1-1629-length-24059-cov-6_pt1 | contig 24059 bp, 21 predicted proteins | sample MGYA00564406_ERZ1292633 | MGnify/ENA primary metagenome ERZ1292633 (study PRJEB36523, sample SAMEA6512639) | groundwater metagenome | collected 2019-01-08 | study: AquaDiva: Metagenomics assemblies of 32 groundwater samples | reverse complement strand
GAGCAACTGACTTTTAATCAGTAGGTCGCTGGTTCGAATCCAGCAGGGCTCACCATTTTTGCGCCCTTGATCCGAGTCGGACAGGATCGCCGCACCGTGCAACTCTTTGCTCGCAACAAATATGCGTTGTTCCCCTGTAAAAAGCCTGGTGCGGCGGCTATGCAGCCCGCCGCCGCCCGAACGGCCAATCGATAACCGCACCTGCAAACAGTGCCCACCAGACGAATACGGGCTGAAACGCGAGGCGCGGGCCATGATAACCCCAGCCCAATTTTGTTCCGCCAATCGCGATACTATCAAGCGCGTGCTTGATGTTCGCCGGATAAACACACACCGCATAAAGCGCGAGCATAACGCCCGCAGCATAGCGCAAACGGCCCGTCATCAACGCAATCGCGCCCGCAATTTCGCATAGGCCGGTTGCGATGACAACGAACTTTGGTTCGGGCACCCATCCGGGCACAATCGGCAGAAAAAACTCCGGCGAACGGAGATGGACAAATCCTGCATAGGCATAAAACACTGCAAGTAGGCCGCGCATGATCCAGCGGTTGGGGGATTGGGTGATTGTCATTCTGTTTCTTTTCTCAAATATGCACATATTTCTGTGGATTAACCATAAATCACAGCATAGTGATAACTAGGGGTAGGCCAAGCGCGAGGCAACATGAAACGCATCGGCAAGTAATGCGTAGTAACGCCTCACCAATATAACAGAGGGTCAAACGACAATGGCAGCGCGCAAAAAGATTGCAGTCTTAGGTGGCGGAATAGGATCACTATCTGCCGTATTTCATCTGACGGAAAAAGCCGGCTGGGCCGATGAATATGACATCACTGTATATCAGCAGGGGTGGCGCCTTGGCGGAAAATGCGCGAGCGGACACGACATGCGACCCGAATTTGCATCACGTATCTATGAACATGGCCTGCATCTTTTCGCGGGCTTCTATCACCACAGTTTTGATTTGCTGACGCGCGCCTATGCCGAGATTGATCGTCCCGCCGATCATCCCAATCGCACTGTGTGGGATGCGTTTACCGGGCTCGATGAATTCACCGTGATGCACCAATATCCCCAACCCGATGGCACGATCAAATGCATCCCATGGTATATCAACATGGAGCCCAATTCACTCGTCCCTGGCGAAGCGAGTGCAGCGCTTTCAATTCCGCAGGCAATTTTCAAGCTGGTTGGTGAACTGATCAAAATCCAGCCGCCCAAAAATAATTTTTTCCAACCCAATTCAAGCATCGGGCGCGACAAAGCGGTGCCAGAGGCGGCTACGCCCGACCCAAGCTCATTCATCGGCCGTGCATGGCATGCCGCCAAACAATTGGTCGAACATGTTGTCGAAGAAGTCACCGAAGAAGCTGCCGAAATTGGTGCTCACCTGCTGATGCGGACGATCATACGCGGAATTGAAAGCCATTTTGCCTCTCTTGCCAAAGACATCCCCGATGCCGACGAGGCGCAGCCGATCTGGGATTTCTTGATGGCGGCCTATTTTGTCCAAACCGTGATTCAGGGTGTGCTTTCCGATGACATTTTGGAAAAGGGCTGGGTTTCGATTGACGATGAAGAATTCAGCGCCTGGCTATACCGCCACGCCGTCGTCATCGCGCGTGATTATAAGGGTGTGGACGACCCTTATAAGCGCGCGCAGGCACTGATTGACTGGGCGCCTGTGCGCTCCTGCTATGATTATGTCTTTGGCTATATGAACGGCGATCCAAGCAAGCGTGCCATTGCCGCAGGCACGGGGATGAAAGGATTGCTCAAGCTTGCGCTTGAATATCGTGGGCATTTCTTTTGGGAAATGCGCGGTGCAATGGGCGATGTCGTGATCGCGCCCGTCTATCTTGCCCTGCTCAAGCGCGGGGTGAAGTTTGAATTTTTCAATCGCGTGATCGCGGTGCGCCCCAATGACGACAAAACCCTGATCGACCGGATCGAGATATTGAAACAGGCCGAGTTCAAGGATGACACCTATCGGCCACTGATCGATGTGCCTGCAGCGGGATGGGATGTGCCACTCGAAGGCTGGCCCGAAGAGCCGCTCTGGGATCAGCTTGTCGGCGGTGAAGCCTTGCGCGGCACTGACTATGAATATGCCCGTGAAGCAGTGCCGCCGACCCCGAACCGCACCCTCAAGCGCGGTGAGGATTTTGATGAAATCATTCTCGGCATTTCGATTGGCGCACTGCATACAATCTGCGCCGATTTGGCCGATCAAAAGGCGCGTTGGCGCGACATGCTTGACGCGGTCAAAACATGCCCGACGCTCGCGCTCCAAATGTGGTTCAATCGCACCACAGAAGATCTCGGATGCCCGTCGCCGGGGCGGACACTCACCGCCATGGTTGAGCCGTTCAGCACATGGGCCGATATGACTCATCTGCTCTCACGCGAACCTTGGCGTGGCGAGCAGCGCCCCGCATCAATCGCCTATTTCTGTGGGCAATTACCGCCCGAAATTCCCCGCGATGATCATGCGCACAGCCTTGTTGGCAAACATGCCAAAGTCTGGCTCAAGGCCAATGCTGCATCGCTTTGGCCGCGCGCGACACCCATCGGCAGCACGACCGGCTTTGATTATGCGCGGCTCCATGATCCCAAGCATGGCATTGGCGAAGCGCGCTTTGACAGCCAATATTGGCGCGCGAATATCAACCCGTCCGACCTCTATGTCATGTGTGTGCCCGGCAGCACGACCAAGCGGTTGCGCGCCGACGAATCCGGCTACGATAATCTGTTCCTAACGGGTGATTGGACGCGCAACGGCCTTAACGCCGGTGCTGCCGAGGCCGCCACAATGGCTGGCGTGCAATGCGCGCGCGCCATGCGTGGCGACCGGAGCGTCGTGCTCGGGGAGGGTGATCTTTGAGGCAAATCTATCCCCCTTGCCTCGCTGCTAAAGCGATAGAGCCGCTTTGACCGTGCTTGCCGCGCCGCGCACCGCAGCCTCGACGTTGCTTGACCAGCTAGGCAGTGAAGCCGCGCGCGACGATAGTTCCAAAACAGCGCAAGCGACGGCGGCTGTACTCATCGCCGACGTTTCAGGTTTTACAGCCCTAACGGCAACGCTTGAGGCGCGCCACGGGGTGCGCGGGGCAGACATTATTTCTGCTACAATGGATCGGCTTCTCGGTGGCCTTGCCCAGATTGCTGAAGAACACGGCGGACTGGTTGTGGATTTCATCGGCGATGCGATCCACGCGCTGTGGGTTGAAAGCGATACGCAAACGCTCGATCAGGCGCGCGCCACTGCCGCCGCCGCCGCGCAGGTGATGCTCGGCTACGCGGCTGCAACTGCTGAAGACCAGCTCACCACGCCAATCCGCATCGGTATCGCGTGCGGGCCGGTGCAACTTGCAATGATCGGCGGTTTTGGCGGGCGCTGGGAACGGCTGTCAATTGGCCCTGCCCTGCTAAAGGCGGGCGTGGCCGTGGCACGCACGCCGACAAGTTGCTGTCAAATTGGCGGCGATCCGGGCTGGCAAAGCATCGCCAGCCAGAATGGGGCAGAGAGCAACGGCGAAACCTGGTGGTTGCTGCGCCATCAAGCCGACAGTGTGGCCAGCGCACAAACCGCGACGATGCAGCAATCGGCCTCGATTGATGCCGCCGCCTGGACAGCAGAGTTGCGCCTAGTGACGGTCATGTTCTGCCGCCTCGTCTCTGCTGATGAAATGGCGCGCGTCTCGATTGAGCGCGTCAACCGCCTCGCGCGCGTTGCCCAGCAGGTGATTGAACAGCACGGCGGGTTAATCGATAAAATTCATGCCGATGATAAGGGCATTTCGGTCGTCATTGCGTTCGGGATTCAGGGCGGCCCCGGTGAGGCTGATCGCGGTATCAAAGGCGGCACTGCGCTGCGCTGTGTTCTTGCGGCAATTGATCTGCGCCGTGCGCTTGCTGATCTTGGCACCGAGACCGCAATCGGCATTGCCACTGGGAAAGTCCGCGTCGGCGTTGGGGATACCGGGCATGGCAGTTGCCACACGATGTACGGAAACGCTGTAAACTTCGCTGCCCGTTGTATGCAGGCATGTCGTGACGAAATCCTGTGTGATGATATCACCCGCGATGCGAGCGCCACCTCGGTCAACTTCTTCAGCCCCGAAGCCCGTCAGCTTAAAGGGCTTGAAACTGGCGGAGCGATCTTTGGGGTAGGTGCTATCAAAGAGGAACGTGATGCAGTCCTCGTCAGCGACATTACAAGAATTGCCGGGCGACGGCGCGAACAAGCATCGATTAGCATCTTCCTTGATAGCGAGGCGATTGATCGCCCGCGCACGATGATCATCGACGGCGATGACGGTGCAGGCAAATCACGGCTGGTTGGCTTTGCCGTCGAACAAGCATCGCGCCGTAAACTTGATCCGATTGTTTGTCGGGCCAGTCTGCTTGGTACAAAATCCCCCCTGTTGGCCTGGCGCGAGCCAATGGCGCTGCTACTGCGCCGTTACGCGCGCGAACATAATTTGACGCTCGGCGAAGCGCAGGATGCACTGGTCATCGCGGCGGGCGGAGGCGCAGATGAAGCCGCGCTCGTGGGATCGCTATTCGGGCGTGAAGGCGTCGCTACACTAATCACCGATGGCGAGGTTGATGCAAGCAGCGCAAAGCGCCTACGCGGCGCGGTCGCGGCTGCCCTGCTCGGCGATGAGCCACGTCTGATCATCCTTGAAGACGCCCATTGGCTCGACGATACATCGCTCGCACTCGCCCGTGATCTCTTGCGGCTGCTGCCCGAACTCAGCGTGATTTTTGTGGCGCGCAAACCTGTGCCGGCGGCAGTAACCAAAGCGGCGGGAGCTAGCTTCATCTCGCTGTCGCTGGCCAATCTTGATCGTCGTGAATGCGCCGAACTTGCGATGGGCCTCCTTGGCCCGTTTGACACCAAGCACCCCTTTGTTGAATGGCTTCACACCCGCAGCGCAGGCAACCCAATGTTCTGTCGTGCGCTGATCGCACTTCTCCCCGAAGATTTTTCGGCGACTGCGCTCAGCACTCCCGGCGCATGGCGAAAGGCGAAAGTCTCGCTCGAGTCGGCAGATATGCCCGCAACGATTGAGGGCGCGCTGCTCGTGCGTTTTGCCAATTTACCCCCAACGCAGCTTGGCCTGCTTAAGGCTGCAAGTGTTACTGCGGATCGTTTTGGCACGGCGATGCTGATCACTCTTGGTACGCCGTCATCGCCTGACCAGATTGATCTTGATTTGGCCGCACTGGTCGAAGCCGGAATATTGACGCGCACTGATACGGTTGAACGCCCAGAATGGCGTTTTTCCGAACAACTCACGCGCGAAGTGATTTACAATTCATTGCCAAAGCAATTGCTGGTTCAGTTGCACCGGCGCGCAGCGCAATTTCTTGAATGCCCTTCAGATGGCGGCAATAAAGGCGACGCAGCACAGATTGCGCACCACTGGCTTGAGGGCGATATGCCCGCCAAAGCATTTGCACCTCTGCGCAAGGCCGGGGTTGAGGCCAAACAAGCCGGTGCCTATGCCACCGCACTCACACTCTGGAAAACCGCGCTTGATTTGATTGAAACAGATCAGGCAGGCGCACGCGGCAAAGGGCCATACCGCCGCGCGATCATCAACCGTGATCTTGCCTTCGTCTCATGGCGGCTAGGCGAACCTGCGCAGACCATCGCCTATTGCTATGACAGCATGAACGGGTTGTGGAGCGGCGCACCGTCTAGCCAGACCGGATGGTGGACAATGCTCGGACGCGAAGCCATCGCACTTGGATGGCAAATGCTTGACCCTTTCCGGCGCGGGCAAACTACGCAATCTGCCGAAGCGCGGCTTAAGGACCGGTTACGGCTTGGCAACTCGGTACGGTTGATTGAAGCATTTTATTTCTCGGTGGGCGCGCTTCCTGCGGCGACGATGGCGCTCTACGCCGCACGCACAGCCGAACGGCTTGGCGAAAAGGCTTTTGCCGCTAGGCCTTATGGCTTTCTCGGCTATCTTGCAGGGACACGCAAGCTCCACAAGGCCGCACAATTTTTGTTCCAACGCAGTCGGCAGGATTGCATCGCCGCAAAAGATTGGTCGAGCCTTGCCCAGAGCGTCAACGGCGAAGCCATGTACCATCTTACGAACGGACGCTGGGATATCGCGATCCGCCGATCGCGCTTTGTGGCGACCTTGTCGCGCAGGCGCAATCGCAATGCGGATATCGCCAGCCCGACAACCTTTATCGGGCTAGGCTATTTGATGGCGGGGTCGTTCAAGCAAATGCGCAATGCCTTTGAACAAGTGGAAGCGGTCGCCTTCGCCAAGTCAAATGACCATTACCTGCTGTTCCACCGTTCAGGCTTTGGCCAGATCGAACTCGCCGAAGGGCGACCCGAAGTTGCCGAAGCTCTGCTGATTAACGGGCAAGCACTTGCCAAGCGCGTGCGTGATCTCCATTCCTCGCTGATAGTTGAAGGGTTGCTCGCAGTCTCCAAATTGCGGTTGGGGAAAGTTGATGAAGTTGTTGTTTCTGCTGAAACTTTGCTGATGCAGGCCGATGCGACACCGATGATCAACTTTGGCTCTTGGTACGGCTTCGCTGCAGTCGCTGAAGCACTTGTTGGCGTGTTTGCGGCGAAAGGCCCCGGCAAGGACGGCGAGCACCGCGCGCGCGCTAAACGGGCGGTGACATTGCTATTCCAGTTTTCGAAGCTTTATCCTGTCGCGGTGCCGCTCGCATCGCTGTTTTCAGGCCAATATGCCATGCTTTGCAACCGCCCTGACCGTGCAATGAAGCGTTGGCAGATCGGCATTCGTGCAGCGGAAACCGCCGATATGAAATATGATTTGGCACGGCTTTTCGCGGCGATGGGTGCTGTCCCGACCCTAGAAATGCACCTCCGTGCCGACCATCGCCGCCAAGCAGGAATCTGGATGGAGCGGTGCGAGCTTGCAACGCTTCCACCACTTCTACTCAACCCCCAAAGCTGAAGGAAAACGATATGGCCAACCTCCCTCCCTATGTCAGTACTGGAGACCGGATTGTAGGCTGGGGGCCATATCTCCAGCAGGGGACCATCCTTCACAATTTCTGTGTGACGGGTGACAAAGATCGCATCCAGCAAAAGCTCGACACCATGTTTGCCGAACCTTCGGGCGGCGAGGTACGCTATCATCCGCTCACGTCAAAGCTGTTCCTCTCGGTTGCCGAAATCGCACGGATTATCCCGCAAAACCCTGTTGATTATAATCGCGGCGGTGTCTCAGAAATTGACGTGACGATCTGGACAGTCGCGCACCGCGAAGGCGCTGGCCTATTCGAATTGCGCTGGATTCCCCTATTCCTAGCGGTTGATAATGACTGGGCGATGGCAACCGGGCGTGAAGTTTATGGCTTCCCCAAAGAAATCGGCCAATTCCACTTTGATCCACAGACGCCAGACCCCGCCGCAGGCCGCAGCTTTCGCGTTGATGCCTTTGCTATCCCCCATTATTCGCCACAATCAACGCCAACATGGCTCCCGCTGTTTGAAATCACGCCGCAGCAAAGCGACCCTGACGAACCCAAGGGTTTTTGGGACAAGATTGAGAATTTTGCCGAAGAAGCCGTCGAACGGCTTGGCGAAACGGTTGTAGATGTCGGCCTGAGGGTGGCGAGTGAAAAGGCAATTGCGCGCGCCATCAAGGGGGAAGCCGTAATCCTGCCTTTCCTAAAACAATTCCCCGATGTCGCCGATCCAACGCGGGCCTGCTATCAGGCCATCGTTGAAGCGCCAACGACGATCAACACGTTCCGGCGCGGTGGCCTCACCAAGCCACAATATCAGGTGATGGTACACAGCTATGACAGCCATCCCTTCTTCAAAGAGCTGGGCATCAAGCCCGAGGTTGAGGATGTCGGGCGCGGAATGTGGGTCGATTTTGATTTTACGATGGATCTCGGCACGGTGCTTTGGAAGGCCGATACGAGCGGGTAATCGCTGCGAGGTCTTCCACCGTATCCACATCAGCCATCGACCATGGGTTGGCTTCAATCAGCATCGCCCCGGCAAGCAACGCCCTAGCACCCGCGCCGCCTGTTAGTGTTGTAAGCCTTGGGAAATCCGTGTGTGGAAAAAGCGCTGGCGGCATAGCTGTGCCTTGAACTGACGAAGCAATAACGCGCGGCGCATCCTCAAACGCGTCGAGCATCGCCATGATGTGTTCAGCCGAAACATTGGGCATATCGGCGAGGCAGATAAGCAGTGCGTCCGCATCGCAATTCTGCGCTGCCTGTGCTGCAAGGCGGACCGAACATGATAGGCCGGCATCCGACTTGTCATTAGCAATAGCCGTAAAGCCGATCGCGGCGAACTGATCGATCAATGCGGCATGCTCTGGATTCGCGACGACAATCCGCGCCCCAAAATCAAGCATAGCCAGTCGCGCCGCCGTCATCGTCCCGATCATCCTGCCGTGAATTATCGCCTCAAGTTTACGCCCGCCAAAACGCGTTCCGCGCCCGGCGGCAAGAATGGCGAGCGCGATGTTACCGCAACCCATCATTAAAACTCCGCACCACCGCCGCAGCAATTGAAAGCGCAATTTCCGAAGCGTTGACCGAATTGATCGAAACCCCCGCTGGCCCTTCGACCCGTGCAAAGCCCGCCGCATCAACCCCCGCATCAATCAATCGCACCCGTCGCGCGGAATGCGATGCGCGTGATCCAAGCGCGCCGATATAAGCGGCGGGTGAAGCAAGTGCTGCAATCAACGCGGGGTCGTCAATCTTGGGATCATGGCTAAGCGTCACAACTGCCGTCCGGCTGTCTGGTGCGTTTGCCGCCACTGCGACATCAGGCCAGCGGTCATCAAGCGCAACACCGGGAAAGCGCGCCTGGGTCAAAAAATGAGCACGCGGATCAATCACAGTTACCGATATGCCAAGTTGACCTGCAATGCTGGAGAGCGACGCCGCGATCTCAACCGCGCCGATGATCAATAATCGCTTTGGCGGGGCATAGAGGTTCACAAAGGCCGCGTCGCCTGCGTCCGCCACCACGCGGCTCAATCCGCTTTCCAAATCCGTGCCGATCAACAGCGTTTGCCCCGCCGCCTGCGCCTGTGTGATCTCCTCAAATAGCACCGCTGCAAAACCTGCATCACTGACCGGCTGCACCAGAACGGCAATATCGCCACCGCAGGGCAAACCAGCTTCCCACGCTTGGGTATTCGCCACACCATAATGCCGCAGTGCGTGCGGGGCGCCGTCAATCACTTCGTTGGCCAGCGTCAGGATATCACCTTCGACGCACCCGCCCGAAACCGAGCCAACAAAATCGCCGCCTTCACGTACCAACATGTGTGTGCCGACCGGACAAGGGGCAGAGCGCCATGTTTGCGTGACCGTTGCCAGCGCCATTTTGGTTCCGCGCCATTCCAGCGCCGCCGCCAATATCCGCTTATGGTCGGCCATTCCGATCACAAACACACGCTCGTCGAAAATTGTCTCATGCTTTGCGAATATTGCTATCCGCACGAAAGGCAAGTTGCTAAACGCAATTCAAAGTGGAGGGCATGTCGGAAAGGGCAACAGACCATGGCGATTGAGTTGAGCGTTAACGGAAAAGTAGTAAGCGTTGACGCCGATCCAGCGATGCCCCTGCTTTGGGCGCTGCGTGAAGATTTACAGCTTACCGGCACCAAATTTGGCTGTGGTATCGGCGCGTGCGGCGCGTGCTCGGTTCATATCAATGGCGAAATTGCGCGATCATGCTCGGTCACGCTTGGCGATGCTGCGGGCAAAAGCGTCGCAACAATTGAAGCGCTTGGTAGCGGCGAAGGCCAGCTCAGCAAGCTTCAGCAAGCCTGGATTGCCGAGCAAGTGCCGCAGTGCGGTTACTGCCAGTCAGGACAAATCATGGCGGCGGCGGCGTTGCTCAACAAAAACCCCAACCCCACTGACGCACAAATTGATGAGGCGATGACCAACATCTGCCGCTGTGGCACCTATCCACGCATCCGTAGCGCAATCCGCGCCGCACTTTCAGCCGCGTAAGGGAGAAGAGACATGGGCATCAAGCGTAGGGCTTTTCTGATCGGCGGCGCAGCAGTAGTTGGCGGCGGTATATTTGCGCTCCACTGGATGAACGGTAGCGCCGCAACCAAAGCGGGCAAAATGACCGCGAAGGCAGGCGAATCTTCCTTTACCGGCTGGATCAAAATTGCGGCAGATGACACGATTACGCTCTATTCACCGCACATTGATTTCGGGCAAGGATCGCACACGGCACTCGCCCAAATGCTCGCTGACGAGCTTGATGCCGACTGGGCCAAAATGCGCACTGAGGCTGCACCGGCCGAGATGGCCTTCGCCAATAGCGCACTTGGCAAAGGCTTCATCCTTGGTGCAAAGACAGTGCCCGCAATTCTGACGCCAACGGTCAACGCTGCATTCGGCGCAATCGCGCGCTACATGGAATTGCAGATTACTGGCGGATCATCGGCGATCCGCGCAACCGGACAGGCTGGCTTTCGCGTCATCGGCGCGGCTACGCGCGAAGCTTTGGTTGCAACGGCCGCGAAACGGCTTGGCGTGCCCGAGACTGAACTGACCACCACGAACAGCGTGGTCACCCATGCTAAATCGGGCAAATCACTGCGTTACGGTGAACTGGCCGCCGAAGCCTCCGAACGCTCGCTCTCAACCACGCCGACGCTCAAGACGGCCAAGGATTTCAAATATATCGGCAAATCACCTGACCGTTTTGATATTCCGGCAAAGGTCGATGGATCGGCAAAATACGGCATTGATTTCACCATGCCCGAAATGCGCGTTGCAACGATCATGGCCGCGCCCATTCGTGGCGGTAAACTTGAAAGCGTTGATCCGGCTCCCGCTATGGCGATCAAGGGCGTTGAAAAGGTTGTGAAGCTCGATAACGCCGTGGCCGTTATTGCCAAAGGCTATTGGGCCGCGAGCCAAGGCTTGGCCGCACTCTCTCCAAAATTCAGTGACGGCGGCAATACGGGCATGTCGACCGCGTCAATCTTTGCCGAACATGATAAGCTGCGTAAAAGCGGCAAGCCCGAGAATGAGGCCGGCAACGGCGACGTAAAGCTTGGTTTCGCGACCAAAGGTGCAAAGCTTTTGACTGCTGATTTCAAAGTGCCCTTCCTCCATCAGGCGATGATGGAGCCGTTCGCGCTCACCGCGCATTATAAGGATGGTAAGCTCGACATTTGGGGGGCGAGCCAATCCCCGCTTGGCGCAAAAATGGTCGCAGCGCAGGCGGCAGGGCTTAGCGGCGATGACGTAACTTTCCACCCGATGATTATGGGCGGTGGCTTTGGTCGCCGCGCGCCGCAATATAGCGAAGTGACAGGCCAAGTCGCCCAATTGGCCAAGCAACTCCCCTATCCAGTCAAGCTCATCTGGTCACGTGAGGAGGATGTCCGCCAGGGCGCGTACCGCCCGCAATGTTCGGCGGCTCTCAAGGCTGCACTCGGTGCCGATGGCAAAATCGTCGCGTGGCAATGCGATTATGCGCAGGTCGCCGATGCGGGTGGCGAAGCGAAGCTGCCCTATGACATTCCCAATGTCGCGCTCAATCATTTCACCTATCAAACCAATCAGACTGACGGATTCTGGCGCTCGGTCAATTCAACCCAGCACGGTTTTTATACCGAAACATTCATGGACGAATTGGCGCAGGCTGTGGGCGTTGATCCGCTGGCTTTCCGGCTCAAGCATTTACCCAAGGGATCACGTTATACCCGCGTGCTTGAGGAAGTGGCCAAGCGTTCGGGCTGGGGCACGCCGCTGCCCGCTGGTGTTGGCCGGGGCATCGCGCTGGTTGAATCCTTTGGCACCATCGCCGCTGAAGTGATTGAAGCAAGCGTGCGCGAAGATGGCTCCCCCAAAGTGCTGCGCGCATTCGCCGTGGTTGATTGCGGGACAACGGTGAACCCGAAAAATGCCGAAGCACAGATACAGGGCGGCCTGATCATGGGACTATCCTCAGCGATTGGCGAAGCCATCACGGTTGAGGGCGGTGCTGTGGTTCAATCCAATTTCAGCGACTATCCAATTTTGAAAATGGAAGGATCGCCAACGAGCATTGACGTCCACTTTATCGAAAGCGGCGCGCCGATGGGCGGTATCGGCGAACCCGGCACCCCGCCCGCCACGCCGGCGCTTATCAACGCGCTGTTCGCGGTGACGGGCAAGCGCCACAGGACATTGCCATTGGCGGCGTGAGTGGGCCGGGAATGCAGAGCTATCTCGCCCATATTGCGCTGGTCGTTGCCGACTATGATGAAGCAATTGCTTGGTACACAGATGTTCTCGGCTTTACTCTGGTTGCCGATGAGTATCAGGCCGAACAGGACAAGCGTTGGGTACTCGTAAAACCGCCCGGCGCGCCCGACCGAACTGCGTCAATCTTGCTCGCCCGCGCATCAAACCCTGAGCAGAGGAATTTTATTGGCAATCAGGCGGGTGGGCGCGTGTTCTTGTTCCTCGCCACCGATGATTTCGAGCGCGACTATGCTGCATTTAACGCGCGCGGTGTTCGCTTCGTCCGTGATCCGCTCAAAGCGGCTTATGGCACGGTTGCGGTTTTTGAAGATCTCTACGGCAACCTCTGGGATCTCATCGAATTTGCCGATCCAATAAAACACGTTGACTAGCTACGAATGTTCTTTATATGTTCTTAAATCAATCGAATCGCTTCAGTTGCGATTTGAGTGGCCGTTAGCACCCCTTGCTGCGGTGTCCTTTCCCCTGCTGCGCACATCCCCCTCCCCTCGTGCGCGCAGGGCGAGGGCTTTGCTTGGGATGGCTAAGCCTGAGATTTTCGCCACAATGAGCAATATGACACAAAATGTGCCAATAGCTTGTGCTATGCTCGGGGGCATCACTTGAAACTTCAGCGCACCACACTCAAAGACGAATCACCCAATCTCAAAACGAAGGCGATAGGCTGATGACGCTCACTTACGATCTCTACTGGTCTTTCCGCTCACCCTACAGCTATTTTGTGGTGAAACGGCTGGTCGCGCTGGAACGCGATTATGACGTCACTTGTAACGTCCGAGTGGTCTATCCTCTTGCCGTGCGAAACCCTGAATTTTTCGACAGCAATGATCCTTTGTGGATCCAATATTTCATGCGTGATATTTTCCGCTGCGCGCAGTTCCTTAAATTGTCCTTCAGTTGGCCGAGCCCCGATCCGGTGGTGATGGACATGGCGACGCGCACATATCCAAAGGAACAGCCTTATATTTATCGCCTCAGCCAACTCGGGCAGGCGGCGGCAGAGGCGGGTAAGGGTCTCTCTTTCATTGACGAAGTGAGTAGCACTATCTGGGGCGGCACAGTGAAACGCTGGAACGAGGGTGATCACCTCGCCAAGGCCGCCGAACGTGCGGGGCTGAACCTTGCCGAACTCGATGCCAAAATCAGTGCCAATCCCACCCATTATGATAGCCGCATAAAAACATCGCAGGATGCCCAACGTGAAGGGGGGCATTACGGCGTTCCCTTGATGGTGTTCGACGGCGAACCCTTTTTCGGGCAGGACAGATTTGACCAGATGAAGTGGCGGATGGAGCAAAAAGGGCTAAAAACAAGATAGTCGATGATGCTCGCCTGCCCGATAGCCGCGCCACCACTGCCCCAATCGCCTGTGTATCCGGGTACTATGGCTCATTGTTGACGGCGTCTATGAAACTGGCAACGCTGGACTGATTGCCGTCGGTTTATTATCTGCCATGTCGATCCCCCACCTTCTGGGCAGTTGCGCCACGGCGCGTTAGCGCATAGGCGCGGCGCCATATTTTATTGCTATTTATGGGAAGTGCCGATGTCCGATACCATCAAACGCGTTGTCCTCGCTTATTCGGGCGGGCTTGATACCAGTGTGATTCTGAAGTGGCTTCAGGTCACCTATGGTTGTGAGGTTGTCACCTTCACCGCCGATTTAGGGCAAGAGGGCGAACTTGAGCCCGCCCGCGCCAAGGCCGTGATGATGGGGGTAAAGCCGGAGCATATCTATATTGACGATGTTCGCGAAGAATTTGTCCGCGATTTCGTCTTTCCAATGATGCGCGGCAATGCGCGCTATGAGGGCGATTATCTGCTCGGCACCAGCATCGCGCGTCCGCTGATTTCAAAACGCTTGGTTGAAATCGCGCGCGAAACCGGCGCTGATGCTGTAGCCCACGGCGCGACGGGCAAAGGCAATGATCAGGTGCGCTTTGAACTCGGCGTCGCCGCCCTCGCGCCCGATATTAAGGTGATTGCGCCGTGGCGCGAATGGGATTTGACGAGCCGTACTGCGCTGATCGCGTGGGCCGAAGCGCATCAGATCCCCGTGCCCAAGGACAAGCGCGGCGAAAGCCCGTTCTCAACCGACGCCAACCTCCTCCACACCTCATCCGAGGGAAAAGTGCTTGAAGACCCGTGGGATGAAACCCCCGACTATGTCTATTCGCGCACGGTCAATCCTGAAGATGCACCCGATATACCCGAGTACATTACCGTCGATTTTGAACGGGGTGATGGGGTTGCGCTGAACGGTGAGGCGATGTCGCCCGCGACCTTGCTCACCGCACTCAATGAATTGGGGCGCCGACACGGGATTGGTCGGCTTGATCTGGTTGAGAACCGCTTCGTCGGCATGAAATCGCGTGGCATGTATGAAACGCCGGGCGGTGAGATTTATGCGCGCGCGCACCGAGGCATTGAATCGATCACGCTTGATCGCGGCGCGGCGCATTTGAAGGATGAGCTGATGCCCAAATATGCCGAGCTTATCTATAATGGCTTCTGGTTCAGCCCCGAACGCGAAATGCTTCAGGCCGCGATTGATCATAGTCAGGCGAAGGTCAGCGGGACGGTACGGCTCAAGCTTTATAAGGGGCTGGCCAGCGTCATCGGTCGCAAATCGGCGAATAGCCTGTATTCCGAACGCCATGTGACGTTTGAGGATGATGCGGGCACCTATGATCAGAAGGACGCGGCGGGTTTCATCCGATTGAATGCGCTAAGGCTTCGCCTGCTCGCGCGGCGTGACTTGGGGTGATTGGCGCAGGCCGATAATGTCTATCGGGTTTTGGTTCCAATGCCCAATGATACGCCGAGTACGCGAAAGCGCGTTTAGGAAACCATCATTTTTGTCATAGGTTGACGCTCCAAGGCGGAGTAGCCAGACAGTTCTGGTCTTACGGCTCTGTGCGTCCGCAGCGATGGCCTCAAGTCGATACTGGGGAAGCGATACGACACCACGACTACCCGTCGGAAACCATCCGGTGGGATCATTCGCGGGAACCGGCCCGGGGATGGGCCGGATTGGCAGAGTAATCCCCTTGTCGCGCAAAGCATAGCTTAGCGGCAACGCACCTTCGTTAGGATAGGCATAAATAACGTCGCCCGGAGCCATGTGTGACTTGAGCCACGCGACCGCACTGTACCAGTTTTCAGTTGGCGGGAGTTTTTGGATCGCGACCATCTCAATACTCGTCAAAAGCAGCATAGCCAAAAAGCCGACCCGATTGAGGATTGAAGGTGCAGCTGTGGCCGCCGCCAAGACAAGGACGAACACAACACTGAGCGGTGCAAGGGTACGAGACAGAAATACCGGCACAATCGTCACCGTAGCCAACAAGGACAACAGCATCGGCAAAAAGGCCAGTGTGAACAACCCCAACCAAACCAGACGCTTAGATTTTCCTGTTTTGAAAATCGCGTTACCGATCATCAATGCCGAGATCGCAAACGCGCCAAAACCTGACAAGCCATAGATCGTGTAAAGACTCAGCCCGACACCGCCCCAGCTGAACCGCAGCCAAGCCGACTGCTGCCAAGTGGGAGCCTGATCAAGCAGCATCAAAAATGCCGGTAATACAACGAGGGCTACTAGGAAATGACCGATAAAAAAAGATCGGAGGTGATTGCGGATAAAGCTGACCGGGCCGACGAGAATGAGTAGCGTAAGCCCAAGAGCAACGGCATAAAGCGCCCCGAGATTGTGAAGCCATATTATAAGTGCAAGGCTGGTGAGATAGCCCAACCAAGGCTTCACCTCTAACTGCTTGGTCTCGCGATACCGTCGCGCCAGCACGAAAACACACCATATCCCCAACAGATAGGCCAGCGACATTAGTGCATAGGGCCGCACCAGCTTCGTAATGTAAACAATTGACGGAGACACCGCGAGTAGCGCCAATGCGGCAAGCGCAAAAAGACGCGAGTCAAATTTTAGCGCCCGCGCGACTTCGTTGGCCGTGACCCAGCATAACGGGAACAGGAGTAACCCTGCGAACAGCCCGAGACTGCGGAAGGCCGCGATCGAATTTCCAAAAACGCCTGCCCAAGCACTTAATATTGCGGAATAAAAGGGCGGGTGCGTCTCGTAACTTGGCAAGACGTTGAAGATAAACCCAAAGCCCTTGTCAGCGGCATAGGCGCTATAGGCTTCGTCAAGCCAGAACGGATGTGCCGTAATGCCGTTGATACGAAACCAGAGCGCGGCAGCAATTATGGCGGCAAGGCAGATCAGCAATGACAGGCGTCGGGACAAAATTGTGGCCAAGCGTGAACTCCATGAGCGTAATAGCGTTGCATAATCCCTTCGCTTATTTCGATCACGATTGCTAGGATACGGCGATGTTTTCAGACTTCGTTCGTGATCGCCCGCGCCTCGTCATTCTGCTGCTGGCTATAATCAGCACCGTACCACTGATGAGTCCTTCGCTGCCACCGCTCACCGATTTGCTAGGCCATATCGGCCGTTACCGGGTTCAGCTTGATCTCGCGAGCGATCCGGTTTTGCAGCGCTACTATGGGTTCGAATGGGCGCTGATCGGCAATTTGGGGGTTGATCTTCTGGTGCAAGTGATCGCACCACTGATTGGCCTTGAGTCTGCGGTAAAGCTCATTGTGATCGCCATTGTAGCGCTTACCACCGGGGGATTTTTGCTGCTGGCATATCAGGCACATGGCCGGATTAGCGCTGCCGCCATCTTTGCTTTGCCGCTTGCCTACAGCTTTCCATTCCAGTTCGGCTTCGTCAATTACTGCTTGTCGATGGCGCTGGCATTTCTTGCATTCGCACTGTGGCTCTGGCTCGGGCATTCGGGGCGAATCCGGTTGCGGCTGATTTTATTTGTTCCGATCAGCTTCGGAATATGGCTCGCGCATATTAGTGGCTGGGGGGCACTTGGCCTCTTTGCCTTTGCTGGTGATTATACCCGTCTGCGGCAGGCCGGCAAAGCCCATCTCATGGCCGCCGGCGAAAGCATTTTGCAATGCCTTCCATTGGCTTTGCCGGTTGCCATAATGGTTCTGATTGGCCGCGCCGACACAGACGGAGGCACCGGCGTTTGGTTTGATTGGGAAACCAAATATCAATGGTTCGCGATGGCGCTCAGCGAGCAATGGCAGCCCTTCGATATTATTTCCGTGACAATCCTGCTTTTCGTTATTGCGGTTGCGGCAATCCTTTCGGATATGAAATTTGATAAAGCGCTTGGGCTGGCTACGCTTCTGCTGTTCATCGCCTTCATCATTATCCCGCGCATTTTGATTGGTTCCGCCTATGCCGACATGCGGCTCGCGCCCTTCGTGCTGGCCATGGCGCTGCTTGCGATTGACACAAGACAACTATCAAATTCCGGGCTTTGGCGGGGCATCATGGTGCTAGGCCTTGCCTTCTTCCTTATCCGCACGGCTACAACAGCCTATAATTTCCGCAATCACGATGCGATGATTCGACGAGAGCTGGGTGCGCTTAATAAAATCCCGGTTGGCGCGCGTGTAGCGTCGTTCATCACCTATTCTTGCCGCAGCCAGTGGCAGCTTGACCGGCGAACACATTTGCCATCAATCGCGCTGGCACGGCGGCGAATATTTACCAATGACCAATTCATAATGAACGGTGCCCAACTGATCCAAATCCGCTATAAAGCCGGCTTTCCATTTGACCGGGATCCGACACAATTAATTAAATCGGACAAATGTGATCGCCCTGATCTCCTGACATTTGCCCAGTCGATGGCAAAGCTGCCACGATCCGGGTTTGATTTTATATGGATCATCGGCGCGCCCGAAGACACACAAGTTGACTACAATGGATTGACCCGGATTTGGCGCAATGGAACCAGCGTAGTTTACCGGATTGAGCATTAAGATTCAGCGGTGAAAATATTTTTTGTGCGCTGCACAAAAAATGCTTGAAATTTCTCGAAACCTCCTATATTGTGCGCTGCAACATATCACTGAAGGAGGCCAACTGTGGCTAGCGTATCCGCCGAAAAGGCAAAGAATGTAGAAGCCGTTATCGCCGCTCCGGCGAGCGTAAATCCAGCACCCGTCGCCAAGACGGTTGCTGAACCTGTGGTGGATGCAAAGCCAATCGTTGCTGTGCCCGCCAAGCCTGTTGTTTCGGTTAAGCCTGCTCCCGTCGCAAAGGAAGTTACAGCCAAGCCAGCGGAAAAAATCGCTGCAAAGGCAATAGCTACGCCCAAGACTCTTCCGTTCAAAACCAAGGCTGCCCCATTGAAGGCTGCCGCCAGCACAAAAGGAAAAACCATGACTGACACTGTAAAGACAATGACCGCTGAAGCCGGGGAAAAAGCGACCGAGATGTTCAAGGATGTTACAGCTCGCGCGAAAACAGCATTTGCCAAGAGCGGCGAAATCGCCAAGGATGTGGCTGAATTCAACAAAGATAACTTGGAAGCCGTAGTCGAATCAGGCAAAATTGCTGCTAAGGGCGTCCAAACGGCTGCGCAGACTGCCGCTGATTTCACCCGCAAGAATTTTGAAGCAACGACATCGATGCTTAAAACTGCCGCCGCTGTGAAATCGCCAACCGAACTTTTGAAGGTTCAGAGCGACTTTGCCAAGGGCCAGTTCGAAGCCGCCATCGCCGAGATGTCAAAGTCGAGCGAATTCACGCTCAAGCTTATGGGCGAAATGTTCCAGCCAATTTCAAACCGCTATTCGGTTGCCGCTGAAATCGTAAAAACCCGCCTCGCTGCATAAGCTTGACTTAAAGCCTCAATCCCAAAGGGTCGTTCCGGTTGTACCGGGGCGGCCTTTTGTTTTTATAAAGTTGCACCTTGCCCTTGAGGCATCAGTTGCCATATTCTACTCTTGCAATGACCATAATATCCCCAACCCTGATGGCAGAACGCAAAGATGGCGATGAAGGCACCGGCATCGCTACGCGCACGCGGACGCGCACAAAAATGCCGACGCCCTATAAGGTGCTGATGCTCAACGACGATTATACGCCGATGGAGTTCGTGGTGCTCTGCTTGCAGCGTTTTTTCCGAATGAGCATGGATGATGCTACTCGGGTCATGCTTCATGTCCACCAAAAGGGCGTGGGCGTATGCGGTGTGTTTTCATATGAAGTCGCCGAAACGAAAGTAACACAAGTTATGGATTTCGCGCGGGAGAATCAGCATCCGCTCCAATGCACGCTTGAGAAGGCTTAAGATCGTAGGATCTTAGCCTGCCTTGATCTCGCCATAACACTGTTACAGCTTGCCGATTGTCCAAGAATGAACCAGTGTATTTATCTGTATGATCGAGTTTGCCAATTTCACTGATACAAGCGACGGCAAGAACCGGCGGCTAAGCTTTTCAGGCGGCCTAACGCTAGCGCGGATGGGTGACTTGCCCAAGCGGCTTTCGGCGGTTGAAGGTGCCGTCAACCAGATTGACCTCAGCGAGGTTGACCGGGTTGATACCGTTGGCGCATGGCTAATTTATCGGCTTGGCAAGGATCAGAACGCAATAATCTGCGGCGCCAGCGACGATACACGCCACTTGATCGGTCAAGTCGCAAAAGCTGATGAGCCTGTCAAAATGCGGCCTGAGCCGCTTAATCCTGTCTTGCGTGTGCTTCAGGAAGTCGGAGATTCAACAACAACTGCGATGCAGACCCTTTATGGCCTCCTCGGTTTTTTTGGAGCAATTTTGATCGCAATTGCAGGTGTAATGCGGCACCCCTCGCGCTTCCGCGTCAATGCAGTCATTCAACGCTTTGAACTCGTCGGGGTCAAGGCACTTGGCATTGTCGGGCTAATGAGTTTTTTGATCGGTATTGTCATCGCGCAGCAAGGCGCGGTGCAACTCTCGCAATTTGGTGCAGAGTCTCTCACCGTTAACTTGATCGGACGGATCACCACGCGCGAACTTGGCGTGCTGATGACAGCAATCATGGTCGCGGGCAGATCAGGCTCAGCCTTTGCGGCGCAGATCGGCACGATGAAGCTGAATGAAGAGATTGATGCGATGCGCACCATTGGTGTTTCGCCGATCGAAGCCCTGGTGCTCCCCCGATTGCTCGCAGGCATCCTGATGATGCCTCTGCTAGCCTTTTACGCGATGATTGTGACGATGCTTGGCGGCGGGATATTCTGCTGGCTATCGCTCGATATCCCACCGATCACTTATGTGCAGCTCCTGCGCGAAGTCATACCAATGACTGATCTGGCAGTCGGCATGACTAAAGCACCTGTGTTCGGTGCGATCATCGCAATCACAGGCTGTTTTCAAGGGATGCTGGTTGAAGGCAATGCTGAAGAGGTCGGTCTCAAAACCACCGCTGCGGTGGTTCAGGCGATTTTCCTGGTGATCGTGCTTGATGCGTTTTTTGCAGTGTTTTTCACTTGGATCGGCTGGGTATGAACCTCAATGACCCTATCGCGATCCGCGTACGCGGCATCGTCAACCGTTTTGGCGCACAAACAGTGCATGACGGGGTTGATCTTGATGTCCGCAATGGCGAAATCCTTGGCGTAGTTGGCGGCTCGGGCACGGGGAAATCTGTACTCATGCGCTCGATAATTGGCCTTAAAACCCCCGAAGCCGGTGAGGTTGAGATTTTCGGCGAATCGATGCTCAACCGCGAAGAGGATGAAGCGCTCGCGATCCGCAAACGCTGGGGCGTATTGTTTCAGGGCGGCGCACTCTTTTCCACGCTCACCGTAGCTGAAAATGTTCAGGTGCCGCTGCGCGAATTTTATCCCGAGCTTGACCAGGATCTGCTTGACGAAATTGCGGCCTATAAGGTCGTCATCACTGGGCTTCCTGCAGACGCCGGCCCGAAATATCCATCCGAGCTTTCGGGCGGCATGAAAAAACGTGCGGGTCTCGCGCGCGCACTGGCGCTTGATCCGTTACTGTTATTCCTTGATGAGCCGACCGCCGGACTTGATCCTATTGGCGCAGCAGCCTTTGACGAACTTACGCTCAGCCTCAAGAAAACCCTTGGGCTGACGGTTTTTTTGATTACGCATGATCTTGATACACTTTATGCAATTTGTGACAGGGTGGCCGTCCTTGCGGATAAAAAAGTTATCGCGGTTGGCACAATTGATGAACTTCTAGCACTCGATCACCCTTGGATTCAGGAGTATTTCAACGGCCCGCGCGGGCGGGCGGCAACTGCGGCCATTGATCGCAAAGTGAAAATAGAGGCATAGACGGCATATGGAAACCAGATCGAACCATATCCTTGTTGGCGGCGTCGTGCTTGCACTTATCGCTAGCCTAGCTGCTTTCGCGATTTGGCTTGCGGGCGTTGGGGGTGGCGCGAGAAAAGAATATGATATTTTCTTCCGCCAGTCGGTGCAGGGCATTGCCAAGGGCGCAGGCGTAAGCTTCTCGGGCGTCCCTTCGGGCAGCGTTGAAAAGATCGAACTTTGGAAACAGAATCCCGAATTCGTCCGCGTCCGCATTTCAGTGAATGATGAAGTACCGGTTTTGGTGGGAACGACTGCATCAATTCAAGCCGTCAGCTTCACTGGCCCGTCGCAAATCCAGCTTGATGGTGCTGTCAAAGGAGCCCCGCCGATTGAGGAAATTGGCCCTGCCGGTGTTCCTGTAATCCCGACGCGCAGCGCTGGGCTTGGCGCGCTGCTCAATAATGCGCCACAACTGGTCGAACGTCTCTCAACGCTCACCGAGCGGCTTACCGAAATCATGAGCGACGAAAACCAGAAACGGCTTGGCAATATCCTCGCTAATACTGATCGGCTGACCGGAGCGCTTGCTGATAGCGGCCCTGATCTTCAGGCCTCAATCGCTGAAACGCGTAGCACGATCAAGCAGGCCGGGGTCGCCGTGGCAGCGCTTGGCCAGCTTGCGGGCACGACCGAGGAACTGGTGAATGCCGAGGGGCGGCCAATGATTGCCGATCTTCGCAAAACCGTTGCACAGGCACAGCGCAGCATGGAAAGCCTCGACGCTGCGATCAACGATGCACGCCCTGGTCTGCGCGCGCTTTCCACGCAGACTATGCCCGAGATCAACCTGCTGATCCGCGATTTAAGGACAATGTCTGAATCGCTTGGGTCGGTAGCGAACAAGCTTGATCAAGGCGGAGCGGCCTCGCTTATCGGCGCGCCAACGCTACCAGACTATAAACCGGGGAGACGCCCATAATGAAGCGCTATTTAATTATCGCGGCAGCACTTCCGCTTTCGGCTTGTATCAGTTTTGGCGCAAAACCGCCACCATCCCTACTGACGCTGACGTCTGCTACGGCACCGACTGCGAACGCAGGACGATCGGTCAATGCAAGTGAAGCGATTACGGTCGCGGTGCCAGCCGTCCCGCAAGCGATAGCGAGCACGCGCGTGCCGGTGTCGGTCAACGCCACAGCAATTGCCTATGTCGAAGATGCAGTTTGGGTCGAAGCGCCCGCGCGCCTATTTCAACGCTTGCTGAGCGAGACCATCACAGCGAAGACCAGAAAAACCGTGCTCGATCCAAAGCAATCTGCCCTAGTGCCCGCAATGCAACTGACTGGCCAATTGTTGCGGTTCGGGGTTGACGAAACAACCAGTGACGCAGTGATCGTCTATGATGCCGTGCTGACGCACGACGCTGGCAAAACCGTAATGACCCGCAGGTTTGAGGCGCGTAGCAAGGCCGCAACCATTACGGCAAAACCCGTCGGAGATGCGCTTAACCTCGCCGCCAACAGCATCGCAACCGACATCGCAACTTGGGTGGGCGAAATCAAATAAGTGGCGTCAGTCAACCTCAGGCAGCAGAAACTTGATCTTGCGGCTTGAAAAATCGACTGACACACGCTGAAAGCTACGCAACCCCTCCATGCCCAACAGCATTGCCGGCTTTCCCGTGAGATCGAACAGTTTGAACGGATGCGCGTCAGCAAACGCAATCGGCGAGTTTTTCATCGCGATATTACCTACACGCATATTGTCGACCACAATATAGTCTGCTGGAGTACGCTTGCCAAGCACATCCGACATTTCGACCGTTTTCACCGGAAGCTTTGAATTGCGTTTGATCATCAGTCGTTTCAGGCGTGAGTTTCCAACCGAATTTTCAGCCCCGGTATCAACCACAACCCACACTTTTTGCCCATTGGCATCAGCGTCGACCATCACCAACTGGCCAAGGCGCGTTTTAGCCGTCACCACGATCATACCTTGATCTTCAAGAGGGCTTGCATCATTTTTGGACGATGGCACCACGACCATCGTCATGGCTTTGAAATCCATTATAATTCGCTGCCCCTTAAGGCTGTCGATTCCAAGCAGGCCATCCCCGCCAAGATTGCGCGCAGGAAGGGCAGCGGCCCGCACATCGCGCGCGGTATTACTTGACACCTGCACACTATCAATCGTCACAATCCGCACGTCGCGCTCGCCGCCCATTGCATGGAGCCGCGCCTTGCCAGCCTAAGGCAAGCCAAGCCGCTCGGCAAGTTCACTCGAAATCACCGTGCGGTCAGCTCCTGTATCTATCACAAATCGAAACGGCCCCTGCCCATTGATCATAACTGGCACCGTCATCCGCAGTGCATCATCTTCAGCGGTAGCGATAATGTCTTCCACGGGCACAATCGGCGCGGGGATAGACTCAGCCTTGGCTGCGCCACTTGTGAGGGCAATGCCGCTTAGTGCGAGCAATAATGAATGCTTGATCCGCATGATCTCGTTCCAATTTAGTACGCACCCCTCAAAACCAAGATAGGCTGATCGCGCGCGACGTCAACTAGGTGTTTAGTCCCGGCATTTGATGGTGTAATATTCAGCCGTCAATGGAAGGA
>ERZ1292633.1628-Hain-H41-02um-R1-1628-length-24060-cov-5_pt1 | contig 24060 bp, 24 predicted proteins | sample MGYA00564406_ERZ1292633 | MGnify/ENA primary metagenome ERZ1292633 (study PRJEB36523, sample SAMEA6512639) | groundwater metagenome | collected 2019-01-08 | study: AquaDiva: Metagenomics assemblies of 32 groundwater samples | reverse complement strand
TGATTACGTTATACATTTTGTTTTCTTTAACATTTATTTTGTGCGTATAGCAATAAGCACCTACATTAGTATTAAAAAATATTACAGCAATTTAATTCGTTAACTTAATGCCATTGTCCCAGTACTCTGGGATTTATTCTAAAACAAATTTTTCCATAAAATAATTTTCACCATTAATTTTTATTTCTAAATAATGAATGCCTTTATAATGTTTTCTCGTATTTATAGGTTTAAAAGAATGATTTTTTGATATTTTAATAGTTTCAGATGGTTTTATATTTTTTTTAGCAAGTTTAAAAACTTTAGGTTTATTTTTACCATTTGCTTTCATATAATAAATTGTATAATCAATCATTAAGTTCTGATTTTCATTAGCATTTGACTTAATTTTAAAATTAAAGTTAAGCTTATCGCCAATAGAAATTTTATTTGAATCTAATTCAATATTTTCTACTAAAATATTTGTTTTAAAATCATATCCTAGTATATCTAAAGCTTCTTTATTGCCTTGTTTTATCAATGTTCTTAAAGAATGTTTTATTAACCATTTTATATTTTCATCTTCTATTTTATTCCATTCTTTTAAAGTCTTAGTTACAATATCAGGATTATCTTTTGAAATATCATTTAAATTATTGGCAACAGATCTTCTAACATATAATTCTTCATCATTTTTAAGTTTATCTAAAATATTAATTATTGGCATAGGATCTTTTTGAAAAAGAGGTAATCTTATTCCTAAAGGTAGTCTTGGTCTTGTTCCTTCAGATGATAATCTTCTTACATGAGTGTTTTTATCTTTTGTCCATTTTAACAATATATCTATGGTTTTTTCTGGATATTTTATTATAAAAGGTCTTATATCACCTTCAGCAGTGAATCTTTTAGTCATTTCATATAAAGCTTTAATAGATAAATCATAATAATCTAAACCATAAGTACTTACAAATAAACACAAAGGCATGATAATAAATCCTGATAACTTTGGTATTTCATTAGAAGGAATTTCGTCTTTTAAAGTTTTTATTAGGATATTTACGGCAATTTCATAATCATTTGGGAGATATTTTTTTAAATTTTTACAGATAAGTTTTGATCTATCTCCAAAATTTAAAGAATCTAATTCTAATTTAATATCATTACTAAAATTATTTTTATCAAAATTTTCATAAATTTCAAAAATATTATTAGATAATTTTTCTACTGCTTTAATATTTAATACATCGCGTAGCATAAATTTTTCTTCCATATTTATTCCTTTTTGAAAAGGAACGTTTTTAAAACGTTCCTTATATAATCATTATCCACACGAACATTATGTTCTAACACTTAATTTTCTTTTAAGTCCCATAAAAAATTATCCATGAAAAACAGCTTCAATATTATTTCCATCTAAATCTAATACAAAACCTCCATAATAATTTGGATGATACATTTCTCTTATACCAGGCTTTCCATTATCTTTTGCTCCTAACTCAATTGCTTTGTTATAAAAAGCATCTACTTTTTCTTTTGAATCTGCACAAAAAGCAATATGACTTTTAGCTGTTTCTGTTTCTTCTGAAATCCATAACTCAGCTTTACCATCTAATCCAAATCCACCTACTTTGGGGAATTCCATTAATAAGTCATACCCTAATGTTTTTAAAACCTCTGTATAAAAAGCTTTACTTTTATCATAATTTTTTACTCCAATACCAATATGATCTATCATTTTTATCATAATTTTTTCCTTTAAAAATATTAAATAAAATCATAAACTAATTTCTTGTCTATAATTTTATTAAACCATATAAATATGACAAAATTAGTCATATTTAATTTTATTTATTTTACTTGTAAAGTGAGTTCTATAATAAAAGTCTGTGTTTTAATTATTAAGATCTTTATGTTTAGATAAGTCTATTTTTCTTTTAGTTTCTTTTTCTTCATTTGTATTATCAATTTGAATTTTTTTATTATCAGAAAAAACAATGATTTCTCTCATTTTATCAAGTTCTTCATCATATTCTTTCATTTTTCTTTCTAAAAAATTACATTTTTCTTTTAATAATTGAATTTCATTTTTTGAATCTTTAGAAAAAGAAAAAAGGGAATAAGTATTAACAGGCCCTCCTGTTATTAAACTAGCTATTGCCTTACCTATTGGAGAAAAAGCAATTATTATAACTAATGGTATCATTAAAGCCATTATTTGAGGAACAAAAATAACACTAGCTACTGAATTTAAGAAAAGTAAAACTGCGATAAAAACAATTGTTTTATTCATTTTTTAACCTATTGGTTTCAATAATATTATATATTTCCATAGCACTATCTCTAAGTAAAAAACTAGACATCTTATCTATATATTTTTGTTTCTCTTTATATAAACTATGTATAAAATTATACAATAATTCTGAATCAAGATCTTCTTCATAAATAATTTTACTAAAACCAGATTTTTCAAAAGATCTTGCATTAAGTATTTGATCTCCTCTACTAGCTTTTTTTGATAAAGGAATTAAAAGATTTGGCTTTTTTAGAGCTAAAAACTCAAAAATGGTATTAGAACCAGCTCTTGAAACAAAAATATCCGCACAAGCAAAAATATCAGATAATTCATTATTTACATATTCAAATTGTTTATATCCTTCTATATTATCTAAATTATTATCTTTTAAACCTTTACCACAAATATGAATTATTTGAAATTCTTTTATTAGTTTAGTAACAATTTCTCTAAGATTTTTATTTAATATTTGTGAGCCTAAACTACCACCGATAAGAAGTAAAATAGGCTTATCATTATTAAAACCACAAAATTTTAAACCTTTTTCTCTATTTCCTTCAGTTATTTCTTTTCTAATCGGAGCACCTGTATAAACAGCTTTATCTTTAGGGATATGAGTTAAAGTTTCTGGAAAAGATACACATACTTTTTTTGCAAAAGGAATTGAAATTTTATTTGCTAATCCTGGTGTATAGTCAGATTCATGAATTACAACAGGTACTTTATTAAAAGCGGCTGCAATTATAACTGGAACCGTTACAAAACCACCTTTTGAAAAAACAATATCGGGTTTTATTTTTTTTATTAAATTTATTGCTTCTCCAACACCTTTTATTACTTTAAAGGGGTCTTTAAAATTTTCCAAAGAAAAATACCGTCTTAATTTACCAGATGATATTCCATGATAAGGAATTCCAACTTCTTCTATAAGTTTTTTTTCTATTCCATCATTTGAGCCTATATATTCTATATTCCAATCATTTGCTAATAAAATTTTACTCAAGGCTATATTAGGTGTTACATGCCCTGCTGATCCACCACCTGTAAGAATAATTTTTTTCATGCTATTTTTGTTTCCACCAATTTATAAACTCATCAATTGTTTCATCTGTTGTTTGATGAGGAATATATCCCAAAAGCTTTTTTGCCTTATCTATATTCATAGTCATAGATTTTGCTAATATTCCTATACCATAGCATGTTAAAACAGGTTCTTTGTAATCTTTTGAAAATTTTGCTTTAGTTTCAAGTAATTTTGCAATACCATAACCTACTTCAAAAGGTATTTTTTGACGACTCATTTTAAGATCTAATTTATTAAGAACTTTTTCTATTAAATCCCATAACTTTATTGGTTTTCCATTTGTAATATTATAATTTTGTCCTAAAGCATCTTTATTAGCATTAATAGATAAAATAACAGCAGAAACTACATTAGCAACGCTAGAAACATCAACAATATTATTTCCTGTACCTATTATTTTTAGTTTACCTTCATTTTGAGCTTTTAATATTCTTGGCATAATAGTTGTATCACCACCACCTATTATTGCTCTTGGACGTAAAGATAATGTTTCTAAACCATCTTTATATGCTTGTAAAATTAATTTTTCAGCTTCATATTTAGTTTGAGCGTAAAAATTAACGAATCTTGATGGTAAAAAATCTTCTTTTATATCAAATCTGTCGTTATAGTCAAAATAAATACTTGGCGTAGAGATATTAACAATTCGCTTTATATTATTTTTTTTTGCAGAATCAATAATATTTTTGGTAGAAATAACATTAGATGTATAAAATTCTTCATATCTTCCCCAAGGAGAAGATAATGCGGCAGAATGAACAATAACATCAATATCTTTACCAATTTCTGCAACAAATTCCGAATTATCTAAATCACCTTTAAAAGTTTTTACTCCTAAAGTTTCTAATTCTTTTAAGTTTTTTTCATTTCTTCCAGTTCCAAAAACTTCATAAGATTTATCTTCTAAAAGACCTTGAGCAATTCTTTTACCTAAAAAACCTGTTGCACCAGTTACTAATATTTTCATTTAAATCAAAAAACTCCAACCATCTTTTTTAGCTACTTTTAAAAATAATTCTCTTTCTTCTAATTTTTTAAAAAATACTTTTGTATCAATGCAAGATTCTGGAGCTAAAACACCTGTTTCAGTAATTTTTCCATGAGCAATTAATTGAGCCACAATAGAAGGAGGACAACCTGTATTTATATCAGTTCCAAGATCCCAATCTTTTTTACCAGAACAATGACAATCTGCGATAAAAGTTACTTTTTTATTATGTTTTGTTCCTTTTACTATTGCTCTTACAATTTCATATTGATTTATACCACCTACAATTTTTGGAGTTGGTTGAGACATAGCAACTTTATTAACAAGATCAACAGGAGCTACTTCAATATTACCTATTTTTACTACATCATGAGATGCTAAACCTAAATCTCTTAAAAATTTAACTTTTTCTGTAAAATCACTATCAAAAGCTATTTTAAAACTTACCTCTTTGATTCCTTTATCTTTATAAGTTATAGGAAGAGTTGCTACTTCTGAATGGATTGTAAACATAGGTTTTTGAGTTCCAACAGGTAAAGGAAATTTATGACTTACAGCACCAGACATAGGTTTTACAAATTTCATTTTTCCATTAGTAAAAACAGCAGGTGGATAAGAAAACTCCTCTAAAATAGTTTTTAATGAATATGACACAGCTAAAGCAGGTTTTGGAACATAATTTGTTTTATCTTTAGAGCCAAGTCTGATATGAATCTCACTAACAGTATCCATTTCATCGGCACAATGTTTTGCTAAAAGATTTGTTATTCCTGGGGCTGCTCCCATACCAATAATAGCAGTTTTAGCTATTTCTTTAAATCTTGGATCAAGTTCAAGCTGTTTTTTTGTATAATGAAAAAGACCTCCAAGATCAACATAATGACATTTTAAAGATAATGCTATTTCCATTAATTGAAGATTCATTTGATATTGAACAGAATTTATTAAAATATCGGTTCCTTGCAAAGATATTACAGTTTCTTCGTGATTATTTACATCAACTTTTACACAAGAAACTTTTCTTTCAAAGCTTTTTGCTAGTTTTTCAGCTTTTTCTAAATCATAATCTGCAATTACTATTTCATCTTTTTTATTTACAGTATTGACTAAATCTTTTATGGTAATGCTTCCCATTGCACCAGCACCACCAACAACTACATATTTCATATTTGTTTCATTACCATTTCTAATACATCTAATCCTTCATTAAGTTGAGCGTCTGTTATTACTAACGGCATAAGAGTTCTTATGGTGTTACCATCTACTCCTGCTGTAATTACTAATAAACCATTTTTCCAACAATTATATACTATTTTATCTGCGGTTTCTTTGTCTGGTTTTCCATTTTTAGAAATTTCAATAGCAATCATAGAACCTAATCCTCTTACTTCTCCAATAAAAGAAACTTCTTTTGATATTTTATTCATTCTTTCTTTTACAATTTCACCAATTTTATTAGATTTTTCACATAGATTTTCTTTCTCTATTGTTTCTATTGCTCCAAGAGCTGCTGCACAAGAAATAGGATTTCCTGAAAAAGTTCCACCTAATCCACCAGCGTGAACCGAATCCATTATTTCACTTTTACCAGTTACAGCACTTATAGGAAAACCATTTGACATAGATTTTGCCATAGTCATAAGGTCTGGTTCTAAATCAAAATGTTCTGAGGCAAACATTTTACCTGTTCTTGCAAAACCTGATTGAATTTCATCTAAAATAAAAACAATTCCATTTTCTTTACATATTTTTTCAATTTCTTTTATGAATCTTTTTGGTGGAATAAGAAAACCACCTTCACCTAAAATAGGTTCGATTATTATTCCTGCAATATTATGAGGGTTTACAGTTCTAGCCAAAAAACCATGAAAATTAGCAATACTTTCATCAATATATTCATCGTCTGTCATACTAGTAGGTTTTCTAAACATATAAGGAAATTGAGCTTGATATATTTCTGGAGAGAAAGGAGCAAAACCATCTTTATATGGATTAACTTTACTGGTTAAAGAAAGAGCTAACATTGTTCTACCATGAAAAGCATTTTCAAAACAAACAATACCTTGTCTTTTGGTATGTTTTCTCGCAATTTTTATTGCATTTTCAACTGCTTCTGCACCACTATTAAATAATGCTGTTTTTTTATCATAATTACCAGGAGTTATTTCTGCAAGCTTTTGACATAAATCAATGTAAGATTCATACATAACAACTTGAAAACAAGTGTGTTGAAGTTTTTTTGCTTGTTCTTCAGCTTTTTTTAGTACTAATTCAGGAGAATGACCAGAGTTTATACAACCAATACCACCAAAAAAATCTATAAAAGTATTTCCATCTATATCAGTAATTAAAGCTCCTTTTGCAGAGTCAGCACATATAGGTACTTTTCCGAGGCTCACACCATTAGAAACATATTTTTTTCTTTTTTCAACAAGTGCCAAACTTTTAGGACCTGGAATAGAAGTATTTAAAACAATAGATTTTTTATTCATGCTTTTTAAACACCAAAATTTTTTATTACTACTAAAATAAACTTAAAGTTAATTATAACCTTATTTTTTGTTATAGACAAAATATAATAAATATAATTTATGTGATAATGATTTAATTTTTTGATCAATTTATGTTAAAATATAATAATATTTTATAGATTATAAGATGGATTTTTTATGAAAACAAAATTTTTGATAATTGCCTTATTCCTTACTTCATGTACAACAAAATCACTTGATAATAGTAGTTTTATAGATAATTCTAATAGTGAAATACAAAGTTCAAAAAAAAATAATATCTCTAATGATAAAATTAGTCCTTATATTCATATTTCTCAAGCTCCAAAAGAAACAACAAAATCTGCAAAATTATTTATGAAAGTTACTTCTGAAAATGGAAAAAAATATGATAATAGTAAAGAAATGATTATGCCTTATCAAGTATTTTTTAACAAAGAATCAAAAAATCAGACAGGAGATATCAGATTAAGTAAAGATGGATTAGTTTACTTAGTTTATTTAAGATATTCTAATGCAATGGTTATGAGAGAGCCTTCAGTTGAATATTATCGTTTGGGAACATATACTAATGTCAATAATACTTTTAATGAAGGAAATCCAATTGAATTAAAACTTGATCCAGAAAATTCTATAAAAATGTTATGGAGAATGGGAGAAGTTTCAAGAGAAGGAATTCAAATATTTTTAGCACCTAATTCTAAACCAGTTAAAACAATTCCTATTTTAATATAGTAATAGAAATTCATTAAAATTTATAGAACAAAAGAAATTTGATTTTTACGAAACAATATGGTTAAACAAATTGTTTTCGTTGGGTTGTTTTATGAAACAACCTTTATATATATATTTTTTTAGTGTTTGAGTATATAGTAAAACAGAATTGCTTTGACTTTTTTCAATTGGCTTGCTTTGAATATGAGTAGTGGATAATTACCCAATGGCATTAAGTTAAGGAATTAAATTGCTGTAATATGTTTCAATCCTAACGTAGGTGCGTATTGCTATACGCACAAAATAAATGGTAAATAAAAAAAATGTATGGCGTAATTATAATTATTGACAAAATTTTTACAGATAAGCAATAATTTTCCTTGATTTTAAATAAAAGTGCGTATAGCAATACGCACCTACAATCTGTATATAACTATATTTCAACCTTAACTTAATGCCATTGGATAATTACCCTACCCTGAAATCATATTCTTGTAAACAAGTTTTCTTAAAACAATTATTGATTTTGTATAAATCGACAAACTATTTCTGTACAAAAGTTAATTTTTATAATTAATAAATCTGAATTTTGAATAATTATTTAATTTCTATTCCTAAATTTTGATGATGCTACTAACAGTAATATTTTTCAAAAAAAACTTATCTTAAAGTCCTTTAAGTGAAATGTATTTGAAAAATACAAATAAATTAATATGAAAAACCAAATTTTTTTTTCTAAGAGATTTTCGTTTAAATTTATCTAAAAAAAGAATAAATTAAATAAAGATATATAAAAAAATAAAAAGCTTATTTATATTACTTTTCAATCTCATTACAGTAGATGTAATGTAAAATTTTATTAACTTAAAACATTCTATTAGGTGTAATCTTGTAGATAAATAATACTATATAAAGTAAAAAGTATAATAAAGAATAAATATCTATTTAGAAATTATTTTAAATTAAATATATCATTTTTTAATCTAATAATATCAATAAATACCCAAATTTAGACCTTTTTTTAACTTGATAAAGATCATATTTTAAAAAGCTTTTTTTGTTATAGTTAATTATAAATTTATTAAAACATAATGAAAGGATTTATTATGACTCATATCGCAGGACACTCTTCTGTCATTGACAAATTAGCACATACATTTGGAATAGCAAAACCTCATGCTCAAACTACTCCTACAAATACAGCAAATACTACAGATGCAACACAAAAATCACCTTTACAAAAAGGAGATAATTTAAATATTGAAAATAAAAGTGCTACATCTGAATTAAAAACAGCTAAACCTATTTTATTTGCCCATAGCCATTCACAACCAGTAGATGCTTCAAAAGCTTATTCTGAATGGAAGCCTTTTAAAAGTTCACAAACTGGTGCTGCTGTTGGTGCAATGAGTGGTTTTCCATTTGGTTTAACGGCCGCTTTTGCATCTACTGTAGCAGTTGCTTCATTATCTAAAGATTATAAAATGGCTCTTGCTGTTGGTGCGAGTGTTTTTGTAACTAGTGTTGCTGCTGGTGCTGTTGGCGGAGCAGTTGGTTATAAAGTAAGGGGAATGAATATTGATACCACAGAACCTCCTATGGGTACAATGTTAGATACTCCAGCACAAGCAAAGAAAAATATGGAAGTTGCAGATAAAAAATGGACTGAAATAAAAAATAGTAAGGTACTTGTAGGACAATAAAGAATTAATAGAAAATATTAATTTAGCTTGTCTATTTTTAGCCAAGTAATAAACGATAATTTAGTAAATAAGGATATAAAATGAAAAAAATAATACTATTAGCATTAAGCACAGTTTTTATGGGTTGTAATACAACATCAACTCCAGCAAGTTCAGAAATGAGTTCTGTAAATATAAAATTTAAAGCTCAAATGAATGGTCAAGATGTAGATTGTGGTAAAACTTATGAAAATATTGGAACCACAAAATCTAAAGTAAATTTAACTGATTTTAGATTATATCTAAGTAATGTTAGATTAATTGATGAAAAAGATAAAGAAGTTAAACTTACCTTAAATCAAGATAAAAAATGGCAAACAGGTGATTTGGCTTTATTAGATTTTGAAAATAAAACAGGTGATTGTTCATCAGGAACAACAGATATAAATAAAGAAATAGTTGGGAAAATACCTAAAGGTACTTATAAAGCTATAAAATTTACTGTAGGTGTACCATTTGATAAAAACCATCAAGATCCTACAAAAGCAGAATCTCCGTTAAACCTAACTTCTATGTTTTGGGTTTGGAATTCTGGATATAAATTTCTTCGTTTAGATTTAAAAACAACAGGATTACCACAAGGATATTTTTTACATTTGGGAAGTACGGCATGTATGACTGATATGTCTAGTGGAATGAATGTTAAACATGAAGTTGAAGTAGATTCAAATACGACAACACCTCCATCTATGTGTAAAAATCCTAATAGACCAGAAATAACTTTAACAAACTTTAATTTTGAAAAAGATAATATTGTTTTAGATGTTGATTCATTATTATCTGATAGTAATGTTGATACAAATCAAGATAAAACACCAGCTGGTTGTATGTCTAGTGTAGATGATCAAGATTGTAAACCAATGTTCAATAATTTAGGTCTTGATTTTGAAACAGCTAAATCAAATGGTCAAAAGTTTTTTAGGGTGAATAAATAATAATGAAAAAATTTATCTGCTTATTAATCTTATTTTCTTGTACTTTTCAAAGTAATAAAGAGCCTATTTCTAAAAAAGAACTTTTTACTACAAATGCTTTTTCAAATATTCATAAGGATATTCCAAAACCTCTTATACCTGAAGATAATCCTATTACAGATGAAAAAATAGATTTAGGCAGATATCTTTTTTATGAAAAAAAACTTTCTATTGATAATAAGTTTTCTTGTGCTACATGTCATGAACAAACGAGAGCTTTTACAGAGAATAAAAAAGTAGCTATTGGAGTACTGGGTCATTCTCATACAAAAAATAGTATGAGTTTAACAAATGTTGGTTACAATAGCATTTTAACATGGGCAAATTCTAATCTTTCAAAACTAGAAATTCAAATGTTATTACCGATGTTTGGAGAAAGTCCTCCAGAACTTGCAATGTCTGGAAAAGAAGACGAGTTAATAAAAAAATTGGAAAAAGAAATTTTATATCAAAAAAAATTTAAAGAAGCTTTTCCTAATTCTAATAATCCTATTAATATAGAAAATATAACAAAAGCAATTGCTTCTTTTGAAAGAAGTTTAGTTTCTTTTAATTCTCCTTATGATAAATATATTTATGAAAAAAATAAAGATGCTATTTCAGATTCTGCTAAAAAAGGCGAACGATTATTTTTTAGTGAAAAATTAGAATGTTTTCATTGTCATGGTGGTTTTAATTTTTCAGATTCTACAAAACATGAAAGAAGTGCTTTTATTGAATTTAATCTTCATAATAATGGATTATATAACCTTAATAATAATGGTGATTATCCTAAAGGCGGACAAGGTTTTTTTGATATAAGTCATAATAAAAAAGATATGGGTAAATTTAAAGCACCTACTTTAAGAAATATTGAAGTAACATCTCCATATATGCACGATGGTAGTATTTCTACATTAGAAGATGTGATAGATCATTATTCAAAAGGTGGAAGGACAATAGCATCTGGTGAATTTTTAGGTGATGGTTCAAAAAATCCTTATAAAAGTGGTTTTGTAAAAGGTTTCACTCTTTCTGATGAAGAAAAACAAGATCTATTAGAATTTTTAAAAAGTCTTACTGATAGAGATTTTTTATCAAACTCTAAATATTCAGATCCATTTAAAAAATAACTAATAATTTACTGAGTTTTTTTTATTTTTATTAAATACCTTGAAGCTCTGCTTCGAGGTTAATAAAATAAAATTTAATTTTCAAATAAATTTTCTATTAAACCACAAATCTCGCCATCTTTACCAAGTTTAATATTATCTTTAAAAGTTTTTATTACGCCTTCTATTTTATGTTTAAAATCTTGCATTTCTTTTATTTTCTTTTCTAATTCTTTATCATTATTTTCAAGAATTGATATAACAGTACAACAAGGAAATTCACCGCCATCACGAATTGCCAAAATTTTTTTTATATCTTCAATAGAAAAACCTAAAGCTCTTGCTTTTTTTACAAAAGAAATTCTATTTACATCATGAGTAGTATAAACACGATAATTAGATTTATTTCTTTTAGCTTTAGGTATAATACCTTCATCTTCGTAAAAACGTATAGTTTTTGGATTTAATTCAAGTTGTTCAGATATATCTTTTATTAAATACTTTGTTCTCATAAGATACCTTTTATAACAAATATTATAATGACAATAATGTTAAATATTATTACTTTATTAATACTTTAAAAGCTTCCAGTAACTGTAAGGTAAATCTATTTTAAGAATACTTTACATAAAAAATTAAATTTAATGTATAAATAAAATAACAATCAAATATCAAGATTATTGATATATATTATATCTTTTTTTACTAAAAATTGCTCTTTATAATAAAAAAGTAAACTTGATCAATATCATATTTTTTGTTTATTTATTTGTTAGAATAGACTAGATATTATATTGTTTAACCTTAATAATATTTTTTATTGTAAAAGATAACAAATATTTTAATTTTTTGACAATAAGTAAAAGGTTTTATTAATGATTTTGTTAAAAAAAATAAATGCTATTTTTGTGTTCACATTACTTTTTTCGTTACTAACAAATTTTTCTAATTTTTCATTAGCAGAAGATTTTAAAGTTCAACAAACCTTAAAAAAATCAATTGGTAAAAACATATTTGTTATTTTTGAAACTGATGCAAAAAAGTTTTCAAAAATGAATCCAATTAATGCTAAAATAAAAATAGTTGATAAAAATAAAAAGCCTCTTGAAAAAGCCTTAGTAACATTAGATTTAACTATGCCTAGTATGTCTATGCCAGAAAATAAAGTTAAATTAAAAGAAACTGAAAAAGGTATTTACTCAGGAGAAATTATTTTTACTATGGGTGGAGATTGGAGAATAAATACAGACATTCTTCTTCCTAACAATAAAAAAGAAAAGGTGTTTTTTGATATTTCAGTTAACTAAAAAGGAGTATTTTTATGCTAACTAAAAAAATTATTACTAGTGTATCATTAGTATTATTTACAGCTGTAACATATTTACCAAACGCTTTTGCTGCTGGAAATGCAAAAGAAGGTAAAAAGATTTTTGAACAAAATTGTGCCGCTTGTCATGGTTTAAAAGGTACTGGAGATGGTGCAGCAGCAGCAGCACTTAACCCTAAACCAAGAAATTTTAAAGAAGCTAAATTTAAATATGGTTCTAAAGATTCAGATTTACATAAAACTATTAGTGATGGTAAAGGTGTTATGCCACCTTGGAAAGCTGTTTTAAAAACAAAACAAATTGATGATGTTATAGCTTACATAAGAACCTTAAAAGGTAAAAAGTAAATTTATTACTAAAAAAATTGTTTTTTATGAGCGTTTTAATAAACGCTCTTTTTTTATACAATAAATATTTCCCCTACTAGTAAATTAATTTACGATTTTTTTAAGTTATTGATAAATTATATAATTTTTTAATACTAACTATAACAAATCTTCATTGTTAATGTTTTAATTAATTGTTAAAATTTAAATAGTGATTTTTGTAGAAAAAAAAATATGTCTAAAACACTTAGTTTATGTCTTATAACAAAAGATTGTCATGAGTATATAAGAACTTGTCTTGAAAGTGTAAAAAATATAGCCGATGAAATAATAATAATTGATACTGGTTCTATAGATAATACAAAAAAAATAGCTAATGAATTTAAAGCAAAAGTATTTGATTTTAAGTGGAATAATAATTTTTCAGAAGTAAGAAATTTTGCTTTATCTAAAGTATCAAGTGATTGGATTTTGATATTAGACACAGATGAAGTTTTAAAACTAAAAGACCCTGAACAAAATACTATAAAAGAAATTATTAATAAAGATTATGGAGATAAAACCCCTTTTTATTTTGTTGATATTTTTACTTATACAAAAAAAGGACATGAAAAAAAGCCTGAGTTTTATCAGAAAAAAATTAGATTATTTCCCAAGAATGATAATATAAAATTTGTTAATCCAATATATGAAGAAATTACACATCCTAAAGGAATTGAAAAAATAGAATCTTTTTATGATAGTAATTTTGCTATCTTACATTTTCAAAAAGGTGGAGCAAAAGAAAAATCAAAAAGAAATGTGCTTATAATAAAAGACGAATTGAAAAAAAATCCACACAGTTTTTATATGAGCTATTGTATGGGAAAAGAATGTCTAAATTATGATCTTTTTGAAAAAGCTTTAAAATATTATAGAAACGCTCTTGAAGTAGATGATGATAAAGATGAAATTTATCTTTCTGAAATATGTACAGATATTATTGAATTAATGTATAAAAATGGGAATTTAGATGAAGCATTAAACGAATGTATAAGAAGAGAAAAAATGTGTGAAATAAATCATAGATATTGGTTTCTTTACGCCTACATAGCTCTTTTAAAAGGAGACCTTTTTCAAGCTGAAAAAAATCTTCTTAAAGCAATTTCATTAGATAATTTAGCGGATAAAGTAATTCAGCCTATTGAACTTATAACGTGGAAACCATATCTTTTATTAGGATATACTTATTTAAGGCTTAATGAATTTCAAAAAGCTAAAGAATGTTTTGAAAAATGTATAGAATATAATAAAAATCATTGGTTATTGTTATTTTATTTGAGCATAACTTATAAAGAATTAAAAGATTATACTTCTTCAGAAGAATATATAAATGCTTGTGAGCTTATAGTTCCTGAACAATACAAAAGAAATATTCAATTTACTATGTTTTTGATGAATGTAATGAGTGGAAATTTTGAAAAAGCAAATGACATAATTATAGAAATAGTAAAAGAAATCGAAGAAGAAAATGAAATGCAATTACAATTAATAGATTATGATTAGTAATTATGCAAAAAACTGAATTTGAAAACTTTAGAAGGTTTGAAGATACAATATCAGAGCTGTTGTTATATACAAGAAAAAATGAAAGTGATGTAATAAGTGCTATAAAAAACTCAATGTTAGAAAGAAATATTGAGTGGGAAAAATATTCACAATCTTCTATTATAGATTTTCATCGTCAAACAGAAGCAAATCTTTTTTGTTTATCAAAATGGAATATTGAAGAAGAATATCAATCTATAATGGATTATATTTTTTATATTACAAAAAAAACTTCTAATAGTATTTTAGATTTTGGTGGAGGAATTGGAACATTAAGTATTTTTTTATTAACTAACGGATTAAATGTTGATTTTATGGAAGTTCCTAGTAATACATTAAATTATGCCTTATGGAGATTCAAAAGAAGATTTTTAGAACCTGGAATATATACCACCTTAAATCAAATTAATAAACAATATGACACAATAATAGCTTTAGATGTTTTTGAAGTTTTAGAAAAACCTCATGCTCATTTAAAAAAATTCTCAGAAATGTTAAATAAAAACGGTTTACTTATATCATCAATGGGAAATGTTTCAAGTTCTTCACATCCTATGAATTTAGCTAAAAACAAAGAATTTTTTGATAACTTTGATAGATATGCCGAAGAAGCAGGATTCTCAAATTCACCTTTTGAAAATAAATTTCGTTTAAATATAAAAAAGAAAAATTAACCTTAAAATGAAAGTTGGAATAGATTGTAGGTTTTATGAAAATAAGCATACAGGAATATCAAGATATATATATGATTTATGTTATAACTTACTTAAATATGATGATTTAAATCTAGTTTTATTTGTAAATGCAAACTCACCTTTTTTAGAAGATAAAAATTTTGAAAAATGTGAAAAATTTATTGTTAAAGAAAAAGTTTTTAGTATTTTAGGGCTTTTTACTTTTGGTAAAATAATTGATGGTTATGATATAGATCTTTTTCATTCAACTTCTTTTATGATACCTTTTATAAAAGAAAAAAAATATATAAGTACTATATATGACTTAATACACATAAAATCTGACGAATATAATTTTATGTACCGAATATATTACGAATTATTTGTAAAAAGAGCTTTATTAAATGCTGAAGAAATAATAACTATATCTAACCACTCAAAAAAAGATTTGGATAAATGGTTAAAATACAAAAAAGTAAATAGAATTTATCTTGGAGTTGAAAAAAAATTTACTCAAGGAGTTGGATTAAGTGATTCGTTTTATATTAATAATGTAGAAATGAATAATTATATTTTATATGTTGGGAATAATAGAAAAACTAAAAATATTAGAAGATTAATCGAAGCTTATTATTTTTCTTTGGTAGAATATGAAAATTTGCCTCAATTAATTTTAACTTGTAATTCTGATACTTATCTTGATGCTTATATTCAAGATCATGGTTTAACCGAAAAAGTTAGATTTATTCCAGACCTAGAAGATAATGAAATAATAATGCTTTACTATTATGCAACTTTCTTTATTTTCCCTTCTTTATATGAAGGTTTTGGACTGCCTGTTTTAGAAGCTATGTCTTGTGGTTGTCCTGTAGCAACATCTTTAGTAACTTCTTTACCAGAAATATGTGGAAATGCGGTAATGTATTTTGACCCTTATGATATTAATAGTATAAAATCTGTTATTTTAGAAATGAGTACTTCTTATCAATTAAGAAAAAAATTTGCTGAAAAAGGTTTAGAACAAGCAAAAAAATTTAGTTTAGAAGATATGGCATTTGAAACTTATGAAATTTATAAAAAAGTTTTTTTATTAGATAATTAGGATAAAATTCAATTACTATTTAACTTGAATAGTAGTATCTAAATAAAAAATACAATATAATTTTGTTTAAGTATTAAATTTATTTTGAGCCTATTAAATTGTTAGAACTATATAAAAATAAAAATCCATTTGTATCAATAATATTGACTACCTATAACAGAGGAAATTATTTAAATCGCTGTATTGATTCAGTTTTAGCTCAATCTTTTAAAGATTTTGAATTAATTATAGTTGATGATGGTAGTAATGATAATTCTTTTGAAATAGTTAAAAAATATATAAATAATAACGAAAATATCAGATATATTTATCATTCTAATAGAAAAGTTTCTTTATCTAAAAATGTAGGTATAAATTCGGCTTGTGGTAAATATATAGCTTTTATTGATAGCGATGATGAATATAAAAATGATTATTTGCTAAAAAGAGTTGAATATATGTTAGAAAATCCTGATATTGATTTGATTGATGGAGGTTCTATTGTTATTGGAGATCCTTATGTTACAGATAAAAATAATTTGACTCAAAAAATACATATTCATGAATGTTTTTTAGGAGCTACTATTTTTGCTAAAAAAGATGTATTTCTTTCCTTAGGAGGTTTTGATAAATCTCTTTCTTATGCAGAAGATTCTGCATTTATGGAAAAAGCAAAAATAACTTATAATGTAGAAAAATTAAATTATCCAAGTTATGTTTATTATCGTGATACACCTGATAGTATTACAAATACAATAGCTCATATTAACGAAAAAATATGAAAAGAATAGCAAAAATAATTGTAGAAAAAAATAAATTTATACTGTTATTTTTTTCATTTTTAGTAATATTATCTATTATTTTGCTTTGGGCTTTCCCTGCTGATAATGTAGAAACAGAAATACATGGAAGAAAAGAAGGAGAAGCTTATCGAGTAAAAGAGATACTTAATACTGAATTTGATATAAAACTAGGTAGTTCTGGTGCAATAGTTATAAAAGGAAAACAAAATACTCAAGAAATAAAAGATAAAATAGAAAAACAATTTAAACCTTATCTTAATAGAATAATAGATTTTACTAATGATGAGCATAAAAATACTATGATATTTATAGACTTTGATAAAAATAAAACTTTTGGTGAAACTCAAAATTTAACCCCACAAATAAGAGAAATTATTTCAACTTGGGCTAAAAAAAATAATACAGAATGTTTTTATACAGGAAATAATGCTTTACAATATGATGCAAGAGTATCTAGTAAAAATGACTCTAAAACAGCTGATATATTTGCATTATTAATAGCTTTTATAATTTTAATTTTTACTTTTGGAAGTATTGTTTCTGCCTTATTACCAATAATTTCAGCCATTATGACATTATTATTTTTTGTTACTATTGTTAGAGTAACAGGAATGTCTAATAATTATATTTCTCAAATAATTGCAAGTTTAACAGGTTTAGCTTTAGCAACAGATTATTCACTTTTTATAATAAGTCGATTTAAAGAAGAAATTGAAAATGGAGATGATTTTTATGCTATTTATGAAACTTTGTTGAATTCTGGTAAAACAATCTTTTATTCTGGGCTAATAATGATTTGTAGTGTTTCATCCTTGTATATACCAGATATTTCAATAACAAAATCAGTTGTAATAAACATGAGTTTAGTTATATCAATATCCATAATAAATTCTATTTTCTTTTTACCTTCATTAGCATTATTATTAAAAAATCATTTAGATAAACCAAAATTTTTAAGTAAATTAATTGATCACAATAAACAAGAAGCTTTTTGGGAAAAATTTACCTCACATATTGTTAAATATCCCAAAATTTATTTTATATCATCAAGTTTATTACTAATTTCTTTGGCATTACCTGTTTTAAACATAAAACTTTTTTCTCCTGTAATAAATGTAGCTCCTTCAAATGCAGAATCAATAAAGGGTTATGAAGCTTTAAATGCTGATGGTTGGGGAGGGCAAATAGTTCCTATAAATTTAATAATAAAATCAGATAAAAGTAATTCTGTTTATTCTGTTGATTTTTTATCAGAAATTTATGATTTAACTGAAAAATTAAAAAAACATCCTAAAGTTAGTGGCGTACAAAGTTTAACTTCATGGAATAAAGATTTTTCTAAAAATGATTATATTAGCTTTTATAATAGTTTAGGAGTATTTTTACCTCAAAACAATCCTCTAATAAATCATAAAGGGGCTAGAAACATGACTGTTATGAATGTTTTTCCTAAAGATTTACTTGATTTATCAAATAGTTTTGAAATAATATCTTATATAAAAAAAGAAACTGAAAACTCTAAATATCAAGTATTAACAGGTGGTTTAGTATCAAGAGTAAAAGATTTAACTTCAGAATTATATGGTTATATTCCTCAAATGTTAGCTATTATTTTTGTTGGTATATATATTCTAATTTTTATTCATATAAAATCAATTGTAATTCCTATAAAAGCTTTTATTATGAATTTTTTACCTATTTTAGCTTCTTTTGGATTACTTACACTTGTTTTTCAATATGGTTGGTTTAGTAGTATTTTAAATACTCCTGTGAATAATGCAGTAACAAATATTGTACCAATAACTCTTTTTTGTATTGTTTTTGGATTGAGTATGGACTATGAAATATTAATTTTAAGTAGAATTACTGAAGAATATCATAAAACAAAAAATGTAGAAAAATCAATAATAAAAGGACTATCAAAAAGTGGTTCTTTAATTACAGGAGCTTCTTTTATTTTAATAGGTGTTTTTATGGTTGGTTGTGTATCACCTTTGCCACAAGTAAAAGAAATTTGTTTAGGAATGGTTTCTGCCATAATAATAGATGCTACGATTGTAAGAATTATAATGGTTCCTAGTTTTATGATGTTAATGGGAGAATTAAATTGGATTTCATTCAAAAAGGACTAGTTTGAAAAAAGCATTACCTCTTACAATAACATTAGGTTCTGTACTTATTGTTTTTTGTATAATACTTACTATTCTTTGGAATTATATTTTAATAAGAAATTATTCTAGTATAAAACAATTTGATAATTCAGATGGTTCTTTTCAATTAATAATGCTTATACTAGGTTCTTTTTTCTTTGTAGTAATAATAACAGGTGTAGTTCTTTTTATTGTTTTTTTGGCTAGGCAGATTATTCTTAACCAATTACAAAATAATTTTATTGATAGTGTTACTCATGAATTAAAAACACCTTTAACTTCGATAAAATTGTATATTGAAACCATGAAAAAATATGATATTACAAAAGAAAAAAAAGATATTTTTTTAAATAATATGTTAAAAGATGTTGAAAGATTAGATATTTTGGTAAATCATGTTTTAGATGCAACAAAAATAGAAAATATATCTAAAGATTATAATTTAAAAGAAATAAGTTTAAATGAAGTTATTGATGAAGTTGTTGAAATTATTTCTAGAAGACATAATTTAGTAAAAGAGAATTTTTCTTTTGATTTAAAAATAGATAAAATAATATCTGATAAAACAGCTTTAGAACTAGTAATTATGAATTTAATTGATAATTCAGTTAAATATTCAAATTCTGATTTACATATAGAAATAAAAAGCTATCTTCAAAATAATAAAATATTTATTTCTATAAAAGATTCTGGTGTTGGAATTGGTAAAAATGAAATAAAAAAAATCTTTAATAGGTTTTATAGAATTCCAAGTAAAATAACTCAAGATAAAAAAGGTACAGGATTAGGTCTTTTTATTGTAAAAGAAAATGTAAAAAATTTAAAAGGTAATATAGAAGTACATAGTGAAGGTTTAAATAAAGGAACTTTATTCAATATTATTTTACCAAATAAAATAATTTTATAAATAATCATAAAAAACAAAGGATTTAAATAAAATGAATATATTAGAAACAGAAAGATTGATTATTTCTCATATTACTATTGAAGATGCAAATTTTATTTTTGAATTATTAAATTCTCCAAATTGGATAAAATATATAGGAAATAAAAATGTTCATGATTTAGAATCTGCAAAAAATTATATTTTAAATGTTCCTATAAAAAGTTATGAAAAATTTGGTTTTGGGCTTTTTTTAGTAAAATTAAAAGATTTAGATATTCCTATTGGTATTTGCGGATTAATTAAAAGAGATACTTTAGAAAATATAGATATTGGTTTTGCTTTTCTAGAAAAGTATGTAGGAAATGGTTATGCGTTTGAATCTGCTCAAGCAACTTTAGAATATGGCAAAAATACTTTAGGAATAAAAAAAATTGTTGCTATTACAAATGAGGATAACTATAATTCAATAAAAGTTCTTAAAAAAATTGGCTTAGTATTTGAAAAAATGGTTAAATTTGAGAATGAAAAAAAAGAATTAATGTTATTTGGTAGTATTTAAAAAATATAATGAAAGAGATTTTATTAGTAGAAGATGAAGAAAATATTGTTACAGGTCTTATTTTTAATTTAGAATTAGAAGGATATTCTGTTACTCATGCAAAAGATGGAAATACAGCTAAAAATATTCTTTTTAACGAAAATAAAAAATATTCACTAATAATTTTAGATGTAATGTTACCTGGAATAAGTGGTTTTGATTTATGTCATGCACTAAGAAAGAAAAAAGACTATACCCCTGTTTTAATGCTTACTGCAAAAAAATTTGATAAAGATAAAATATATGGTTTACAAACTGGTGCAGATGACTATATGACAAAACCTTTTAACTTAGAAGAACTTCTTTTAAGAATACAAGCTCTATTAAGAAGACAAGAATGGAATAATATTAATAAAATAGTGAATATTTTAGAGTTTGGTGATTGCTATATAAATTTTGATAATTTTGTGGCTAAAGCATTTGGGAAAGAAATAAAATTAACAAATTTAGAATTTAAATTATTAAAGCTTTTTGCAGAAAATGATAATAAAGTTATTTCAAGAGAAGAATTACTTGAAAAAGTTTGGGAAATAAAAGATTATCTTAATTTGAGAACAGTAGATAATTTTATTTTACGATTAAGAAAATATTTTGAAAAAGATCCTTCAAATCCTAAATATTTTCAATCTTTTAGAGGTGTTGGATATAAGTTTTCTAAATCTGGAATATAAATTAAAACCAAACTTTGACACAACTTTGACAATTAAAATAATACAATTACAGACCTAAACCCTTCCTAATGTCATAATAACTACTGTAAAAAATATAAGAAATTAGGGAAAGATAATGTTTTTCAAAGCAAAAAAAGAAGAGAATGAATTTGAGAAATACTTTGAAATGTCAGAAAAATCTGGTTGGAGAACCACAGATTTAAATTGGAACAAAATAGATAAAGAAAACATTTCTGATATTGATAAACAAGCTATTTTAGCTACTGCGATAATAGAACATGGTGTTCCTCATTATAGTGATACTTGGAGTATGGTAAAAGGAATTGAAAAAGAATGGGAATTATGGCAATTTGTTACACTTTGGGCAGGAGAAGAACATAGACATAGTTATGCTTTAAAAAAATTAGCCGATATTTTAGATATTGTTAGTGATGCTAAATATTATGAAAAAACTGAAAAAGGTGAATATTATTATAAACAAATTTCAGAAACCCCTTTTGCTAAAATGCATAAAGATATTTGTAAAACAGATTGTTATTCATCAATAGGAGGAATGCTTACCTATACAGCATTACAAGAACTTGTTACAGCAAAGTATTATCAAGCGGTTTGTAAAATAACTAAATCTAAATTTATAAAAGAACTATTTGGAAATATTGCAAAAGATGAGTTAAAACATCATGCTTTTTATGCACAAGCAATAAGTAGATATTATGATAAATCTGATAATAAAGAAGCATATCTAAAAGATGTTTATAATGCAGTTGTTAGTTTTGAAATGCCTCATAAAATCTATGCCAAAGATTTTAATTTTTTTGAATATTATGATATGTTATCAAAAATGGATTTAATCGAAGTAAAATTAAGAGCAGGTAAGTTTTTAGCTTTTAGCCCTCAATTAGTAAAAGAGCTTTTAAAGAAAAAAGAATTTTCTGATTATGCTGAAATATCTAAAGTTTCTTGATTTTAAATTAAATGCTTCTAAATTAATATATTTAACCAAAAATTATTTTTAACTTAATAGCAAGTTAATTAAAAAATGTTCTATAATATATTAATATCGGTAAAGAAGAGATATAAAATGAGAAAAAAAGTTCATTCGTTTACAGCTTTAGTTATGGCAATGACATTGCTTTGCTCTTGTTCGCCAAAAATCGACTCAATAGAAACTGAGCAAGATTCATCTATTTTATCAAAAACCTCAAATAGAGATGTAGTTTCTATAATAAAAAAAGCTAATCAAGTTTATGAAAAAAGAGATTCTGAATTAGTTAAACTTAAATATGATGGAATGAAAGAATCGCCTCATTCTTTTTACAGAGCAACAAATTATCTTTTTTATCAGGATTTTGCAAAAACAAATCTTTTTAGTGCTGAACAAGTAACAATACAAGGTGATTTGCATCTTGAAAACGTTGGTACTTATAAATCATCTAATGGTTTTTCTTATGATTTTAATGACTTTGATGATGCTATAAAAGGCAGCTATACTTATGATTTAGCTAGAGTATCTACCAGTATTATTCTTGTAGCCCAAGAAAATGGTTTTTCAAAAAGTGATGCAGAAAAATTTGCAAAACAATTTTTAGAATCTTATCTTGATTATACAAAAAAATTAAAAGGTAATTCTGCTGAATTAAATAACCCAATATCTGAAAAATACATGTCTGATAAAGTAAAAAAACTTGTTAAGAATGTTTCAGAAACAACTACAGCTTCTTTTAATTCTAGTTTTATTAGTTCTGGAAATCTTATGGAATCTAAAAAAGTAAAAAAACTAGACACTGAAACCTACAAAAGAATTTTTGTTCTTTTAAAAATATTCTTTGCAAAAAATAATCCAAGTTACACATTAAAAGATGTTGCTTATTATATTTCAGGAAAAGGTAGTTTAGGTAGATATAGATATTTAGCTTTATTGCAAAATACAACAAGACCAAGCGATACAATTTTGATGGATATAAAAGAAGCTGTTAAAACTAATTTTTCTACAGCTACAGAAAACCAAGCACAAAGAGTTATAAATGGAACAAAGTTTTTCTTAGCAAAACCTAATATGTTTTTAGCTACAACTAATATAGAAGGAAATGATTTTTTTGTAAGATCTCTTTTAGCAGATGATAAAGTTGATCTTTCTAAACTTAATAAAAGCTCTGAAATGGAAGATTTTGTTAATACTATTTCTTATTTGACTGCAAGAGGTCACTCAAAATCAAATAAAAATGATAAAATACTTTCAGAACAAAAAAGAGTAATGGAAATAAAAGACTTTGCTGTTCAATATGCAGAGCAAGTAAAAGCTGATTTTAATCAGTTTAGAAAAAATATTTAGTATTTGAGGAATTTATTATGACAAAAAATTTAAAGCTACTTTCATCTTTAGCAGTTGTAGTATTTACTATTTCAGCTTGTTCTCCTAGAACAGAATTAGATCTTTCTGAAACAGGTTCAGATACTTCTGAAGCCTTGCAAAATTTAAAAGCGGTTTCAGTTCCTGCTGATCCTTCTATTTTGCCTCAAATAACATCTTCAAAAATTGCAGATACAGAGTGGGGAGTTAATGTAAAACAACTTCCATCTT